>ERZ894226.150-NODE-150-length-54184-cov-9.808661_pt1 | contig 54184 bp, 44 predicted proteins | sample MGYA00380294_ERZ894226 | MGnify/ENA primary metagenome ERZ894226 (study PRJEB32331, sample SAMN06328434) | human gut metagenome | biome: human gut microbiome; feature: stool | host: Homo sapiens | collected 2014-10-29 ... | reverse complement strand
CGTCAGTGACACAAAGTTACGCTAGTGCAGCAAATAAAGCGGCAAGCAGTGTCACTAGTATGTTGAACAAGTCGATGGCTTCTTTGAGTAATGGCTTTGCATTTAACGTACCTGACGCCAGTGTTGCGGGACTTTTCTGGGTTTCAGCAGGTACGGCAAACGACTCAATTCGTTTATCATTTGCATCAAGTGTTGGAAACTATGCCCGTTCAAACGCGGCGAAGAATACTGGTAAGCTGGCATCTATGTTTAACAGTTTGGCGTCATACATGGACTATCTCCAAACGGCGTCTGGATCAGCAGCCCTTGCCCAAACGCAAATGAGTCAGAATTCAGGTACTTGGAACAGTGCTGCCAACTTCTTCTTTGGTGGTGTTGTGCCGGGAATGAGTTATTCAGCTGATGATTTAACTAGTGCTTATGCAGCGTTATCTGATGCGATGGCAAATCTAAATGATATTACAAATTCGTATACCGTTGCGGCTGATTTGACGAAAAGCGGATCGAACTATGTGACTAAGTCGTATGGCACAACGTATAACGCAGCCCTTGTTGATCAGTTGCGGTCTGCTTTAACGAACCAAGTTAAGGTTGTCAATGGTCTGGTTGATGATATTAATCAATACGTTGTGACAACGATTCCGGATTTCGTAAGTAATTATTTTGGTTACCAGTTGTTAAATACTAAGGATAGTGGGGATTATCGTGACTTGGCAGGGATGTCAGGTACGTGGCAGGCGGTGCAAGATTCAGCTGCCATGATTGTTGACCAGCTAGCCTACCAACAAGCATCTGATTACGCATCGCTATATGCGTCAATCGCGAATAGCTATCGGGCTCTAGGCACGAATGCAGGAAATTCGCTATTGGGAAGTTTGTATGATGCAATGGCATCCGCACAAAATTCGGCCTATTCAGCCATGAAGTCGGCTTATAACTCACAAAGCGCTGAGTTCAATTCATTGAGTTTAGCGGGTGCACTAAATTTCGGTGTGTTCAATGCAGTTCCAGGTTTGATTACGTTGGGTATTACGAACGGTACTAAGGTCGTTGGTAGCCAGTTGGCGTCAAATATTCAAGTGATGATGAAGCAAATGAATACAGGCATGCAAGCCATGACGGATTCATATGCAAGCTTGTTTAATGCCACGTCAGCGGCAGCTGTAACGGATGTGCACTACGGTGTCGTTGCGCAAACGCCTGCTACGTCAGGTTTGACGGGTGGAACGTTCATTGACAACAATTACACCACAACGGCAACAGTGAATGGTACTGATAACACAACCACAACTGACGTGGTTTACCAAGTGGTTGATGAAGGTGTTTTGACATCTTTGGCAGCGACGACGTCTACTGATTCAGCAACGGCGACAGCGATTGCAGCGGCAAAGTCAGTTTTGGCAAACAGTAACGTGTCACAACGAGACGTTGATAGTGCCGTGAATGCCATTTGGTTGGCACTTGATCACACAATTGCGCCATCAACAACTGCTGGTAAGACCGGTAGTGCGGCCGTGTCAGCTGCCACGACTGCTACAGCGCCAATTTCATTGACGTCAGCGGCCCAAACGGTCACGACGACAACGGATTTGAATAACGCTGGAGAAAAGAAAACCTTTACGGTGACTGGATCAGCCAACTACATGAAGCCAACATCAGTGTTGTTGGTAGACAGTCAAGGCAATACGGTCACTGATTACACCAGTTCAGCAACCTACAATAGCCAGACGGGTCAATTTAGCTTGAACCAAGTGGTTTTGCCAACCCAAGGCGACTACAAGTTGGTCGTTGTTTGGACAGCTCAACCGGATAAGACGGATATTAATAGTTACAACGGTAAGTCAACGATTAACTTGGCAACTAGTTGGACAAATCTTGACAAGACTGCTGGCAGTTCCGCTGAGACGGTTAATGTGCAACGTACTTTGGCAGTGAAAGTATCTTTGCAACTGCAATACACGGATGCGACGGGTACGGTACACACAACTAATTTGGCAAACGGTCTATTGATTGGAACGGGGACTGTGATTGTCAACGATCCGCAATTGGGTGCGTACGTTGGGATGACAGCTGACCAAATTTTGTCCTTGGACAAAACAGCTGGTACAACAAATTCAATTTTGCCAGCTGGATATCACTTGTCAGTTAATAGCAACGGTACGTTGTTGATTACTGTGAATGGGACAGCCATTGATAACGGTTCTTATAAAATTGATGCTGATAACGCGACGAACGATGCATTGACTTTGGTGTTGCACGCAGATGCAAACACCCAAATTGCACGTGTTGTTGTGAAGGGCGGCTACTATCCAACCACTGTTTCACAAGGATCGGCAACCGGGGCTACTGGCTCGTCGATTGTCTTTAACACGAACGATACATCTTTGAAGATGCCAGGTGCAACATACACGGTAACTGGACCAGACGGTAAAACGTATGCAAGCTTCAAAGATGCATTAGCAGCCAACTCAACGTTTGATGCAACGAATTGGACTGACGACACGGGTTCAGATAAAACGCGTCAAATCTTTACAGTGAACTACGTCTTCAACAAACAAATTGCCCAACTGCAAGTTGGTGCGCCAAACGCAGGCTTGTCTGAGCAGGTGACTGGTGATACCGATTCTGATATTGCCTTTAAGGCCAGCGATGCTGATCTGAAGAAGGCAGGCTTTACGTACACGGTAACGGCGCCGGATGGCATCGTTTACGCGTCACTTGCGGCGGCATTAGCAGCGACGATGACGGTTAACGGTTCATTAGTGAAGGTCGGTAAGTTTGATGAAACTGACTTTGCGGTTGGCGTTACCGACCCAAGTCAACAAATTTTCAAGGTGACTTACACGCCAGATGCACAATCGGCGACGGTTATTGCTAATAAGGATGGCGTTAACAGTACATTGGAAACAATCACTGGTAAGACGTCAGATAAGTTGGCGTTTACGACCGTTTCAGATGCTACGTTAGCTACGCCTGGGTACACTTACACGGTCGTTGGACCAGATGGCGTAACCTATGCAAGTTTGGCTGAGGCCGTTGCGGCTAATGGGTCATTTGATAATACGGATAACGCGGGAACGGCTGACGAAAGTGTCCAGACGTTTACGGTTAACTACGTCAAGACAACCCAACATGCCACGATTACAATTCATGACAAGTCAACGGGTAAGGTACTTGGTACAGTTACGATTTCAGGTAAGTCAGGGGATGCGATTACCGCGGACCAATTGGCTACAGCTGTCAGTTCAGTGACTGATGCACAACCAAATTATGCTGGCAACATTACGATTACGAGTGACACGGCATCGGGTCAAAACTTTGACTTTAACGATGGGGCAGATCAATCGTTTGATGTGACGTTTGTCCACAATGCCAAGTTGGTATCAACGGATACAACGTATACCGGTTCTGTTTCATTTAAGGGCACTAACTTAGCTGTTAATACGCAAACTGCCGTAGTGACTAAGACTGCTTCAGTTGACGCAATCACTGGTGAAATAATTGATGCCGCCAATGCGGATAACTTTGCAAATTATGTGGCACCATCTTATGCGTTGAAGTCTGGTACCGCACAGGTTGATGCGACGGCTGGAACAGTGACGTTTGCCTATGTTGCAGCAACGTATGTGAAGGGGTACTTTGCAGACAAAAATGGGGTGCAATTGGCAACTTTGAGTGGTAACACGACGTCGACGTCGGCGGTTATTACTTACACCGAGATTAAGACGGTTCCACCAACTTTGCCTGGCGATGCAGCAACTGATGCTAGCGAAGCGGGTAGTTCAGCATCAAAGGCCAGTTCCGCAGCATCTGCAGCGGACTCAGCGGCGACTGAATTCCCAGCAGCGTCAAGCGCAGCTAGTGCAGCAGATTCATCAGCTACCATAGCATCAAGCGCAGCTTCAGAAGCCAGTTCCGCAGCCAGCGTCGCAGCTTCAGAAGCAGCAGTAGCAAGTTCTGCAGCCAGCGCGGCTGATAGTGCGGCAGCTGCTGGCGATAACGCCGCAGCATCAAGCGCAGCTAAGGATGCGAGTTCTGCGGCGTCGGCGGCTTCAAGTGCAGCCAGTGCCGCCTCGAGTGCGGCGGAGGTAGCGTCAAGTGCAGCTAGTGACGCGGAGTCAAGCGCTTCGGAAGCGGCGGCAGTTGCTAAGTCAGAAAGCCAGAGCCAGTCAACGTCAATCAGTACGTCACAGTCTATTAGTCAATCTACGAGTTTGAGTCAGTCGACATCAACGAGTCAGTCTTTGAGTACGTCGACGTCATTGTCAGGCTCGACGAGTTTGTCAAATTCTATTTCGTTGAGTGGATCAACGTCATTAAGCAACTCGACTTCGACAAGTTTGAGCAATTCAACATCATTGAGTAACTCGACTTCAACGAGTTTGAGCGATTCGACGTCATTGAGCAGTTCAACTTCAACAAGTTTGAGCAATTCAACGTCATTGAGTAACTCAACTTCAACGAGTTTGTCAGACTCAACATCATTGAGCAGTTCGACATCAACGAGCTTGAGCGATTCAACATCATTGAGCAACTCGACATCAACGAGCTTGTCAAACTCAACGTCATTGAGCAGTTCAACTTCAACAAGTTTGTCAGACTCAACATCGTTGAGCAGTTCAACCTCAACGAGTTTGAGTGATTCAACATCATTGAGTAACTCAACTTCGACAAGTTTGAGCGATTCAACATCGTTGAGCAGTTCAACCTCAACGAGTTTGAGTGATTCAACGTCATTGAGTAACTCAACTTCAACAAGCTTGAGCGATTCAACGTCATTGAGCAGTTCAACTTCAACAAGCTTGAGCGATTCAACGTCATTGAGTAACTCGACTTCAACGAGCTTGAGTGATTCAACGTCATTGAGCAGTTCAACTTCAACGAGTTTGAGCGATTCAACATCGTTGAGCAGTTCAACATCAACGAGTTTGAGTGATTCAACATCATTGAGTAACTCAACTTCGACAAGTTTGTCAGACTCAACATCGTTGAGTGGATCGACTTCGACAAGTTTGAGCAACTCGACATCAACGAGCTTGTCAAACTCAACATCATTGAGTAATTCAACTTCAACGATCTTGAGCAATTCAACATCATTGAGTAACTCGACTTCAACGAGTTTGAGCAACTCGACGTCATTGAGCAGCTCGACATCAACGAGTTTGAGCGATTCAACATCAACGAGTTTGAACAACTCGACGTCATTGAGCAACTCAACGTCATTGAGCAGTTCAACATCAACGAGTTTGAACAACTCGACGTCATTGAATGGATCGACTTCAACGAGCTTGAGTAACTCAACGACGAATGGGCGTAATGCTGGTGCTAACGTTGCAGCTGGTGTTGCCACGATCGGCGCAACAGCAGCTACTGTTGCGGAGACTCCGTTGACGAACCAGGGAAGTGCTGTTGTAACATCACTTTCTAATGCAACAGTTAATGTCGCGGGTGTTGTTAATGCGCCTGGTCAAACAGCGGGAATTGCTGGTTCTCAAGCGGGAGATGATAATAACGGACGTATTAGTGCCGTGACTGTCGATCAAACGTCTGCAAATTTGGAACACGCAACGGCCGATGACCAAGTCTCAACGACTGAGTTCTTGAGTGTTGCTGCGTTGATTATGATGGGCTTGTTTGGTCTCTTTATTGCCCGTCGTCGTAAGGATGATGACGAAGATGAGGATGACTCTACAACAACCCGTTAGTCGGTGGAAGTTGATTATAAAAAATAAGGCGAAGCGATAGTCCGAAGAGGGAGTATCGCTTCGCCTTTTTGTGATGCAAGCGGGATGATGAAGTCGCAGAAAATAGGGTATTAATTACGTGAAAGCAACGGTTCTGGCGGTATATAATAGGAAGTAATTGTACGACGATTAAATAAAATTAGTAGCGTTATGCGTAGCTTTGGGGTGGAAGCAATATGAAAATTTATATACTAAATGATTCGTTCTATGTTCGACGCTCGGGGTTAGATAACGCCGGCATTTTACGAACAAAATTATTCAATAAACATGGCTTACAGACGCAATTCGTGACTTACAAGCTTGATTTAAATGCACGTTTTGGCCTTGAAACGGTGGCCGACTTAACGCCAAATTATTTGAACATGTATGAGGAGTTGATGGAACGTCCAACAACATCAAATCCGATTGATATTAAAACAATCATGTTGCCAAATATTGCACAGGATTACATCGACGAAAATGGTCGTGAGTTGCATCTAACGGATGGCCAAACGATTAAATTACAACCGGGTATTGATCACAAAACGTTGTTGCTATGGACTGAAATTGCGGTAAATGGCCAAACAACACGGATGAAATTTTTTGATCCACGTGGGCAACAAATCGGGACTGAATATTTTTCACCTGATGACCAACAGCTGTATTTGCGAGAGTTTGTGTCAACAACCACACCAACCAAGATGTGGACGACCGTGACAGCCACTGGGCAAACAACTTATCGCTACCGCACGGCTGATAATCAAGAGCACATGTTTGATAGTGAAGCGGCGATCCAAGCGTTTTGGTTAGATGAATTGGTCCGTCAAAATACGACTGCCGACGAAGAAACGGTCTTTATTGTGGATCGTAATGCTGAATGGTTTGACGCCTTGCAACAAATGACGGAACCGGCACGCAAGATTAGTGTCTTGCATAACACGCACACGATTGATCCGCAGCAGGTGATGGGACCACTAAATGAAAATTACGAAGCGGTCTTAAATCATCAAGAATTGTTTGAGCGTTTCATTGTTTCCAGTGACCAGCAGGCAGCTGATGTGTTGGCGCGATGGCCCAAGGCAACCGTGACTGCGATACCGGTTGCGGTATTACCAGATCAGCGACCAACGAATACACCATTTGTAGAACGTGAAATAGGTTTGGTAGCAATTGTGTCACGAATTGCACCGGAGAAAAACTTGACCGAAGCAGTGCAAGCAATTCACTTAGCGCATCAGCAAAATGACAGGATTCATGCTGAAATCTGGGGCTCTGGTAATCATGGTGACGACGACCGTTTGCAAGCATTCATTGATCAAATTGGCGCTACAGCCTATATCAAATTAAAGGGGTACACGGCCCAACCGGAGCAGGTATGGCAACGGGCCCAAGCGACGTTGCTAACGTCACACAATGAAGGATACGCCTTATCGTTGGTTGAGGCGTTGGCAAATGGCGTACCAGCAATTTCTTACGATGTTAAGTACGGTCCAAGCGAATTGATTGATGAGTCAACGGGCCGATTAGTCCCTGAACACGATTACACGCAGATGGCTGAAACGTTAGTAAGGTGGTTTAATACGCCGGAAGAATTGGCACGTAAAAGCGCAGCTGCGGTAGCGTCAACACAACGGTTTAGTGCAGAAAATATTTGGCAGAAGTGGAATGAGGTGCTGTCATGATTGGATATGTCACGTTAACGGTGCCGGTTAAGCGACGCCACGAGTTGGTGTCAGATACGATGCGAGTCTATTCAGGCTTGTTTAACATAAATGGTGATTTTTTGGTCAATGAGTCGAATGCCTACGAGGTGCTTGGCGCTTCTTACGATGGTGTGTCACAAACGCCGCAACGTGGGGCTGAATTTACCGAGAATTTGATAAATGAACACCAAAGTAATTGGTTAATCGGTGACCAGGTGCGCGTGACCGTACTTTTAGATGATGCGGGTCGCGTGCATGAAGTCGGTTATTACAATCAATTAGGCAAATTAGCACTAAGCGAACAATTCCGTCCGAACGGGCAATTGGTACGACGCCAGTACTGGAATCACGCTGGTCAAATTAGTTTGACGGAATTTTTTGACGGTCAGCAACAAGTAACCGTTATGGCAATGCAAACTGAAACGGAGGCACACTGGTATCAGTGGCCAAATCAGTTGCAAGAGCGCCACTTAACGGGTGAACTTGATTTACTCTTTGATCTACTACAGGGCGCAGTTAATCGTCATGAAATTGATTCGTTGTGGGTCGACGAGTCTGTTGCAGGGGTAAATTGGGAAGTGTTGGGTGTACCTGTACGACGACTAACGGACGATGAGGAGTTGTAAGATGAACTTTTTTATTAACGGTGGCTTAGCACGCACTAATTCGGGTGTTGAGCACGCTATTCTCAAGCGCCTCCAACTGTTTCGTGACCACGACGTACCGGCTATGTTGGTGGCGACTGATTTTTTCTTTGATTTGCATCGAAATGCAGTTATCTGGGGTCTACCAGAGTCCCAATTATTAGGGTTGCATGATTGGTTTATTGATGCGCGTGATTTTGTTGGTCAGGGTGCGCCTAAGCTATCTGATTATCCAATGCCAGCTGGCATGGTTGAATTACAGACGGGGAATGCCCAATTACGACAGTTTGCATTTGACGGGCAAACAACCAGTCTGATTGATGTGAATGCGGATGTGAATGGGGATATTTACGCTGTGTCATATTTCGATCAAAATCGTCGCCAAACACGGGCAGAATGGTATGACCCACGGGGCTTTATCATTGCGGAAGATCGCTATATCATGCTGGCAGATAAGAATGTGCGGGAAAGCCGGGCGTTCTATTCACCAACTGGGCAATTGAAGATGTTGTACACCATGGCACATGATCGAACGGATATTGATGAGTTTGAAATGGTCTCAGTATTTGATTATCACGGTCATGATTATCAATTCTTTGGCACTGATGAGTTATTTAGATTCTTTTTTGACGAAATTAATCAGGCATTTGGTGGTGCGAATGCCTTCATCGCTGATCGAGGCATTACCGAAGCGTGGGCGTTGAACAATATGCAGACCCGGGCATTCAAAACATTTATTCTACATGCTGGCCATCTCAATGATGAAACCGCGCCAAACGGCTTGGTGAATTACAACTATCAATATGAATTCGATAATATCGGTGATTTCAATGCGGTAATCGTGCCAACGCAAATTCAACTCGAGCGGGTTGCTAATCGGTTTGGCTATCGGGAACGCTTTTTCAAGATTCCAGTCGGTATGATTAGCGATGCGGTGCTCAGTGAACCCGTTAAAACCAGCATTGAACGGCAACCACAGACGGTGGTGACGGTTTCGCGCTTGGATGAGGCGAAGCAAATTGATCACTTGATTGACGCCATGGCAATTGTGCATGAGCAACTGCCCCAGGCGCAACTTGAAATTTGGGGTAACGGTAGCGATGATGGTCGGCTTCGTGACCAGATTGCGCGTTTAGATGCCACAGACTATGTCCATTTGATGGGGCACACGACGGCAGTCTTGGAAAAGCTGGCTAACGCACAGCTGTTTGTTGCAGCTAGTCGGTCAGAGGGATTTGGTTTGACGATGATGGAGGCCGAGTCGGTTGGGACGCCAATCATTGCGTATGATGCGTTATACGGGCCTCGTGAAATCGTGCAACCGGGTGTTAATGGGCAATTAATCGGATTACATGACCCGGATAATGTGCAACAAATGGCGCATTGGATTCAACATTATTTGTCGAATCAACAAGCACTGGCGGCTTTGATGGCTAGCACGCTAGAAGCGCGCATGGCCTATAGTGAAACAGCCGTTTGGCAAGCTTGGCAAAACTGGTTGACGGCAATTGCAGAATGGCGGCAAGCGAAATGAAATATTTATTAATTGAGGCACTACATCCACAAATTGATGATGTGACTGAAAAAATCTTAGATGTTTATCGACGACTCAAGGAACAACGAGAACCAATCAATATTATCGTGGTTGACTATCAACCGGAACTCACGAAACTTGCGCAAGATTATCGCATTGATTTAGATGACATTTGGCAATTGGCTGATATTGTGCAACGAACCAAGGGGTATCGGCATGAACCACGCTGGTTTTGGGATTTGCCACGGGCACCAAAAACGGAGCTCTACTCTGATTTTACTTGGGGCGAAATTAAAGCTGGTTCATTACGATTAGCGTGGTTTGATTATTTTGAACATATCAGCACAGCCTGGCGCTTTGTCCGACAAGTTAAATACTATAATCGACGCGAAGAGCCACGCATGATTGCGGAGTATGATTATCGTGGGTTTGTCTCTCGCCAAAAGATGGTGCGAAATGAGGCAGTCTATCAGGCGGATTATTTTGATGAAACTGGACTTGAGGCGTTGACAGTGCTCTATAATCAGGATCAGCAACCATATCTTTGGTTGCGCCGGGACGGCATGCGCAATACGACGGCGTATCCATCGCAACTGGCATTGCAAACGGCGGTCTTGACGGAAGCATTGCAGCTCGATGATCGACCAGAAATGTATACCGTTGGCGAGTCACAACTGATTGATGACTTGATGGCCTCAGCATCGCTGACATTGACCGCCCGAATTGACGTGACCGATACGACGTGGCAGTGGGTGCCAGAACGTGGGGTGCAACCAGCACATGATGGGTTAGTCGTGACAATTATGACGCACAGTGATAGTGATGAGCGACTCAAAGCGGCGGTTACAGCGGCGAAAACAGCTGGTGCGACGCAAATTCATTTATTGCGGATGTTCAATCCAACTGATTATCAAACGGCCTTAGTGGCGGATGACATGATTGATGACCATGTCGTTGAGTGGACGTTATGGTCAGAAAAAGAAGTGTTGGCTTATGAATTGGCTGACACGGATTTATTGCTGACCGTTTCAGATAGCAACCCAGTGGGCGGCATTTATGCGTACGCCATGGCGGTTAAGTTACCAGTGGTTAACATTTCAAACGACGCGCAATCACGGCCATATTTAGATGGTATGACTGGGCAACGTGTACCGATTGAGCGGTTGTCACATGCTGTTGACGTTGTGTTACAGCAAGCAAATTTAGCAGACTAATTAGTCTGCATACATAGAGAAAGCGAAGGGGAGTAGGATGAGTTATTGGGTGTTTGATCATATTGAAGTGGATGATTATTTGGCATTTGATAAACCCAAGCGCGACGTTGTTACCTTTGCCACGGCGATTGGTTGGCAAAAGTTGCCGTATTTTATTACGGCTTGGTCCGACGAGCCTGAAGCGTCGATTCGTGCCCGCCTGATTGGTGTCTTGGCAGCGACGCAAGCAGGTGACACCGTTCTCCACCAGGTACCGAGTTATAACGGTTATCAGTATGACGAAATTGTGCTCGATGAGATGACGCAACGTGGGTTAATTAATGTTGCGATTGTACATGACTTGGAGAGCATTCGACTTGGTGAAAAAGTCTTAGAACCGGAATTAACACTTTTACGCCAATTTAAGGCAATCATTGTGCATAACCAACGGATGAAGGCGTGGCTTGAACAACATCAAGTGATGGTACCGATTATTGTGTTGGACGTCTTTGATTACAGGAGTAGCGTACCGGCACCGACACAACAATTTGCGCGAAAGTTGCATTACGCGGGTTCACTGGCGCCTGAGAAAGCCCCGTTTTTGCAATCCTGGTCACCAGCGCTGAACTTAACGGTTTATGGTAATCCCAACCAGACGTTACGCAACCAACAAGCTTTTGCGATTCACCCCCCAGTCCATGGCGACATCTTGCCAGGTATTATGCAAGAGGGCTTTGGGTTAGTGTGGGATGGTGATATTCAACCAGCTGATAATGAATTTGGCCGGTATACGCGCATGAATAACCCGCATAAATTTAGCTTGTATATGGCTGCTGGCTTACCAGTCATTGTGTGGTCAGAGATGGCAATTGCCACGGTCGTGCAACGTCATCAGTTGGGCTATGTGATTAATTCGTTGACGGATTTGCCAGCATTGTTAAATACCGTGACGGCTGCTTCATATCGAAAGATGCAAGCAAACGCACAGGCAATGTCAATGCGTGTCCGCAATGGCTTTTATACGCAACGAGCGCTATTAACGATGATGATCTTACTGGAGGAGCGGGCATGAATTGGTTAGTTACAAGTGATACAACATCAAACTTAGCCCAAGCAGCCTTACAACGGCAGTTTGCGTTGCGACCAGTGCCAACGATTCCTACTGCAGTTATCGCACAAGAGTCATTACTCGTTGCGACAGCTGCCGGCACATTGACGGGGATGCAACGAGGGGATGTGGTGTTAATTATTCTGTCCGATGATCAACCCGATGAGGTGTGGTGGCAATTGATGCGATCAGCATACGACTGGCATGCCCGCGTATTGGTCGATGATCGCAGTCATCAATTTAGTCGGCCAATTTTGGGTGAGCGCTTCAGTGAGGTGCTCACGAAATTGGACCTGAAGGACGACGTCTTACAGGACACATTGGCATTGTTGAAATGGGAGTTCAATGATATTGAGAGGGATTGAAGTGGCAAAATCATATTTTGAAATTCCGGATTGGACTACTAGCGAAGGTAGCAATCCATTTGATGAAACGTTGGCCCGAACCCGTTTGTTACAACAAGCGGGCATGGCGCCAACGATTATTAATCTCGATTGGACGCCCCGGTTGCGGGCCTACCAACAACGCGATGGTTGGCAAGACCAGCCTGTTTTGGGTTTGTATGATGATTTGCAATTAGCCACGGATGTCCAAGAGCGGGTGCTGAGTATTCGTGATTTAAACTGGCCGTCTGACGTGTTGTTTTTTACGACAGATGGCGGACTGTTTGTTTATCAAGGGGCAACCCGAATTGCGGAAGCTTTTATGAATCCGATGATGACAGATCGCTTAGATGTCGTGCGGTATTTCGCGGACGGCCAGGTAGTAGCGGAAAATCGTTATGATTACCGTGGCTTCTTGTCGCAACGTATTGAATATGAAAATGGTCAACCAACAACGCGCCGGTTTTATTCGCCGGGGGGCCGGCTACGTGGCTTCTATATTTTTACCGAGCAACAACAAGCTTCATTGAGCTTAACGGAACCCTTCTACGGCCGAGATGTATTTTACGATGAGACTGATTTGCAAGCCCATTATCTACAACATCTATTGACAGATGTTGTCGGAGAGTCGGCGGTGATTGTGAATGCCACCAATGCGAAGCTCGCGGTGGTGGCGCGTGTTACTACCTCGTTAGCACATGTCACGTTGAACGTTAGCAGTCGTGATAATTTGACACCCGATATGGACCAACTACAGGCATTGCAAGCACGGGGGAGTCAGGTTGTGACAACGACGGCCCATCAAAAGGCGCAGTTGGTCAAGCAATTATCAGCCGAAACAGTTCAGCAGATTGCGGCGTGGCCAACACGGCCGGACAGCTTTGGGACGAGTTCGCAGTACCGCGAAGAAATTGTCGCCTGGTATGTCCCTAACTTTGAGGGATCGTATGAACGTCAAGTAACCTTTGAAAAGCTGATGCAATTAATGGTGGCGTACCCCATGATGGCTGTTTGGATTGTGGGTGATGGCCCAGCGATGGACTTTTATTTGCAATGGGCACAAGAGACGCTTGGCGATGAATTTTATTTTCCAAAAGAATATTCGACGTATAAGCAACAAAAAAACGACGAGGTAAAACCGCGTGTTGCGTTAAAAATTGCGACGGATGCCCAAACGACTTATCGTGCGTTGCTGCCAGCACGCATGATTCTTGATTTAGGTGATCAACCCGATGACTTCGTTGGGTCGACTGCCCTGACATTGGGGGTGCCGTATTTCACAAAGATGCCATCTGACTTTATGGTTGTTGGTGATAATGGTGCGTTGGTGACAACAGTTGATGAATTGGATACTGGCTTGTCGCAGTATCTCTATCGGCTAAATGAGTGGACGCAGGCACGCACATTTGCAGAGAGCTTTGCGAAGCGTTTTGACAATGCGCACCTTGTATCTGCTTGGCAACAAGTATTGTCAGCGCAAGGAGGACAATGATGGCTGAAGATTTAGAGAAGCAAACCCGGCAACGATTACGTGATGAGGAAGTTTTAGATCGTGATCGTCAGAAAAATCGTGACGAAATTGCACGTTTACAGTCAAACCAAGCGGCAGTTGATAATGACGAAGTGCCGGTTGAAAAAATATCAGAAAAAACCCATCGCATTGTCGTAGAAGTGCAGGAGAAACCCAAAAAAGCGCCGAAAGCGAAATTCCGTCTCATTCAGGTTGGGGCCAAAGCATGGCCGGTTGATGAATGGGACTTGGATCCTAAATTACAGTCAGTGCTCGTTACGACAGCAGCTACGTTTCCGGCCCGACCATCTGCCCACTATGCGGTTTTTACTGATGAGATATTGGCTGGGTCAGACGTTTTAGCAATTGTGAAACGCCTGCCACCATTTTCAATCATTTATGCCAGCACAACAGTTGATCCAGAAATTGCGGACGTCTTGCGCCAAAAAGCAGCTTTTTTTGTGCCAGGTGCTGGGCACGCTTTATTTCAAACAATTGTCGATAATTTTTTCATGGGTCAACGTGGTATCCATTCGGGTGTTACGGAGGCGCTGGATATTGCGGAAACGTTTACGGGTTCTGTCGAACGCCGGGGACGTTTTCAAATGACGTTAAGCGGTGATTTCGGGCCCACCTTGCAACAAGTGGTGACGTGGCACCCCATCAGCGTTGAAAAATTTGAAACGGTTTTAGCCGGCATGAATGGTATTTTTTTGGATGCCGGTGATAAAAAGGTTTACCTAGAAGGAAATCAACGTGGCGATGTGTACTGGGAATGGCACGTTGAATTTATTCAGCCGGATGGTAAGCTGGTCCAATTCGTGATTCCCATGACGGAAAGCTTGCAAGAACATGTCTTTCCGGATGTGCACCCATTTTATTCTTTCCAGATGTCATTATGGATTAGCGGGCAAGGCGAGGTGGATTTTAACCGCGTGATTGTCCGGCGGTCGCGGTCGACGTATGGCACCCTGTTGCCAGGGGATGAAAAACAGATGACCAGCACCGGTGATGAGGTGTTGTCATACTTCAATCCAGGTGATTTAAAGCCACCGCTATTGGTGTCCTTTACGGGGTCTCGCTTATATGGGGATGGTTTTGAAATGATGAGTGTGTACGGTCGCCATAAATTACCGTATCTGCTTTTTACTGATAGTCGGACCCAAGGTGGTGCCTTCATGGTTGGGACGCCAGAATATGAGCAATTGGTGATTGATAAAATTCGTGAGAAGCTACAATGGCTAGGTTTTGACGAGCATGATGTGGTGTTCCAAGGGTATTCCATGGGTTCGTTTCCGGCCCTTTATTATGCGCGCCACTTCAAACCCCAGGGCATTATTGTCAGCAAGGCAATTGTGAATTTGGGGACCTTTTCCGGTCAGGATGGCTTTGCACATGGTGGTACGAAGGATTGGCCGCTTGATATGCGACGCCATTTATTCGGTCGGGTGCTTCGTGCTGATACGCCGGTCATTGATCAAAAATTATGGCAATCGATGGACCAGGTTGATTGGACACAGGTTGCCACGTATGTCTTTTCACTTGCGCAAGACGAATATGATGGTCAGTCCTTACCGCAACTGCTCCGTTTTATTAAAGATCGTGGGGGCAGTGTGGAACATTTTTGGCTGGATGGTGACCACTTGGCGCACACTGACGAGATGATTAATTTCGTTGAAGGTAAGTTAGAGTTATTGATTAAGCGGAGGCGCGCGACGTTATGAAAACATGGCAGAACGTCTATTGGACACAACAATCCGAGCTCCTGGAATTGCAAGGTGCGACGGTTACGCATGCCCAAATTGATCAAGTGAATTACGAAAATGACATTTACGCGAGTGGGTTTGGTGTCGTCGTTTGGCGAAGTTTAGTCAATTTCCGGCGTGAATTTCGGCAAGAAACGCTAATGCCGCTCGTGCCAGGTCATGAATACCGTTTCCGTTTGGATGCGGTTGATGAAGGGCTAAACACGTATTTGTTGGTGACGATGTATGATCAAGCAGGCACGATTATTTTAAGTAGTGGTCGTGGTCAAAAAGAAGTGCAACTAGTGGCGCCGGCTAATTTGGATCATTATGATGTGCAAATCATCGCCTTTGGCAACGGCCACTTTGTTTTCGAAAAGATTTTTATTCAAGAAGTCTTGCTGACGGGAACCTACATTCCGAATGATTATGTTAGCCAGGATGGGCGGACGTTAGCACGCTATGTTAATCGTGATGCAAATCGTCATCTCTTTGTGGCATTTACTGAACCGTTAGACAAAGAGACACAATGGCCGATTGCTAGTGCAACGGCGGCCCAGGTGCCGATTTTATTGTTTGCTAATCTTGGGTTAGCGGCAGATTATTATCAATCAAGTCCAGAGTTTGTTACAACCTTGATCCACAATGCGCAAAGAGATGGCCGGTATGACACGATTAGCTTGGTTGGTACGGGACTAATTAGCCAACTAGCAGCAGCCTATTACGGGGAACTGCTTCAGCTACCGGTTACTTGGTTGACGCCGTTACCTGATTATGAAACGGCACGCGCACATTATGCTCGACCTAATGTGCTACGAGCGGCGGACGCACATGGGTGGCAGTTGCCCCAAGCAAATGTGGCAGGGGTGATAACTAGTCAGCAGCCAACACAAGCATTTGATGAAACCGCCTTAACAGGCCAAACGGTGAGCGTTGATACGAATGAGTTGTTACGCTTCCTCAAGCATGAAAATAGTGGTGTGTCATAACACAAAATGAAAACGCAAATCTCACCAATTAACTGTGGTGAGGTTTGCGTTTTCACTTTTTTAAATCAATTTCGTTTAAAGTGTTGACATTTAATAGGTAGGTCTGTATTATATTACTTGTGGTTGCGATAAGTAATTACGTTATGGAGAATTACCCAAGTCTGGCTGAAGGGAACGGTCTTGAAAACCGTCAGGTCGTGAAAGCGGCGCGTGGGTTCGAATCCCACATTCTCCTTACTTAATAACCGTGTCCTTATGGGCGCGGTTATTTTTGTATCACGGCAGTTTTAGGTTGAGATTCTGGGAGACTTGGTCTGCTTATCTAAATGACTTTGGGAGGTTGTGAGACGATGCTGACACTACAATTGAGGTACTTGAGATATGCCATTGCGTCTGCTGTCTTAACGATTATTACGGCGCTGACGATGCCACTTTTACAGGGGAAAGCAGCCCTGTTGCACATACCGGTACCTCATTTTGAGCTAATCGCGTTTAGTGTGACAGCTATATTCATTGTGTTAGTTAATGTGCGAATGCTAATGCAGGCGTATCGCCAACAAAAGGAGACCCAATTAACCACGTTGTGGGTACCAGTCGTGGGTCAAGCCCTCTGGTTTGCAACGGTAGCGTGGTTACATGAAATGCCGGCAGCAGGGGACTTCTTGCGGACGATGACATTGCCGTTTGCGTTAGCGGGGGTCACGTTGTTGTTGCTATCGCTTGGTTTGCTGCAACGCCGTGAGCGTGCGATTCCATTAGATGCGATGATGCAACAAAATGCTCGCCGACTAACGTGGATTACGGTTGTGTTGGCCATTTACGCCTTGCTATTTTTCGGCATGACCTTAAATTGGCAATCGGGTTTGGCGGTTGCAACCTCAGTTTTGCTAATCGTTGATCCCCGTTGGCCAGCGTTTTGGGCCGGTTGGCGTCGTTTTAAAATTTTGCGGGCGTTGGCTGCCGATGGGGTAACCTTTCAAAATCCACAAGTATTGGATTACGTGCATGATGTAAAAAATGTTGTGGTGGAAAAGACGGGTATTCTGACGAGCGACACGATTGTTGTGCGGTCGGTCTTGTCGGTTGATGAACGGTACAGTGATTTTGATATTTTGGGGATTACGACTGGTTTGTTGGAACCATTTGATTCAGAATTAACCCGCTCGGTCTTGGCATTTGCCGAAGAGCGTGGGGTGTATCCATCAAGTGCCTCAGAACTAGAGCTTATGCCACTCGTTGGCGTGAAGGGCGTCATCTTAAATGAGCGTTTCTCGATTGTGTCCGCGGCGTATGCGGTTGATCAAAAGTTTGCTATCGATGCAGAAACGTTACAGTCGTATCAAGAATTAGGCAATTCTGTGAGTTACATTGTCGATGGCCTACAAGTCATTGGGGTCATTACGTTCGGCTCATCGCTTAATAACGCATTGCTAGCCGTTGACCGTCTCTTTACTGAGCAAGGATTACAAGTGCGCATGGCGACGGCCGATACGACTGGTTCAACAATGCAGGTGAAAAAGCTAATGGGCTCGTTAACGGAAACCGTCGCTGATTTGACGCCAGCGGGTAAGCAAGCCCAACTGGTGGCTTGGTTGAATCAAGATAATACGATGTTGATTACGAATCAAACATTGCCTGATGATGTGCAACCAACTATTACGGTCGCGGTTGGTGATCAGCCTGTCAATGCAGACATTCACGTTGCGACAGTGACCGATTTGCGCAAGCTTTGGGACACCACTGAAGCACTCTTTAGTACGGATACCAAAGTATTGCGTTGGACGTCGGTGGTGATGGTGCTGTTTCTCTTGCTGGCAGCTGGCTTAGGAATCTTTATTTCACCATATTTCTTTGTGGCACCAGTTGTTGCAACAATCTTAAGATTAGCGCTTTCATTGACCCTTTTAACGGTCGTTGACCCCGAATCATAACAAATGTTACAAGCGTAAAACAAGGCACCCGCCACACCGCCAAAAGGTTGATGTGGCGGGCTTTTTGTAAGCGTCACAGTTTCCGCTTCTAATTGACTTATTATGGGGAAAAGCCTAAAATGAAACCTGTGTTAATAAAGCGCAAAAAAACACTATCGATTTGACATAAACGTCAACTCTATAGACAGGAGATACAAGATGAACATTGCAATGATCATCCTGCTGTCGCTTGTCGCAATCGTAATCGGTGTTGTAATTGGATATATGGTGGCTAAGACACGAATTAACCACACATTGACGATTGCGCACCAAACCGCATCAGATATTACGAGTCAAGCTGCCACTGATGCCGAGCAGATGAAGAAGTCTGCTTTGGTTGAGGCACGAGATGAAAGCCAACGTTACCAAGATCGTATCGAACGTGAGCTTCAAGAACGCCGTTCGGAAGTGAAGTCACAAGAAGATCGCTTGGTAAGTCGTGAGTCTGTATTGGATCGAAAGGACGCCTCATTGCAAAAGCGTGAGGAAGTTATTTCGGAAAAAGAAACGAAACTTGATCAACAACGACAAAGTGTCAACGACAAGCAGAAGCGTGCTGAATCATTGATTGATGAACGCGAAGCGAAGTTGGTGGAGATTGCAAACTTGAGTCGCGAAGACGCTCGTGAGCAAATCTTGTCAGAAACCAAGGAAGCTTTGGTTTCTGAACGCGCTGTCATGATTAAGGAAAGCGAAGAGCAAGCTGCGGCCGAAGCTGAAAAGCGGGCCAAGAACTTGGTAGTTAGTGCTATCCAACGTTCTGCTGCAGATATGGTTGCTGAAACAACGGTATCTGTTGTGACGTTACCTAACGATGACATGAAGGGACGAATTATCGGTCGTGAAGGTCGAAACATTCGGGCCATCGAAACGGTTACTGGTATTGATTTGATTATCGATGATACACCAGAAGCTGTGGTATTGAGTGGCTTTGATCCAGTCCGTCGTGAAATTGCGAAGAATGCTTTGGAGAAGTTGATTGCTGATGGTCGTATTCACCCAGCTCGCATTGAAGAGATGGTGGAGAAGGCCCGCAAGGAAATGGACGAGCACATCCGCGAAGTCGGTGAGCAAACTATTTTCGATCTCGGCATTCATAGCATGCACCCAGACTTGATTAAAACAATCGGTCGCATGAACTATCGTACAAGTTACGGTCAAAACGTACTGGTACACTCAATTGAAGTCGCTAAACTAACTGGCATGTTGGCTGCTGAGTTAGGTGAAGACGTTACGCTTGCCAAGCGCGCAGGATTATTACACGATATTGGTAAGGCGATTGATCATGAAGTGGATGGTTCCCACGTAGAACTTGGTGTTGAAATTGCCAAGAAGTACAAGGAACGTCCGGTTGTGGTTAACGCTATTGCCTCACACCACGGTGACGTAGAACCTGATTCTGTCATTGCTGTCTTGGTTGCAGCTGCTGATTCAATTTCAGCTGCTCGACCAGGTGCACGTTCAGAGTCACTAGAAAACTACGTGCAACGTTTGCAACAACTTGAAGCCATCGCAAATGACTTCAACGGGGTTGAAAAGTCATTTGCGATCCAAGCGGGTCGTGAAGTTCGCGTTATTGTTGAGCCAGCAGCTGTTACCGATTTGGAAGCAACTGTTTTGGCCCGCGATATCAAGAATCAAATTGAGCACGATTTGGATTACCCAGGCCACATTAAGGTTACGGTTATTCGCGAATCACGTTCAGTTGAATACGCAAAGTAAGATGAAAAAGCCACCAACCGGTTTCGGTTGGTGGCTTTTTTGCGCGTTTTTGTGTCTTTAGCGATTTGGCTAAAAATATCTAGACAAAGTGCCATATCGAGGCAATGGGTCTTGGTGCAATAATAATCACGTAGCAAAGGAAGCGCTTACAAAAGTGCTTTGTTAAAAGTTCATAAGGGGGAAAATCATGAACAATCCTGCGATTAATGTTAATTCTGAAATCGGTACACTCAAGTCAGTGCTTTTGAAGCGACCTGGGGCCGAGGTTGAGAATATCACACCAGACACAATGGAACGGTTGTTATTTGATGACATTCCATTTTTGAAAATTGCCCAAGAAGAACACGATTTCTTCGCCGATACGTTGCGCGATAATGGCGTTGAAACGTTATATGTCGATGATTTGGCGGTTGAAGCGTTAGATAGCGATGACGTGATTCGGCACCGGTTTGTCCAGCAGTACCTGGATGAAGCTGGCTACGGTATTGGTACGACACACGATGCCTTGTTTAACTACTTGGAGACGTTTGATACTCGGGACATGGTGACGAAGTTGTATGCCGGTATTCGACGTAACGAGTTTGATTTTGAAAATGATTCTTTGCATGATTTGGCAGGTCGCGATGCGGCGAACCCATTCTTGTTGGACCCATTACCTAATGCGTATTTCACACGTGATCCGCAAGCTTCAATGGGAAACGGTATCACCATTAACCACATGACGTATAAGGCCCGTCAACCAGAGTCGTTGTTTACGGAATTTATCATGCAGTATCACCCACGCTTTGCTGGGCATGTGGATATCTGGCGTGACCGTAACCACAACACACGCATTGAAGGTGGGGATGAATTGATTTTGAACGACCACGTGATTGCCATTGGGGTATCGCAACGCACGTCATCAAAGTCAATTGAAGCCTTAGCCAAGGAGCTGTTTGCTAATCCAAATAGCCACTTTGATACGGTGGTCGCTGTCGAAATTCCGCACAACCACGCCATGATGCACCTCGATACGGTCTTCACGATGGTTAACCGCGATCAATTTACGGTTTTCCCAGGCATTATGGATGCCGGTGGTCAAATGAACATTTTCATTATGACGCCAGGACCTGAGGGCACCGTGAAGTTGGCCCACCGCACCGATTTGGGCAAGACCTTGCAAGAAGTGTTGGATTTGCCAGAATTGGATTTGATTGAAACCGGTAGTGGTGATGAAATTGTGGCACCACGTGAGCAATGGAACGATGGATCAAATACGTTGACGATTGCACCTGGTGAAGTCGTGACCTACAACCGAAATTATGTCAGCAACGAATTGTTGCGTCGCCACGGCATTATTGTACACGAAGTGATTTCAAGTGAGTTGTCACGTGGCCGTGGTGGTCCACGTTGCATGTCGCAACCAATCTGGCGTGAAGATTTGTAACCAACAGACAAAGATGAGGAGTAAAAATAATGGCAATTAATTCAGTATTTCAAGGACGTTCATTCTTAGCTGAAAAGGACTTCACATCAGCTGAAATCCAATACTTGGTTGATTTTGGGTTGCATTTGAAGACATTACAAAAGAATCACATCCCACACCGTTACCTAGAGGGCAAGAATATCGCCTTGCTCTTTGAAAAGACGTCAACACGGACGCGTTCAGCCTTTACCACGGCAGCAGTAGAACTTGGGGCACACCCAGAATATTTGGGGGCCAATGACATCCAATTGGGGAAGAAGGAATCTGTTGAAGATACCGCCATTGTGCTAGGCAGCATGTTTGATGGTATTGAGTTCCGCGGCTTCAGTCAGGCGGATGTGGAAGGACTGGCCAAGCATTCAGGTGTGCCAGTTTGGAATGGTTTGACTGATCAATGGCACCCAACGCAAATGATTGCCGACTTTATGACGGTGAAAGAAAATTTCGGTCATTTGCGTGGCTTGACGCTCACGTTTGTGGGAGATGGGCGTAACAACATGGCAAACTCATTGTTGGTTACGGGGGCCATGCTAGGTGTAAATATCCACATTGTCGCGCCTGAAGAATTGCATCCAACGCAAGAAGTGGTGGATTTGGCCAACACGTTTGCAAAGGAAACCGGAGCAGAGCTACTCGTGACAGCTGATATCGATGCAGGCGTCAAGGGTTCAAATGTTATTTACACAGATGTTTGGGTATCAATGGGTGAAACAGACTGGGAGACCCGTGTGAAGTTGTTGACGCCTTATCAAGTTAACATGGCGATGTTGCGTAAGACGGGTACGCCAGATGATGAGTTAATCTTCATGCACTGCTTACCAGCTTTCCACGACGTGAATACAAAGTACGGCCAAGAGGTACAAGCCCAGTATGGCATCACTGAAATGGAAGTGACGGATGAAGTCTTCCGCAGTAAGTTTGCGCGTCAATGGGACGAGGCTGAAAACCGCAAGCACTCAATTAAGGCGATCATGGCAGCGACATTGGGTAACTTGTTTATTCCCGATGTGCCAGCGCTTGAAGAAAACGGTAAGTAGCTATGGCAGATACTAAGGATCACGGGATTGCGCTACCGGCCTTAGTTGCCCTTGTTATTAGTTCCGCAATTGGAGCCGGCATCTTTGATTTACCGGCCACGCTTGCGCAAGGGGCAACACCCGGTGCCGCCATCTTAGCCTGGATTATTACTGGGGTTGGCATATTGATGTTAGCGCTTAGCTTAAATAATTTGGTATTGAATAAACCTGAATTAACGGGTGTATCAGATTACGCGCGGGCTGGTTTTGGTGACTTTGCTGGGTTCATTTCTGGTTGGGGGTACTGGCTATCAGCGTGGCTTGGTAATGTGGCGTTTGCCACGATGTTAATGTCAGCGCTAGGGTACTTTTTCCCGGCGTTGCAGTCCGGCAATAGTGTGCCAGCAATTGTGTTGGCGTCACTGGTGTCGTGGGCGCTAACGCTTTTGGTGACGCGGGGTATTGAATCAGCTGCGGCAATCAACACGATTGTTACGATTACGAAGTTGGTCCCAATTTTTGCCTTTGTGGTGGTAGCCATTTTGAGCATTAAGGCGGGCGTATTTACGGCTCATTTTTGGCAAAATATGAGCACCAATGTGGGGGGTAAACTCGTCTTTAGTTCAGCGACTGGTGCTGGGATTGCCGAGCAAATCAAGAATTGTGTCATGGCAATGATGTGGGTGTTCGTTGGTATTGAAGGCGCTACGATGATGGCGGCACGCGCCAAGAAAAAGTCTGATGCGGGTAAGGCGACAATTATCGGGTTGATTTCGTTGCTGATTATCTACATGGTTGTCTCAATCTTGCCATATGGCTACCTCTCATTGCAGGAGTTGCAACATGTGCAGCATCCAGCTTTGTTGTACTTATTTGAAAGTATGACTGGTCCGATTGGTGGTGCGTTTATCAGTATCGGGTTGATTATCTCGATCTTAGGGGCATGGTTGTCATGGACGATGTTACCAGTGGAAGCAACGTCATTAATGGCAGAACAGGGTTTGTTACCTAAGTGGTTTGGTGTTTTGAATAAGTATCGGGCACCGCAACATTCATTGTTGTTAACTCAGGTATTGATTCAAATCTTCCTGATTACGCTTTTGTTTACTGACGAGGCCTATAATTTTGCCTACTCATTGTGTACAGCAGCGATCGTGGTTTGCTATGTCCTGGTTGGGGCCTATCAACTAAAGCTGGGGTTACAACTGAAAAAGCTGTCGGTTATTCTGCCGGGGCTGATTGCAGTTGTCTTTGAAGTGACCGCGATTGTATTTTCAGGCATGCAGTATTTATGGCTCTGCACGATTCTTTATGTCTTAGGGTTCATGCTGTATGTGAGAGCACGGCGAGAAGTCCAACAGGCGATTTCAAAGACAGAGCTCATGATGATGGGTGTCGTAATTGTTCTCGCACTGGGCGCCATTGTGGCCTTAGCAACAGGGAACTTAAAGATTTAAGTAAAGGAGTGTCGCGAATGACGAAACGAATCGTTGTGGCTCTTGGGGGGAACGCCATTTTGACGGACGACCCCAGCGCAGCCGCACAACAACAGGCAATCCAGCAAACCGCGCAACAATTGATTAATTTCTTAGCGGCTGGGGATGTGCAACTTGTTTTGACTCATGGTAATGGGCCACAAGTTGGTAATTTAGTGCTACAACAATTACAAGGTAGTTCGGTGAAGAACCCGGCAATGCCGTTAGATACGGTTGGGGCGATGACGCAAGGCGAAATTGGCTTATGGCTGGCCGATGCCTTGAATTATGAAATTAGTATTCGTGGTTTATCACAACGGGTGGCCACGGTATTAACGCGCACGGTCGTTGACGAAGCTGATCCAGCTTTCCGTCAACCAACAAAGCCAATTGGTCCGTTTTACACGGTTGATGAACTACCGGCGATTAAGCAGCAGTATCCAGATTGGCAATTTGTCGCTGATGCTGGCCGTGGTTTCCGCCGGGTTGTCCCATCACCTAAGCCGGTTAGTATCATGGAGGCCGCTGAAATTCAGGCCTTGGTACAAGATGGCGTGACATTAATTGCCGGCGGTGGCGGTGGTGTACCGGTGATCGAAAAAGAAGGTCACGTGACAGGGGTCGAAGCAGTGATTGATAAGGATTTTACGGCAGCTAAGCTAGCTGAACTGGTCGATGCCGATGAATTGTTGATTTTGACGGCGGTACGCTATGTGGCGAAGGACTTTAACCAACCGTCGCAGACGATGATCAAACGGATTAGCGTGACGGAAATGCAGCAATTAGTGGATGCCGGCCAATTCCCGGCCGGGTCGATGAAGCCTAAGGTTGAAGCAGCTATTAGCTTCGTACGGAATACGGGGCGGCCTGCCGTCATTACATCGCTTGATAATGTGCAAGCATATCTTGCTGATGGGGATGGGACAGTGATTGTGCCAGATTAATCGAGTTATAGTTAAGCGAGCAGTCATGCTCGCTTATTTTTTTGTAAACCCAAAAAATTTAAGGGGCTGCATGCATGAGGACGCTTATAATTAAGGAGGAGAGTTTTTGAGCTGCGATTTCAAGGGGGAAATACAATGCTACAAAATTTCATGACACAGTGGCTGTATATTTCAGACTACGATACAGCCTTGGACCAAGCTTTTATTAGTAAAGCTAAAATAAACGGTGTTGATTTGGAACAACGCTATATAGCGGTTGTTTTAAGTGGGGATCAACGCCGGATGCCTGAACATCGCTTGGCGCTTAATTTGGATACGAAGCGCCGGATTTACGTTTTGTCAGTGGAAGGGGTGCAACCATTCTTGGATGCTCTGGCACCGGACATCTTTGCGGGTGTCGGGGGTGCGCACTTTGATATTTCGACAGGTATTAAAGAGGCGTTATTTGCCGTGTTGCTGACCAACGAGTTTGAGCGGGTTGTCATCTTTAATCGGGTTGGTTATCTGTATGACCTGGTTAAATCTGATTTGGTCTATCCAAATGTTGCGGCGTACTATGAACGGATTGATGATGAAACCTGGTTGACCTTTTGGGAATATGTCCAGCATCTGTCATCAACAAAGGAGACAGCGTGTTTAATGTTGGTACATCCCAAGACAATTGTTTATAGGCTAAACAAAATCTGTGCAACTACTGGACTGAACCCGAAGCAAGGCGTTGATTTGTTGCCATTGATTGTGACCTATGTTCGCAAACAGACTGCCTGTTTTGATAACTTGGTAAACGAGCTACAAAGCCTGTCAGACAGTTTGTTGCCACGAGATAAAGTGGACTAGCCCGCTAGTATGGTTAATGAATGGCTGCTACGACAAAGTAGACATGTCTCGGTAACAAGTTCTAAAATTGTGGATTTTCTCTCATGCCATGTTGCAAGGCTGTATAATGACCGTGAGCAATGGCTTTTAGGAGGGGACCTATTATGCAAACGATTAAAACTTTGGGATTAACGTTAGGACTGTTGGCACTAATTTTGGCGTCTATTTTCTTACATTGGGGGATTGTTGTGACAGTCATTATTATAGCTGTTGCGACGTTGACCTTAATTTATGCCACACAACATCGAGATAAAGCAGACTAATATATTAGTAATGGCTAAAATGCTACCAATTATTAAAGTTGGTAGCATTTTTTTGTTAAAAATCGAAAAAAATCTGTCCCATAATCGAAACTAATTTTAATGAAAGGGTTTACATTTTAATGGAAAGCGCTTACAATAATATTTGTGTTAGAGACACGGGGAACGCAATGTTGATGATATAGACTGAAAACGTTTAAGGAATCGGGGACCGTGTTGATAAGTAACGTCGTCATGTTTCACTCTTGCTGTTCGAGTAATCGTTCAATATCTTAAAAACTAGCTGAAAACTCTTCTCCTTCAGAAAATACCGATCGATGAAATTTCTCTCCAGGAAATATTCGAACAGCAAGAGGGTGATGAGACGACTCTTTATCAACATCAACGCTTTCACAATCAAAAAATATTTTGTGGGTCGTCAACCATACCTGAGCCATATCGCGGATACGCGGTGTGGCTTTTATATTATCTATCATGTTATTCTAGTGACATAACTGATGAGGAGATATTAGTCGTTATGATTGGGATTATTTTGACGGTGTTGGTTGCTTTGGAAGCACTTTACATCATGGGCTTAGAGATGTTTGGGTCGCCAAAGAAGCAAGCGGAAACGTTTGAGTTAGAGGAAGAATTTACGAAAGTACCAGAAGTACGTTCATTGTTGGGAAATCAAGGCATTTACAACGGTATGTTGGGTGTTTTGATTTTGCTAACGATGGTTGTGCTAAATGGCGCAGCTGAAATGACGATGTTGAAGCTCTTTATGGCTTACATTATCGTGGTTGCGATTTACGGGAGCATGACAGCTGCCAAGAAAATTATCTTGGTGCAAGGATTACCAGCAGCGCTCGCATTGTTGGCATTGATCTTGCACATCTAACGGGGAAAATGGGGTTTCGAGAGTTATTATTAGCAAAAATTTAAGAAGCCCCCTATACTATAGTTATTCCCCGTGGTAGTTACGCTAATGACTATCAGTACAAATATTTGTACGACGCGCCGTAGATATACGGCGCGTTTTTTGTGTGGTTTGATGATGTGTCGTGCTACCGCACGAGCAACAGCTAAGATGCTCTCTGATGTATGAGTGTCTCGAAGTTATTAGCAAGAAAATTTTTAACGCATGAACCGGAAGGATGATTAGCTATTCCAGTAGAGACTATCTTGGTTGCTGGCATGGTGGGTGGGGTGTGACGTAGCGATTGCCAGGGGTGAACTCACAAGTTCGGCCGACCGCCGGTTAGATAAGGCGAACGGACCCAACCCCTTAACCCAATTAGTTGGGTGCTAGCCGGTGCTCGCGCCGGCGGAGTTTACCCCTGGCAATCTTTGGCGAAGTCACACCCCACCCACCATGCTTCGTCGCAACGCGACGACCCCAAATAAACGAATTTTTTCCAACGCCGCGAAACATTAATCACCTTATTGTTTTGACATGGCATATTGTTCGTTGTATAGTATGTGTTGTAATATAAATGAAACAAAACAAAAGATATTAATCAGTGGGGAAACGAACATGACAGAACCAGTACTTATTGCGGATAAGCTAAATAAGACATATACCAGCGCAGCCGGGGTGGAACAACACGTTTTGAAGGACTTGTCATTGACTGTCCCACGTGGTGAATTTGTGGCCATTATGGGACCTTCAGGATCAGGTAAGTCAACATTGCTCAATATTTTGTCAACGTTGATGAAGCCAACCGAAGGGGCAGTGGCCATTAACAATAAAGATATCCTCCACATGACTGACGATGAAATCTCAAATTTCCGCGGTCGTGACATGGGCTTTATTTTCCAAAGCTACAACTTGATTGAAAGTTTGACGGTGCGTGAGAATATCGCGTTACCTTTGACTCTCCAAAAAGCAAAGTCACGGGTGATCAACGATGCCGTTGCGAAGGTGGCAGCATTGCTTCACATCAGTGAGTACTTGGATAAGTACCCATCAGAGTTGTCAGGTGGTCAACAACAACGTGTTGGGGCTGCCCGTGCGTTGGTTCACGAGCCAGCTTTGATTTTTGGTGATGAGCCAACGGGGGCCTTGGATTCAGAAAACGCTCGCGAAATGATGAATTATTTGACGACGATTAACCAAGAACGTGAAATCTCAATTGTGATGGTGACGCACGATCCATTCTCAGCGTCATTTGCCTCACGGATTTTGTTCCTGACAGACGGTCAAATTACGAAGACGTTGACGCGTGATGATCGTTCACGTGAAGACTTTTATAACTATGTGTTGTCAGAACTTGGCAACTTTAACTAGTGGGGTGATAACATGTTTCAAATTGCTTTAAAGTCACTCCGCGCGAAGTGGCGTGACTACACCGTGCTCTTCGTCGGGTTGGTCATTTCAGCAGCTATCTTTTACATGCTGAGTGCCATCGCGTTGAACCGTGATTTTTTGTTAAATAATTCATCAATTGGTCTGATTGTGCCAGTCTTTATGGTCGGTGAATTTTTGCTTGGTGTGATTACGTTTGTGTATTTGAATTTTGCCAACAGTTTCCTGTTGCGGTTGCGTCAGTCTGAATATGGCTTGATGTCAATGTTGGGAGCGAAGAAGTCACAAATTGGTGATTTGTTAATGCAAGAAACGCTCGCCTTGGGTGTCATCTCAACGGTCATTGGTATCTTTGCTGGTATTGGGTTAACAGCTGCCAGTGGTAATTTCTTGATGAATTTGCTGGACACGAAGTTGGCAAACTGGTCAGTCTTCTCGTTTAACGCTGCATTAGCAACGTTGGTATTCTTCGTGGCACTGTTCTTCATTAACGGGCTCTACAACCGTGGTCGGTTGAGCAAGCAAGATACGTTGACGTTGTTGACGGCAGATAAGCAAGTTTCACAACCAAAGCGTCACAAGCTTCTTGATCCATTGCTTGGCTTGGTTGGTTTGGGCTTGTTGATTCTTAGCTATGTGATGATGCCAGGTATCGTGCATCTTGGGTTGTACGGGTTCATCGTTGTCCTGGTGCTTAATGTCTGGGGAACGTACTGGTTTGTGAGCCGGACGTTGAAGATGGTCACGTATGCTTTGCGTGGCTCGCGTTTCAATAACCGTGGCTTGCGGTCATTCTTGAACGGCCAACTTTTGTTCCGCTTACCTGAATACCAACGTATTTTGACGGTGATTTCAGTTATGTTTGGTTTGGCGCTTGGCGCAATGTCAGTGGGGCAAGGGTATTATCGTGCCTTGCCACAACAAGCACAGTCGGGCCAACCATTCACGGCGGCCTACACGTCGGATAAAATTAGCACATCAAATTTGAAGGACATCACTTGGGAAGCTACTTATCACTACAGTGTGAACAAGGGTAAGGTGTACTTTAACGGTGATGAGTTTAACGAAAAGAAGTTACCAACGGTTGTTGAGACCGGTAAGGGTAATGACACACGGATTAAGTGGTTAACGGGTGATTACTTGTTAGCAACGCCAGGTTCCGAATACACATTAACCAGTATTGCTAACCAAATTTTGGATAAGCAATATGGTGCAACGGCGGTTGTGACACACAATGAGTCTGAAATGGCCGTTGAGGGGGATGTGAAATCAGTTCGCTTGGTGACGGTTAAGAGCTTTGCAGCCAACGAAGCAACGTTGACGGCGAATGCAAAGCGTGAAGCTCGTTTGACCGGCACAGCAATGAATCACCAAGCCGGTGTGCCAGGTATGTTTACGTTGCTTAAGAACGTCTTCGGCGGTTTGGAATTCATGGGCATTTTCTTAGGAATTGCCTTCTTGGCGATGCTGGCATCAACGTTGATGTTTAAGGTATTGTCAGGGGTTGCTGATGACAAGCGACGTTATCGCATCTTGACGATGATTGGAACGAGCAAGCGTCAAGTAACGGCTACGGTTGTGAAAGACTTGGGCGTCTTGTTCTTCATTCCGTTGGTTATCGGAACGTTAGATGTCATTTTCGGTCTACCAATGTTCAAAGCCTTAATGGCGGATCCATACGTTGGCTTTATGCCATCGCTGATTGCGATTGTCGTTTTGTACGTCATTTACTTTGTCATGACGGTCATTTTGTACCGCCGTTTGCTTAAGTAATATCGGACGCATAAACCGTGTTCTTAAATTATTCATGTAATTTAAGGGCAGATACGGTATAATGTAAGTATTCAAAATGCTGTGGAGTAAATGACGTAAAACGTTTGTTTGAGACATCTACGACACCTGAAAGCAGGTTACCTAAACGCGCAAGGTAACCTGCTTTTTTTGTACGTGCGCAATCAGGCACTTTCCCGTAAAATGAAGGGGCTGGGGAAAGTGTTGAAGTACAGGGGAAATCTTATGCAAAAAACAGCTAAGGTTGGCGTGTTTATTATCATCGTCAATTTTTTAATTTATATTGGGCTCGGGCTGCCTGATTCTGTGTTAGGGAGCGCTTGGCCGGCGGTACGGCAAACTTATCATGTGAATGTTGACTATGTTGGCTATCTAACCGCAATTTCATTAGTCTGTTCATTTGGTTCAACTTTGTTGTATCCGAAATTATCGGCTAAACTCACGATGGATCGCATTATGATGCTAAGCATGTGGTTTGTGTTAATCGGCTTGTTAGCATTGATGTGGGGCCAAGCTGTCTGGTTGTTAATTGTTGCGGCCATTGCCATGGGGTTTGGGCAAGGGGCTATTGATATCGCAGTAAATGACTACGCGGCAAAGCGCTTTTCAAGTGGCCTAATGAGTATTCTGCACGGCATGTATGGGGTCGGCGTAACGTTGAGTTCATTCGTGATGGCCCTGAGTCTTGTGTTTCCGATGGGCTGGCGTTTGGGTGTGTTAAGCGTCATCGTGCTGCAAGTCGTTATCATGGCGGTTGTTATGAGCTCACGACAAGCCTTTCGGGGGTCTGATACAGCTGTAACAGATGATGAAATGACTACCGTGAAACTGGCGGGTTCAGATTGGCTATTGCCGGTTTTCTACTTTGTCTACGGCGTTGAGTTGGTGATTGGCAAATATGTCTCTAGTTTTGCTGTTGATCATTGGCAATATAGCGCGACAACAGCGACTAATGTGGCGACATTGTTTTGGGCGGGGTTGATGGTTGGCCGTTTCTTGACCGGAGTGACAACGCGCTGGCAATCAAATCGGCGGTTGATTCTAACGCATATTATTTTGACAGCCATAGCGACTGGAATGATGTTTTTGCCAGTTGAGGCATTGCTACCGTTCGCTGGTTTCGGACTTGGCTTGGGACTATCTGCCATCTATCCGTTGATGATGATGGTGCCGTATGCGCGCTACAATGACCAAAAGGCGAAGCGAGTTGTCAGTTGGAACTTGGCTTTTTGCCAAGCGGGGATGGTGATCTTACCGCTAGTAACTGGGTGGACTTACCAAGCTGTGGGGGCGATGAGTCTACCGATTATTATCCTAATTTTAGTCGGCGCAATGCTTGGCTTGGGTAGCGTTATTTTGCGACAAAATTAATAACAGTGAAAAAGGCACCGTGCGATGAATCCAATCGCGAGGTGCCTTTAATTTATGATTATAAGATGGTGCCAGTCCACTTCTTCATGGCGATGTTGGTAAAGTCAAACTTTTCCAAAGCAGCGAAACCTTCTGTTGCAAGGTCAACGTTTGAAACAGCCCCGTATGACAACATCAAGTTAACCGGGTGTTCGTTACGATCACCGACTGTGACCAAAATAGCAGGCTTGTTTGAAGCAGTCATGTAACCAACTTCAAATGCCGTGCCTGAATCTGGATCAGCCGCATCGATAAAGGCCACAATCAAATCAGCGTTGTTCATCGCCGTGATGTCAGCCTTGTAAGTCATCGTACCCCATTCGAAGTCGGGTTCAAAATCCCCGTCTGCTTCGATAACTTGTCCACCGTATTGGTTAAGGAGGGGAACATAGATATCGTTAATTGTTGGGTTAGCCTTCAACGCTTGGTAGCCTTGCATCAAGATATTTTGTTGGTCTTCGTTGAACCAACCTGCGCCAAGATAAATGTTGCGAGTGCGTTGGCCAACAACTTCGCTGGCCTCAGCAATTTGCGCAAGTTCAGAAATCAATTGGTGTTCAGTAAGCATTAAAAATTCCCCTTATCGTATGATTATTAATAGTATAGCAATATTTTTTGAAGATATTTTGGTGACCAATATGTTTTTAACAGCGAAATGCCCGCGCCTGTAAGGACGACGACAGGTAACGCGAATTTTTTAAATTGTTTTGAAAAATAAGATGTCGAATATAAAGGGTGGTTAGGATAGGTTGAAAGTTAATTTTAACCGTGTTATATTAGGTTTAACTTAACGAAGATAGGTGAACAACATGGCAGATAAACAAACGGAATATCGCATGTGGCACGGTCGGTTGGCGGCGCTACTTGCGAGTGAAATTGAAGATATTAGATACGATGCTTTTAACGAATTTGATGCCAAAGTAAATGGTGGCTTGATTCCGGTTGTCGCGTTTAAAACGATGCAACGTGATTTTGTGTTGCCAATTATTCAAGCGCACAACCTAGACATGAGTGATTTTTACGATGCAGAGGCAAGCGTCTTGGGGAGTGTGTCGTTAGCTGATATTAAGTTTTGGGCGAATTTAGCGACCCAAATTGGTGTGAGTGCTGCTAATGGCAATTGGCAGGCCCGCGATAAGAAGCTGTACGTCTAGTCTTGGTGGGTAACCGCAATTTCCAATGTCACGTCGATTTCACGACCGAGCGCATCATAATGCCCATACGTCGGATAAGTGGCGAGAAAGCCAATCGCAGGTTCTTCTGATTGCTGCGCTAAATCGGCAATGAGTTGGCGGGTCTTGGCTTCATCAAATGGGATGTTGCGGATGTCCGCGTCAAGCTCGACGTCGGCTAAAAACAAGTCTAAGTCGTCATTGCTGAAGAGTGGTTCGCGTTCGTAAAGTAGGGTGTATTGCATATCATGGCCTCCTGAAAATCGTGCTATTAAGATAGTACTTATTATAAGAGGATACCAGGGGTGCATGCTATGATTATGGTACAAACTACTTAAGATAGGGGGACAACAATTATGGTTGAAGCACAACATCAAGAAGCAATTGAGCAGGTCATTTTGAATTTGAAGGCCCAAGTTGCCGGGTTGAATCAACAAATCGAAGTGTTGTCAAAGTTATTAGAAGTTAAACACGAAGACGTTAATATTGACGATGTACCAGGTCAATTGAAGCGTGCGGCGACTGAAGTAATGAACAATGATCATTTGAAGATGATTTTGGTTCGTGGTGAGAATTACGAATTCCGTGAGCGCCTGATTAACCAAGCGTTCGATACTGGTGTGACCATTGTTGAAGTTGAGCAATTCATGGAAGACTATGAAGCTGGTCAACGTGGTGGTCAAGTTGGGGCGCAAAAGTTCAAGGATCGTTATGACGATTATGATGTCCTGGTGATTGAAAACTTGGAGCAATTAGCCGGTGATCGTGCTAAGTTGCAAGAAGAATTATTCGATCGCGTCTATGCCCGTTCACACGCTGGTAAGTTGACGGTGCTATCAGGTAATGCGGCCTTTATTATTGGCGGCGAATCTGAAGAGTACTTGCAAATGTTGAGTTTGGGTAAGAATATTTTTGTGGGCTAACATAGCCAAAAAGCCGGTGGGACTTTGTGTCTCACCGGCTTTTTTAGGCTGTCGTGGCCCCGTGTAGTAACTCTGGTACGACGTAAACCGACGTTACCGTCTCGCCAGCCAACTGTTTCATGAGCAAAGCAACCATATGTTGGGCAATGGTTGCAAGTGGTTGCTGAATCGTCGTAAGCGGCAACTCCGCTAGTTGATGGATGTAGATACCATCGAAACCAACAATCCCTAAATCAGTAGGTACTGTTAGTCCCTGACTACGGCCAGCCCGTAATGCCCCTAATCCCAACCGATCCGTGGCAGCCACGATACCGGTATTACCGCACAGATTTAAATCAGCTAAAAAGGCTTGGGCTGCGTGCTCATCATTTGGCAGATGATAAATCTCAGTTGTCCGACCAGCTGTTAACATCGCGTCACGGTAACCAACCTCACGATTAATAGCAAATGGTTCAGACATATCGATGCCAAGATAAATCAGGCGCGCATAACCAGCGTCGAGTAGGGCGTTGGTCGCTAATTGGGTGCCGGCCTTATTGTCGATATCCACTGACGGAATCCCCGGTTCAGTACCATAAATGACGACAGGAACGGTTAAACTCTGCAAGAGTTCAAAATCTGATCCGCGTGCGCCACTGACTAAGAAACCATCCACATTCGTTAAATCAAAATTACGATCGTGCCGCATTTCCAATGTGTAACCAGCGTGCCGTAATTCATCCGTTAAATGCATCAATAAATGCGCATAATATGGTTCGATTTCATTGATATCATCTAACAAGATGAAGGCGATATTATAGTGCCGATTGTTGGCAAGCGCTCGACCAGCCCGGTTTTGGACATATCCCAGTTCGGCAATCACTTGCTGGACATCAGCAATAATCTCGGGTGATACCTGATCAGGGTGGTTGAGAACGCGTGAGACGGTCATTTTCGAAACGTGAGCAGCCCGTGCTACGTCTAATAGTGAAACCATAATGATTCTCCTCAAAAATAATGAAAACGTTTTCAAAACAATCTATTTCAATCATAACACGAAAATATGAACGAGATAAGGGCAGTCTGGGAAGGCGAAGATGTTACCGGTAACATCAAGAAAACGCTTTCATTTGATTTTAGGGTCGGCTATAGTTGGATTTGTAAATAAAGCGCTTACATTTGCAAACAAAAACACAATGGATTTTATAAGGGGAACGAAAATGACAAATGAGGGGACTCGTCAAAAGCTACCAACGTTACCATTACATACCATTTGGATGTTGAGTTTCGCATTCTTTGGGGTACAAATGGGGTTCTCATTGCAGAGCTCAAACTTGGGACGACTATTACAAACACTTGGAGCTGATCCGCACTCGCTGGGGTGGTTCTTTATCCTACCACCGGCTGCCGGCTTGTTCGTGCAACCAATTATTGGTCGTTTATCAGATAAGACATGGAATCGATTTGGTCGTCGTATGCCGTACCTGATTATTGGAACGGTTGTGTCAGCCATTGTGATGTTCTTATTGCCTAACGCAGGAAACTTGGGCTTCAAAGCAACAATCGCGTTGATCTTTGGTGCCATCACCATCATGTTTATGGACACGTCATTCAACATGGCGATGCAACCAATCAAGATGGTCGTCGGCGACACGGTTAACGAAGAACAAAAAGGTTACGCTTATTCAGTGCAATCATTCTTAGCCAATGCTGGTTCAGTGTTAGCCTCAATTTTCCCGTTCGCATTGACGGCGATGGGGGTGGCCAACACGGCTAAGCCAGGCGTCATTCCAGATTCAGTGGCGATTTCATTCTATGTTGGTGCGATTGTTTTGGTGATTACAACCATCATCGCGTTGATTAACGTCAAGGAATACGATCCAGAAACGTATGCCAAGTATCACGGTATTCAAGAAGAAGGGCCAAAAGAAAGCGTGATGCACTTGTTGACGCACGCACCAAGCATTTTCTGGAAGTTGGCAGTTGTACAATTCTTTAGCTGGGTAGCTTTCCAATATCTTTGGACGTACGGAACTGGGGCGATTGCTGATACGGTTTGGCATGCAACGGATGCGCATTCAGCCGGCTATCAAGCTGCCGGTAACTGGTTCGGTGTGTTGAGTGCCGTGCAATCAATTGGCGCTGTACTTTGGGCTTTGGTTTTGACTAAGGTGAAGCCAGCGCAAGAGTGCTTCGCCTATGGCGGTAGTTTGCTACTCGGGGCGATTGGGTTTGGTTCAATTTTGTTCGTCCACAACCAATGGGCTTTGTTAGTGTCATTCATGTTAATCGGATTTGCCTGGTCAGCAATTTTGGCTTATCCATTCACATTTTTGACGAATGCGTTGGATGGTAAGAACAATGGCACATATTTGGGTCTGTTCAACGGGGCCATTACGATCCCACAAATTGTGGCGTCAGTTGCCTCATTTGGCTTGTTCCCATTGTTGGGTTCATCAATGCCACACATGTTGTTAGTTTCTGCAATTGCTCTGATCATTGCAGCATTGTCAGCGGTGCGTTTGCTCCGTGGTCACGTTTAAAAATAGGGGAATATCATGAAGCGAATTTTTGAAGTTAATCCTTGGACAATTACCTCGCATGAGTTGCAACCAGTGGACAAGCGTTTGCAAGAATCAATGACGTCACTTGGAAATGAGTATATGGGGATGCGGGGCATGTTTGAAGAAACATATTCCGGCGACTCATTGCAAGGCGTTTACATTGGGGGCGTTTGGTTCCCTGACAAGACGCGTGTTGGTTGGTGGAAAATCGGCTACCCAGAGTACTTTGGTAAGGCGATTAACGCGTTGAATTTTGTGAAAGCAATTATTCAAATTGATGGGGTCACGGTTGATTTAGCAACGGTACCTTACACTGATTTTGAAGTCTCTTTGGATATGCAAGCAGGTGTCCTGCACCGTCAATTTACGGTTAACGGTGTGCAGGTGCAAGTCGATCGTTTCATCTCGGTTGCGACGAAGGAATTGGCTGATTTGCGGTGGTCATTCACAGCTATTGATGGGCAGACCCACGATGTGCAGTTGACGGCATTGATTGATGGCGACGTCGTCAATGAGGATTCAAATTATGATGAAAAATTCTGGGACGTGCTTGATGCAGAAGTAACCAACGACACGGCGTTCTTAATGACGCGAACTGTGCCCAATCCATTTGGTGTGCCCCAATTTACCGTGGCGGCCCGGCAACGATTTGTGTCAGATTTGCCAGCAATTGATGTCGTGCAAGAAGACAAACAAGTTGGAAACGTTTTTGCGGGGCAAGTTGGTGCGGCAACACAGCGCATTGAAAAGCGGGTGATTGTCACGACGTCACGTGATTATGCAGATGACACGGATGTTAAGCATGCGACTGACACGATTTTTGCTAGCATTGCATCAGCAACCTATGACGACTTGTATGATGCACACGCGGCTGGCTGGGCGGAACGTTGGGAAAAGGCCGACGTTCAGATTACTGGTGACGAAGCGGCCCAACAAGGTATTCGCTTCAACTTATTCCAATTATTTGCCACGTATTACGGTAACGATGCACGCTTGAACATTGGACCAAAGGGCTTTACCGGTGAAAAGTACGGTGGGGCAACTTATTGGGATACTGAAGCCTTTGCGATTCCGGTTTATTTGGGCGTGACCGATCCAGCCGTAGTGAAGTCATTGTTGCAGTATCGTTATCAACAACTACCTGGGGCCTATCACAATGCCCAACAACAAGATTTAGCCGGTGCTTTGTTCCCAATGGTGACCTTCGATGGTATCGAATCACACAACGAGTGGGAAATTACGTTTGAAGAAATCCACCGTAATTCGACGATTGCCTATGCTATCTACAATTACACCCACTTGACGGGTGACCGTTCATGGTTGGAAAACGAAGGTAGTGAAGTGCTAGTGGGGATTGCCCGCTTCTGGGCCGACCGTGTGCACTATTCAGCGCGCAACGACGCGTACATGATTCACGGGGTCACGGGACCGAACGAGTACGAAAACAACATTAACAACAACTACTACACAAACTGGATGGCCAAGTGGGTGCTGCAATACACGTTGGACAATGCAGACACGTTTACATCAACTTATCAGGAAAAGTTGGCCATTTCGGCAGAAGAAAAGGTGCAATGGCAATTAATTGTCGACAAAATGTATTTGCCTGAAGCTGATGTGAAGGATGTCAATGATGTGGATCGGCATATCTTTGTCGCCCATGACACGTTCCTCGATAAGGAATTAATTCCGGTTCGTGATTTGGATGCCTCACAATTACCAATCAACCAGCACTGGTCATGGGATCGCATCTTGCGCTCACCGTACATCAAGCAATCAGATACATTGCATGCGATGTATTATTTCCCAGATGCCTTCACCGAGCAACAAAAGCGAGATAATTATGAATTCTACGAGCCATTTACGGTGCATGAATCATCATTGTCACCATCGGTTCACGCTATTTTAGCAGCTGACTTGAAGATGCCCGAAAAGAGTGTGGCATTCTATCAACGCACGGCGCGTTTGGATTTGGATAACTACAATAACGATACGTCTGACGGGTTGCACATCACGTCAATGACTGGTGCTTGGTTGTCGATCGTCCAAGGATTTGCTGGTATGCGTGTGCGTGATGAACAATTGCACTTTGACCCATTCTTGCCAGCTGAGTGGGACGGTTATAAGTTCCGCTTCATGTTCCGTGAGCGTTTGCTTGAAGTGGCCGTCGATCACGATGGTGCGCAAGTAACGTTAATTTCTGGTGATCCACTGACGATTGACGTCTCAGGCGAAACCGTCGCATTGGAGGTGCAATAAGATGACTAAATTTGCAGACATTAAGGGGTTTGCGTTTGATTTGGACGGTGTCATTACGGACACGGCTAAATTTCATACGATTGCCTGGCGTCATTTGGCGGAACAACTCCAAGTGACTTGGACGCCGGAGCTGCAAGAATCGTTGAAGGGCATTGACCGCATGGGCAGTCTCGAAATGATTTTGCAAGCTGGCGGTAAGGAAAATGCGTATACGCAAGCAGAAAAAGAAGGCTTTGCCGCTTGGAAGAACGAACACTATGTTGAGCTCATCGCTGATTTAACACCGGATGATATCTTGCCAGGGATTGCCGCGTTTATTCAGGAACTTAACGATAAGGGCTACCGGGCGAGTGTGGCGTCAGCTTCAAAAAACGCACCGTTTATCTTGGATCGACTGGGCTTAACGGATAGTTTTGTCGGGATTGTTGACCCAGCGACGCTACATGCCGGTAAGCCTGATCCAGAAATTTTTGTCCGCGCAGCTGAAATCTTAAACTTGCCACCAGACCAAGTCATTGGCTTAGAAGATGCGGCAGCCGGAATTGCGTCAATCAACGGGGCCGGTGAAGTTTCGTTGGGAATTGGGGATGCGACCGTCCTTGCGGCAGCGGACCTTAATTTCGCCAACACGGCTGAGGTTACTTTAGCTAACATCGCGGCAAAACTTGATTAATTCACAACGGTTGATAATCTCAAAAAATAAACGACTCAAATAAGTTTTGCCACTAAAAAGGCCGTCAGTTTCCATTGCGGAGACTGACGGCCTTTTACTGTGACGTCAAAAATAATCAGGATAACTAGCAATGACGGCCAGTTGATCAGCAATCATGTGCTGTAAGTGGGTGTGTGCGATGCGGTATGCCGTGTCAGCATCATCATGACGCAACGCGGTTAAGATTGCTTGGTGTTCAGCAATCAACGCTTGCCAATCTAAGCGTTGCGATGCCACTCGTAACCAGCGAAACCGGTCGAGTTGTTTCGATAAATCTTTTAACCAGCGCCACAGTAATTCGTGGCCTGTTCGCTCGTAGAAAAATTGGTGAAACGCCTCGTCCCGGGCAAAAAAGGTCGCGGTTTCGTTTGCATCAGTCGCTTGTTCAACTAATAAGTTATCCAACCAATCTAAATCAGCCGGTGTTAAACGGGTTAACGCATCACGCATGATTTGCGGTTCAATTTGTTCGCGGGCATAGCGAGCTTGTTCAGCGATTTGTAAGTCAACTTTCGCAATGTAGGTACCGGATTGCGGCACCACAGTGAGTAAACCTTCAGATTTTAGTTGCAAGATGGCTTCTCGAATGGGCGTCCGACCGTATGGCAAATCAGCAGTTAACTTGGTTTCAGAAATTTTTTGACCTGGTACCAAGTCGAAGGTCAGAATTTGTTGGCGCAACAGGTGATACGCTTGGTCGCTTTGTAGGGGAGTGTGAGTTTTTCGTGTCGTCGGCATGGCGATACTCCTAGTTTAGTGTTTGGTTTTTGGGTGAATTGCAAACAAATTATGAACTGTTTCGTTGATTTTGATACTGTTTTCACAATCCGGAATATAAGAACGAATACATTATAACCGAGCATGGCATGACCTGTATATACGTTTTCACTGGAAAATGACTGACAGTTTCAGTGTGCACTTATTTATTATGTGAATTCAGTAACAAGTTGTCACGGAAAATGCAAACGGTTACAATTCTTTGTGTTGAAACTAATATATCAGTTTCTGAGATTATTTGGTTGATTTTACTTTGAGGAGTGACGATATGTCAAAAAAACGTATTTACCAAGCTAAGCCGATCACATTAGGTCGAGCAGTTGCTTATGGGTTGCCGGATTTGATGGGAGGTGGTGCCTTTACCATCATCGGCGCATTCTTGTTGTATTTCTTTACAACGTTTGCTGGGTTGACTGCCATTCAGGGGGCCACAATTATTGGAATCGCCCGAATCGTTGATGCGGTGACGTCGTTGGTAATGGGAAGTCTTACCGACAATTTCTATCGGACCCGTTTAGGTCAGCGATTTGGTCGCCGTCATTTCTTCTTAACGATTGGCGCACCACTCATGTTTGCTTATGTGCTGATGTGGATCCCAAACATGGCGTTTCTGTACTACCTAGTTGTTTATTTGTTGTTTGAGATTATTGCCGCCTTTGTTTTGATTCCATGGGAAACACTCCCAACTGAAATGTGCAAGGATTATGCCAGCCGTACCAAGTTGTCATCAGCGCGGATGTTCATTTCAGCCGCTGGAACATTTATGGCGACTTTCGTACCGGGCCAAGTCATTCGCTTGTTGGGTGAAAACAATGCGTCAGCGTACTTCATTAACGCATTAGTTTTTGCTGCAATCTTTGCGGCCGCGATCTTCATTACAAACATGAATACGTGGGAGCGTGAAGTGACGGAGGAAATGATTGCTGAATTTAACAAGCGCCCAAAGTTGAACCCAATCCAGACAGTCCAAAAGGAAATCAAGGATTACCTCTCAACGTTGCGCATCCGCTCATTCCGTAAGCACTTGGCCATTTACTTGTTCTCATTCACTGGTAAGGACGTGTTTAACACCATTTTTGCTTACTTTGTGGTGTCTTGCTTGGGCTTGACGGTAACAGACTCAGCTAACATTTTGTCGTTGAGCTTCGTTGGTATTTTTGTCACGATCGGGGCCGGTGTCTTGATGGTGAAGAAGGGCCCTAAGTTCTTGTTCTTATCAGCGTACAGTTTGATGTTGCTGATGCTGGTTGCCTTCTATGCCGTATTCCAATTGCGTCCCGAAAACATGTTGATGTGGTTGCTGGGAATCGGTTTGGTTTACCAAATCGGTCGCGCCACGCTGGAGTTTACGCCTTGGAACGTCTTTCCGTTGATTCCGGATTTGGATGAATTGTTGACGAAGCAGCACCGTGAGGGAATTTTCGCGGCGGTGATGACCTTTGTTCGTAAGTCAACGGTGGCTGTGGCAACATTTGCCGTCGGTGTCATTTTGGAAAAGGGCGGTTACATTGCTGGTGAAACAACGCAAAGCATCGCTGCTCAAAACACAATTGCTGGTGTTTTGGTGATTGGAACAGGTGGATTGTTGGTGATTGCGGGTGCGTTTGCGATGACATTGCAATTGAACCGTGAAACGCACGGGATTGTCGTTGCCGAAATTGATCGTTTGAAGGCTGGCGGTGCGAAAGCAGACGCCACACCAAAGGTTCGTGCGGTGGTTGAAGCACTAACTGGTTTTGATTATGACGATGTTTGGGATGACAAAAATGTCCCAACAGTGAAAACAGCGCGGGCTCGCGTAGACATTGAGGAAGATTAAATCATGAAACTAACTGATAACTATATGACAGAACGAGAAGCGTTCACTACGATGGGCATTGAAGTGCCGACGTTTGACCAAGTTGACTTGGTAAAGACCGCTAAGGTTACCCCAACATGGGTGCACTTTGGGGGTGGTAATTTATTCCGTGGTTTTCACTCAGAAGTGGCCCAGGAATTAGTTGCTGCGGGTGAATTGCCGGCCGGCGTAATTGTTGCCGAAACCTACGATGATGCCGTGATTCAAGATGTGTACCGACGTTTTGATAATCGCCACTTGAACGTCACGATGAAGGCGGACGGCTCATTGAAGCGCGAGCTAATTGCCTCGGTTTCGGGTAGCTATACTTTTAATCGCGATCACAAAGCCGATTGGCAGACGATGATGACTATTTTTGCCAAGCCATCATTGCAATTAGCAACGTTCTCGATTACAGAAAAAGGCTACAATCTGCGCCAACCAGACGGGTATTTTACTAATCAAGTTTTGGCTGATTTGGCGACAGACCCACACACTACTGCGCCAGGTAATAACATGGTTGCGACGGCCGCGTTACTATTGCACCGTTTTGAAACCAGCGCGACACCGATTGCAATGGTTAGCACGGATAACTTTTCGCAAAATGGTGACCGGTTACGTGAAACGATGCAAACCATTGCCAAGATGTGGGAAACGAATGGTTTTGTGGGCGCAGACTTCATGACGTGGCTTAATCAGGATGTTACGTTCCCGTTGTCGATGATTGATCGCATTACGCCAAATCCGGCTGCGTCGGTGGCTGAAGCGTTACAAGCAATCGGCTTTGCTGATACGGAGTTGATTCGTACGCCGAAGGGCACCAACGTGGCGCCGTTTGCAAATACTGAGGAAGTCCATTATTTGGTTATCGAGGATAACTTCCCAAATGGCCGACCTGATTTTACCAAAGCCGGGGTGTTCTTAACTGACCGGGCGACGGTGAACGACGCAGATGCCATGAAGGTAACGACGAGTTTGAACCCGTTGCACACGGCTTTAGCTATTTTTGGATCATTGTTAAATTACGATTCAATCGCTGAAGAAATGAAAAATGTCGACTTATTGAAGTTGATTCAAAACATTGGCTACGTTGAAGGATTACCTGTTGTGACTGATCCAGGCATCATCTCACCAAAACAATTTATTGATGAAGTGATTAATAAGCGGTTGCCAAATCCGTATATTCCGGACACACCGCAACGAATTGCCACGGATACGTCACAAAAGTTATCGATTCGCTTTGGCGAGACGATCAAGGCTTATGTTGCCGATGAGCACCGGGATGTGAATGATTTGGTCTTCATTCCGTTGACGCTAGCTGCTTGGGTGCGTTACTTGATGGCGGTCGATGATAACGGGCAGCAAATGGCTTTGAGTCCTGATCCGTTGTTGGCGACGCTGCTACCAAAGGTTGCGCCGTTACATCTTGGTTATGCCGGTAACTTGCATGATGTCGTGGTTGATATCTTGCAAGATGAACAAATCTTTGGCGTTGATTTATATGAAGTTGGTTTGGGTGTGCGGGTTGAAAATGACCTGGCCCAATTGTTGAGTGGTGAAGGCGCGGTTGCCTGCACCTTGCATAATGCATTGGCAGCGTACGGTCGATACGACGTTGCAGAAGGAGTAGTAAGTTATGGTTAAGATGGGATTTCGTTGGTACGGTTCACAAGATGATCCAATTCCGCTCAAGTACATTCGTCAAATTCCTGGGTGTGAGCAGGTGGTCGGCGCGTTGTTTGATATTCCTGTTGGCGAAGTTTGGCCCAAGGAGCGTATCAAGGCGCTTAAGGATGAAGTTGAGGCAGCCGGTTTGAAGTTAGAAGTGATTGAGTCGGTTAACATTCATGATGACATCAAAATTGGCTTGCCAACGCGTGACCAATATATTGAAAACTACAAGCAAACGATTCGCAATTTAGCAGAATATGGCATTAAGGTGATTTGCTACAACTTCATGCCAGTTTTCGATTGGGTCCGCACAGATATGCGTTTTGAGTTGCCAGACGGTTCGACTGATTTGGCTTACCGTCATGAAATGGTCCAGGGGACATTGCAAGAAACGCTTGATATGGTGACGAGCCAATCAGAAGGGTTTACCTTACCAGGTTGGGAACCGGAACGTTTGTCAGATTTGAAGAGCCTGTTCGAGGCCTATGCCGATGTTGACGAGGACAAGTTGGCGGCCAACATGGCGTACTTCTTGCAAGCTATCATGCCAACATGTGAGGAGATGGATATCAAAATGGCCGTTCACACGGATGATCCACCACGCCCATTGTTTGGCTTGCCACGGATTGTGAAGAACGCAGCTGATTTGCGACGAATCGCTGCTATGTGGGACAGTCCTTACAATGGCTTCACAATTTGCACGGGTTCGCTTGGTGAGAATCCAGCGAATGATGTGCCAGCGATTATTCGTGAGTTTGGGGCACAAGACAAGATTCCGTTTGTCCATGCGCGTAATATCAAGTTCATGGGTGACAACGGTGATTTCCACGAGTCAGCCCACTTGTCTTCAGAAGGTTCACTCGATATGTATGAAATCATGAAGGCGTTGCATGACGTTAACTTCGATGGTTACATGCGTCCGGACCACGGCCGTGATATCTGGGGTGAAGTCGGGCGACCTGGTTATGGGTTGTACGACCGTGCCTTGGGCCTATCATACTTAAACGGTTTGTTGGAAGCATTGGCAAAAGGATCAGCTGATACAACGGAAACGGTTGTCATGACCGAAGAATTTGAGATGGTGTAAGCATGGCATTTTTAGATGATAATTTTATGCTTAAAACGACAGTGGCGCAGCGTCTCTATCACGAGTACGCGGCTGATCAGCCGATTGTGGATTACCACTGTCATTTGAGCCCAAAAGAAATTTATGATAATCAACAACCGGCCAACTTGACCCGGTTATGGTTGAGTGAGGGGACAGTTGGTGATCATTATAAGTGGCGGATTATGCGCGCAAACGGCGTGCCAGAACGTCTGATTACGGGTGACGGTGATGACTATGACAAGTTTGTGGCTTGGGCGGGTACGTTAGAGCGCGCGATTGGTAATCCACTGTTTGAATGGTCACACCTTGAATTGCGCCGTTATTTCGGCATCAATGAGGTACTGAACCGCCAGTCAGCACCGCAGATTTGGGCACGTGCCAATGAATTGTTGGCCGATCCAGCATTCACACCACGTGAGTTAATCAAGCGGTCGAATGTCGCTGTTGTTGTCACGACGGATGACCCGGCTGATGACTTGTATTATCACCAATTGTTGGCTGATGAAGAAGATGCTTTTCGTGTATTGCCGGGGATGCGTCCAGATGTTGCCATGGCCATCGAACAACTAGATTTCGCATTGTACATGGAAAAGCTGGCAGCGGTAAGTGGGATTGCCATCGATAGCTTCGCCAGTTTGGTAACGGCGTTGGATCAACGTTTTGAGGCATTCCATGCACTGGGGGGACGTATTTCAGATTATGGCCTAAATACGTATCATTATGCAGCCGCAACGCCGGCTGAGATTGAGGATATTTTTGCCAAGGGACTCGCAAATGAGCCGTTAACGGAGTTGGAAATTGCACAGTACACAACCGCCTTTTTGCAGGTCGCGATGCGCCAAAATAAAGCACATGGTTGGGCAATGCAGTACCACATCAATGCAGTGCGTGCAGCGAATAAGCCACAATTTGATGAACTTGGGCCAAACGTTGGCGGTGACTCGGTTGGGACACAGGCCGACATGCCGGACCAGATGCGCTTACTATTTGAAGAGTCACAACGCCAAGGCATTTTGCCAAAGTCCGTTGTCTACTCATTGAATGATAAGGACTGGTTAGAGTTGGTTACGTTGTTAGGTTCATTCCAAGAAGGCCCCACGCAGAAAATGCAGTTTGGGGCAGCATGGTGGTTTAATGATACGCACGATGGGATGGTGAAGCAACTCAAATTATTGGCGAGCCAGGGATTACTTGCTAATTTTGTGGGGATGTTGACGGACTCACGGAGTTTCTTGTCATATCCACGTCATGAATATTTCCGCCGCATCCTGTGCGACGTAATTGGCGATTGGGTGGCAAATGGCCAGGTGCCTGATGACATGGCGTATCTCGGCCAAATTGTGACCGAGATTGCCGGGCAAAATGCCCATGATTATTTTGATATTTAATACACTTTACTAAAGAGGGAAAACAATGAAGCGTTTGAACATTCTAAACAAGTTGCAACAAGCTGGTGTGATTGCCGTGGTCCGAGCCGAGTCAGTTGAAAAGGCAGAGTTGATCGTCGACGCCTTGGTCGACGGTGGCATTAAGGGGATTGAATTGACCTTTACAGTACCGCAAGCGGACGTCTGCATTAAAAACTTGGTCGACAAGTATCGTGGTACCGACGTCATTGTCGGCTGTGGGACGGTGTTGGATGCGGTGACTGCCCGTTTGGCAATCTTGGCCGGGGCGGAATTTGTGGTGAGTCCCTTCTTTGATGTTGAAACAGCCAAGATGGCCAACCTCTACCAAATCCCTTACATGGCTGGGGCGATGAGCATTACTGAGATGAAAGCGGCACTTGAATATGGGGTGGACATCGTGAAGTTGTTCCCAGGTTCTGAGGCATCACCGTCAATGGTTAAGGCGGTTAAGGCGCCATTGCCACAGGTTAACATCATGCCAACTGGTGGTGTGAACTTGGATAACATGGGCGATTGGATTGCAGCTGGCGTTGTGGCCGTTGGTGTTGGTGGCAGCTTGCTAAAGCCAGCAGAATTTGATGATTATGCGGGCGTAACGGATAATGCACGCGCTTATGTTGAACGTTATCAACAGTTAACGGCGGCAAAAGAATTAATGGGGGTCTAGCATGAGTGAGGTGTTAACAATCGGCGAGCCAATGGCGGTTTTTGCGTCAACGGAAGCTGATGTGCCATTAGCAGTTGCTTGTAACTATGATAAGTTCTTAGCGGGTGCGGAAGTAAACGTGGCCGTTGGCGTTGCCCGCTTGGGTCACACGGTTGACTATGTCGCACAGGTTGGTGCAGATCCAATCGGTGACTTTGTACGTGCTGAGTTGACGAAGGCCAACGTCGGAACAGATCACGTTGTTGTCACGCCGACGCATACGACTGGGTTGATGTTCAAGCAACGCGTTACGGCGGGAGATCCTGCGACTGCTAATTATCGAAAAAATTCAGCAGCGGCAAATTTGATGGCTAACCAAATCGAGACACTTAACTTAGATGGCGTGAAAATTGCACACTTAACTGGCATATTTCCAGCCATCTCAGCAACGGCACGCGAAACAACGTTAGCACTTTGCCAACGTTTGGCGATGCACCCAGAAATTGTGAAAATCTTTGATACAAATTTGCGACCGGCACTGTGGGAAACCACTGAAGAGATGGTGGCGACAACGAACCAGTTTGCCAAGATGGCCAATATTGTTTTGCCAGGAATTAACGAAGGTGAAATCTTGATGGGGTCGCGCGATCCGGAAACGATTGCGGATTTCTTCATTGGCCAATCGGCGGTCACAGATACGGTGATTGTTAAATTGGGACCAGCAGGCGCGTTCGTGAAGACACGTGATGGGCAAACAATGACGGTGCCGGGTTTCCGTGTTGCTGAAGTGATTGATACTGTTGGTGCAGGCGATGGCTTTGCCCTGGGGGTAATCACCGGCTTACTGGATGGTCTTGATTTATACCATGCGGTGCAGCGGGGCAATGCGGTTGGTGCAATGGCCGTGCAGGCAGCCGGCGATAATGACGGATACCCAACACTAGTTGAACTTGAAGCGTTTATGGCGCAACCCGTTTAATGACGTAACTTCATCAGTTTGCCAATAAAATATAAATGGTACGTCATCACATGAGCTACGTCGTATAGACAATTATTTTTGTTATAATTAAATTAATTATACGTTTCAGAAAGAGGTCGGTGTAATGGCGTATGAAGGCTTGCATAATGATGGACAAAAATTAGCAGACTTGGCAGATGTGCGGTCGGCGGATGCTGCGTACCAAGCATGGATTGAAACGGGCAAGAAAACATATTCTCACGAAGAAATGTGGTCGCGATTATCAGATGATTAAAACTCAATGACAAAAGTTGTTGACAAATTAGAAGGACGCGCATAATATAATCAACATCGACGAAGACGAGATGTAGTAGCAACGGAAAAATCCGCAGAGAGCTGGCGTTTGGTGAAAGCTAGTGTTTGGCAAGTTGTGAAAATGGTCTCTGAGTCTGTGTGGTTCTGCGAGCAGTGATGTAAGTGGTACCCGGGTGCGCCCGTTATAGCGCAAGCGTATATCCGGCGGCCGTTGACTAGTCCGGCCACAAGGCGTACGTCTCAAGCTTATTTGGGTGATCAAATAAGGAAACTGGGTGGTAACACGAGTCATTTCGTCCCGGGGATGCTAGCAATAGCGTTCCCGGGCTTTTTGTTTATTCGGCCAAATAAGCAAACTTGGTTATCCCAATATATTATTAAAAAATCATGGGGATTATTATTATGAGTAAGTTTGTAACAAGTGCAGTTTTGACGTTGGCAGTCGCTGGTGCGGTGGTACCCGCAACGACAATCGTGGCCTCAGCTAATAGCCACAAGGAGCTTAAGACGGTGAAGGTCGGAATCAATTCACCATCAAAGACAGACCAAGCCGTTTGGAAAATTGTCGAGAAGAATGGTGAAAAGCACGGCATTAAGATCAAGTTGGTGACCTTTACTGATTTCAATCAGCCAAATGCCGCTTTGAAGCAGGGGAACATCGACGCCAATGCGTTCCAACACTATGCATTCTTGGCTGATTGGAACAAGGCGCACAAGTCTAATTTGCAACCGGTTGGTGAAACGGTGCTTGGCCCAGGTCGCTTGTACTCTGACAAATATAAGTCAGTTAAAGACATTCCAGACGGTGGTACCGTCGCTGTGGCCAATGACCCAACCAACGAAGCACGTGCCCTTTTCTTGTTGCAAGCAGCTGGTTTGATTAAGATTAAGGCTGGCGTAACGAGCCCAACAGTTAAGGATATTGTCTCAAGTGCTAAGCATTTGCACGTTAAGGAATTGGCGGCTGACCAAACATTGGCTAGTTTGAAGTCGGTCGACGCGGCTGTCATTTCGGCAACCTTCGTAGAAGCAGCTGGGCGCAACCCAAACTCAGCTATTTATGTTTGGAATGCGAACAACAAGCAATCACATCAATGGGTTAACATTATTGCTGCGCGCCACGATGACGCGAAGAAGTGGTACATCAAGGCGTTGGTAAAGTCTTACCAAACGAAGGAAGTTGGTCAGTACATCAATGATCACAACAACGGCACAGAAATTGCCGCTTGGCAAGGTGCCCCAAAGGCTAAGATCGTCACGGCCGACACCGCGTCATCAGCTACTACGGCATCATCAAAGTAAAGTTATTTAACGGGGGGATCACAATGGGGGCAACACAACTAACGGCACTTCGGTCACTATCACAGCCGGTTTTACTGGCTGGTCAATTATACGCAGCGCAAAGCTATGTAGATGACATCGCGAACGATTATCAGACGGATTTGATTAGCATTGTTAATCAAACTGCCACAACGTTGGCAACAAATATTTCGCAGTTAACAGCTACTGAGCACGCATTGTTTTATCAACAAGCGGGCCAAGTTTATCGGCGCACGGGCGATGGTCAAGTGACCCAGTTAACGCAAACAAGCCATAAAATTGTGAGCTTTGCGCCCACACCGGACGGCACTAAAATTGTGTTTGCCGTCCTAGTTTCAGACGCAGAAGCATTTAACACGGTGAGTGATCGACCACAAGTACGCCACTACACGAAGCGTCGTTATAAGGCGGATGGGGTTGGCTTTATTGATGAGCAACGTCACTTTGAAGTGTATGAGGCAACGATTGCCGGTGAGACACGCCGTTTGTTGACGACGGATTTGCCAGTGCAAGTGGCTGACACGACGACGACACAGGCATTGTTGATTGCACAAACGACTACCGAGGATGCGGATGAGTTACGCTCAGCCTTGCGGTGGTTGGATCTGGAGACCGGCGATATCACACCGCTGACGACGGAAGTTGCGGAAGTCCACGAGGCGACGATTGCGCCGGATGGGCGACAGGTGTTGTTCATCGCAAATGATGCCCAATATCCTAATCGTCGGGTTGCCAGTTTGTATCGTTTTGATGGTGAGGCAACGACTATTGCGTTTGATCAAGAAGAATTGTTAGCAGGGCCGAATTCAGATATCGTGGTGCAAAATCAGGCCCGACATGTCCGTTGGCTGGATAATGACACTTGGTTATTTGAAACCGGCTTCCATGGTCACACCCGTGTGTATCAAGGGTCAGCTACAACGAATCAGTTGTTGCTTGATACACCGCAATACTTGCAGGACTTTGCAATCGGTAAAGGGACCGTCATTTTGGCACAGCAAGATACGGCGCACCCCAGTCAATTATTGGCGCTCGATTTAGCAACGCAGGGCACGCAAATTGTTTTTGATGCCAATGCCACCTTGCAATTCCCACGGGCTGAAAAGTATGTCTTCAGTAGCGAGGATGGTTCGCCAGTAGATGGTTGGTTCTTGGCAGCACAAAGCGAGGGTCCGGCACCAGTTGTGTTGTACGTCCACGGCGGACCGCATGGTGCTTATGGGGATGCCTTTTTCTGGGAATTCCAGCGTTTTACCGAAGCGGGGTATAACGTGGTGTTCACGAACCCACATGGTTCAACCACGTATGGCCAGGACTTTATCAACGCCGTGGTTAACCACTATGGCGAACAAGACTTTCGTGATGTGATTGCCGGCTTGGATGTCGCATTGCAACGTTTTGGTGAGTACATCGATGCCAGTCAGCAAATCATTATCGGTGGTTCGTATGGCGGCTTTATGACCACTTGGGCGATCGGTCACACTAGTCGATTCGAAGCGGCGATTTCACAACGGCCGGTCACCGAGTGGTTACACCTGACCGGTGCCAGTGATATTGGCTACAATTTTGTGCAAGACGAAATGGGCGCCAATCCCTACACGCCAGCTGGTCGTGAGGAATTGATTAAGCGTTCACCAATTACGTATGCCGCACAAGTGAAAACGCCACTGCTCATGTTGCATGGTGAGTATGATCTCCGAACGCCCATTGCACAAACCGAGATGTATTACACCGCCATTAAAACATTGACAGATACGCCGGTTGAAATGGTGCGTTTCCCACAAGCTTGGCATGGAGTGTCACGAAATGGCTTGCCAAACTTACGCGAGACTCGTTTGACCGTCATGTTTGATTGGCTAAAAAAGACACTAGCATAGCGATAATATAAACACCGCCTCCGCACAAGCAGTGTGCAGAGACGGTGTTTTTCGTTATATAACTATATATATTTATGCGAATATGAATTTTTGTCCTTATATATATTGGCGTGGGGTATAATAGAGGAAACATTCGGAAATGAGGCCACTTATATGGCAAAAGTAAATCCGTTTTCACCTAATTTTGGGAAACTACCTAATGTGTTTTTGGGTCAGGAAACGTTAATGCGATCTTTATTAGATGCTGCCAAAAATAGCAATAGCCCTTGGCGCACCACGTTATTGACTGGGGCAAGGGGAACTGGTAAAACGGCTGCGATGGAAGAGATGCGAGTTAAATTTCCTAAGAACACGGTTTTTGTGAACACCGCGGCGGATGATAAATTACTAGATACCATGTTGGATGCATTGGAGTTGGCGACAATTAGTGAACTAGACGTCCATTTAAGTGTTGATCTGGGAGTGCTTAAACTGGGGACCCAGGACAAGAAGTTGGCGACTTTTTATGGTAAAGCCACCCCGATTATTCAGCAATTGTCAGTTGGCAATCGTTTGATTGTGTTTACGATTGATGAAGTACAGACTAATGTCGAGACGTTGATCGAATTTGCTAAGGCGTATCAACTTTGGGTTCGAGATGGCTATAACGTCATGCTGGTTATGGCGGGATTGTCATTCTATATGGACGACCTATTGAATAATAAAGCGGTGACATTTTTACGTCGGTCACAGCAATATAAATTACGACCCGTATCGACCCCTAAAGAAATTGCCGCAACGTACATCACTGAGTTGCAGAAAAACGGGATAACGCTGTCGCAACAACATGCGTTGTACTTGGCGAAAGAAACCCGGGGCTATCCATATTTGATTCAATTATTTGGTGCTAAATTGTGGGATTTAGGTGTAAAAGTGATTGATGATGAGGCAATTAGTGCCGTTGAGAATTATGCGAAGGATATGATGTTCAGCAATGTTCACCGGTTAATTTTGCATGAATTGTCAGCACAAAGGTTGCTATATGCACAAACCATGGCAAAATTGATGGGTGATGGCGATATTGCAACGACAAGTGCAATTGCCGAGAGTATGGGAAAAACAACGTCAGCACTCAGTCAGGCACGCGAGGCGCTTTTGAATTTTGGCTTAATTGCTAGTCCGAAACGTGGGGAAGTTATGTTTACTATTCCGTACACGAAGGAATTCTTTCTAGGTGAATTATCTGAATTGCATGACGATTATGACTACACGATGTGGTTATAAGGATTGAAAAACGTGGGTTAATAAGAGATATGAAAATAACGAAAAATACGGTCATGCTGGGAATTGCGACAATCGCAGTGCTAGTTGTCGCGATGCTGGGTGTTGCGAAGGGCACTAAGCATGAATCAACAACGACGAAGCATGTGGCGGCAAGCCTGTCAGCAGCTAAATTACCAAGCAGTAGTCAATCGATTGCCTCGTCACAATCAACGAGTAGTCAAGCCGATGACGTATCGGCTTCATCAGCAACGTCGGTGACAACAGCCACGGCGACGAATGATGCTAAGCCAACTGACGCTGATCAGAGCTACGCGGATGCGGTAGCGTTGGCAACACGTGAGGCCCGTCAAACTGTGACGTCAGACCGTTACCGCTTTGTGGGACCTAAGGGTGGTCGTAATACAGATAAAGAAATTAAGATTGGCTTCCAGAAAATCAGTAACAACCAAGATAGCGCCCAAGGTTATGCCTTTTTAGTTTATGATCGCGCGGGGAAATTATTACGTCGCGAAGGATTCTAAGATATTACTAGCATCTGTCAGATTTGTATGCGAAACTGGCAGTACGGAGGGGTATCTTATGACATTACCAAAATTAATCGCCGTCGATTTGGACGGCACATTTTTTGATGACCACCAGCAAGTTAACGCTGCCAAATTTACGGCGTTATTGGATCGTTTAGATGCAGCTGGTGGCCATTTTGTTGCAGCAACGGGGAATAGCCGCGACGTGGTGGATCATTTTTTGGCACCGTTTGTCGGTCGATTTGACTATGTTATCCAGAATGGTGGTCAAGTTGTCACCAAGGACAACGAGACGTTAGCCTTACACGGTTTGGACCAACGCCAACTGGAACTTGTTAAGGCGACGGTTGAGGCCGACGATTTGGCACCACGCCACGGAAACGTCTACAGCACAGCAACGGATGGTTACATGATGCGCGCTGATAAAGGTCAAGGTGAATTGTATCAGAATATGGTGATGGAGTTTCCAAACTTGATTTTTATCGATGATTTATCGGAAATTCCTGATCCAGTAATCAAGATTATTTTGAACTGGCCCGAGTCTGAAGCGACACCCTTTATGGCCAAGTTGAACGCCGAACTCGCAGGTACGGCGCACGTCACAACGTCTGGCTTCGGCATGATTGATGTGGTAGCACCCAATGTGAACAAGGCAGTTGGATTGCAGACGTTGGCGAACCACTATGGGGTGACGTTTGCTGACATGATGGCCTTTGGGGACGGCGCAAATGACATCGAGATGTTGCAGGCGGTTGGTCAGCCATTTGCAATGACCAATGCAGCACCTGCCGTGCTTGAGCAGTTCCCCCATGCTGTAGCTGACAACAATCATGACGGTGTATTAGACACAATTGCGACATTTTAGGTGGTTCATTTCGTTAGTAAAGGTATCAGGCCTGATAATAACGATATGGAGGTACGGGGATGAAAGGATTTGAATTGGTATTTGAGACAACAGTTGTGAACCTTGCAACAGCCACCTTACGACTGCGGTCGGTGACGAAAGTTGAGAAGACAGGGTTCAAGTCCGAAGCAAATAAGTAAACTAATCGTTTCTCCATTTAAGGTTTCACTGATAAAATAATAGTAGAAACAAGATTGGAGGAACAAATGTCATGACAT
>ERZ894226.143-NODE-143-length-57850-cov-10.947625_pt1 | contig 57850 bp, 60 predicted proteins | sample MGYA00380294_ERZ894226 | MGnify/ENA primary metagenome ERZ894226 (study PRJEB32331, sample SAMN06328434) | human gut metagenome | biome: human gut microbiome; feature: stool | host: Homo sapiens | collected 2014-10-29 ... | reverse complement strand
CCCCAGAACCACCATGAATCAAAACCTTCTGGCCGGCAGATACGTTAAGACCACGATTAATGGCTTGTAAGGCTGTCTGACCACCCAAAACGACGGAAGCTGCGTCAACGTAACTCACGTTTGCAGGAATGATGGCTGCAAAATGTGTGGGGACAGCGACCTGTTCGGCGTAGTTAGCGCCACCCCGAACTTGGGCGGCAATGCGATCACCAACTTTGAAATCGGTCACCGCTTCACCAACGGCAATCACTTCTCCGGCCACCGTTGAGCCAAGGATAAGTGGTGTTTCACTTCCCAGCATGCCCGCCGCGATTTTATAATCCACTGGATCAACCGCCTGCGCGTGAGCTTGAACAAGCAATTCATCCCGACCAATTGTTGGTGCTGGTACCTCATCATCAGTCAAAGAATCCAAATTATCAATTTCATGTAAAACAACTGCCTTCATCACAGTTATCCTCCTCGTACTTCCAGTATGTACATTAGTTATACCACTTTATCCGTTAGCTCTGGCTAGCAAAATCCGGACTAAGTTAACCTCCCGCCCGCATAACAATCCTTAATAAAAGGACCAACCAGCACATGATAACTATGCGAGTCGGTCCTTTGCATTTATCGTTTCACATGCCTTTTCTCCAAGATAGCCCTGGTCAGTTACTTTTTTACTGTTTAATCCCGCGCAGCGTAATGGTATCTTTCGTCAAACGGGCAAACCCCACTCTGCCACCAAAAATATATTCGCCTAATAACTGCCTGACGAATTGAGAAGTAATGATTTCATCCGTCATATCTGTATTCGTATCTGGCATATTCTCAACAAACGATACTTGTTCTGGTTGATTACTGTCAGGCACATAAGTCAACACTAACTTAAGATCAGACCTAAAGAGTGACTGATTGTTGCCATCAGTCGTAGATGACGATACTGGTCCTTTGACAATTTGAAGTGCAACGCTCTGTATATTTGGATACTGAACATCCGCATAAGTTATTTTAGGTAATAACTTTTCAAAACTACTATACCAATCCGTATTTTGGTGTGCGTCTAATACATCTGATTTCACCTGTTGCCGCATTTCCTCATTTGACTTCAACATTTTCTTATCCCCCCATATCTACATTTTTTAAATAAGTCCTGAATAAGCACCACTGTCGCTTGGTCAGTCACCTAGCGAATTAACGCGACAATTTCCCCCTGCTTATTTTTCTCAGTCATATATTGTGAATTTGCGAAAGCTTGCCACAGACGATCCGGATTCTTTGTATAAGCAATCCATCCCACACTTTCATACAAATCATAAATTTCCGTTTGATCTTTTTCGTCCATAATTGCCCCCTGCATACCAGATAATCAAAAAACTGTTTACTGCACAAAATTAATCGAACTTATCCTTCGACCAAATCCACGTTGATACGAGCGCCGGATTCGCCGGATTAATTAACCTGAAAATTTCGGTTGCATCTGCGATTGTATTTTTTTCAGTCGCCGTATATTGTGCTAAAAACCGATTGACATGTGCATCAAGTAACGCCGAGCTTCTGTCCTGTGCCACGATTTTTTGACCGAAATCAATGGATTGAATCAAAATACCCAAGCCGGCCTTTTTGACACTAACGCCATTAAACCCCATTAATTCATTCTGCAAATCACTAAACATTTTGTTAGTAAAGTTCCCCCGCAATGGTAACTCTAACGCAACAAATCTATTCGCCGCCGCAATAAAATAGTCTGCCATTCGACCCGGAAAACGATGCAAGGCTGGCTTTTCCCTAATAATTTCTGCCAAGTCAGATGCATGTTGCAAAACAAGTTCTGGCGTTAGCTGAGCTTGATCCAATCTCTCCGCTAAATAAAGCGGCAATGCCCATGCTCTTTCAGAAGAGATAGACTGATCTGAAATGAGGCCAATTACAAATGCAAAATCATTGCTTTTAAGATATTGAAACGCCTGTGCTGATAACAAATTACTGATTACTTGTCGTGGCTTACGTCTATCGAAATCCCTTTTCCATTCATCGATTACACTTTGCTTTATCATCCCTATAATTAGCTTTCAGTTAATTTATAATTAATTCTACTCTCATTTTCAAAACATTAAACAGGCAACATCTGATTAGACAAAAAATTACATATACCACTTTTAAAACAATATATTGCATCCCAACACAACTCATCCAAAATGTTGCACAGTCCACCATCAAAAGCAGTACAATAATAATTATTACCTCGCCAAAGGAGTCGGTTAATGGACATTCGCTTACATCCCGCGTATGAAGCGGCCATCACAAGAATTGAAGATTTAAAATTAACCTTAGCAACTGCCTATTCTCGATTATCTGATTTGCAAACGACCCAAGTCCCCTTCACTGAGGCACGTTATATGGCAACCATTGGCCGTTACGAATTAACGGCTTATGAACTATACATGACGGTTCAGTTTTTGAAGAAACGACGCCAATTAATGTTACAAGCAATTAATCAAGGTGAGACTCCTGATTTGGAAGCCATTGAAATTGAAATTAATTTATTAAACGGTCAGCTTGATGTCAAACGGCAAGAATTGGCCGACCGATTACGCCGAGCACAACACATTTGGGATGCCAAGCTACTTTCCGTCGAAGATACAAAAAGCTTAAAAATGATTTATCGGGAACTCGTCCGTCTGTTGCACCCAGACCTCAATCCCGACCAAACAGCAGTTGAAAGAGAATGGTTTCAAGCTGCCGTCACGGCCTATAAAGCTGGCCAGTTGCAAGAGCTGGCGCTTCTCTTAGAAATTGTGCAACTGAATAACCAAGTGGCGGAGCAACATGAAGTTGTCATGCCTATCGAAGATCTACAGGAACAAGGCGACCAACTCGCTAGTAAAATTGATACTTTACAAGCCGAAATTGATCACATCATGACCAGTTTTCCAATGTATTTGGCCGACGCCTTGCAGGACGAGAACTACATCACTGAACAGGTCTTACGTATTCAGCAACAAACCACGCGACTAATGGCGAAACGTAGTCAATTGCTGACAGATTTAGCGCAAATGGGATGGGTACCGCATGACTGAAAAATTTGAATTAAATCCGTTAAACAGCGGTTCAGCCTTACCAATTGAATTGAAAACGAATTCAACCGCTCTCACAGACTTAGTTGATGACCTATTTGGTGAACGTATTTACTTAACTCATGTGCAAGTACGCGGCTATTATTATCTCTCAGAGGAAAACCAGGCCTACCACCGCGCTGCTGGGTTACCAGGAACCGCACTGATTTTACGTCGTGATAAGGCCAACCAATTTGACGACTACGCCATCAAGGTCCTTGATTCAGCTGAACATCACATTGGTTGGGTGCCACGGAATCAAAACCATATCGTGGCTCGTTTGATGGACGCCGGTAAAAAGATTGCTGCTGAAGCCCGTGCTGGTAATAATTCTCTGGCCGGCGAGCTTTCAATTGATATCTATCTTGAAGATTAGCAATGAAAAAATCCCCCTAACCAATTTACTGGTTAGGGGGATTTTGCATTAGTAATTTGTTTACTTAACCAACGTTGTTTCCACAAAACTTGCCAAGTGATCAAGACTGCTCAATTGTGCGTTGCAAAGTGAACTGTCACGGCAAATTAGATTACCACGCTTTGTATAATTACCATCTGCGCCACGTGATTTCACCTTTGACAAGAACATTGAGACGGTCCCTAATTGGTGGCAAATTGCACACAATCCGTTCAATGGCTTCGGATCAAAATCACCGTAGATACCAACCAATTTACCATCGCGTGGTGCTACGATGTACTTCTTTTGGCTGCCGTTATCATTCCAGCCCAGATAGGTCATTTCATGACGGTCTAAGTTCTCCCACTTTGGCTCAGGCAGTTTTTTCACCTTTTTGAACAGCTTACCAAGTTGGTTTGAACTTAACTCTGGGAAAGGCGTCACCAATTCCACCAGTTGCTTAAATGCACTTTCGGCCCGCTGCCTAGAGGTTGCAATTTCAGGTAATTGATTCAGGAAATCAGTTGCAATTTCATTGTCTGGCAAAATACCTTTAACTGTTTCAACAACATCAGCCTGAACAACAGCTTTTACATTCTTATCATTAACTGAATTGAATGCTTTATTCAGGATGATGATTTGTTCTTTAATTGCGACGAATTCGTGGGGTTGTAGTTGTTTGTCCATGTTTATGCTCCAACTTTAGAGTACACATCGCACGGACGCTAGCCTGCGATGTTATGACTGAGAATTAACTTTCGTTCGGCGTACAGATAATGATCCAAATACTGGCATCTTTATCATCTCCATTCGTGTTTGATAGTTTAATTAGTATATAGAAAATATTGTAAGTAAGCAAATTTCACGATTGCATGACTTAACACCGGAAAAACGTGCCATCACCACCACTGCAATCATTTAGACCTCAGGTGTGACGTCAATCACGCGTTTTTCAGACAAAAAAGTTGCAACCCAATGCTGTTCATCGGCTTGCAACTTTCCTTATTCAATAACTTGTTTGCGGTCAAATTCCTTAATTAGGTCAAACGTTTACTTTTCTTCCCGCTTTGACCGCTTTAACAAGAAGAATCCGATGATAAACAAGAATGATAGCAATCCAACCAGGGTTTGAACAAATGAAGCCTTTTGATCAACACCTGTGTTCGGCAATTCTAAATTACCAGACCGCTTGTTTGTACCCAAAATTACACCACCGACAGCAGTGATTGTTTCCCAAACCGCCTGCTTAGCAACCGGCGCGTTTTGAACTGTCTGTGTTTCAACAGCATTTACCCTTGACGCCATGTCTGATCGACTTTCACCACCAACGGTTACAATAACCACTTCAGATGACTTACCAGTCTTAGGGTTATTTTGCGTAGCTGTTAGTTTCACTAAATGCTCAATTGCCAACCAATTGTAACAGGCGCAGCCGGCATTGTGAATTGCAGTGTCGTTTCATTTAAACGTACGATTGGGTAAACAATAGCCTCATCATCCGTGTTAGTTGCTGAAAATGTCATACTTGATAAAGTTCCAGCATTTGGATATACAGAAGCATCAGCCGCTGGCATTTTACTTGGGTCAATTGTCACCGTCACAGTATCTCCAGGCTTTGCATCCGGCTTATCAATACTGTAATAATCTAATTGCATGGCCATACGAGCATTGTACGTTTCCTTTTGTTCGTTAAACGTTGGTGTTACTGCTAATCCGATATGTTCTGGGATTTGCCCACTAGTTACTAAATTATTAAATCGATTTTCATCAAAGTTTGGGAACGTCACCCTATATTCCGTATCTGTAATCCATTCGATTTTTGGCTGTACCATACTATCCTGTGGATGCCATCCAAATACTCGCATCTCATTCTCAGTAAGTACTGATCCATCAGCTTTTGTTGGTGTAAAGTTCAACTTTTCTAGATGTTGACCACTATTTGGATTAACGTGTACATACAGCGTATCAGTAAACGAGAATTGTGTTTGACTCATACTGATGGCCCCGCCAGACGCTGACTTAATATGAATAGGGTTGCCGGTTGTCTTTTCCCAGATTGCATAATAGGTCACGTTATCAGTAATCGCATGTTGCGTAACATCTGTCTTATCGAAATTATTACCATTATCCTTCGTTGACCACCCAACGAAGGTATAACCTTCACGGGTTGGTGCAACCGGCAAACTCTCGGTAGCCAATGTTTCATTCTTAAGCGCTTCGACCGTTGCGGTTGACACACCATCCGCGAAGGAGCCAGCACCGGCGTTAAATGTAACTGTCGACGTTTGCTGGATTGGAATGAAAAGCTTAATGTTTAGCGTGCCACGTAGATGGTTAAAGCCATAGAAGGCAGATTTAATTTGGACGTTAGCCGTATAACCGGTCACTTTCTTACCATTTTCAAGCAATGTCACTTTCGGTGCTTTCTTTAGTTGATCCATGTTGAGAGCCGGTCCGTGTGGATGCAAAGTTTGTGGTTTACCTAGTCCGGTAATGGTATATGCACCAACACCCTTCAACTTATACGAACTAAGTAATTGCGTCATCGTATCGAAAGTAATTGGCTTTGATGAATCTGCCACTAAATACTTAGGCACCTTAATACTGATGTGCTTATTAGTAATCGTCTTAAATGATTGCTTGTGGCAAAGTCGCAACATTGGATAATGCATATGCGCACTGGCTGTCGGTGCTTCAATTGCACCATATGCGGTTCCGCCCAAGGCACCAAGGCAAAGCAACGTGATGGCAGTCTTCTTAATCGTCATGATAAATTCCTTTCTAAAATCGTTCAAAAAATAGCTGTAGTTCGTTAATACAAGGACAGTGTAAATCCAGGAAAGTTCATAAACAAAAATAAGAGACCAAATTCACGAAACGTTTACAAACACTACGAACATAGACATAAAATAGCCACATTTCCCATTAATCCATTAATTATTGCTGGCTAATGCAAAATAACCCTAACCAGCCGATCTGACCAGTTAGGGTTATCCCTTGAAACCGCATGATACCGCGGTTTCTTTCACTTAATTTACTTCTCTAAAATCTTAGTCGCTTAATCTTTGACTTCAAGCACCGCAACGTAAGGTAGATTACGGTGGTGGTTGTTATAGTCCATCCCATACCCGACGAGGAACTCGTTAGGTACCTTCGCGCCAATAAAGTCTGGTGTCACACCACCAGCTGAGGCATCTTCACGCTTATCAACAGCAACCGCAATCAGAACCCGTGCGGCCCCACGCTCTTCGAAATCATGTTTCAGATAGCGCAATGTTAATCCTGAATCGATTACTTCATCGAGGATAACGACCGTGCGACCAGTTAAATCGACTTTCAAATCACGCTGGATGGTAATACGTCCCGTCGATGCATCCCCATCATAACTCGACACATCAATGTAGTCCGTTTCAACATCGCGACCAACTGCTCGTAGCAAATCAGCCATCCAGATGTATGCACCTTTCATCACGCCCACAAATACAGGACGCTCAACGTCTGCCGTTGCGGCGTTGATTTCAGCGGCGACGCGTTCCACCATTGCCGCAATTTCTTCAGTTCCTAAAACAGTCCGTTGTAACGTCATTGTTGGCATGATTTATCCCTCGTTCCAGATATCAAATAGAATAATCGTTTGTTCGTTTGATGGCCCAACCGCAAAGGTATAGAGTGGCACTCCAATCAATTCTTCCACGCGCTTCAAGTAAGCTTCCGCATTTGCTGGCAACTCTTCACGTGTCTTAACTTGTGTAATGTCTTCATCCCAGCCAGGTAGCTCTTCATAAACTGGCGTCACGCGACGGACATCCGCCAAACTCGCTGGATAATGTTCAATGCGTTGACCATCTAATTCGTACGCGACGGCAATCTTAAGCGTCTTCAGGCCTGACAAAACGTCTAATGAATTCAAAGACAAGTGCGTGAAACCACCAATGCGGGCCGCGTGACGTAGTACCACCGTGTCCAACCAACCAATTCGACGTGGTCGCTTGGTCACAACACCATACTCATGACCAACTTCACGAATTGTGGCCCCGACTTCATCAAACAGTTCCGTTGGGAATGGGCCATCCCCAACACGTGATGTGTAGGCCTTGGCAACCCCCACAACGCGATCAATCTTGGTTGGACCGATACCGGCACCGATTGTTGCGCCACCACCAACTGGTGATGATGATGTCACATAGGGATACGTCCCGTGGTCAATGTCCAGCATTGCGCCTTGCGCCCCTTCAAGAAGCACTCGCTTATCCGCATCCAAATATTCATTCACGATAACCGTCGTATCTGTAATGTATGGTCGTAATGCGTCGCCATAACCCGAGAATTCGGCAACCAATTCATCCAAATCTAATGGGGCATGGTTATAAATCTTCTCAAGAAGTTCATTCTTCTCAGCCAAGACGGTTGTTAAGCGTTCGCGGAGCACGTCTTCATCAAGCAAATCTACGACACGAATTCCTGTACGTGCAGCCTTATCCATGTAAGTTGGCCCAATACCACGACCCGTTGTACCAATTTTACCGTCACCCTTCTTAGCATCGGCTAGTTGATCAATCAAAATGTGGTATGGAAAAATGACGTGCGCGCGGTCTGAAATGCGCAGGTTGTCAGTTGTAACACCTTTATCTTGAATAGCACGTAATTCCTCCAAGAGCGCCTTGGGGTTCACAACTGAACCATTACCAATTACCGCCAAACGAGCTGGGTTAAAGATTCCTGATGGAATTGCTGATAATTCAAATTTTTGTCCATTCACGTAAATCGTGTGGCCAGCGTTGTTTCCACCTTGGTAACGAACAACCATGTCTGATTCCTGTGCGATGAAGTTCGTGATCTTACCCTTTCCTTCATCTCCCCATTGACTACCAACTACTACGATTCCTGCCATGATGGCCTCCCTTTTGCGTTAAATGTGCGAAAACACGAACATTTAAAAACGTTTTATCACAAAAACTATTGTATCAACTAACATTTTTGTTTTCAATGCTTTCACGACACAAAGTTCGACTTTTATTTAAATAAGTCGTCACTGAATAATTTTTATTCGTCTTTTTAATTAACCCTGCTTACTTATTTAAAATAAAAAGACGATATACCGAAGTATATCGCCTGATTGTTATTGTATTTTACGATTGTTCATCTTAATCACTTCCCAAATAATATTCGGAATTATCGATAGAATAATCGTCAATAGCCATTGACCAACCGTCAACGGCATAAAGTGGAAGATGTCTTGGGTCACGGGTACCGTTACAACTAAGATAGTTAACACCAATGACAGAAGCGCCATCATCACCAAACTCCGGTTAGCTGAAAACTTCACGCGGAACATCGAAGCATCACTGCGAATATTAAAGACGTGCAAGATTGATGAAATTGACAAGACGATAAACGCCATGGTGTGCCCCGCTGAATTATTGTCTGTGTAAACGCCGTATCCCTGCGCTGCTAATGTAATCAACGCAAACAAAATGGCGTTAAAAGCAATGCGAAGTCCTAAGCCGTGGGCAAAGACGCTTGCCCGAGGGTTAACTGGCTTATCCCGCATCACATCACCATGGGGTGGTTCCTTAGCAAGCGCAAAGCCTGGTAGTCCATCGGCCACCAAATTAATGAACAATAGCTGGGCGGCCATCAATGGACTACCCCAACCCAAAATCATGGCAACCACAATGACAATAATTTCGGACATATTGGCACTCATCAGGAAGTTAATTGTCTTACGGATATTGCCATAAATACCGCGCCCTTCTTCAACCGCATGTACAATGGTTGCGAAATTATCATCAGTCAAGACGATATCAGCCGCTTCACGGGCAACATCAGTCCCGGTTTGTCCCATTGCAATCCCGACGTTAGCGGCATTCAAGGCTGGTGCATCATTCACACCATCACCGGTCATCGCCACAATATCACCGCGTTTCTGCCAAGCCTTGACGATGCGAATCTTGTCTTCAGGCGTCACACGGGCGTAGACGGCATAGTCTTGCACAGTATCATCCAATTCAGCGTCTGACATATCGTGCAATTCAGCCCCGGTCAGCGCCTTGTCGGTTGGCAACAAAATGCCAATTTCTTTGGCAATTGCACTCGCTGTGGCGACGTGATCCCCGGTAATCATGACCGTTTTAATGCCTGCTTCGCGCGCCTCCGCGACGGCCTGAGCCGATTCGGGACGTGGCGGATCAATAATGCCAACCAAGCCTAATAGTTGCAAGTTTTGCTCTAGTTCTTCGGCAGTTGGTTCTGCTGACAACGTGGATAACTTTGCAATCGCAACAGTGATCACACGTAACGCCTGATCTCCAAACGTTTGATTAACCGCTTTTGCACGTTCTTGCAAATCCAGTGGCAACTTGGGTAGCAGCACATCAAAAGCCCCTTTCGTAATCGCCAAATAGCCATCAGCCACCCGATGAACGGTTGTCATGCGCTTACGCGTTGAGTTAAATGGAATCTCATAGACCTTCGGATATTCGGCTTGCAAGGCCTCGTATGCTGAATAGCCCCCGATACCACCAACCAAGGCCATCTCAGTTGGCAATCCCGCTAGGGTGCCATCTTGCTCAGTAACGTTCGTTGACAATGCCCCGAATTTCAAAGCATCCGGCAAGGCCTCAGCCCCATCAACTGCCATAATTGTATCAGTCGTGGCATCCCAAACCTGACGGGCTGTCATTTTATTCTGAGTTAAAGTCCCCGTCTTATCCGAGGCAATCACACTCGCCGACCCCAGCGTTTCAACTGCTGGTAGTCGGCGCACAATTGCGTGTCGAGCCGCCATTCGTTGCACACCTAACGCTAATGTAATTGTGACAATCACCATCAAGGTTTCTGGTACCACGGCGACGGCCAGCGATACAGCCGTCATGAACAGCTCCATCAATGGGTCACCCTGCATAATCCCTAAAATCATCACAATAATTGCCGCGATAATTGCGACGACAGTCAATTGACGGCCTAATTGGGCCAGACGCTTCTGCATTGGCGTCATTTCGCGCTCTTCACGTCCTAGTAAGCTGGCGATTTTACCCATTTCGGTGTTCATCCCCGTTGCCACAACCAACGCTTCACCGCGGCCATTCACAATCGTTGTGCCACGGTAAACCATGTTCCGGCGATCACCCAATGGCACTTGCTCGCCAGTGATAAAGTCTTCATCCTTCTCAATCGGATGACTTTCACCAGTCAGTGGTGATTCTTCCACCCGTAAATCTGCGGTCGTCAACAAGCGTGCGTCCGCCGGAATCTTCACCCCATTCTCAAGTACCAAAATATCCCCGACCACGATATCCGTCATCGGAATAAATTGTATGTCACCGTCACGTCGGACTTTGGCTTCTTCGCGCTCCAACCCTTTTAATGAATCAAGCGCTTTTTCAGCCCGGCCCTCTTGCACAATCGATAAGACGGAATTGATCACAACAATCGCAATAATCAGAAAACTTTCAAAATAATCGCCATGGCCTTGAATGACCGTCGTAATTAGTGAAATGATGGCAGCGATAATCAAAATAATTGTTGTAATATCGCTTAGACTGCGTAACACCCGTTTTATCAAACCTTCTTTTGGCGGTTCAACAAACTGGTTATCCCCATTTGCTTGGCGGGATTGTACCACCTGTTCTTTCGTTAACCCGTAATCGGGTTGGCTCTGTAATTTTTCAATTACCTTCGTTAACATTTCTTGATATATCATATGTCGGCTCCCCTCTGTTTGCTGTCGGCATATCGCTACCTAGTTAAAGTTTAACAATTTTCGTAACCGAAGCCAAAAAATCTGCTTACAATGACTCAATGGGAAAATAACGTTCGTTTTTTACGTATGTTAAAACTTACGAAACGTAATTTGTTCGGTTTTTGGGTTGACGTTTGAAACTTAATCCCCTAAACTATGAAACGTTAGGAAGAACTTATTATTTTTTTACATTTAAGGGGGCACAGATGAATTCTGTTGCAAAATACTTCCGCTTTGATGAGCTCGGGACTAATTTCCGAACTGAAATCATTGCCGGTTTAACAACTTTCGTTTCAATGGCCTACATTTTGTTTGTTAACCCAACCGTTTTGGGTGCAGCAGGTATGGACAAAGGGGCTGTCTTCACCGCTACTGGTGTTGCCACAGCCATCGCCACAATTTTCATGGGCCTAGTCGCGCGCTATCCAATTGCTATCGCGCCCGGCTTAGGGGTTAATGCATTTTTCGCATATTCTGTTGTCATCGGGATGAAGGTTCCTTGGCAAACAGCAATGGCTGGGGTTTTGGTCGCTGCCATTATCTTCTTGTTGCTCACGTTCTTTAAAATCCGTGAAACTATCATTAACATGATTCCACAAGATTTAAAGGTCGCCATCGCCGCTGGAATCGGCTTGTTCATTGCCTTTATCGGGTTAGCTAACGCTGGCTTGATTGTAGCCAATGACTCAACAATGGTCTCATTGGGGCACCTAACATCGGGTACCTCATTACTCTCAATCTTTGGGATTATCGTGACCTTTATCTTAATTGCCACGCGCGTACCGGCTGCGATTTTTATTGGGATGGTTATTACGGCAATTGTCGGAATTATTTCTGGCTTAATTGATCTGCCATCACACTTGATTTCATCAGCCCCATCATTGGCCCCAACCTTTGGTGAGTCAATTAACCACATTACAGATATCAATACATTTCAATTGTTTACCGTTGTCTTAACGTTCCTGATTGTGACATTCTTTGACACCGCCGGTACAATGATTGGTCTGGCCACGCAAGCCGGGTTCATGAAGGATGGTAAGATGCCTCGTGCCGGTAAGGCCTTGATGGCCGATGCCATTGGGATGACAGCTGGTGCGGTATTGGGAACGTCGCCTACATCAGCTTACGTTGAGTCTTCTGCCGGAATGGCGGTTGGTGGCCGTTCCGGTTTGACGTCAGTGACGACTGGTATTCTGTTCGTTTTTGCCCTACTGTTTTCACCATTATTGTCGGTTGTTACCTCACAAGTAACCGCACCGGCTTTGATTGTAGTCGGGGTGTTGATGGCTGAAAACTTGCGTAATATTAATTGGGATGATTTTGCAATCGCTGCACCGGCTTTCTTGATTGTGATTGGTATGCCACTAACATACTCAATTTCAGATGGTATTGCCCTTGGCTTCATCTTGTACCCAATCATGATGATTGCCACTAAGCGAGCAGGTAAGGTACACCCACTGATGTACGCACTGGCAGCTATCTTCTTGATTTTCTTATTTATTGTCGCCCATTAATTATTAATCGACACAAAAGCCGCCAATCTCCCGGATTGGCGGCTTTTAAACGTCTTACGTCTCAATATCTTTTTCTACTGATTGCTTTTCAACTCTTGAACAGCGGCAACCAATTCTGGCTTCGCTTCTTCCAACCAATTTGGATCGCGCAATTCAGTCAGCGCAATAACCGATGTCACCAGCTTCAATGATTCCGTCATCCCCGTTGTTTCATAGCTAACCAGGCGTTCGATTGATGTTGTATCAAAATGATCATCCATCATCTTAGCCAATTCAAGCAAAAATTTATGTGTCATATTTTCTTTCCCCGTGAAATGTAGATTTCATATACATCATATCAAATATGATTAATTTGATACCCTATCTTGTTTTCATTATGCCAATAAAAAAAGACCAAACTTTGAACAAAGCGTGGTCTAATTTTAAATTCGTATTATTTGTTAGTGTAATTCGCCTTGGACAGCGTTGGTGTGCTTACCAGGAATCGCCAAACCATAGCGGGTGTTTCCCAATGCTTGGTCGACCGTCATACCGCCAAACGTATCATTGAACGCTTTGACTGTGGCGTCCAAATCCGCAGCATTCACAAAGGCATCAACCGCAGCAGCCCCGTGAACCCCCATACGCACAATATCCTTCAAGCGGGCCACTGTAATACCACCCATCGCAACAACTGGCAACGTGCTGTTTTGAACAACAGTCGTCAAACCGGCCAAGTGTTCAATTGGTTGCGTCTCATCAACGTGCGCGCTTGGGTAAACCGGGCTAACACTGTAAAAGGCCAAACCGGCTGGCACATCTTCCAACAATTCTGTCCGGTTGTTAATGGCCACACCGGTGTACAAACCTGCCACCACAGCTGCTGCCGAAACTTCAGCAACTTGGTGACGATCACTTACGTACACACCATCTGCAGCGACCGCTTCAGCCAACTTCACATCATCAGCAATCAGGAAGGCAACTTGCTTGGCACGCGTAATGTCACGAATGTATTGCGCTAAGTTTTGCTTTTCAACGCCTTCTAAACGAGTTTCATTTAAAATAATCATCGTCACACCGGCATTCACTGCCTTATCTGCAAATCCTGCAACATCTGCAACGTAGTCTGAACCGATGATTAACGTACTTGCTAATTGTTCTGCCTTAAATTCCATGATTTCTGCCTCCGAAGCCCTGCTTTATTTATTGCCTTAAGTTTAGTCGTTTACCTATGTACTTACAATAAAAAAGGAACTTATCCAAAATTAAAGACGCCTTGTTAACAAGCGTAACAAGGCGTCTCAGATTGGACAATGTCTTTAATTTTGTTCAGAAAATTCGGCTTGCAATGTTGCCTGCTCTTGACGATAGGCGTTGATAATTCGTGCCGTTGTCTCAGGTTCAACCTGATCCAAAACACTGCCGAGTGTCGTCATTGCCCGCACATAATCATAATCTGTTTCATAGTAGTAACGCGCTTGTTGCGTCGCTTGCACAACTTCTGCGTTATCTCGATATGACAACGCCTTACGGACCAAACGTTCCGTAACTGACGCCGCTTCAACTAAATTATCGGTATTCTCTTGCAATGTATCTAAGTCAGCCGTGACAATGCTCAATTGACGCAAAACATCATCAACATTGATACGTGACAAATCAAGTTGTTGCTTCAAACGACCAAGCTCATCGTTCACCGCAAAGAAAAAGTCCATGTAATCCTTAGGCAAGCCAGGCAAACCTTGACGCTCAAATGACCGTTGGATTTGGCGAATTTTATCGGAAAGCAACGTCACACGATTACGTGATTGTTGCACAGCTACTGGCAATTCCTTAAGGTCTTGCCACATGGCAACTTGCTCATGCTCAACACGTTCCAATTCTTCACGCAGTGCCGTTTGCTTGTCAGCCAAAGTTGAAAAGACAACTTCATGCTTTGCAATCGATTCCTTTAGTTCTTCCAAACCAACCGAAACATTTGATAATTGCATCTCCCAGCTACGCACTTGCCCAACTTCGTCCTTTGTAAAGACAAAATCTTGATTCAATCGATCTAGTTCGATATATAAATCATGATTTTGACGCTTATTGTGGACCACATATGCTGTCAACTGCTCGTTATTTTCCCAAACTTGCTGCGCAGCCGTAGCTTCACCTTCGAAAGTTTCGTACAACACTTCTGTACGGCTTTCCATTTGCGCAATTGACTCACTCACCTTTTTCAAGGTTAATTCAGCTAAATCATCAACCGTTGCAACACGTTGGGCTTCGATATCCGCTAGTTCAGCTGCAATATCCGTTTCAAACTGGAACCCTTCTGCGTCCATCTTGTCGTAGGCATCTTGTAATTCTGCCAGTTGACCAGGGATTGTATCATCCAATGATTGATACAACGCCGGAATCTGTTCAATACGTTGTTCTAGTTGGTTAGTTTCCATCCCCAACGTCTCATAAATCCCAGCTGCTGTTGCGTGATCACCCGCTTCAGTCAAACGGGCAAACTCTGCAAAATCATCTTCCAGCGATCCCAGAATTTCTTCTAGTTTATCAATTGCTGGTCCAAAACTGAAGTTCTGTGACAAGAGCGTCTTACGCAACTCTTGGTACTTACCTTCTAGTTCCTTAACAGCGGCTTTGTGCGCCTCATCCAACTTTTCTAAGTCAGCCAAGCCCTGCTTCACAACTTCAATGGTCGTTTCAGCATCACGAATTTGTTGTTGCAACTCTTTCAGCTCTTGCGCCGTCTTCACAAAGTTTAAGCCTTGTGATTCAAACAAAACCGCATTCGCTTGCTCTTCAATATCCTTAAACCCAGTCGTTTCTAGGTGTCCATATTTGCCTTCCAACAATTGGAACTGCTTCAAAGATTGGCCAGTCAAACTTAATTGACGTCCCTTCACAAGTCGATCACGCATTGGAATTTCAGCGAGTTTTTCTTTCTTGCGAAGTAATTTGGCAACTTTACGTGCAGTCAATCGTTGCGAGACAAAGATAATCAGGTAAATGGCCGCTACTACAACGATAAGGCCAATTACGATATGTCCAATCTGTGTCATGCTTTATCACCCTGGTGAATCCACTATTCACCAAACTCCTTACTATCGGGAATTATCTACCTACTAGATTATCACGGTAACGACCATTAACTCTAAAAACAAGACAGGCTTTAGGGTTTACTTGGGGTTCTTTAACCTTTTTTAATCGCATTTAGGGTTTATTGGCGTGACAACATTAACCGCTTACAAACGCGACCTCATTTATCCACCAAAATGGGCTAAATTGTGTATTTAACTTTCCCACATTTCCACAGGTGGATTTTTCATAAACATCTGCTTTGTGGATAACCTGTTAATAACTACATTAAATTATGAGAAAACAATGAGTTTATGAACGCGTGTTTTCCACAACTTATCCACAATCAGTCCACATACTTATGAACAAGTTATCCACAGAGCGACCGACTGCATACGAACAAAAACTTGCTTCGCCTTTAATTTCTACGACAAAAATAAAGAGATTCACGTTTTGTAAGCTAGTTATCCACAAAAAAACGGTTTTGCCACCAACTCAAGCGTCAAAACCGTTAGAAATTAAAATAATTCACCATCTGCAATCTCAGCCAGCTTATCTCGTGATGGCACGAAGAATAGTTGACCGGACTGAATAGTCGAGAATGTTAATAAGTAGTCAGACATATCCACCATCTGTTGTAACATCGCTTTGGTAACTGACCAGTATCGTGAATAGCCAATAAAGTACGTCCCTGTTTTGCCGCTGGCTGGATCTGAGAATGGCACATTCATCCGCACAATCTTTTGTTCCTCACCATCAATTTCAACTTTAGCGGCAACATTGTGTGCGTTATGGAACTTCTCATCATCTTCAAGTTCCAAATCATCAAATTTATGACGACCAACGGCCTTTTCCTGTTCCTCAGTCTTCAGCTTGCCCCAGAAGTCCATATCGTGTAACCACTTTTGCGCAAAAGCATACGACCCATTCTCATACTCCGGGTCTTCATCCCCGACCAAAGCATAGTCTGCCGCATCATATTCTCCCGGCGCTTCCGTCCCATCAATAAAGCCGATAATGGCACGCCCTTCAAAGTAACGGAAGCCTTTTGTTTCATCAACTACCGTTGCAATCGGCTCTAAAAAGACCATCAATTGGCGAACAACTTCATAAACCGTCGCCTCAGAACCGGCGCGTACGTGCAAAAAGATATCACCTTCAGACGCCGGCATGTTGTACTTTGGTCCCTGCAATGTGGTATAAGTTTCCAACTGCTTGGGCACCGGTACACTTGGGAATAAATAATCCCATGCCGTGCGACTGAACCCAATTGACACCTTTAATTGGTCATCAGCCGCCCGAATGTGCATTGAGCGGATAATCGCTTGCGAACGATCTGCAAATTCTGCAATGGCCGCCTGGTCACTTGCTAAGTTCTCTCGTCGCAACTTTAACACGACGAACGACACGTTCTTCCCGACGTCCTTCCAAACGTCCTGTGCTTTGACTGGTTCTACTGCCATAATTTTGTCCCCCCGCAAAAAATCTAATTTTAGTATAGACCTAATATGCGAAGATTTTTGGATATCAGAAAAAACGGACACTTCAAATCGAAATGTCCGTTTCAAAGAAATCAGTTAATACGGCGTAATAAGACAACGACTAAAAGAGCCACCCCACCGATTACGGCCCCGACTAATGGCAACATCTGCAAACCAGCATAGCTCATCACCGCATTGCCGACAAACGATCCACCAGCAATGCCAAAATTCAACGCTGACACGTTTAATGCAGATGCAACATCAGTATGTGCCGGCGCTAACTCGGTCGTCGTCATAATAATACGACTTTGTAGCGAAGCATTCCCCATGAAAGCCACTAGCCCAAGTAACGCAATTCCCACCAGATACCAACCTGGCCGTGGTAAAAGTAGCAGCTGTAGTAATTGCACGACAATTTGCGCAACCAGAATACCAGCGACAACTCCTAGCGCTTGGCGATTCGCTAACCGACCACCAATCACGTTTCCGACGGTCACAAAAGCACCATATAGGACCAAGACTCCGACAACACCTGCGGTACTAACACCCGTCACCTGTTGCAAATACGGCCGGATATAGGTGTATAGCACAAATGATGATCCAAAGCCTAGTGTGGCCATTAATAATGTTAACGAAATTTTCGGATGACGAATCACCGTAATAATCCCCGCTAATTGATTATCGGTCACTAGAGGTGCAGCTGTTTTAGGCACTTGTGTTAGTACCCCAAGCCACCCAAAGACACCCAACAAACCAACGACAGAAAACGTGGCACGCCAACCAACCGCTTCACCCAAATAGGTCCCAAACGGCACCCCGAAGACTGTTGCTACCGTCAAACCACCGAATAGCCAGGAAGCCGCTTCACCTTTTTTATCGACTGGCGCTAGCTTGGTCAAATACACCGATGCCGTAGCAAAAAATACGCCATGCACGACAGCCGTTAAAGCACGTGTCCCCAGCAAAATGCCATAAGTTGGTGCGATTGCTGATAACAAATTCAACACTGCAAAGGCCATCATCAACCAAGCAAACAATTGTCGTCTTGCAATTCGCCCGACAAAGCTAGTTGCAATAGGTGCGCCCATTGCCTGGGCAATCGCGTAACCCGTGACCAGTAAACCAATCATTCCCGTTGATACATGCATGTCCTGCGCAATATCAGTTAGCATACCCACTGGCACAAATTCGGTTGTCCCTATTGCGAAGGTCGACACCGCCAACGCTATCGCAATTTTATAATAATTACTCATCTCAACACCTCACATAAAGTAACCACTTTAACGTATTTCAACGTTGTACGCTAGTGTTTCCACTATATGATTCTTTACGACTGCACCAAAAAAGCACAAGACATAAGTCCTGTGCTTCTTTGTGAACAACAAGTCCGAAATAATTAAAATTATCCCAACTTGTTGTAGTATTCAACGATAAGGTTTTCGTTGTAATCGTGGTCCAATTCTGAACGCTCTGGCAAGCGAACCAATGAACCCTTCATCTCGTCCTTGTTGAACTCAACGAATGGCAACGTTCCAGCTTGTGCTTCCAATGAAGCTTGGATGTAAACGTTCTTTTGTGACTTCTCACGAACTGAGATCTCTTGACCTACAGTAACTTCGTATGAAGGAATGTCAACACGCTTACCATCAACCAAGATGTGGCCGTGGTTAACCAATTGACGTGCTTGTTGACGCGTTGAGGCCAAGCCCAAACGGTAAACAATGTTGTCCAAACGACGCTCCAACAATACGATGAAGTTTTCACCGTGAGTACCCTTACGGATCTTACCAGCCTTGTTAAACAAGTTGTGGAATTGGCGCTCAGTCAAACCGTACGTGAAACGTACCTTTTGCTTTTCAGCCAATTGCATACCGTAATCAGAGATCTTTGCACGACGGCCGGCACCGTGATCTCCAGGGGCGTAGTTACGACGAGCAATTTCCTTACCAGTACCTGACAAAGAAACACCCAAACGACGTGAAACACGGAACTTAGGTCCAGTATAACGTGACATATTAAATGTCCTCCAGAATTTTATTATTGTTGAATTCTAGAGAATTGCCTCACATTCGTGCAATTCACCCAAACTTTCACCGCTGCAGCGCGGGTACTGGTGTGTTCTCCGCCATAATTGAAACGGGTCGGTAAATTGTTGACGAGCTTGCGGACAATCCGCTGCAGTTTTCAACACTTCCAATAGTTTAACAAAAAGGAAGGACAGTTACAAGCTGTTCTTCCTTACTTCATCTCTTTAATTTTGCTTTGAGAGCGCGTCAACCAAGACACGGCCAAGAACACCAACGATAAAGATACCCGCAAGCATCGCCCCGGCAATTTGCAACGGCATCGTGCCAAACTTCGCTGGGCCACCATTCAAGCTTAAGATAACGATTGAAATGGCCCAACCAGTTAGCCATGCGGCTGTGTCAACCCAGTTACGAATCCCTGGCATTGATGAAATCAAGACTGCCAGGCCGCCAAGTACGAACAACGTTACGTACAACGTCAACTTGGGCCAGCCCGTCAAACCTGGGAAGGTGACAGCCATCATCCCCCACGGAATACCAAGCCACATACCAAACAACAAACGCCACTTGTTCTTTGGGTCATTACCAGAGGCTACAAAGAAGCCCCCAACAATCAACGTTGCGGCGCCAACAGTTACGCCAATAAAGGGTGCAACGACCGCCCATAATGATGGAATCGCTGCGACAAATAATGCCAATGCAATCGTTGGATTTAACTTATGCATCTCTCAATTCTCCTTACAAAAAGTAAACTTTTATAAAACCAAAATTTATTATACACCTTTCAACTGCTTGTGCAAATTTTAGTTCTAACTCAAAAAAACGCCTATATATAGGCGTTTTCCTTGTGATTATTTTTCCAAAAAGAACTCAAATCTTGACCCAACATATTGGGTACGAACATATTCAAACGGCTTACCAGCTGTATCAAATGTCAATTGGCGCATGACCAAAACTGGGTCACCACGCTTGATAGCTAGGTATTCAGCGACCCGCTCCGTGACGGCAGCAGCCGTCACGGTTTGTTGTGCATGCCCAATCCGTAAGCCCCGTTGTTCCGACAATGTGCGGTACAAAGAATTGGTCAAACTTTCACGAGCCAACCCATCAACCAGACTAGCCGGAATTGAAGCAACTTCAAATGCAATTGGTTCGTCATTACCATAACGCACACGTTCCATGCGTAACACTTGATCGTCGTCACCTAATTGCAGTTGTTCTTGTTCTGAATTAGATGCTTTCCCAATGTGGAAAGAAATCGTACGTGACGTGGCAACCTTACCGGCCGCCGCCATCATTTCGGTAAATGACGTCACACCGTTCAACTGTTCTTGCACTTTACGTTCTGCGACATAGGTTCCTGATCCGACACGTCGTTCCAGAATGCCTTCGTCGACTAACATCATGACTGCTTGGCGCAAGGTCATGCGTGAGACACCGAATTGTTCAGCTAATTCACGTTCAGCCGGGATTTTATCTCCTGGGACCCAGCGCCCAGCTTCAATAGCTTCATGAATTTCGTCATGAATTTGAATGTAAACAGGTGCTGCCATACATTATGCCTCCGCAGTCGGTGCGTCCGCCTTTGAGAAATGACGTCCTAGACTATAGGTTGCTTCCAACGCTGACAAATCAGCGCTAAAGACGTTCAAGTCAGCGTCTTTGCCAATCCGCAACGTTCCCTTTGTATCAAGCCCAAACTCGACCGCTTGGTTAACTGAGGCCATTTGGATAGCTTCTTCAATCGATGCACCTGTGAACGCCATGATGTTGCGGAAGGCGTCATCAAACTCAAGTACAGAACCAGCCAACGTGCCGTCAGCCAAACGGGCTTGCTTGTCCTTAACCCAAACCTTCTGACCACCCAATTCTGATTCACCATCCCCAAGTCCCTTGGCACGCATTGAATCAGTAATCAAATCAATCCGGTTAGCCGTCTTAAGCTTGTAAGCGACGTTGACCATATCTGGATAGACGTGGAACCCATCGACAATCAACTCCGTGCGAATGTTGTCTTCTAACATCGCGTGGCCTGTAACTCCTGGTTCACGGTGTGACATTGGCCGTTGTGCATTATATAGGTGGGTGATGTGGCTCGCCTTTGAATTGTGCTGTAAGAAATCACGGGTTGCATTTGAGTGACCCACTGAACCAATGATGTTGTTATCTGCCAAATAATCTTCGAAGGCCCGAACGTCCGCTGCTTGTTCGGGTGCATACGTAATCAAACGAACACGGTTACCTGACAATTCATGCCAGCGCTTCACCAAGTCAATACTTGGCGCAATAATGTGTTCTTCTGGTTGAGCCCCCTTAAAGTGCGGGTTGATGAATGGTCCTTCCAAGTGCACACCAACAATTGCTGGTTCTTGTTGAGCCGCCTCATTAACAGCCGTCATCGACTTTGAAATATTCTCAACTGATTGGGTCATGGTTGTTGGGAAAACAGCCGTAATTCCCTCTGAAATTTGCCCATGCACCATCTTAATGATATCTTCTGTCACACCGTCCATGGTATCAAAACCATAGGCACCGTGCGTGTGGACATCAATAAAGCCAGGTACAATAACTTTACGATCGGCCCGGACGACTTCATCAGTTGCCGTCAAAACCAATTCAGCCATTGGCCCCATTGCTTCAATTTGCTTATCAAAACGGATGTAAGCATCCTTGATAACTGGATTTTCTTGTTCCCCGGTATAGATGGTTGCGTGGGTCAAAACTGTGCTCATGATTAACTCCCCTTTAAGTGAAATACTAAATTGGTACAGGCGGTAATTAGCCGTCTCTATCATGTTCTTATCGCTTACAAGTTTACACGGTCTAGGTCACTTTTTCCAGTGACAGTTAAAAGCCACCATCCCCTGTACATCGACTGGGGATGGTGGCTTTTAAAGTTAACTATTAATCTGCTGACAAAGCATCAATTGGGTTCAACTTTGCTGCACGACGAGCTGGCAACAAAGCTGCCAAGAATGAAATGACCAAAGCTAAGATCAATGTCATCACGACATTGCCCAATGAGATTTGAATCATATCAAACTTCGCGATTTGGTAAAGGGCACTGTTCAAACCAGCCCCAATACCGAATGCCAAAATCACTGCCAAAATGAAACTTGCCAATCCAATCAACAATGATTCTGACGTGAACAAGTTACGAACGTCCTTCTTGCTTTCACCCAAAGCACGCAAGATACCAATTTCCTTCGTTCGTTCTGAAACGGACATGAACATCGTCACAATAATCATCAAGGCTGACACAATCAATGAGATGGCCGCAATCGCTGCCAACACATTTGTTGCCAATGACACAATCGTGTTAATCGTATCCAAGATTGAACCAACCGTTACCGCTTGGTACAAACGCTTGCCATCTGCATCCTTCATCTTGTTGACTGCCTTTTGGAAGGCCTTCACATCATCGGTATGCTTCACACGAACCGTCACGAACAACGCACGCGTATCCGCACCAGCTTCCTTGTAGGCATCTTCGATGGTGCCGGCCGTTGTCACGTTAGCTGTACCGGCTTGGCCAGCATCGATAACACCTGCAACCTTGAATGTCTTGTTAATCTCAACTGGTGTCATTCCGTCTGACTTAACTGTCATCCACTTAACCGTCATCGTCTTACCAACAACTGATTGCCAATCCTTGGTATTGAACTTCTTCGCAACCGTCTTCTTGTCGACCAAGATTTCGTTCTTGCCAGGCACATGACCAGCCTTGATCAACTTCTTTTGATAAGTTGCTGACCACGTTTGCACTGTGCCAAGTGAGTAAGCCTTACCATCCAATGTTGCTTGCACGTTACCGGCTTGATAACCCTTTTGCAACGTCTTCACGTACTTGTTGGCCTTAATCTTCTTGATTTGGTCATCTGAAATCGTCGTCTTATCCATGTCAACGCCGGCTGTGGCCCCAGAAGTTTGACCAACGCCGCCGTTATCACCTTGATGACGGGCAACCGTTACCGCCGTTGGATTAGCCAAAGAATTGACCTGGTCATTAATGTAGGCCTTAACACCATTTCCTAACCCGGTAAACAGCATCACCGCAAACAAACCAATTGCTGTTCCAATCATAATCAATGAATTACGCCAGAAGTTATACGTTAAGTGTTTAAACGCATTGCGGAATGACGCTGACGCTGGCAATGGTCGGTCAGCTAAACGCGTATCATCGGCTGGAAGTTCGAATGCTGGTCGCAAACGTTGGTCGTCATCAATTTGACCATCTGCCAAATGAACAATTCGTGTCCCGTGGTTCGCCACATCTTGTGAGTGCGTTACCGCGATAACCAACTTACCATCCTTGGCAATGTCTTCTAGGATTTCCAAAACTTCAGCCGTGTTTTTACCGTCCAACGCACCCGTTGGCTCATCAGCAATAATCACCTTAGGGTCTGAAGCCAACGCACGGGCAATTGCCACACGTTGCTTTTGTCCACCTGACAATTGGTTAGGGTGCTTCTTAATTTGTTCTTGCAAACCAACCTTTGTCAGTAGTTCAGTTGCGCGGGCCACTTTCTCCTTTTGGCTCAACGTCGTCATCTCTAATGAGACCAATACATTTTCCAAAACCGTCAAGTGACTAATCAAATTGTAGGCTTGGTAGATGTAACCAATCGTCCCCCGACGGTAAGCATCGAGTTGCTTTTCTTTTTTGTGGTCCAAAACTTGACCGTCGATGGTAACTTGACCCTCAAATTCACGATCCAAACCACCAATGATATTCATCAGAGTCGACTTACCGCCACCTGATTCACCAAGAATTGAAACAAACTCGCCCAATTCAAAGTCCAAGTCAATTCCCTTCAAAACAGGGAACTCTTCTTTACCCAAAAAGTATGACTTGCGGATATTTTGTAATTCCAAAAATGCCATTGTTCTTCCTCCGGCCTTTCATATTCATATTTTCATTAAGTTAAATATAAGTGTACCGCCACCCCATACCCACGTCAAGAAAACTTTAATATAACACTTGCTGATTAAACTTTTTGTGGTATATTAAAATTAAATCAAGGAGGTACATCATGAACCGAGAAACCAAAAAAGCGCTCACGAAACAACAATTAATCGCGAGCGCTACGGCTTTGTTCCGTGAGAACGGCATTCACAATACTGACTTAAAAAGTATCGCAGCTGATGCCGGTGTTTCAGTGGTGACCTTCTACAAGTATTTCGATAGTAAGGATACCCTTGTCCGGGAAATTGCTAACGATGAACTCAATAACCTTTTTGACCGTATCATGGCGATTGCAGATTCACCTGATCTAACGATTTTAGATAAGATAAAGGCTTTTGCCACACTCACGGCCACTGCCCAAAAGAAAATCGCCACCACATACGGCCCAGAAATGATTACCTTGCTTGAGACAGATGATGCACACATTCGGGCAGTTGCTGACACACGCCGAGATACTTTTTTTACGACCATTATTGAACAAGGACGGTCTGAAGGCTTCTTCAATGCTGACGTCAGCACCGCTGCTATTCGCGTATACATCGATATGTTCATGTCGTACGATCGTCAAAAAACCATCGCTCTTGCTCAGGGTGAAATCGATATCAAAACAATCGATCAGCAACTTGAACAACTCTTTTTCTACGGCTTAATGGGTTATATCAACGTTGACAAGCGCGCCCAACTAGACCAAATTCGCCAACAAAATAGAGAGTGAGACAAAAGGCTTTTAAGGCTGAGACAGAAACTTCTGTCCCAGCCTTATTTTTCTACACTCATATTAGTTCTTGCCAAGTTTGCAACACGCCGTCGTGATTATTGTCAGCGACAGCGATGGCATAATCATACGCGAATAATCGCTTATCAGCATTAGGCATAATAATTGGTTGCCCTGCGATTGCCAGCATTTCTAAATCGTTCATACCATCCCCAAAGACAGCTAATTCCGATGGCGTACCACCAAGTGTCTCCAATAATTGCTGGAGGCTGGCCGCTTTATTAACACCTGGCGCCATGACATCCACGACACCATTTCCGGGTGTCGTTGCATGCACATCGGTCTGATTTTGGCGGACTTGGGTCACAAATGTTTCGCTTTCAGCTAGCGTCCAAAACACCGTCACCTTCATGACCGGTACGTCGACTTGCATTAACGAATCCACAAAGCGTGGCTGCCCATATAAGCTAGCCATCATCGTTAAAAAACCACTTGGGATGGCCCCATAATCGCGGACGACTAATAACTCATCCGGACTGAACACTAGGATACCACCATGCGGTTTAACTGACATACGATCGATTTCGTGTTGTAGACTACTTAATTGTTCTTGCGTCATCATGTGTCGTTCTTGAATCTGACCGTCAGCAGAAAGAATTGTTGCGCCGTTATCCGCCACAATATTCACCCGGTCTAAGAAACCACCAAATAACATTTGGACGTGTTTTAAATCGCGACCACTCGCCACGATGAATTCCCCGCCCGTTGCTTCATATGCTTTTAGGACCTGCGCAAATAAATCCCGATTAAATCGTTTCTGATCATTTAAAAGCGTACCATCTAAATCAGTTGCCACAAATTTTGTTTGCTTCATCATGTCACCTCACTCAAAAATTAATCTAACATAGAATTTTGAAGTTGGTGTTCAAATGCGAGTAAGTTTTGCTTCCAAGTCACACCGGCCCGATAATTCCCCAATGTGCCATCTTGACGGACGATGCGATGACAAGCGCCTAAAATCAGTAATGGATTTTTCGCAACCGCTGTGGCAATGGCCCGGACAGCATTAGGTCGCCCAATCGCCGTGGCCAACGCTTGATAACTCATCGTCGTACCCGTCGGAATAGTTTGCAAGTATTGCCAAACTTGCCGTTGTAAATCGGTGCCATGCGATTGCCAATCCACTTGATATGGTGGTAAGGCCCGTCCTGCTAAATACGCAGCCACCAGATTGGCATAGCGCTGCTTGGTTGCCGGCGTTGGCTGACCGGTTGGATACCAAGATTGATATTCAGCAACTGGGTCATCGGCCAACGAGACAAATTGCACGCCCATTGGTGAATAAAATAGCGTAATTGTGCCATTTAACAATGGATAACTTTCATAATTAATCATCAGCTAATCCCCCTACGCATAAGTTTAGCAAAAAGGAGCGAACCTGCGCTCGCTCCTATAATCAGTTAAATAATTGTTTCCAGCGTTGCCAAGACACCATCATGCTCATTATCAAATAGTGCCTCACGGTAGCCGCGGCCAAAGAGACGTTCATCTGAATTCGGCATAATGTACACTTCGCCCGCCAACTGCATCATTTCCAAGTCATTCATACCATCCCCAAAGACCGTCAAATCTTCAGGCGCTAATTGTAATTCGGCAATCATCGCTGATAGACTAGTCGCTTTATTGACACCTGCTGCTAAAATATCAACCGCCCCATAGCCTGACGTCGTTGGGTGCAAAGGCAATGTTGTCGCTTGAATACGGGCAATCGCCTCATTTGAATGAGCAACATCAAAAATCGCCGTCACGCTAGCCAATGGTTGGGGGATGTCGCGTAGGTGATCAACCATATGAATTTCGCCATAAACCTGCGTCATATAGTCTTGCAAGTCAGCACGTAGCTCGCCATACCCATTTAAGCGGTACATGCTGTCCGCAGAAAAGGCAATAATACCGTCCTTTGGTGAAACATCTACCAAAATTTGTTCCAACTCAGTTAGTGTGGCTGGGTCAATCGTGCGCAAAGTCGTCGTTTCCGTCCCACGCACGTGCCATGCAGCACCGTTATTGGTCACCAGATGAACACGGTCAGCTAAAGCCCCAAACTTTGTGCGCACCCACTTCGCTTCTCGCCCAGTAGCAATGGCAAATTGGTCGCCTTGCGCATCCAACTTATCCAAAATAGTCGTAAAACGATCAGCATCAAACGTCTTATCCTCGTGTAGGAAAGTTTGATCTAAGTCAGTTACGTACAATCGTGTCATCTATGTTCACCTCTACTTATCATTTGTCACTTACAGTGTATCAAAGGTATTTGGGGATAGATACCCAAAAGTACAAAAAAGGCGATTGCTTTCGCAATCGCCTTTTTAATCAGTATAGCTCATCAGGGAGTCGAACCCTGGATGCCGGTGTGAAAAACCGGAGTCTTAACCGCTTGACCAATGAGCCATTATGTCGCTTCGTTGCCTCAACAACATAATATATATTACCAGGATAATCATCTCTTGGCAACCCTTTTTTTAAATTAATTTTCACCCCATGTACGTGCCGTTTTATTGATAACTAAAACACCCCGTCCTGGCACTGTAATTGTTGACAGTTGATCACAATCTTCAAATTGTGACAGAGCCGTCACCCAAATTGCCGCATCTGTTAAATCTGGCAACATCACTGCCGCTACCCCATCGATTAATTCATGCGTTGCAATGGCCCCCGAGTGAATCGGTACTTCTAAATAAGGATCGACATCATCCGTCTTATCAAAAACTTCGAACGTCCAAAACCAATCTGGATCCTCCGGCTTTGTCTCAACGCGACGCATACCGCCACCTTCCAACGAGACAGCTGCGACTTCAGGTAGCGCCAACAACGGCCGTAAATGTTGTTCAAACGCCTGTTCAACTGCCCATCCCTGCACTAATGCACCCGGATGATAATTTGGCATTTCACCAGCAGCATATAACTGATTAGTCATCTGCTCCCCATATGTTGCCGCTGCTAAGACCGTCCGAAATTGAGGCGACACCTCATGAATCGACAGTTCACCTGCATTGAATCGATTCAAAGTCGACATTGGTCGCTTTTCTGAAAACTCACGAAAGATCCAGTCAAACCAATACTGCATTTGCACTTCGGCCAAATTGCCGTGCTCAGCAATCGCTTGTCGTGCCGGTTCACCACCTTTAAACGCTATCTTCGCCTCATACATGACACCGTCTTTTTCCACTGACAAACCTGCAAGCCAATACTTTGCATTAATTGGTTGTACAAACATTTGGTAGCCCCCTTCATTTGGTTACTAAAAGTTTAGCTGTTCAGGCTTAACCCCACCTTGATTTAAACTTACCGGTTCTTCACGTATAATGAAATAGACAAGAGGATAAACAATATGACAACTAAACAATTAGCTCATCCGAAGCTACTGCTATTCTTTGAAACGTTGACGGCTATCGGAGTCGTTGTTGCACTATTACGTTTTCTCGCCAGTATCATTAATGCGATTTATAAGCATACAACTGGCAATGAATTAACGTTTGTCACAACTATTCGTGATAATGCCTGGCAAAATTATTTAACGCTAGCGCTATTAATCATTGGTATTATTGGCACTCGCATCTTAAAGCGTCGTTTCAAGTAAAACAAAGCCGCAACCTCATCTGAAGTTGCGGCTTTTAAGCGTGTTCCGAAAGGCAAATCCTTCCCATAACGCCATTCATCTCGCTCTTTTTGTTTTATTCAAACTCGGCATTCTTTTTCATAGTTGCTTGAATGGCGTCAGCCACCAAACCATTTAAGTTGCCTTGTTCAAGTGCTTCCCAACCAGCAGCTGTAGAACCGCCCGGTGTCATCACTTCATGGGCCAAGGTCATGGGGTCCTTCTTTAAATCACCCATGTGACGAGCCGTACCAACAACTGTTTGTTCTGCCAAACGCGCGGCTGTATCCGGCGCGATACCTGCCTGAATCCCCGCTTGCGTCATCGCTTCCGCAAATGCTGCAACAAAGGCTGGTCCCGAACCTGCTAATGCGCTAACAGCGCCAAACTGTTCTTCTGGCAATTCGTCTGTCCGACCCAACTCCAGGAACAACGCTGCGATTGCGCCCTTCACATCTTGATCCATATCCGTATCAAATGCCAACGCTGTGTAGCCATACTTCAATGCCACATTCACATTTGGTAACGTGCGTGCGACCATAACGTGCTCACCAAAGGCTGCATGCAAGGTTGCCAATGACACACCACCCAACACAGATGCCACAATCACACTTGGCTTCATCATAATCCCAAGTTGCAACTCTTTTGCGACAGCTTCAAGCTGCGCAGGTGGCATAGCCAACACGACCATATCTGATTCAGCCCAGACATCCAAGGCCGACTGCTTCGCTTCCAAGCCTAATTCCGCAGCCACTTGGGCACCGGAATTAGGTGAATAAACTACTTGACGAATATCTGCATTGCCTGACCAGCCTTGCATCATCGCTTTGGCCATATTACCTGCGCCAATAAAACCGATTGTTAACATCTCACACCTCATTTATCACATTGTTATTAGTCATATCATAACATAGCCAAATCACTCGCACCGGCTCAAAATAGTTTTAAAATTTCGGATAAAGAAAAAGGTCTAGCAATTGCCAGACCTTTATTATTGACTCTATGAGAAACCTTGTCGTTCTGATAATGAGAATGACCGGTTATGATAGCGCATCGACATTATCAGACCGATGCCAATCATATTTCCGACTAACGCCGAACCACCTTGCGAAATGAATGGCAATGGAATACCCGTCAATGGTACCAATCCAATGTTCATCCCAATATTTTCGAAAATGTGGAAGAGTAGCATCATCACAACGCCAGCTGCAATATAAGCATAGAATTGATTTGACGTATCGTAAACAACTTGGAAGATTTGGTAAATCAACAAGAAGTACAAAATCAATAACAAGATACTACCTACGAAACCAAAGTTTTCTCCAATAACCGAGAAAATCATATCAGATTCACGCACTGGCACAGCCACGTGTGATACGTTGAAACCTGTACCACTCAAACCACCCGAACCAATTGCTTTCATTGATTGCCACAACTGGTACGCACTGTTTGATGTATCACCAGATGGCTTCAACCAAGCATCGACACGCGCAAACTGGTAAGCTTCAAATCCCACCTTTTCCAGAATATGGCGTCCCCAGGTTTGGGTAACGAACAGAATTGCTGTCGTTCCCAGTGCCCCGGCAACCCCCATAATTGGTCCAAGGATTTTCCAACTCAAACCAGATACGAGCGTCATACCAAAAACGATTGCCAAGAACACCATCATGGTTCCAAAGTCGTGTTGGGCAAGCACCAAAACAACAACCGGTGCCGACCAAGCAATGATTTTTAAGAGCAACATCTTATCTGAACGCCAATCGTGAACTGGATTATTCAGATTGTGTTGCGAAATAATGCGGGCCAACATCACGATGAAGGCCGGCTTCATAAATTCAGCTGGTTGAAAAGTTAACGGTCCAAAGGCGAACCACATACCACCAGTCCTTGCATAATACGCACGTGAATAAAACACCAACACGGCCAACATCAAGAAAACACCAAATCCAAAGATGTAAGGTGCTACTCGCCATAGCTGTTCCGAGTCAAAGCGCATAATAATCATGACGACTACAATACCTGCAAAATAGTAGGCCGCCTGCATAATTACCATTCGCGTCACGTTCACACCAACTGTATCGTGTGTTCCCGCCACATATAAGGATGCCAAACCAATCAACGCTAGCATCATGACAACGAAGATGATCGACCAATCGACCTCACCTTCGTGTGCAAAAAAGCGTTTGATCATGTTTTACCTCTTAACCTGCAATTAGTGGTGCAAATTGAATTCTGCAATCAACATTTCCATTGCATCATCAAAGTCCTTAGCCGTTACTGAACGGTTATCAGAAAAACGCACCGTCAATGGTGTCGTTGATTCATCAATCGTTCCCAAACGAACCTTGTTAATCTTTACTTCTGAGAGGTTATCTCCCATATCGTTAATTTCTACTGAAACTGGCTTATTATTCCGTGACATAATTACTTCCCTTGTGATCCGTGCATGTGTTCTAGCAACTTTCCAGCACCCTTGGCAACATTATCCAATGGGCTTTCTGAAATCATAACGGGCACACCTAAGTGATCTGAAATCAACTTATCCATCCCGCGTAGTAGGGCACCACCACCAGTTAGCACGATACCACGATCAATGATATCAGAAGCTAATTCTGGTTGAATGCGGGCCAATACTTGGTGTGCCGCATCGACGATTTGTGCCAATGCATCGTGCATCGCCGCCTCAACTTCATTAGCATTCAACGTAATTGTACGTGGCATACCTGAGAAGTTATCACGTCCACGGACTTCCATCTCTTCTGGCTCGTCTAATGGTGTTGCCGTTCCAATCTTAATCTTAATTGTTTCAGCTGTACGCTCACCGATTTGCAAACCGTGGTCTCGCTTGACCATGTTGGCAATGTCTGCGTTCATCTTATCACCGGCAACTCGAATTGATTCAGATGCCACGATATCACCAAGTGACAACACGGCAATATCAGACGTACCACCACCCATGTCGATAACCATTGACGCAATTGGTGAGAAGATATCCAAACCAGCACCAACCGCCGCAACCTTTGGCTCGTACTCTAGGTAGACCTTACCACCACCAGACTTTTCGGCAGCCCCGATAATCGCCTTACGTTCAATTTCTGTGATATTCGTTGGGGCGCACACCATAATGTTTGGTCGTGACATGATGCCCTTTGCGTTCAACTTTGACATAAAGTATGACAACATCGCTTCCGTCATATCGAAGTCTGAAATAACACCATCCTTCAATGGACGAACTGCGCGAATGTTACCTGGCGTACGACCAACCATTTGGTAGGCTTCAGTTCCCACAGCCAAAACCTTATCTGTTTTGGTATCAATTGCGACAACAGAAGGTTCGTTAAGGACGATTCCTTCACCCTCAACATAAATTAGGACATTTGCCGTTCCTAAATCAACGCCGATTTCCTTGGCCATGATTTTCCACCTCTTATTTTACTTGCGCATACTCGCTTTAATTCTTAAATATGTATCTTTAATAGTATACAACAAAATCCGCCTTAAATTGACCCCAGTTTGCTTTCCAGCGTAAAATAGGGGTGACAAAAAATAAAGGACATTATTACCTATGAAACTGACATTGCAAGAAATGGCAACGGCCATCAACGCGGAAATTATCAACGCGGCCGATGTCGCTGTTACCAGCACCACATTCGATTCACGTAAAGCTGAAGCCGGTAGTTTATTCGTCCCCCTTGTTGCTGCAAATGATGGTCACGATTACGTTGCTAGCGCTGTTGCTAATGGTGCCACAGTTACCTTATGGCAAGCTGACCACCCTAATGTACCAACTGACGTGCCAACATTGGTTGTTGCCGATACGCTCGTGGCCTTCCAACAATTAGCCGTCTACTACTTGAAGCAAGTTCAACCAAAAGTTGTTGCGATTTCAGGTTCAAACGGTAAGACAACGACAAAAGATTTCGTTGCCGCAATTGGTGCTTCAACATTCAAAACTGTCAAAACACCAGCCAACTTCAATAACGAAATTGGCGTCCCAACGACCATCCTATCGATGCCTGCGGATACTGAATTGTTAGTCATCGAATTCGGTATGGATCGTCCCGGTGACCTAACCTTCCTATCTGAAATGGTTCACCCCGACATCGCTGTCTTAACGATGATTGGTGAAGCCCACATTGAATTCTTCAAAACTCGCGAACGCATCGCCGACGGTAAGATGGAAATCATTGCCGGCCTGCAACCGAACGGCGTCCTCGTGTACAACGGCGACGAACCATTACTCCGCGAACGCGCTGGTCAACATGCATTCTTGCATACTGCAACTTTTGGCCTTAACCCTGATAACGATTTGTATGCGTCAACAATTGCTATGAATCCCGTCGGTGCCACCTTCCAAACGGATAAATCAGCGATGACTTACCACATTCCATTGACGGGTCGCTACAACGTTTCTAACGCCTTGGCCGCCATTTCAGTCGGCATCTTGTTGGGGATTTCAGACGACAAGATTGCACAAGCACTTGCAGAAGCTCCCATCACTGAAAACCGCACTGAATGGTTAGCTGGTAATTTTGGTGGTAAGATTTTGTCTGATGTTTACAACTCAAATCCAACCGCTGCCAAGGAGGTCTTGCACTTCTTTGCCGAGACACCTGTCACAGGTCGACGTATTGCTGTTTTGGGTGATATGCTCGAACTTGGTGAAGCTGGCCCAGCCTTGCACGCTAGTCTTGCTGAAAAGCTTGATCCGGCCACGATTCAACACGTGTACCTCGTGGGTGACATCATGGCGAGCCTCGAAGATGTCTTGAGCGTTAATTACCCAGCTGGTACCGTTAAACGCTATAGCAAGGATGACAAGGCAACCCTGATTGCTGATCTTCAAGCTGATTTAACGGCTGATGATGCCGTCCTTCTAAAGGGGTCACACGGCATTCACCTTGAAGAAGTGGTAACTGCCTTGGTCTAATCAAACAACAGAAAAAAGCGATGCAGACATTCGAATGTCGCATCGCTTTTTATTGTCATTAGACTGACTTAATATAGTTCACACCGTCTGCCGCTGGGGCCTTTGACTTGGCGAAGAAGACAACCAAAATCAAAACCGTGAAGACGTATGGCGCAACTTGTAGGTAAACTGCTGGCACTTGGTTCAATAGTGGCAATTGTGCACCGACGATTGCCATTGATTGTGAGAAGCCGAAGAACAACGCAGCTGCCATGGCACCAACTGGATTCCAGCGACCAAAAATCATGGCCGCCATTGACATAAATCCTTGTCCAACAATCGTTGATGCTGAAAAGTTACCCGCGATTGATTGGGCGAACAACGCCCCACCAATTCCACCAAGGACACCTGAAATCAGCACACCGGTATAACGCAAAGCATAAACATTCAAGCCAAGCGTATCTGCAGCTTGTGGGTTTTCACCAACTGAACGCAAGCGCAACCCAAAACGGGTCTTAAACAATACCCATGAAGCTACAAAAGCTACGATAATCGCAACCCACGCTGTGGCAGAAGTCTTCGTGAAGAAGATTGTGCCGATAAATGGAATCTTTGCCAAACCAGGTACATTCCAGTAACCAAAGTTTTCTGCAATCATTGATGTTTGACCCTTACCGTACATCAACTTAATCAAGTAAACACCCAAGGCTGGGGCCATCAAATTCATCACTGTACCTGACACAATGTGGTCAGCGCGCAAAGTCACCGTTGCGACCGCGTGTAGCAATGAGAAAATCAGACCAATGACTGCACCAGCAATCAAACCAAGCCATGGCGTCAAAGCCCCAAATTGGCTTGCAAATGTTAAATTAAAGACAACGCCGGCGAAAGCTCCCATAATCATGGTTCCTTCTAGCCCAACGTTAACAACTCCAGCACGTTCTGAGAACGTACCCCCTAATGCAGTGAAAATCAAAGGCGCTGAGTAAACCAACGTACTTGAAATCACCAATTGCAAGATCGTTTCCAAACTCATGGTTACTCTGCCTCCTTCTCTACCTTCTTGTCTTTACGACCCTTTTTCTGAGGGCCGGCTAACTTCTTGGCTTTTTGCTTTGCATCATCTTCATCGATCTTAACCAAAATCAAACGAATCAAGTAGTTCGCACCGATAAAGAAGATAATTGACGCTGTCACAACAGAAACCAATTCAGTTGGGACACCAGAAGCCAATGGCATTCCTAATCCACCAACAGACAAAATAGAGAACAACAAGGCAGCGAAGAAGATACCCAAGAACGAACCTGATGCCAACAAGGCAACCGCCATACCATCGTATCCAACTTGTGGTGCACCAGTTTGCGAGAAGATGTTCAAGTACGTTCCCAAACCTTCAGTTGCACCAGCCAACCCAGCTAACAAGCCAGAAATCGTCATGGCTGTAACTGCCGTGCGCTTTGCTGACATACCCGCATAACGAGCAGCATCGGGGTTCAACCCAACTGCACGGATTTCAAAACCAAGCGTTGTCCGCTTCATAATGAACCAAATGGCTACCAGCGCCACAATCGCAATGATAAACCCAATGTTCAAACGAGACCCACCCGTTAAGTTCGCAAGCAAATCCCAACGTAGCGAATCCTCCGTTGGCAACGTAACCGTCATATCAGTTGTCGTCATCAACTTCTTAGGTAACCCTTGCACAAAGGCATTTCCACCATATAAGGCAATGTAGTTCAACATGATTGTTGTAATAACTTCTGATGCACCAAACTGAGCTCGCAGCCAACCTGGCAAGGCACCCATCAAAGCACCAGCGAGCGCCCCGATGATAACTGCCAACGGAATTGACAGCCATGGTGTCATTGATTGGTTAACCAACACAAACCACGTTGATGCAATCCAACCAACCCAAACTTGACCAGCAAGTCCGATGTTGAAGAAACCGGCTGATTGTGCAACCAAGAAACCGGCCGCCGTTAGAATCAGCGGTGTCATCGATCGCAACACTTCACCGATATTCAATGATGACCCGAGCGCTGATTGCACCAAGCTCACATAACCAGTCACTGGATTAAAACCAGAGACCAACATGATGATCGCACCGACCATCAAACCAAAGAAGACAGCCAGGCCTGCAACGAGACCTGTACCGTATGAATTAATTTTATTCACCAGTCTACTCCCCCGCTAATTGCGCACGCGCTTCAGCCAATGACATTCCTGCCATCAACAATCCAAGCTCATTCTTTGACGTTTCATTTGCGTCAACGACACCTGTAATCTCACCATGTGAAATAACGGCGATGCGGTCAGCGACATTCAAAATTTCGTCCAATTCAAAGCTAACCAACATGACAGCTTTACCAGCATCACGTTGATTAATGAGTTGCTGGTGAATATATTCAATTGCACCAACGTCCAAACCACGTGTTGGCTGAGCTGCGATTACGAAGTCAGCATCACGATCCAACTCACGCGCGATAATGGCCTTTTGTTGGTTACCACCAGACAAAGCACTAGCCGGTACTAATTCGTTCACCGTACGAACGTCAAACTTTTCAATCAACTCACGAGCATGCGCGTTGATTTTGTCATAATCCAACACACCCGCCTTCGACATCGGTGCCTTGTAATACGTTTGTAGGGCAATGTTCTCAGCCAACGTCATATCCAATTCCAACCCAAAACGGTGACGGTCTTCTGGAATGTGGCCGACACCACTTTCAGTGATTTGGCGAGGCTTCTTGTTGGTAATATCCTTACCCTTAAGTGTCACCTTACCTGACGCTGATGGCATCAAGCCGGTCAAAGCAGAAATAAATTCTGATTGTCCGTTACCATCAATACCAGCGATACCCACAACTTCACCAGCTCGGAAATCCAAACTCAAGTTTTTCACAACTTCAACACCACGAGCGTCCTTAACCGTCAAATCCGACACGGACAAAATCGTGTCAGTTGGGTGAGCAGGCTCCTTTTCAGTTGAGAAGAGTGATACTGAGCGACCAACCATGATATCAGCCAGTTCTTGTGATGACACACCGGCAACAGGGAATGAGTCAATTGACTTTCCCCGACGAATAACCGTCACTTGGTCAGCCACCGCCTTGATTTCATCAAGCTTGTGCGTAATCAAAATGACTGACTTACCTTCAGCGGCCAAGCCCTTCAAAATTGTCATCAACTCATCAATTTCTTGTGGCGTCAACACGGCTGTTGGCTCATCAAAAATCAAAATATCAGCGCCACGGTACAACGTCTTCAAAATTTCTACACGTTGTTGCATACCGACCGAAATGTCCCCTGCCAAGGCGTTCGGATCAACATCCAGCCCATATTGTTCAGATAACTTTTTAATTTCAGTCGCGGCAGCTTTCGTATTTAACTTCAGCCCATTAACGGGTTCTGATCCCAAAATAATGTTTTCTGTAACTGTAAATGCATCAATCAACATAAAGTGTTGGTGCACCATTCCAATTCCTAATTCAGCGGCTTTTGAAGGGCTATCAACAATAACCTTTTGACCATTAATCAAAATATCGCCGGCAGTCGGTTGTAGCAACCCTGACAATTGATTCATCAGCGTTGACTTTCCAGCTCCGTTTTCCCCTAACAAGGCATGAATTTGGCCTCGCTTCACTTGCAAATTAATTTGATCATTCGCACGGAATTCACCAAATTGCTTCACAATGTCGCGCATTTCTAGCACGATTGGCTGATCTGCCATAGCACATTTCTCCCAGACATTTTTCTCGTCACATCTTCATCAAGACTATGACGTAATAGGTATATTTTACCTACTTTTTACTAAATTTTCTAGTCTATGCAATCGTTATTATTCGTCTATTAACATGGTTGTAATACAAAAATCGATTAACTAGAATTTTTCAATACATAAAAACAGGACATTCAATTAAATGTCCTGTTTTAAGTTCGTTTTTTAAACGTTTTACTTCATCGTGCTTGGCACAGTCACATCGCCAGACTTAATTGCCTTTTCAGCCTTCTCAACTGCAGACTTCTCTTCAGCATCCAAGTTCTTCTTTGTGATTGCAACACCGCCATCCTTCAAACCGTAAGTCGTTGTCTTACCACCAGGGAACTTACCGTCCATTGATTGGTTAGCAACCTTTTCGATTGAGCTAGCAATTTCCTTAATTGCTGACGTCAACGTGAAGTTGTCGCTCTTGCCATCCTTTGTCTTGTAGTTTCCTTGGTCGTTTTGATCCATATCAACACCAATGACCCAAGCCTTGTCCTTTGAACCAGCATTCAAGCCCGTGTTAATGTCCTTGGCAGCCGTAAATACCGCGTTACCTGCAGGACCAGCAGCTTGGAAGATAACGTGCGCACCTGACGTGTAAATAGCGCTGGCGATTGTCTTAGCCTTCGCCGTATCAGTAAATGACTCCGCAAATTGGGCATCAACCTTCATATTTGGGTCAACTGACTTTACACCGGCGATGTAACCCGCCTCAAATGATTGAATGACTGCTGAATTCATTCCACCGATGAACCCAACCTTGCTGTCACCCAACTCCTTAGCCTTCGTTGCTGCAGCAACACCAGCTAGGTATGACGCTTCTTGTTGCTTAAACGTCAATGAAGCGATGTTCTTATATTGCTTTGATGCTACATCGTCGACCAACACGTAGTCAGTCTTTGGGTTTTGCTTAGCTGATGCAACCAACGCATCATTCGTCGCGTAACCCACACCAATCAACATGCTGTACTTTGCTGATACACCTTGTTGGAAGTTCGTTGCAAAATCAGCATTTGTCTTTGAAGCAAAGTAGTCATAACCATTTGCGCCCTTCTTCAAATCGTGTGACTTTCCCCAAGCTTTCACACCATTCCAAGCTGACTCGTTAAATGACTTATCGTCGACACCCCCAACGTCAGTAACCATCGCTACTGAGAAATTCTTCTTGTTTGAATCTGATCCGTTGTTTCCGGCGACTGCGGCCCCAATACCCACAGCAGCAACAACAACGACACCACCAATAATCAAATTACGACGTGAAACCATTTCTCATATCCTCCAAAGTAACAAACTGTATGTTCCTAGTTTAATCGCTTGGTTAACAAAACGTTTAACTGTTAACCTAACTTGCTGTGATTAGTATATAAGGTTCTTTTAATAAAAACAATGAATAAAGTGTGAATTTCGTTCGTTTACACCCTGAAAAGTTAAACGTTTTACTATATTTTAGACCTATTATAGCCCCAATAAACGAACAATAACGTCTAAAAACAATAAAACGTTTTTAGTAAAAACGTTTTACTTTTAAATTATCCATTGGTTAAATGGCGTATTTTCGTCACAATTTTTTCTTTACAGTTTAATGACAAAAAAGCTATCTCGCGTAAATACAACACGAGATAGCTTTTTATCGTTAATACTATTTAAAGTTCACTTTACTGAAACCCATTCAAGTTATCGTCACCATCAACGGTGTTACGATCGATCGCTTTACCGGCCGCACGCTTGGCTTCAGCGATTACACCCATCTCGCCCAATCGGTTTGCCACTGAGTATGGCAAATTGATTTCTGATTCGAAGTACGTGTCCAGGAATGCTAATTCTGTAACCGTTAACCCTGAAGAAACGGCGTGTGACAATGTCGTAATCACTTCAGCTGCCGCTGGTGCGTTCGTTGAAATTTGTGCGCCATACACGATGCCTGACTCATAGTCATAAATCAACGATGCCACAATGTCCGTTTGTTCACCCAAGGCATGAATCGTGGCGGGCGTGTGAATATCGAGACGCTCGATGTGGTCACCAATACGCTCCTTCGCTGCTTCAACGGTCAATCCCGTCTTATAGAAGAAACGATCAAAAATCGAGAATCCAATCGTACGCAAAATTGGTTGAATTTTAACATCCAAACCTGCCACCGCATAACCTGCCACGCGGCCCATCTTCAACGCAGCTGACATCAACGGGAAGTATTGATCAAACTTACCATCAACCACAGCTGAATCACCGATAGCGTAAATATCAGGGTTTGATGACTTCATCGTGTCGTCGACTACAATCGCGCCGTTTTCACGCATATCAACCTGACCAGCTAACAACATCGTGTTAGGCTGCAACCCGGCTGCAATGGCCATGAAGTCGAACACTTCTGACGTGCCATTGTTAAAGTTAACTTCAATCTTCTTCCCTTGATTATCAACTGAAACCACTTCTTGGCCCTTACGCAAGACGACCTTGTTATCAGTCAACGTCTTTTCCAAATCTTCTTGAATGGCTTGGTCAAAATAGCGCGTCATCAAACGCTTTGAACGGGTCACAAATGTGACATGAACACCTGAATGCGCCAAAGCGGCCGCCAATTCAGTTGAAACTGGTCCACCACCGTAAACCAGGGCCCGCTTGCGGAAGCCCTTAGCAAACTTATTGATGTCCACAGCATCTTGCTCGTCCTTCACGAAGACAACCCGGTCCAAATCAGCCCCCACAAATGATGGTACGCGTGCTGATGATCCCAAGGCATAAATCAACTTATCATATGATTCCTCGATAATCGATCCGTTATCAATGGTACGGGCATAAACCTTCTTGGCTGCAGCATCAACTCGTTCAACCAAAACGCCTGAGCGATACGTTGTATTGGGTTGACCCTCAAAATGCTCGAAATTTACTTGTTCAGCACTTGTCACGCGTCCATTCAACGCCAACTTGATACCCGCCGAAATAAATGGTCGTTCGCGTAAATTCTTTTCTAAGATGACAACTTCATCTGTTTCATTCACTTGACGGAACGCATTGACGGCCGATAAGCCAGCGTGCGCCCCTCCAATCACAACAATTTTCATACTTAATATCTTCCCTTTTAACCAATTCTACCTATTAACTAAGCACGCTTTTCGGGGAAACTTGCCCCAAACAATCGGAACCACTCTGACGCAAACAATGATTGACGACGTGTACGTTGCAACATCAATTGCGTATCCAAGCGACGTTCAATCTCAACCCATGAAATTTCAGGTTCAGCCACAACCATCTCGTGCGCTTCTGCCAATAATTGCTTATCAATCAAGCGTGCATCCAATGGTATCGCGTCCAAAAATGACGCTGATAATAATGACCGAATTTCTGTATCCATGCGTGAAATTTTCGTGTTAACCGGTTGTAACCGCTTTTTTACCCACTTCTGTCGTGAAAAACGATCACGATTCAAAATTGAGTAATAAATCAATAAGTACAGCGTCGTAAAGAACGCCACCGCAGTTCCCACAACATAGGCTATAATCTTATCAATCGGCAAGAATGGCAAGCCAAAAAATGCCAAAACAGCTGCAAGCGCCGTCAACACGAATGAGAGAATAAACGTCACCGTATTCTTGAGTTGGCCCAAACGAACGCGACGTTCAGCACGCAGCCGTCGGCGCCGTGCTGACAATCGGGTAAGCGTATCATTCAGCTGGCGCAAGTGCTCCAGCAAAACAAGCTTTTCGTTATTGCCATCCATAACTCAAACAATCCTCATCTCACTATAATTCAACATACTATAAGGTAGTATAGCGGGTTTATTTAACAAAAACCACCATAACGGCTTCTTTCGCTTACTTTTAATGTGTGCATTTTTACGAACGAATGCGGTAAACTATGAAGTATGGAATTATCAGAAGAAATATTTTTAAAAGAGCAAGAGGCTCTCAAAATTGCCAAACTCCTCGCCAATGATTTGCGTCTGCAAATTCTTTGCCTATTGCAGGAAAACGGTGCTGCTACTGTCACTGAAATCATGACTGCCTTACACGCTGAACAATCCCGGGTGTCACACCAATTGTCAGCTTTACGCGAATATCAAATGATTTCTGCCACTCGCGAAGGCCGCACTATCACGTACGCTTTAACCGACCCGCACATGATGGAATTGCTCCAAGATTTGCTTGATCACGCTAATCACGTGCGCCTTCACCGCAATCATAATGACATTTAAAGCGTAACCATGGGTTGCGCTTTTTTTGTGATTTATGACTATAATAGTAGAAACCACAAAAAGGAAGTAACAATGAAAGAAGTCAAAGCGTTTATTTTGCGCAATGATGTCCAGCGGTATATTGCCCTGGCCTTTATCGTGCTCTTATTGTTTATTGTCCATGACCTCATCAGCATCTTGCTGCTAACAGCCATTCTTGGCTACCTCGCTGTAAAAGGTGCCAACAATGTCCAACGGTGGACTAAAATCCCCTACGGATTCTCAGTGTTGATCGTGTACCTATTGAGTATCTTCGTAGTTGTGATGGCATTTGTCTACATCGTACCAGCTTTGGTCGATCAATTCGCCGTCATCCCCAACGAGGTCAACAAGCTCATCAAAGAGTATCCAGTCATTAAGCAGTACTTCAACGAAACCTATCACAAGCTAGACCTACTGAGTGAATTTTCAAAAAATTGGAAGTCCCTTTTGGCTAGCGGGTGGGATACTATCAGCACTGTCTTGAACGCATTCTCACAAATCATTCTATCGATTTTCTTGAGCTTCGTGCTCGCGTTGACTTGGCAACGCCTACGCGTCTTTGGATCACAATTTCTCCACTCAAGCTACCCTAAGTTTTTCAAGAATGTCTATGAACTTGGTAGCACGTTCGTTCTCATTTTAGGTAGCGTCATCGAGGTCCAATTACTAATTGCCTTCATCAACACAATCTTAATGATGATCGGTTTGAGTATTCTGGGCGTGCCAAGTGTCTTGGTCATGGGGTTGATGATTTTCATCCTAGGCTTAATTCCAATTGCCGGTGTGATTATCTCACTACTACCACTCAGCGTTATGGCTTTCGCAGCTCTCGGCTGGGTCGGCATGATTGAGGTCTGGATTCTAATTGCTGTTATTCACATGTTTGAATCTTATTTCTTACACCCACGTTTGATGGCTAGCCGAACAGAGTTACCAGTGTTCTTCACATTTGCAACAATCATCGTGATGGAGCATCTGCTTGGCGCCTGGGGCTTGATTATTGGTGTCCCAATCGTCGCCTTTATCTTGAGCGTACTTGGCGTGCAAGATGCTAACATTACCCGTAGTACAAAATCAGAATAATCAAAAAAGCAGCGCATCAATTTGCGCTGCTTTTTGGTTAGTTATGATTAAATACCAAATGTGCCACCATGAACCTCGTGTACATTGGTCGTCACAATAAACGCATTCTGGTCAATATCGTGCACGCGACGCAACATACGACCGTAATTAGCGTTATCCACCATAACCATGAGCATTTCTTTATTGTTATCAGTGTAGCCACCACGCACATCAAAGACGGTTAAACTCTGATCTTCTTGTAGCAACATCGTTTGAATGTCAGCCAAACGTTCATTACTCATAATCGTTACCTGGTGCTTTAAATCAAGTCCAGTTTCAATATAACGCATCACAATCGACGTAATGACTAATGAAAAAGCAGCCAAAAAGAATGCATTGGTGCCTGAAACTAACAAATTAAACAAAGTCACCACCATATCAATGGCTAACAATGACAAGGCAGAATTAATTTTAAAATACTTTTTCAAAATCATTGGTGGTACCGTTGTGCCACCACTTGACGCTTCAAGCCTGTATAGAATGGCGATGCCCGATGCAAAAACAGCGCCACCAATAATGACAGCTAAGACCGCATCTTCAACAAGCCGATGACTAGGTGTTATGTACATTAATACTGGTAATAAAAAACTACCAAACGCAATATTTCGCACTGTACTTTTATCTAAGAAAATAGCAGCTAAAATAATCATGGCAATATTAATGATCAACACCGTTAGCGCTCGGTTAATACCAAACGCAGCATCCAGCAAAATGGCGACCCCGGTTGCGCCACCAGCAGCAACGTTAATCGGGGCATAGAAAAAGTTAATAGATAGTGCAATAATTTCGAGCGCAATCACAAGCATGACTACTCGAAACCAGCCCTGTTGACTCAGTCTTCTCGGCATATGGGTCTCCTTTGGGTTGGAAATGTATATCTGTTACCTTTCTAGCATACCATTTAACGATATTTCATGTATGACACTTGTGTGAATTCATTCCGTTTCGGCATACCATTCATCTACCAGTTTTGTTCGGAGTGGAATAAAATGCGCTTCATCACGCTGCCCAACTGACTCACCGTCGATAGAGACAACCCGACCAGCCATCATCGTTGAACTCGTGATGAACACCTCATCAGCCGTTTTTAACTCCGCCACCGTGAAGGCACGTTCCTCAACCGGCATCCCCAATGAACGGGCGACCTGCAATAAATGTTGCCGAGCAATGCCCGGTAAAATCAACTTATCCGTCGGCGCCGTAATTAGCTTGCCTGCCTTAATCATATGGACATTCGTTTTAGATCCTTCAGTCACTCGTGTGTCACCGTTCTCAGTCATCCGGTAAAAAACAGTTTCATCAACTGATTCTTGCATCGCACGCTGCGCGGCAAGCACATTTGGCAGTAAGTTAATCGTCTTCACGTGCGTTAGTCCTGAGCGAATATCCAATTCGGTCCGTAAACGATATGGACGTTCTTGTTTGCCCCGATCTAACGACATAGGTGTTATCATCACTGCCAAATTAGGCGTCGCATCTAGCGGGAAACTATGGCTACGTCGCCCCGTTCCTCGGGTTACCTGCCAATAAATCATATAAGCTTCCCCAGTCACGTTGGTGAGTAAATCATTCAAAATGTTGGTTAACTCTTCACGTGTGAAGTCAGGCGTTATCAGCACTGCAGCCATACTCCGCCAAAAACGCTCTAAGTGCTCATCTAACGCAAAAATCTTTTGATTACGCGCCATGGTCGCATCGTAAACACCATCACCAAACGTAAACCCACGGTCAGTCATCGGAATCATCATGTCATCGATTTCCGATATCTTACCGTTATAGTAAGCTACAGTTTCCATACTATCCCCACCGTTCCTAATCTTTTACTCATAATAGCACCTTTTTGCGCACAAAAAACGTCCGAAGTGCAATTAGCATTCGGACGTTCATTAACTATTTCTTTTGCAATTTAACAGCCGTACCGTAAGCAGCCACCATGTTCATATCAGCACCCATTGATCCTGAATCAAAACGCATCATAATCACTGCATCTGCACCCATTTTAGCTGCGTTATCACGCAACCGCTCCAAAGATGAATTACGTGTCTCTTCAAGCAATGACGTATAGGCTTTAATTTCACCACCCACGATGGTCTTCAAACCAGCCCCAATATCTGCAACAACGTTCTTTGAGCGTGTCGTTAGGCCGAAGACCTCACCTAGTGTTTCCACCACTTCATAACCCGCAATATTTTCTGTCGTCGCAATGATAATATCATTTGCATTTGCCATGTTTGTTTATCCCCCTTGGTTTTTCTATTGTAATCATACCGATATAGTCTGGTCAGTGGCAACCAAATTTGTGTTTAATAATTAATTGTTCCAGCAGCCATCCCTGGATTAGACGAAGAATCCATCGTGACGGTTGCTTCGTGTGGCGTCATATGGAATTGGTAACGTACTGACGTCGTACTGTTTGGGTCAGTGGCCTGAACATGATACCCACCGTCTACATAACGAATCCCGCTCAAAGCCCAAGATGACAAGTCTGTTTGTGTATATTGATTGACTACTTCACGTGCCGCTTGCGTCACCTGCTCAATCGATGCATTTGGATCACTAAAAATATCATACTGAGATGCCGTTGCAGTCGATGCCGCCGCACTCGCCGATTCAGCCCCAGCTTCAGCTACCGACGTATCATTGCTGGTCGTTGCGTCAACACTTGATTGGCTAATTGACGATGCCGTTTTTTTATCACTTGTCGCTTGCTTTTCACTTTCAGATCGCAACGAACTTAAAGCGTGCTCAGCTTTACTAAGTCGTCGCTCCTGTTGCTGTTGTGAATCATTATGTTGTTGCCATGCGTAGTACCCACCGGCACCACCAAGTGCCACAATTGGCACCGCGATAATCGTCGCAATCGTTCCTTTCTTAACCATCTGCCAAATACCTCCTTAGTTAAACCTGCGCTCATTACCTTGGATACTACCAAAGAAATGTGACCAAATTTAACAAGAGCTATTTGTCGTTGATTATCAATTACTTCGTAGCCGCGAGCGCACGTTCAATATCCTTAACCATCTTGCTTGGCGCTGTCGTCGGTGCATAGCGTGCAATAAGTTGGCCATCGCGCCCAACCAAAAATTTCGTGTAATTCCACTTAATGCGACCGTGACCAGACTCAGTCTTCAAGTAGTCGAACAACGGTGCTGTCTCATCCCCGTTAACTGCCATCATTTCTGTCATTGGAAATGTGACGCCATAATTTTTTTGGCAAAATGCGCCAATTTCAGAAGCATCATCCAATTCTTGTTTGAATTGATTAGATGGGCAGCCAATAATCGTAAAGCCTTCATCCTGATATTGATCATACAGCGCTTGGAGCTCTGTTAATTGCGGTGCTAGGCCACACTTGCTTGCCGTATTAACAATCACCATCACGTCCCCTGCAAATTGTTGCAAGTCTAGTTCTTGGCCCCCTTGGGTACGTTCTTTAAAATCGTAAACAGTCGTCATATTATTTCCCCCATATAATCATTCCTGTGCAATCGCTTCTACAATTATTGTAACCGTTTTCCTTTGGCAGATTTATTATATTTTTGGCACCATTATTAAATAATGTAGATTAAAAAAAGACGCCATCAACATCACTGTCGATAGCGTCTTTTTCAATTACTTATTAAGCTTCTGGCTTCAAAACCTTCTTTGAAACAACTGACAAATCATCTGCCAAGTCGTATACCAAAGGCTCACCGTTAGCGATTTCAACACCCAAGATATCATCATCTGAGATACCTTCGATGTGCTTTACCAAGGCACGCAATGAGTTACCGTGGGCGGCAATCACAACGTTCTTACCTGCTGCCAAGTCCTTTGAGATGTTTGACTCCCAGAATGGCAATACACGTTCCAAAGTAACCTTCAAGTTTTCGCCGAATGGCAATTCACCTTCAGGTACATCAGCGTAACGACGGTCGAAGGCTGGGTATTCCTTACCCAAAACTTCAACAGTCTCCGTTTGCTCTTCTAGCAATGGAGGCAAAACGTCGTATGAACGACGCCATTGCAAAACTTGCTCGTCGCCCCACTTTTCAGCGGCGTCGGCCTTGTTCAAACCTTGCAAAGCACCGTAGTGACGCTCGTTCAAACGCCATGACTTCATTTCAGGAATCCACAATTGACCAGCTTCTTCCAAAGCGTAGTGCAATGTCGTGATCGCACGCGTCAAAACTGACGTGTATGCTTGGTCAAATTGGATGCCTTCCTTAGCCAACAATTCACCTGCAGTACGAGCTTGGGCAATACCCTTGTCGCTCAACTTCGTGTCTACCCAACCATTGAACAAGTTCAATGCGTTCCATTCACTTTGACCGTGACGGATCAAAACCAACTTTGCCATTGGTGATACCTCTTTTGTATTAGAATATTTCGTTACTATTGTAACAAAATTTCAGCATAATTAGTAGTGATTAATTAGTCCCCTCTAGAATCTTGTATAGCATAAACATCATAGGCACCGCATACACACCGGCAATCCACATCATCACGCGCATTGACTTATCGACACTTTTACTCAACGAATCTACCTTGTCAGTCAGGTGATCAATTCGCAAATTAACCGCCTTTAATTCACCCCGAACTTCTTCACGAAAACTGACAAACTCTACTTGCAGCTCACGCACATCGACTTGGAGTTCACGTACATCGACCTGTAGCTCACGAACATCCGAGCGTAGTGCCTCAAACTCACCATCCCGAAACGCTTGAAACTCTAGTTTTGTGACGTACTTTTCATCCATAATCAATTAGTCCCCACTAGAATCTTGTACATCATAAACAGCATTGGCACTGCGTAAACCGTCGCTACCCACATCATGACCTTATTCGACTTTTCAAAGTTGCGTTCCATGTTATCCATACGCACGTTAAGCACCTTCATGTCCCCGCGCATTTCAGCGCGGAACTCAGTAAACTCAGTCCGCAACTCACGCACATCATCTTGTAGCTCACGCACATCGACTTGTAGTTCGCGTACATCCGAGCGCAAAGCATCAAACTCCCCATCCCGAAACGCTTGAAACTCTACTTTTGTCACATACTTTTCATCCATTTTGATTCCTCCGTTAATTGGTTAACATTGGTAACATTTCCCCTAATACGACAACAGAGGTACCGCATAGTTGCGATACCTCTGTTAAAAATCGTTTTAATTGTTACGTCCAATATACCGGATTGCCGACCGATTAACAAGCTTTTAGCGCTTGATTTCACCATTCTCAATAACCAAACCTGATGAGTGAACGGGACCTTGGCGATCTGGGTAGATACGCTTGATAATACTGTTCACAGCCGTTGGCACTTCACCGAAACCAGTTGCAATCAATTCCGCCTTACCAGGGTATTCGGCCACATCACCAACCGCAAACAAACCTGGCACCGTCGTTTCCATCTCTTGGCTAACCGTAAACTTCTGACGTTCTACTTCAGGTTGGACGGTCCAGCCAGCCACAATCTTGTTCTCTGATGTAAAGCCGTAATTAACCATCAAATCATCGACATTCAAGACCTTCTTTTCATCTTCACGGACCTTAGCCAAAGTCACATTCAATGAACCATCTTCAGCCTTTTCAACCGTTTCGATGTTATATGGTGTCTCAATTGCAACGCGTGACTTTTGCAACTCAGATACGGCGTGCTCCATCGCACGGAACTTATCACGGCGGTGCGTCAAGTGAACCTCTGCTGCAACCGTATCCAACAACGTTGACATATCAACAGCTGAATCACCACCACCAGCAACCAGCACGCGGTGATCACGGAAGTCTTCAACGTCGTTCAAGAAGTAGTGGATGCCTTGACCTTCAAGACCATTTTCAACTGCTTCTGGCAAACGGCGTGGCTCAAAGGCGCCCTTACCGGTTGCAACAATCACAGACTTCGTGTGGAATGATCCCTTATCAGTCGTAATATCAAATTCAGTCCCATTAGGTTGAACATCAATAACCGTTGTATCAAGATACAAATCTTGTGGGAATTGACGCATTTGCTTGTCCAATTCCTTGATAATCTCAGCACCTGTTGTGTTCACATAACCAGCGATATCCAAAATCGTCTTTTGTGGGTAAAGGTTAGCAACTTGGCCACCAACACTCTCCAAGCTTTCGATAACTGTGACATCCAATTCACGCAAACCAGCGTAAAAGGCGGCAAACATTCCTACTGGTCCCGCACCAATAATTGTTAAATCTGTATCCTTAAATTCCGTCATGATTGTTTCCGTTCCGTTTCTATCGGTTTCATTATTTTTCTTAATTACGAGTGTTATTATACGCCAACAAAAAATCCCCTGCACGGTATAAAGGAACCAGCAGGGGCATTTCAATTACAAATTACGGTCGTACAAACTCGTGAATTCTGACAAATCCACGTCAAAATCAGCTGCCGCGACAATATCGACCGCACTGCCTTCTTCGCCAGCCTTCTCTTCAAACGCCTTAGCAAAACGTGGGTATAGCTCTTGGAATGCATCCTTGTCAGGACCATCCACGACCAACAAATAATTAGCTGCGTTTGTCGCCCCATTCGTCAACCACAACAAGTGCATGTGCTCTACTGCACCCATGGCGTCATCTGCTAAACCAATCAATTCGTAACGCAATGGCGTTGGAATGATGTCTTCAGCAGATGCAATTTGCATCTCGGCATCACCATCCCCTTCTTGCGCTGCCACCATGCCGGCAATGTAAGCCAAGTTATCACGAGTGATTGGCATGCCATTCGTGAATGGGTTCAAGGCCAAGCCTTCAATATTCTCTGAATCATCGTTTTGCAACAATGGCAAGTAGTCAGCCAATGACATCGCCCAAGGGTGTACCGGATCTTCTGAGTCAATTGGCCCAGCATTGAAGGCATCCAAATCCGTAAAGATTGGAAATACGGAATGGCCGTTTTCCATCTCAAACGTCAACAAGCGCATCTCTGATCCTTCTGGAATCTCAACGTCACCGTTTTCCTTAATAATTGGTGCTTCAGTGAAGTTAACTGGCGCAACAAAAACTGCCTCTACAAGTCCTTGAACAAATGCTTGTTCATTAGCTGGATTTTGTTCTTCGCGGAAAGCTTCCAACGCAGCTAAAAGCTCGTCGTTACGCAATACTTCTTCTTGGTTATCCATTGTCGTACTACCCCTGTTAGTTCTCGTTATTTGTTACTAAGTATAACGGATATTCACCCCTTTGTCAGTGAAATCCGATGTCTAACAAAAAACCGCATCTCAAAGTAGATGCGGTTTTTTGTATAAATTAGTTAGCCTTGTTGTAAATTGGCGTAAAGGCGGCTGCACGTGGGTAACCGATTTCTTCAACGCTCAATACATTTGAAAATGCTGGGGCATTGTTAATCGTTGCAAATGCAAAGAATTGTGCCTTAGCTTCTTCTGGATCACCTTCAGTGTGGATCACGTAAATCAATGTACGTTCTGGTGCACGAACCAAATCGATTGCCCATACTGTGTTCATCTCTGGCATGTTTTCTGGCAATTGCTCAGCCAACTTTGCCGCAAAGTCTGATTGGTCATCAACTGGCTCTTCCAGCGTGATTGGGTCTTGTTCGCGCATTTGCGTCAACGTTGCCATCACATAGTTCATGTTGTCTTGGTTCATCACAACATTTTGACCAAATGCATTAATTACCAAACCAGTATCTGGGTTAGCTGACATCAAAGCTGCGTAAGTTTCCAATGAAACCGTCAAGCCCACAACACCTTCAACATCAGTTGACCACTTGTTGTACTCTTCAGTGCTCGTAAATGCTGGGAAGAAAACTTCTTCCTTTTGGTTTTGGATAACTTGGTAGTTCAATTGTGCAGCTACTTCAGAATCAATTGAGAAAGTACCATCACCATTGTCAGTCAATTCTGCATCAACTTGAACTGGCGCAAGCAATTGCGCAGCGCCCAGCATCGCAATGAAATCATGCTCTGTTTCAGGGTTTACATCTTTCTCGTAAGCATCAAGCGTTGCTTCGAGATCTTCATTTTGTAGTGGACGGTTGAAAATCACATCTGCCATGTTCAAATTCCTCATTCGTTTATTTTTAGTTAGTATAACCCAACCCTAAATAAATGTGGTGGAAAAAGGGTTACTACTTAGCTGGTACTTTAACGTCCCCGGCCACAATAGCCTTTTGCGCTTTCTGCACCGCTTGCCATGCCCCGGCTGACATCTGACCACGGGTCACCGCAACCCCCTTGTTTTTCAAACCATAGACTAGGTGTTGGCCACCTGGAAATTTATCCGTCGCCGCACGTTCTGTGACATCCTTGACCGCCGTGCCAACGCCCTTCGTTGCTGACGTTAGCGTGAAGTTACTCTTACCATCAGTTGCTTGATAAACCCCATCAGCTGCTTGATCCACGTCGACACCGACAACCCAAACCTTATGCGCCTTAGTTTGCTTCTCATTCAAATCCTTTGCTTCAGTGAAAACACCAGCACCGGCGCCACCGGCCGCTTGATAAAGCACATCTGATCCGTTTTGGTACATTGACGCCGCTATTGTTTTAGCCTTACCGGCATCCGCAAAATCACCGACATACTGCACATCGACCTTAATATTGGGATTGACAGACTTGGCCCCAGCAACAAAGCCTGTTTCGAATGTCTTAACAACGGCTGATTCCATCCCACCGATAAAGCCAAGTTGATTTGTTTTAGTTGTCTTCGCAGCCGCAACACCGGCTAGGTAAGAAGACTGTTCGGTATGGAACGTAACCGAGACAACATTTTGACGTTTCTTAGCAATGTCATCAATAATCATGAAGTTATTTTTAGGATACTTTTTTGCGGCTGCATTAATCGCAGGCGTCTTTGGGAACCCAATCCCATAAATATTTTGGTAGCCATTAGCAACTGCTTGATTGATATTTGTTTCAAAATCGGCTGATGTCTTTGCTTGAAAATAAGTGTAACCACCCTTACCTTGCTTCACATCATTTGCCTTAGCCCAACTTGTTAGCCCTCGCCAAGCCGATTGTTGAAATGACTTATCATCGATACCTGCTGCATCCGTAATCAAGGCAACCGAAGCTTTACTAGTTGCCGCATCCCCTTTATTTGCGCTCGCATACAATCCAATTGCAACTGCTGCAACGACAACAACACCCGTACCCAAAACAACCTTACGATTCATGATTAACCCCTATTTTGTAAAATAAATTAATTTAAAGTTCGCGTTTTACGTTAATTAAACGTTTTAATTAACCAACTCCACAATAATAACCCGAACAAAACGTTTTGTAAACACAATCATTCGTTTTTAGATAATAAATAGAAACGCAAAACATATAAAGAGATGCAAAACACGAACAAAAAGCGCTCATCACGTTTTATGATGAGCGCTTTTTCGAACTTTAAATTACTTAGCAGGTACTTCTACCTTACCGTCAATGATTTGCTTCTTAGCCGCTTGAACAGCATCCCAAGTTGCTGCTGACATGTGACCACGCGTCACGGCAACACCCTTATCGTCTAGCCCATAAACCAAGTGCTCGCCACCAGGGAACTTATCCTTAGCTGCCTTTTCAGTGACATCAACAACAGCCTTGCCGACCTTCTTTACTGATGACGTCAATGTAAAGTTTGACTTGCCATCCTTAGCCGTGTAGGCACCGTCCGCGTTTTGATCACGGTCAACACCGATAACCCAAACCTTATCAGCCGCCTTCTTTTCACTGTTCAAATCCTTAGCTTCTGTGAAGACACCGGCACCAGCCCCACCAGCCGCTGCAAAAATAACATCAGCGCCGTTTTGGTACATTGATGCGGCAATCGTCTTACCCTTACCGGCATCAGTAAAGCTACCAACGTATTGCGCATCGACCTGAATGTCCGGGTTAACTGACTTCGCTCCAGCCGTAAAACCAGCTTCGAAAGTCTTCACTACAGCTGATTCCATGCCACCGACGAAGCCTAACTTATTCGTCTTAGTTGTCTTAGCGGCTGCAACACCAGCCAAGTATGATGACTGTTCAGACTTGAACGTTACTGACACCACATTCTTTTGCGTCTTCGCAACATCATCGACAATCATGTAGTTTGTCTTGGGGTGCTTCTTAGCTTCCTCATTAATGGTTGACGTCAATTGGAAGCCAATCCCATAAATATTTTTGAATCCGGCTGCTGCCGCTTGATCGTAGTTCGTCTTGAAGTCAGCGTTCGTCTTTGACTGGTAGTATGTGTAACCACCCTTCCCCTGCTTAACGCCGTTCTCCTTACCCCACTTTTTCAAGCCTTCCCAAGCTGATTGTTGGAAAGACTTGTCATCGACACCCCCACCATCAGTTACCAAAGCCACTGATGTCTTGTCGGATTCGCCTGAAGCTGACTTGTTTCCAGATAGAGCGGCATAGGCGCCACCAGCAATAACCAGCACCGCAGCACCAGCAAGCAACATCTTTACGTTTGAAGCCATGTTTATTATTCCCCTTTATGAATAAAACCCTATAATTTTCGATAACTTTGTCATCTGTGTGAATAATATAACTGACTTTCGTGACCTTGTAAACCCTCTTGTTCGTGTTTTATCCAAAAATAACACGTTAACTTTTTGTAATGTTCATTTTTAAAAGGTTAAACGTTTAAATGTCGAATGTTCGTTCGTTAAATGAATGTTTAGCGAGAACAAAAAAGAAGCAATCATATCTGACTGCTTCTCAATGACTTAATTTACAAGTCGCACCATATACGTTTCGGGAACAAACCCCCGGACAGCATTGTAAATCCGCTTTGCACGTGACGCTTTATCTGTAATCGCGAAAACGGTCGGCCCAGTCCCCGACATTTGAACCGCTTCAGCCCCAAATTTAAGCATTTTTTCTTTTAATTTGATAATTTCCGGATACTTCGAGGCAGTCACCGGTTCAAGCACATTGAACATGTTATGAAAAGCCGTCTTAAAGTCACCAGCTTCAACTGCTGCCATTAAGCCGCCCATATCACCATGCACTAAACTATCATAATCAATCATTTTCAAAATTTTCGGAGTTGAAACACTTACAGCTGGTTTAGAGACCACTAGCCAAAGTGGCGGGAATTTTTGCGTTAGCGGATCAACCACTTCACCACGGCCGGTCACTCGAGCAGGGCGCGAGTAGACACAAAAAGGCACATCGGCATCAATCTTCAAACCGATTTCGGCCAACTGGGCTTCTGTTAAGCCCAGTTGCCAAATTTTATTGAGTCCTCTTAAGACAGCGGCCGCATCTGAAGAGCCCCCGCCCATTCCTGCCGCAACCGGAATATGCTTATCGATATGAATTTCCACACCGTCCGCAACGCCAGCCCGCTGTCGCATCAGTTCTGCTGCTTGATAGGCCAGGTTTTTCTCATTCAACGGCAACAAGCCACTTGTCGAATCGACGATGATATTCGTATGCGCCGTAGTCGTTCTGATTGTCACCGTATCGGCCAAATCAATTGCGACCATCAACATGTCCCACTCTTGTTCACCGTCTGCGTGGGCAAACGGGGTATCAAGGCTAATATTGAGCTTTGCGTAGGCACGTTCCAATATCTCCATGGTCATGGCATCCTTTCGAGTCTTTTGTTTCATTATAGCAACTTTATAAGGGTTTGCGAAATTCTACCGTACCGGTTGGTTTTCCCTTTTGTCGGACTGTTATCCTTGCTATACTGAAACTACTATCCAAAAGGACATTGATTTATGCGCTATTTATATATATTGGCTGGTCTGATTACCTTTGGTATCGGAACCGTCACAATTTGGGTGCCTGGGATACCAACCACCCCATTTTACTTACTAACCGCCTTCTTTTGGGGTCGTTCATCAGAGCGGCTACACAGCTGGCTGATTAACAATAAACACTATAAGACGTACATTCATGAAGGTATCTATCAACGCAAACTCTCGCAACGAGGGCGCATTGTGATTTACTTGGTGACCGCTGCGATGATGAGCATTCCGTTCTTTACATCCGGTAAACTATGGCTCCAAATCACCTTGGTTCTTGCCTCATTGTCACAGATTATTTCCATGGAAGGCTTCTACCGTGGTTGGTGGATGAACAACTGGTTCCTTGTGAAAGAGGACGACGAAGCTTAAAAAGCCGTGTCACTACGACACGGCTTTTTAAGTTAGCATTACATATCAAAACGACTCTTCAAACTGGTCACCACATCAGGTGTCAATCGCATACTATTTTGTTGGATAAACTGTTGTACATCCGCAAACGTGTCAAACCGCTGTCTAACTGGTTGTACCAAGTCAGCTTGCAACAATGCTTCCGCAAACTGGACATCAGCCATATTAATTGTTGTCATCCCCCAGGGTTGTGATAACAATAAATCTTCCCAAGCCCCCTTAATTAACGCCTCCGCCCGTTCATAACGGCGATCCTTATTAATAAATGATCGTAAATCAATTGGGTTCAAATCAGTTTCGGCCATCAGTCCACTCCTTTATCCAAACAACAGCTTCATCGCTTAGCCATTGTTGATTTGTTTCTAAAAATTCTGCTGACGTATCGCGCAATGCCGCTTCCGCAACCAAATCAGCATCAAGCAAAGCGGTTGCAAATTGCGCATCATCAAGTGCAATCGTCGTTGGTGAAATCGGATGACTGACAACAAACCGATTCCACTCATTCCATAATAGCGCCACTGCGCGTTCGTATTGTGGTGCTCGTAAAATGACGGCACGCAACATCAATGGATCTAACACACTAGTCCTCCCACTTTGTTAATCGCACGACCTGACCGAACGGTTCGGTTAATGATAAAGTTACGTCCTCGGGCAGCACCCAGACCAAACGGCGATACTTCGGTTGTGCCATCTCATGTTCGCCATCACCGTCCGTAAATATGACGACAACCGTACTTTCAGGACGATAACGATCTTGGTGTAGTTGTTCAAATATCGGTGCAAATGCAGTACCACCACCCGCACGGCGTTGACCATTGGCCAACCATTGTTTATCAATTGGTGTTGCAACTGTATCAAAGGCGTAAAAATGGACACTCGCCGCTAATTGCTTCTGCATTTGAGCAACTTCAGCCATAAAGCGCATCGCCGTATCGTCTGAGATTGATGCTGAATTGTCAATAAATACAACGACATTGGTTTGCGTGGCATCAATTTTTCCCGCTAGTTCCATCCGATATGGTTGGCGTCGATTAAAACGTGCACGACTATCTTGTTTATCGGCCGGCACATTACTAATGGCCTTCCGCAATAAGCCTCGCCAATTACGACGCGGTGCTAATAGTTGTTCAATTTGCCGTTCAACTTCGCCTGACATCGTCCCACGGCCAGCAACCAAGGCATCATGATTAGCATCTGCAACCACATTCCGCAAAGCAGCTTCTGCTTCTTCACCAGCCTCTGCCCCGGTTGACCAGCCCTTATGATCATCACCTGGCAACTGCGAACTTGCGCCTTCATTGTCGATTGTATCCATCAACGGATGCAACAAATTATAATAGGTGCTTGAATCTGCATATTCCGGCAGTTGCAAGTCAATCATATCTGTCACCTCTTGCAAGGTATGTGCCCCGGGGAACCCACCACGGATATATTGGTTAACCGCTAAGTCAGTTGCTAGACCAACCATTTTTGCTTCAGCTGCATTCTCATTCATTTTATCTGCGTATCGAATTGGGTGTTCCCACACCATGTGTAGCACCTGATGCGTGAGGGCTCCCTTTACTTCGGCAACCGTATGATAAACTTCTTCAAATAAAATCGGATTAATTCGCAATTCCCAAAATGGCGCCTGCCATGACAAGCCCATCGTGCCCCCAACCGTTTCATCGTAGACCCGATTTAAGCGCAAAACGACTTCACCATAAAATCGGCTTTCGTCAAGCAATTTCATCGTGGCCTTCTGAACCAGTTCATCAATCTTCTGATAAGTCATAGGCCGCAACCTTCGTAATCAATTGATACAACGTCTTCGCTGATTCATCATCTGCGCCATAGAGCTTTTCTAAGACATCGCCAGCAGCCAATTGCTTCACAATCGCATACTGACCATCCTTGGCCGTTGCCGTTAAAATTTGGGCAAATCGCCCTGCATTATCTGACTGGGCAACATCAATTGCAACCAAAGTTGACTTAAGCAAGGCCAATTTTTGAACTTCTGGCAAACCTCGGTACGTTTGCATCACCTTTTCGGGCACTACTGGCCCCCAAGGTTGACTCACAAAAACATCCATTGGCGTCAACGTTTCTTGATTGGTTTGCATGAATTGCACAAAACGTTGCGCTGCAACTTCACCCAAATCACCCGCGACCAAATCAAAAACCAAAGCTCGTTGCGTCTCCTCAGGCAATACCAGCAACTCAAACAAATTATCCGAGACACGCTGCCAAGCACGAGGGGTTGGATTCAAATCGTCACCGCGCTCAGCTGGATACAATTGGGTCGCATCCTCTTGGAGATAACGCTGTATCAAATCATGAATATGTGGACGTTGCTTTTGTGTATCTTCTTCCGCAGCCCAAGCAAGCCAATCTGCTACATCAACCTTCATCACCAGTCGTACCGTGCGATCTTTGATAGCCGCATCACCAGCAACAACCCCATAATCTGCATTTTCAAATCCAGTCATCGTTTCATCAGGGTTCTCAGCAATCACTAACTTCACTTCCTCAGGCAATACCAACGAATTGATTTGCCGTTGCAAAACTAGATTCATTAATTCACTTTGCACTGCTTGTGACCCACGGTTAAATTCATCCAAGAACCATAAAATTGGGCGACCTGGGTGTGCTTGTGCGGTTTCAATAATTTCAATCAATGTGTGGGTGTAGCCATACTGCACATCGGCTAGCGAACCATACTTTTCTGTTTCGACATACGCCTCGCTTGTCAAAGGTGGCACAGGAATTGCCAAGTCACCTTTTTCTGACAATGACACAACCGTCGTAAACAAAGTTGCTCCCATTTGACGGGCCACCTCAGCAACTAAGGCTGACTTACCAATTCCTGCTTCACCGACAATATTTGGAACGTTACCACCCCGCAATACCACGGGTACTGCCGTTAATAACTCTTTAAATGATAATGCCATTTGTGCCACCTCAACCCTTTTAATCTTGCTTCTAGTTTACGCTGTTTAATCGGCTTTTGCTTATGAAAAGTTATTCTATCCGTCGTCGCGTTGCGACGAGGCATGGGTGTGGAGCCGTTCGCCTTATCTAACCGGCGGTCGGCCGAACTTGTGAGTTCCCCACCTGTCA
>ERZ894226.141-NODE-141-length-58531-cov-11.709556_pt1 | contig 58531 bp, 59 predicted proteins | sample MGYA00380294_ERZ894226 | MGnify/ENA primary metagenome ERZ894226 (study PRJEB32331, sample SAMN06328434) | human gut metagenome | biome: human gut microbiome; feature: stool | host: Homo sapiens | collected 2014-10-29 ... | reverse complement strand
CCTCAAAAGCCGCCAATCTCCCGATTTAAAATCGGAGGATTGGCGGCTTTTAAACGTGTTTCGAAAGGCTGAACCCTTAATATAACGCCATTTGCCCCACTCATACCGCTACGCTACGCTCCAAGGCATAAGCGGGGCAAACAACGTTATTATCGGGTCCAAAGCACCTTTTGTCTCACTCTCTTTTTAACATATTTCAAAATTCAAAGCAGCTTAATCATAGGCTCGCGTCTCAGGGTCAAATAGCATATTGTAAATCACCTTGCCGGTTGCAACGGTCTTGAAAAGTGCTGTAATCCACCAATTAGCCCAGGCAAACCACCCCACACGCCAGACAAAGCGATTAGGCAGCCCCTTATGTCGCCGATAATTTATCGCAACAATCAGTTGTAACATTCCCACAACGAATTGGACAAACAGCAAAATTGCCCCACTCGTTGCCACAATGTAGACAATTTCAGGCGTGTGAATGGTGATCAATAAATAAACACCCCACAAAATCAATGCCGTCATATACCAAGACCAGGCCAACATAATCCACTCGCCAAGCCACAAGCGAACCACCCGCCGATATCTAATCGGTTGAAAAACAATGTCGCGACTATGGGCAAACAAATTTTCAATCACGGCCGCGGTCCAAATGAATCGTTCAGCCATCCAGCCACGCAACCGTGGCGGTGTTAACCGGGTACTTGTTGCAAACGTGTTATACCGTACAACCCAGCCACGCAGTTGCAACCGCCAGAATAAATCGGTCTCAGCACCAATCCGATTTGAACGCCAAAGACCAATCGCCAGCAACGCCGTACGACGATACATAATGGCCTCTTTTTCAACCCGAATCATCACATCATGGAACGCTTGTTTCCGTCGATCGGCGGCTAACTCAACAGCCGCATCCATTTGTGCAATCGTCGTTGCAAAATTATCAGCACGACGCGGTAACGTTTCAAGCATCACGGCCCCAACGCGTGCCGCCGGAATACCGTTGATATCTGTCATAAACAGCGCCAATGTTTCTTCCAAGGAATTCCCACTGACTACTCCATTTATGGGTAGTGTCAACACAAACTCACCACGACTAAACATTGCACCTTGCGACAATAAATTAGCGACATTCGTTGTCTCCGTAAATTCAATCACACGCATTGTCGTATTTTGTGCGACAATTTGACGCAAACGGCGTAAAGTAGCGGTCGTTTCGGCCGAAACCATTACCAACACTTCATAGCGTTGGTACGTCAATGAGGCTTGCATGAAATCAAGTTGGCGCTGCAAGCGGTCTACATCCCCTGCAAAAGGCAATACAATTGACACAAGCGGTTGTGCTCCCGTCGTCATGCGTGCCGTCCGCCGTGCCACTTGCTTATCAAAACGCAAATCTTCTATAAAACGTACGATTCCCGCAATCACTGGCGTAAATACAAACGCCACAATTAGAACAAGAACCGCCCGATTAAATACCATCATGAACGTGCCTCGTTTTCATCTAGTGCCCGTAATGCGACATCTGACAAAAAATTCAGTGGCGTATTGGCATGCGGTTCAAACATCATATCGCTAAACGCTAAATCTTCCAAAGTTACTTGATGATTTAACGCCACGGCCATCATGTTAAACATCTCAGTAAAATCTCGCTTGGATTGCATTTGCACCCCAAGTAACACGTGAGTTGCCGGGTCAAAAATAACTTTAATCCAAATATGAGCATTATCATTATCAGCTACCATATAGTCAGCCACTTGATCCGTCTCAAGAACATACTCAGCAACTGCGCGGTTCACAAAGCGGGCACTATCAGCCGTCACGCCAACCCGCATAAAGAACCAATCAAATAATTTCACACCGTACGCCGCTTGGCTTCCCGGTGAGCTAATCCGCTTTTCAAGCAAATTTTCAGCTGCCAAAATACCTTGGCGCACGGCACCAGATGCGTGCATGATGGACCAATTTTCCTGCAACTGGGGATTTTTTGAAGTGGCTGCATCACCAACCGCTAAAATATATGGATTCGTTGTATACATATACTCATCAACAACTGCTGAGCGATTGACACCAATCGTGACTTCATCACCAACGGTCATCGTGTTAGCAAGCATGCCAATTGTCACAATCACCTCATTCGCCGCATAGGTATCAACGGCTGTTTCAATCACCACGCCACGGTCGGCCACATCCTCCATCCGTCGCACATCAACATTCGTAACCACGTCAATTCCGTGTGCAATCAACAACTCGGCAAGTCGTTCTGAAAAATCGTGATCAAAATAGCCGGATGCCAAGCTATCGTGATTATGTAATAACGTCACTTTGGCACCAGCATTTCGCATTGCCATGGCAGCTTCCGTTCCCGCTAACCCACCACCAAGCACAATTACCTGTTGGTTGGCAACATCCTTTGCGTTATCTAACGCTTGACGTAACGCGATGACATCATCAACACGCTTCAATAAATGGACGTGCTTACTCTCAAAGCCGGGGACCGCCGGAATTCTCGGGGTTGAGCCAGTTGCTAAGATCAGCCGATCATACCGGAGCGTTGTTTGTTCGCCCGTTTCCACAGCCTCTAAACTGAGCAACCGCTGATCAGCATCCAGTGACAGCACATTGACGCCTAACCGTAAGTCAACACCCAATGTTTGCAATTGTTCATCTTCGCAATAGTCAGTCGCAGCAGGCGACTCAATTTCACCATTCAAATACATGTGGGCGCCCGCCCCAATAAAGGAAAGATGGGTCGTTCGCCTATCAATCAAAGTCACCTCGGCATCCGCGTATTTCGCAACCACACGTTGTGCCGCTGCAATACCCGCATGTGAGGCACCAACAATAACAACCTTCATGTTTGCCTCTTTCTATCTCTAATCTAAATTCGGTTCAGATGATGCGCAGTCGTCAGATACGTGTACAACTCATTAATTGTCTGTTGTTCATCTGACAAATCAAGCTGTAATCGACGTACGAAGCGCCGGTGCTGCGCGACTTCATTACGTAGATCAGGATGCAAAACTACCCGCAAATTACCGGCTAATGTATACAGCGCTTCTGGCAGTGAATAAGTCAAATTGCGTTCAAAATAAGAAATTACTAACGCAATCGCGCTTTCCGATTCACGCACATCAGCGGGTAAAAAGTCGTCCTGGCGCAAAGCAGTTGCTAACTGCTCCACCATGGCTAAATTTTGCCAAAGTTGTGGCAAAATCACCGGGTCATCACACAACAAATGATCGCTCACCCGTTGATATAACCAGTCGTGCAGTGCGCTACTGGCCAAAGCAACGCCCATGAAGAAACCAAAAATAATGACCATGGCATACCCTAGAATAATATGTACCATTGATTGGTCTGGTGTCAGTTGTGTCAACACCAGCTGTAATCCAATGTAAATCACAAACGCTAATAAAGCGCCCAATAACCCAAACAGAACGCGCCAACGTCGTAAATGTGCCATCACATCATGATGAAAGTTTCGTAACAGTTGCATTTGCTGTCGATTTAAATGACGAATCTGACGCAATTGTTCCTGAATTTGTTGTAGTCTTACAATTTCAATCTCGCGTCGCATCTTGCACCTCCTGTTCAGCCGTTGTAATGCGGCCGTACACTTCTGCTACTTCACCAGGTGCAAAGTCATCTTCAGGCGTCACAATCACCCACTCGGAAACACGCGAATAACGATCATGTAATTCTAAATAAAAATTTTGAACTGCGCGTTCCTTTAGCAATGCTTCCTCGGTGACAGTTGCCCAGTTTTCATTTGGCACCCCGTTACGCATCGCATCGTCACCGAACCGGTAATTCATCACACCGATGAGGACAATACCGATACTAATCAACGAGAAAAAGCCCATATAATTGAACGTTAAAATACCTTTAATCAACCAACAGACCAAATTAAATAGTTGCCCGTGGCTACTAATTGCCATGCCAATACTTACTAAAAAGTACACAACGGGTGCAATGAATAACCCCCACGCAAGCACAGTACCGGCGTGTGTTACTAACTGACCCGGTATGGTTCTCTTCCTTGCCATCTCTCCTCCTCAATTAGTTTCTCTTAAAAAACTCACTTATCAAGTATAAGTGAATAAATTTACCTACTCAATATGCATAAACAAAAAAACTCAGCCCGAAGACTGAGTTTTTATCCCACTGCTAGAACAGTCCGGTAATCCGGCCGTTTTCATCGATATCAATATCATAGGCAGCCGGGTGACTTGGCAAACCAGGCATGGTTAGCACCGTACCGGTCATCACCACTAAGAAGCCTGCACCCAACTTCGGAATGAATTCACGAACATGAATTTTAAAGTCCTTTGGCGCACCCAATTTTTTAGCATCATCAGACAATGAATATTGCGTCTTAGCCATAATGACTGGTAGCTTGTCCCAACCGCGTTTAGCAAATTCGCGCAATTGCTTAGCTGCCTTATCCGACAGTTCAACACCCGCACCACCATAAATGGTTTGCACGATTTTTTCGATCTTTACAACGGCATCGTCATCAGCTTCGTACAATGGCTTAAAGTCACTTGCAACTTGCGCTGCTTCAGCGACCGCACCAGCTAACTCGGTAGCGCCGGCACCACCCTTAGCCCAAACGTCAGCAACATAGGCCTGCACACCAAAGTCGCGTGCATAAGCTTCAACCATCGCAATTTCTTCTGGTGTGTCGGTCACAAAGCGATTAACAGCCACAATAACAGGGACTCCATAGCGGGTCATACTTTGCAGGTGTTGCCCAAGGTTCTCTAAACCTGCAGCTAACGCTTGTTGATCTGGTTCCGTCAAAGCCGTCTTAGGCAACCCACCGTGCATCTTAAGGGCACGAACTGTCGCCACAACCACAATGACATCGGGATGCTTGCCAAGCAATGGTGTCTTAAAGTCTAAGAACTTTTCACCACCCAAATCAGCCCCAAATCCAGCTTCAGTCACAACAAAGTCTGCTAATTGTAGCGCCGTCTTAGTTGCACGAATGGAGTTGGTACCTTGGGCAATGTTGGCAAATGGCCCACCATGAATTAAAGCTGGCGTGTGAGCCAACGTCTGGACCAAATTAGGCTTAATGGCATCCTTCAATAAGGTTGTCAAAGCGCCAGCCACGCCCAAATCCTTAACCGTTACCGGTTCCTTCTCATACGTATACCCAATGACGATGCGTTCAATACGTGCTTTCATGTCCATCAGGTCGTGCGACAACGTCAAAATTGCCATCAATTCAGACGCCACCGTGATATCAAAGCCATCTTCACGCGGTACCCCTGAAGTTGGGCCACCCAAGCCAATTGTCACGTGACGCAAAGCACGATCATTAACATCCAAAGCACGCTTCCAAAGTAACCGGCGTGGGTCAATGTGCAACGGATTTCCCTGATAAATACTATTATCGATCACGGCTGCCAGCGTATTGTGGGCACTCGTCAAGGCATGAAAATCACCCGTAAAGTGCAAGTTAATATCAGCCATGGGCACAACTTGGGCATAGCCACCACCAGTTGCACCACCTTTGAGTCCCATCACAGGTCCCAAAGAAGGCTCACGCAGGGCGACCATTGTCTGCTGACCAATTTCGTTTAAGGCATCAGCTAACCCGACTGTCACCGTTGACTTGCCTTCACCAGCTGGGGTTGGATTAATTGACGTCACCAAAACCAACTTACCCAGTTCAGCCTTGTGCGCCGTTTCATCAACCGAAATCTTGGCCTTATCACGCCCATACGGTTCCCATTCTGCTGGCGTTAGACCGGCCTTTTCAGCAATTTTTTCAATGGGCCACACTTCTGCGGCTTGTGCAATTTCAATATCTGTTTGCATCCCCAGACACCACCTTATTTTCTTTTTCAACTGCTTGATAACCAATATCATGACGATAGTGTAGCTTGACTGGCAAAGCATCTAAGACCGAGTAGACTTGTGCTTGGGCCTTGGTCGCGCTCGTTGCCGTCGCCACAATCGTTGCTACTCGGCCACCACTTGTTATAAGTTTATCATCATTTTGTCCAACCCCGGCATAAAATGACCTTATTTTAGGCATTGAAATTGTAGGCACCATCATTCCTTGTACCGGTGCAACTGGGTAGCCAGGTGCCGCCAAAACCACGCCAAGATAGACGTCCTCTGTTTGCCACTGCGCAACCGGCTGCTGACCACGCACCAACGCGAGTACTAGCTCATAAAAATCACTCTCCAACTGTGGTAGGACCACTTGCGTTTCCGGGTCACCAAAACGCACATTGTACTCAATCACTTTTGGGCCTTGCGCCGTTAGCATCACACCGGTGTATAGCACCCCGGTAAACGGTGTATGATTGGCTACCATTTCAGTCAGTAACGGTCCAACTAACTGGTCGATGGCATCCGCCACAACCTCATCTGCTAGCCAGCGAACCGGACTATAGGCACCCATTCCCCCGGTATTGGGCCCCAAGTCACCATCTAATAATCGTTTATGATCTTGGGCAACCGGCGTGTGAACAATGCCGTTTGGTCCCACTAGACTAAAAATTGAAAACTCAACCCCACGCAAATAGGCCTCAATAACCAACTTTGTCTGATTATCAACCTGATAGAGGTCATGCACAGCTGTTAAAGCTTCTTGGCGGGTCGCATAAATCGTCACACCTTTACCAGCCGCCAAGCCATCCTGTTTCACCACCACCGGTTCTTCACTGGTCATAATGGCACGTTCTGCGGCCGGCCAAGACGCCACGGTTACCGACGTGGCCGTCGGAATACCTGCAGCTGCTAGGCGATCCTTGGCAAATGACTTCGACCCTTCAAGCTGTGCTGCAGCCTTCGTCGGCCCGAAAATCGGCAGACCGGCCGCTTGAAATTCATCAACAATCCCTGCAATCAAGGGTTCTTCAGAGCCAACAAACGTCAAATCAATCGCCGTCATTGTTGCAAAATCACGCAATGCGTCGATATCCGTCATCGGAATACCCACGGGTTGAATCGTATCAGCCTGCATGCCCACATTGCCTGGTGCCACATAGACCATCGTCACTTGCGCGCTGTTTGCAAACGCTTGTGCCAAGGCATGTTCACGTGCACCCGCGCCAATTACAAGTACTGTTGCCATAGTTTCCTCCACTAATGCTTGAAGTGGCGTACGCCAGAAAATACCAACGCAATGCCGAGCTCGTTTGCCTTATCAATCGAGGCTTGATCCTTAATTGATCCACCCGGCTCAACAATCGCTGTAATACCGTGACTGGCTGCGTAGCTCACTGAATCATCCATCGGGAAAAAGGCATCTGATGCCAGAACAGCCTCGTCATACCCCGCCTTATTTTCTGCCTTGTTAATCGCCAACTTGACTGAGTCAATGCGATTAGGTTGCCCTGCACCAACGCCTAACGTTTGACCATCACGTGCGACCACAATTGCATTCGACTTGACGTGTTTGACGGCTTTTTGTGCAAAAACCATTGCTGCCAGTTGAGCCGCAGTTGGCTGGACCTGACTAACAACTGTGAAATCGGCGATTGTTTCGGTGGTTAAGTCGCGTTCCTGCATGACCATGCCGCCCAAAATCGCAGTCGTTTCAAGCTGTTGTGGCAGCTCCGTCGTAAACGGCAACGTCAACAGTCGTAAATTCTTTTTCTTAGCTAAAACAGCGTACGCGTCATCAGTAAAGGAAGGCGCAATAATAATTTCCAAGAAAATTTGATGCATCTTTTCAGCTGTCGCCAAGTCAACTTCACGATTCAAAGCCACGATGCCACCGAAAATGGAGATATCATCAGCCGCAAAGGCCGCATCCCACGCCGCCTCAATCGTTGCTCCCTGACCAATACCAGCCGGATTCATGTGCTTCACCGTCACCACGGTTGGTGCCGCAAACTCTGCGATAATTCGCAATGCCGCATCTGCATCGCGAATATTGTTGTATGACAACTGCTTACCATGCAAAATGTCCGCACTTAATACTGAATATTCGCTACCTAATGCATCGCGGTAAGCAGCGGCTTGTTGATGCGCATTTTCACCATACCGCAGCGTATCAAATCGATCATAGGTCAGTGTTTGCTGCGTTGGAAATTCTTCGGTTGTTAGGTATGTCGCAATAAGCGCATCATAGGCGGCTGTATGGCGGAACACTTTTGCCGCCATTGCTTGACGAAAATCAGCTTCATCAGCTGTCCCTGACTGCAACCGATCAAGTACAATTTGGTAATCTGCAGGATCGACCACCGGTAACACACCCGCATAATTTTTAGCCGCCGACCGCAACATCGATGGCCCACCAATGTCAATATTTTCAATGGCGTCTGATTGTGTGACGCCCGGCTTTTGAATCGTGGCTTTAAACGGATACAAGTTGACAACCACCAAATCAATTGGGGTGATGCCATACGTGGCTAAGGTGGTCATATGTGCCTCGTCATCACGCCGCGCTAACAAGCCAGCATGAATCCGTGGGTGCAAAGTTTTAACTCGTCCGTCCAGCATTTCGGGGAAGTCAGTTACCGTATCAACCGGCGTAACTGCTAAGCCGGCTGCTTCGAGCACGGCCAACGTCCCACCAGTTGAAACTAATTCGAACCCCAACGTCTGTAGCGTCGTTGCGAATGGGACAATGCCGGTTTTATCTGAAACACTTAGTAATGCACGCGTCATTTTACAAATACTCCTTTTTTAATCAACATGGCAACCGTGGCTGGATACAATGTATGCTCCACCGCATGAATTTTAGTTGTTAACTGTGCCAAATCATCTGTTGCAGTAAGTTTGACCGCCTCTTGGGCAATAATTTCGCCCGAATCAACGCCATCATCGACGTAATGGATGGTCACACCGGTCACTTTAACACCAGCCTGCCACGCATCCGCAATCGCAGAATTGCCAGGGAAGCTGGGCAACAGTGCTGGATGAATATTAATAATGCGTTGGTGAAAGGCATTTACCAACTTAGGGGTCAAAATTCGCATATACCCCGCTAATAAGATACCCACCACACCATCCGCTGCTAAGACCGTTAACATGGCGTCTTCTGCCAATTCGCGTGTCGCGTAATCTTTATAGTTAATCCGTAACACCGGAATACCCGCCGTTTCAGCAAGTTGCTGGGCCCCGGTATGACGACGATCAACCACCACACGAACAATTTCGGCTGGCACCTCACCAGTCTGAGTCGCCTGAATAAGCGCGGCCAAATTAGTGCCAGTTCCTGATGCAAACACTGCTAACTTTGGACGGGTTATGACCATGGTTGCTTACCTCGCCAATTGAGTTGTGCTGACATGGCAGGCGTCACCGTGCCGACTTGATACGCGGCTTGACCTTCATCCGCTAGCATGGCCAACACACGCGCAACATGGGGTGGCTTCACAACCAGAATCATCCCCAACCCCAAATTAAACGTTGCCAGCATGTCTGCCAACGACAGCTGACCGAGGCGTTGCAATTCCATAAAAATCGGTAAAATTGGCCAACTGCCCCACTCTAAAGTGACCGAGACATCCGCGGGTAGGGCACGGGGCAAGTTACCCACGATACCACCACCGGTAATGTGGGCCATGCTCACGACTAACTGTTCTGCTAGTAACGGTAAAACCGCCTGAGCATACAAGGTGGTCGGTGTTAACAGGGTTTCCTGTAGCGTTGTTGGTAACGCTGTAAAATCAGCCTCCTGCTCTAATCCCAACACCGTACGCACCAGTGAATACCCATTGGAATGGATACCACTAGACGCTAACCCAATCAACAAATCGCCAGTCGCCACACGATCAACTGTCAGCATCTCATCCCGCTCAACAACACCAACACCAAATGCAGCGAGGTCATAATGGTCTGGCGCATACATGCCTGGCAATTCAGCGGATTCACCACCAATTAAGGCCGCCCCCGTCGCTTGGGTCGCTTGCGCAATCCCGCGAACAATCGTTGCTACCTGTTCGGGCACCATTTTGGCAATTGCTAAATAATCAAGTAAAAATAATGGTTTCGCCCCTTGCGCCACGATGTCATTCATCACCATAGCAACTAAGTCCTGGCCAATTGATTCGTGTCGTCCGGCCATGATGGCCAATAATAGTTTTGTGCCCACACCGTCAGTGCCTGAAATCAAGACCGGCTCTCGGTATTGCGTGCCTAATGCAAACGCTGCACCAAAACCGCCAACCCCAGCAAGAACGCCTGGTGTATAGGTAGCTGCCACATCGGCTTGCATCATGTCAACTGCCGTTTCACCGGCTAGGATATCTACACCAGCCCCCGCGTACGCATTTGCTTCTGTCATTTCTCCCCCTTTTAGCTCACCGTTTGATCGGTAGCTGGTTGTTGATCACTAATTGATGACACTTGACTCGGATGATAAGTTGTCGTTGGTTCGGTCTTAAAATCGACCTCACCCGCGGTTATCGCCGCCGTCAGCGTTTTTTCATAATCGTAAATTGGTGATGGGTAATGTCCATCAAAGTAAGCCGTCGTTAAGCCAGTCCCATTGCCCGTGTATGGCAAGTCAATCGCCTGTACCAAACCAGGGACGGATAGAAAGGCTAACGAATCAGCCCCTAACATGGCCGTCATTTCAGCCAATGTATGGTTCGCCGCTAAAAGTTCCGCCGTTGTTTGCATATCAACGCCATAAAATGACGGATACTTGAAAGCTGGTGACGCAATTCGCACGTGAACTTCCTTCGCACCGGCTTCGCGCAACATTTTGACAATGTAACTTGATGTTGTGCCACGCACGATTGAATCATCCACTAGCACAACGCGTTTACCGGCAACCACCGACGGTACTGCGCTTAGCTTCATACGCACCGCCCGCTCACGTCGCTCCTGTGTTGGCTCAATAAACGTCCGTGCAATATATTGATTTTTAACCAGCCCCATTTCATTAGGTAAGCCCGTTGCCTCGGCATATCCCATGGCAGCCGATAATGAAGAATTAGGCACACCAACCACCAAGTCGCCCGTTGCCGGTTGTTCAAGTGCTAATTGCCGGCCCATCCGTTTACGAGCAGTATGCACGTTAACACCATAAATGTCAGAGTCAGGCCGTGCAAAGTAGATATACTCCATCGCGTCGATATGTAAATCAGTTTTGTTCGTATAGTGATCAATCCGTAAACCGGCCTGGTCAATCGTTAATAACTCCCCCGGTTGGACATCCCGAATAAACGTTGCCCCAACCGCATGCAACGCGGCCGTCTCACTAGTCACCACATACTGACCATCAGGTAACTGGCCTACCACAAAGGGACGAAAACCGTGTGGATCAAGAGCTGCATACATTGCTGTTGGCGTCAGGAGCAAAAATGCGAAACCGCCCCGCACTTGCTGCAAAGCATCTTTTAAGCGGTCATAAAACGTCGTCGCCGTTGAACGCCGAATTAAATGCAGTAACACTTCTGTATCTGACGATGATTGAAAAATCGCCCCTTGCATCTCAAGACTTTGCCGCAAAGATTGTGCATTCGTGATGTTTCCGTTGTGCGCTAAGGATAATTGCATATCGGAAAAGTTCACCATCAGCGGTTGGATATTTTCAATGCCTGCTGAACCCGCCGTCGCATATCGAACGTGACCAATCGCTGCTTGTCCCTGCAAATGCGCTAAACGCGCTGGGTCACGAAAAACATCATGTAGCAAACCCAAACCACGTTCTTGCCATAAATGGCCTTGCTGATTGGCGACAATTCCGGCACCTTCTTGGCCCCGGTGCTGTAAAGCGTGTAAGCCATAGTAAGTCAAATTAGCCGCTGTTTGGTGGCCCCAGACCCCAAAAATACCGCATTCCTCATTTAATGACCGAGTTTGTTCAATTAACTGCGTTGCCATGTGATTGCTCCTTCATACGCTTCTTGCAGGCGTGCCTTATCTAAGTTGACAGTCCCATCAGCTGTTGTGACGACCAACCGATCATCATGTGTTACCGTACCCAGTCGCAGATATGTTGTATCCAGTAGTGTTTCAAAGGCGTCCACAGCGTTTGCTGGCACCGTTACCAAAAAGCGGCCTGGCGTCTCACTAAATAACCAGCTATCCGTCCAAGGTACCGTTACATCAAAACCAAATGGTGTGCCAAAGGTACTTTCTGCCAAGGACACCGCCAAACCGCCTTCTGCCAGGTCGTGGGCACTGGCAATCAGTCCCTGCTGAATCCCTGCTAACACACTTTGCTGGGTAGCTGACAATTTATCACGATTTAAACCGGGCAACCGGCCCGCAATGGCCCCGGTCTGTAGTTGTTGCAACTCAGAACCATTAAAGTCAGCCGTGGTATCACCCAGCAAATAGATGACATCATCCGGCTGTTTAAATGAAATCGTTGTGATATCAGCAGTATCAGTGTGTAACCCAACCATGCCAATCATTGGGGTCGGATAGATAGCAGCACCGTCGGTCTCGTTATACAACGACACATTACCGGAAATAATTGGCGTATTAATCTGTCGGGCCATCTCGTTAATGCCGGCGACTGATTGTGCCAATTCGTAATAAATTGCTGGATCATCCGGATTACCGAAGTTCAAGCAATCTGTAATACCAATTGGCAACGCGCCAGTGGCAATAATATTGCCAGCTGCCTCAGCGACTGCGCGTTGCCCACCAATATAAGGATCGAGGTAGGTAAATCGCGCGTTCACATCAGTTGTCATGGCCAATGCCTTTTTGGTGCCACGTAAACGAACAACAGCCGCATCGCCACCCGGCTTAATCACTGTATTAGTTCGGACCATACTATCGAAATGTCTAAACAAACTCGCTTTCGAAGCAACTGTTGGCTGTGCCAATATGTCCTGCCAAACCGTCGTCAAATCAGCCACATGCGGTGTAAAATCTGGTGCTGGGTCTTGCAGACGTGCTGGTTTCACCTGTTCCATGGTTTGTTTAGGGGCCTGCGTCAAAAAATTGACGGGTAAATCAGCCACGGTCTCGCCATGCCAGGTTAATTCATAGCGCCCCGTTGCTGTAACTTCACCAATCACAACTGCCTCTAAATTAGCTTCCTGAAAGACGGCCTGTACGGCGGCTTCATGCCCTTTTGTCACAACTAATAACATGCGTTCTTGCGACTCAGATAACATGAGTTCATAAGGCGTCATCCCCGTCTCACGTTGTGGTACATTGTCTAATTGCAAGTGAATGCCCATTCCCGCTTTGCCAGCCATTTCGGCTGACGAGGATACCAAACCAGCTGCTCCCATGTCCTGCACCCCAACAATAGCCTCACCAAATTGCTGAATTGCTTTCAAAGTTGCATCCATCACTAGTTTTTCTAAAAAAGGGTCCCCCACTTGCACAGCTGAACGGTCTTGTTCGGCATCTGATGAAAATTCTGCGGACGCAAAAGTAGCACCATGAATGCCGTCACGACCAGTTTTTGCCCCAACATACAGAACCGTATTACCACTACCATCGGCGCGTCCAACCTGCATTCGTTCTTGATCCAGTACGCCAACGGCCATCACGTTGACAAGCGGATTACCTTGATAAACCGGGTCAAAACCAATTTCGCCACCAACCGTCGGAATGCCAATCGCATTGCCATAGCCGGCAATGCCGTCAATCACCCCGTTTAACAGATGTTGGGTCCGTGCATCTGTTAACTCGCCGAAACGTAAACTATCAAGCACCGCGATTGGTTGCGCGCCCATCGAAAAAATGTCCCGTAAGATCCCACCGACACCTGTCGCAGCACCCTCATACGGTTCAACCGCTGACGGGTGGTTGTGTGATTCAGCTTTAAATACAACGGCTTGACCATCGCCGATATCCAAAATGCCAGCCCCCTCACCCGGTCCTTGTAAGACACGCTCATTGGTTGACCAAAACGTCCGGAGCACCGGCTTAGATTTCTTATAGGAAACGTGTTCTGACCACATGGCTGCAAACAACCCCGTTTCCGTGTAATTAGGCAAGCGCCCCAACGTTTGCTTAATTAACGTGTATTCCTCGTCCGTTAATCCCCACGCCTGATATGGTTTCGTGGCGGCAATTTCTGCCGGTGTGGGTTCATGCGTCGTTGCCAACAATGCTGTCATGCTTCTACAGTCTCCTTCGTGATAATGGTTGCTAGTAAACTTTCAAAAAATGGTCGTCCATCCGTATTACCAAGTAACGTCTCAACCGCGCGTTCTGGATGTGGCATCAGGCCAATCACATTCCCACTGCGGTTCGTAATCCCGGCAATCTGATCAACGGAACCATTAACATCAGTCGCATACGTTAAGACAACCTGCCCATTTTCATGCAACATTCGCACCGTTGCATCATCAGCAACATACCGGCCCTCGCCGTGCGCAATTGGTAATTTAATCGTTGTCGTTGCATCAATATATTGATTTGTGAAGGCTGTTTGTCGATTAGTAATCGTTAGCTTAACCTCATCACAGATGAACCCGGGTGTCTGATTCATCATCAATTGCCCAGGTAGCATCCCGGCCTCCGTTAAAATCTGAAAACCATTGCACACCCCCACCACCAGTTTCCCGGTTGCAGCCATTTTTTGCACGGCTGTCATTACGGGTGCGAAACGCGCCACGGCTCCTGTTCGTAAGTAATCCCCATACGAAAAGCCACCTGGTAAGAACACGGCATCGTACGCCGACAGGTCAGTCGACTTTTCAGTCACAAACTGGACATCCGCCCCAAAGTCCTGTAACGCATAATACATATCAAAATCACAATTTGATCCCGGAAATTGAATGACCGCTGCTTTCATCTTAAGCCTCCACTTCTGCTAACATCGTGATGCGATACGTTTCTGTGTTTGGATTAATTAATAACGCTTCAGTCAGGCTGGTGGCTTCTTCATACGCACTTTGTTCATCAGTCGCCGTTAACTTGATTTCAAAATATTTTCCTTGCGTCACTGACGTTACCCCTTGGTAATCAAGACGCGCAAGGGCATCCTTAATCACTTCACCCTGGGGATCCAAAATTGATGGCTTATAAGTAACTGTAATCTGTGCAATGTACATGCTTACTCTCCTAAATATGTCGTTAGTCTGTGCAAAACGGTTGTGTATCCATCACGTAAGTCGCCCGTCCCCTGACGAAAAACGTCTTTATCTAAGGATTGGCCGGTGGCTTGGTCAATCAAACGCATATTATCTGGTGACAGCTCATCACCTAACGTCAACGCGCCAGTAGCGTCCAAACCAAATTCCAATTTAAAATCAATTAACGTAATGCCCACAGCTTCAAATAATTGACCCAGTTGCCGATTAACCGTTTGGGCAACTGCCTCGATTTGGGTTAACTGACTTGGCGTCGCTAAGTCGAGGGCAAATATTTGCGATTGATTCAATGGCGGATCATCAAGCGCATCGTTTTTAAAGTAATATTCTTGTACCGTGGGTGAAAGAGGCGTCAACATTGGCACCGCGTAACGCGTTGCAAAATGGCCAGCCGCATAATTACGAATCACAACCTCAATTGGCAACATGTCCAGTGCCGTCACCAACACATCACGTTCGCCGACTGCTTGTTGAAAGTGTGTCACAATGCCTTGCGCCTTTAAAAAGCGAAACAATTGCTGACTGATTTGGGTCGTTAGCCGTCCCTTATCGCTAATTTCGGCTTTTTGTTTCCCATTAAGTGCTGTCGCTTGATTCAAGCTATGGAGCCACAACACATTCGGATCGTCCGTGGCATACACTGCCTTTGCTTTGCCTGTTGTTAATAAAGCCCCTTTTACAATTGTCATAACCTTGTCCCCCATTCGCGCAAATCTTTCATAGCCGCCATGCCAGTGGCTGTAATGTGGCCCATTTTTCGTCCCGGCTTCACATCATGTTTACCGTAGTCGTGAAAGTGCCACCCCTCATGTGTCGCTATATCTTGGCGTGCCTGTATAATCTGATCCCCTAATAAATTCAACATGATAGCTGGTGCATATTGGGTAATCACCGGAATCGGCAAGCCCGTAATGCTTCGAATATGGCCTTCAAATTGTGAAACATTCGTCGCCTCAATGGTTAAGTGCGCAGAATTGTGGGGGCGTGGGGCTAATTCGTTGATATACACACGCTCCCCCACCACAAATAGCTCGATGCCTAAAATGCCCACAAGTTGCAACGCATTGGCAATGGTCGTCGCAATGGTCTCAATTTGCTTGGCAATCTGTGGTGATAAAGTTGCCGGTGCCGCGGACACTCGTAAGATATGGTGCTGATGCTCATTGACCGTCACCGGCCAAGTTCGAATTTCACCCCGACCATCGCGAGTTACCATCACGCTCAATTCCCGATCGAACGCTAACTTTTTTTCCAAAACAAGGGCGATATCAGTCGGTTGTTGCCAATGCGCTAACAAATTTGCCAATGCATCGGTATTGGGAATATCCCATTGGCCGTGGCCGTCATACCCGCCCGTTGCTGTTTTCAAAATTGCTGGCAACGATACTTCATGGCATCGGGCGTCCAAAGTGACCAAGTTATCCACGGCTGCGAATGGGGCAACTGGTAAGCCCAACGCGGCCAAGAATTGTTTCTCACGCAACCGGTTCGCTGTAATGTTTAATAACGCTACCCCTTGGGGTAACTTTTCAGCTGGTACGGCAGTCTGTAATGCCGTCTGATCCACATTTTCAAATTCATACGTCACAACATCCGCTTGATTAGCAAGATTACGCAGAGCCGAAACATCATCATAGCTCGCCACAATTTGTTGATCTGCAACCAAGGCTGCTGGCGCATCAACTTGCGGATCCAAGACAATAACCTGATACCCCATTGGTTTGGCGGCCAAGGCCAACATTTGCCCTAATTGACCGCCACCAACGATCCCGATAGTGGCTGGTGGCAAAATACGCTTAGTCATGTAACAATGCCTCGCTCTCAATCGATTGTTGGCGTTGCCCTTCTCGGAATAAGGCTATTTTATCGGCCAGTTCTTGCTCCGCAATGCCCAACATTTGCATTGCCAAGTAAGCCGCATTTTTAGCGCCTGCGGTCCCAATGGCCACCGTCGCAACCGGTACACCAGCTGGCATCTGCACAATACTGAGCAATGAATCCATCCCCTGCAAAGCGTGTGATTGGATTGGGACACCAATTACTGGTAACGTCGTCTGCGCTGCCAACATGCCAGGCAAATGGGCAGCACCGCCAGCGCCAGCAATAATAACCCCTAGGCCATTGTCCCGCGCATTTCGGGCAAACGTCGTCATCTCCTCGGGCATTCGATGCGCCGAAATAATATGTGTCTCAACTGCGACATCAAACGTTTGTAAGACCGCGACCGTTTCTTTCATCGTTGACCAATCTGAAATCGATCCCATTACTACCGCAACACGTACCATTTAGCTTCCACCTCATTTTTAGTTCGTCTTTACAACTATATATAACCACCACGATGATTAAATGTACAGTTTCGTCGGCATAAGTCATTAAAATGAAACATATTAGTTCGTGTTTAACCGTTTTTGCATCTTTGTAAAACGAACAAAGGCATATTTAACTAAGAATTTTCTCATGAAACCGTTATCATTTTAAATGATGACAAAAAAATCCCATCTCAATACTAGGCGCTGCACCTAGATTGAGATGGGATACTTTTTTAATTACATAACTGGCGTAGCTAGATACGCCGAAATTTGGGCAATCGTAATAAATGGCAAATCCAAGCGATCAGCTAATTCAAACAGATCATCGCGGCGGGCCATCGTGCCATCTGCTTTCAGGACTTCAATAATAACGGCGGCTGGTTCTGAACCAGCTAGGCGCGCCAAATCAACGGCCGCTTCAGTATGTCCAACGCGCTCAGTCAGCCCACCAGCTAAGGCTGTTAATGGCTGGGTGTGGCCTGGCGCATTGAAATCCGTCCGAACGGCGGTCGGATTCGCAATGTGCCGAATTGTCGCGGCCCGATCAGCCGCTGAAACGCCAGTCGTAACCCCGGTTGCTGCTTCAGTCCCATCCACTGTATACGTGAAAGGCGTCTGGTGAGGATCTGTTGAATCAGCCACCATATCAGTCAATCCAAGCCGTGCCGCAATTTCTGGTCCAACAGGCGTGCACATCAATCCAGCCGCTTCACGAAGCATCATATGCACCGTTTCTGGTGTGATATCAGCAGCCAATGCCACTAAATCACCTTCATTTTCGCGACTCTCATCATCTGCCAAGATAATAACGCCCCCTTGACGCAACGTTTGCAAAGCGTCCGGTACAGTGTCAAATGCAGTCTTCATGTTGAAATATCTCCTTTATGCTGATCCATATGTTCCCGATTACAAACTCTAGCTTATCGAGATACTGGGCAAACACAACCCTCGTCAGCCATCAATCTCCAGCAATCCGACGAACGTTCGTGTTTCAACCGTTAACCCACCCCATTTTCAGCTAGCAAACCGTTTCAAAAAACATCACTAAGCTGTATCAACCGTTTAATACTTAAAAATGTTCGGCATATTTAAGCAGGCACACGCCACAAAAATGAACGTAAAACAAAAAGCCGCAAATCCGCCGATTTAAATCGGGAGATTTGCGACCTTAGCAAGTCGGACAGAAACTGCTATCCCGCCCTTATTGTTTAATCATTATTTTTGGTGCCAAAGTAACGTTCAGAAACTTTATCTAACGTGCCATCCTTCTTAAAGCCCGTTAAGACCTGATTGACCTTTTCTCGTAAGGTCACATCTCCCTTACGGAACCCCACACCATACGCGTCTTCACCATAACCCGTCTTAATAATTTCGAAATCAGCCGGATTAGGTTCGTGCGCCACATAATAACGGGCGTAGTCCATATCAATCAAAACTGCACTTACACGGCCAACTTGCAAATCATTCAAAGCTTTATCGAACGTGTCATATTGTACCGGCGCTGAACCCAAAAAGTCCTTTAACACCTTAGGTTTCTCGTTGAAGACCGTCAAACCAGCTGAACCAGTTTGAACAGCTAACGTCTTACCAGCCATCTGTTTAATCGTATCGATTTGGTTACGCTTTAACGTGACTAGTACTTGTGAATCGTTGTGATATGGCACCGAGAAGGCGACCTTCTTTGCCCGGGCTGGCGTCATTGTATAACCATTCCAAATCATGTCAATGTGACCAGTATCCAACTCCGTTTCCTTCATTGACCAGTCAATGGCCTGAAACTTAACCCGCAACCCCAATTTTTTGAAGGTTGCCCGGGCCAAATCCACATCAAACCCAACTAACTTACCGGACTTGTCTCGGTAGCCCATTGGCACAAAGGTATCATCTAGTCCCACAACAACAGTCTTATCTGCAGTCACTTTGCGCCAAGTATCATTTGCGTGTGACGTTCGATACCAAACAAAGCCAACCAGCAAAGCCAGCACGACGAGTACAATCCCGTTCCCAATAATTTGACGACGCCAATTAATCTTCTTTTTCATACGCAGCCCCCTAGCGTTCTACATCTGTCCCAAAATCAAATGTCTTATCCGCGACCGCTTCCGCAAACGGCAAATCGTGTGTCACCACCAACTGCGTTACCCCTTGTGCTTGCAATTGCTTAATAACCGCAATCACGCGTTCTGTTGATTCAGCATCCAAGCCAGATGTTGGTTCATCATATGCCAAAATGCCCGGCTTCATCGCCAAAGCTCGTGCAATTGCCACACGTTGCTTCTGTCCACCAGATAATTGGAATGGATATTGATCAGCCTGCGCTGTTAAGCCCAAATCTTGCAACAAACGATCTGCATTCTCGGCCGCCTCAGCCTTTGTTTCGTGGTGAACCAATTGCGGTGCCAACATCACATTCTCTTTAACGGTATATTGTGGAAACAAGTTAAAATCTTGGAAAATGACCCCCACTTGAGCTCCTGTGCGGTCACCAGTTAAATCAAGCGCCTCACCATTTAAAATCATCTCACCATCATTTGCAGGCAAAAGCCCAGCTACAATACGTAGAAAGGTCGTTTTACCAATTCCGGATGGGCCGACAATACTAAGGACCTCACCATCGTTAACTGTTAAATTCATATTTTTGAAAATCGTCCGTGTATCGTACGACTTCGCTAAGTTTTTAATTTCAAGCATGGCTCTCTCCTTAACGGTAATAGTTCATCTTCGTCTCGACACGTCGTTGAATAACGGTTGCCAAAGCTGTCAGTAGCAAATATAACAGTCCCACTAACAAATAAGGCATCAATGTGACGTCTCGTGATGCCGCAATATTACCAGCACGCATCAAATCACCAAGTCCGATGACATAAACCAGTGATGAATCCTTGACCAGGGTCACCACTTCATTACCAACGGATGGCATGACAATCTTGACCACTTGTGGCAATACGATTTTACGCATTGTTTGCCAACGCGTCAGACCAAGCACCTTGGCACCATCATATTGACCTTGCGGCACGCTTTGTAGCCCACCACGGAAAATTTCGGCAAAGTATGCCGCGTAGTTCAGAATGAATGTGACCACCGCAGCTTCAAAACGTGGTAGCGTCACGATGTGGGCTAAGCTCAACCCATAGTAGACAAACACGATCTGCAATAGCAATGGCGTACCACGCATCACCCAAATATAAGCGTTCGTCACCCAGCGTAGCAAATAAATATCTGATTTTAACGCTAAAGCAACTAAAATACCAAGCGGTACTGACCCAATCAGCGTTAGGGCAAAGACACCAAATGTCATTTTCAATCCGCTTAGCAGACTTGGCATAATCTGCAACATGTACTCCATAGCTTTCTCCTTAACTAAACAAAAAAGCCCTCAAGCAACCTAAATAAAGGTTACTTGAGGACGACTAATTTCGTGGTTCCACCTCAATTTTGCTATTTGTTACCAAATAACACTCAGACCCCTGCTCAATCAAAACAGGCGCGCGTCGATAACGAGACGAATCGGGTACAGTTTTGACTTGTACCGATAATCATGGGTGTGGTTCATTTAGGCCATTGGTTGCTTCCCAGCTTCTGCACAACTCTCTAAGCAATGACGTTAAACTACTCGTCCAATCAAATCTTTATGAGATAACTTTAATTGACTTTGTACTTTAAGTCAACACCTTTGATCACCAACTTATAATCGCGTTGACCGTGACTTACCTGTCATCCGCATATTCAGATCACGCTGATCAACATTGTACGCCGACACATCGGGCTGGCGTGTCGCATGATATAGATAATTCATGATGCCATAAATGACGACCAAAATTAACAAATTGACAATCAACGTTGGAAACATGTGGAACATGATAAATTCGCTAAAGTTCAAATTCGTCAAATTGATGATCCCAAATGCTGCATAATCAAAGACCAGATACAAACTCATCGATACAAACCAAACTGCCATCGCCGACAAAAAGTTATGTGATAAATAAGTTTGGAGCTTACTTGCTGCCCAAACAGTTAGTGGAAAGCCAATCATTGAAATACCAATGATACCACTATAAAAAATATCAAACAGTAAGCCGCCAAGGAATGCAGCAATATACAACCAACGTCCCTTCATTTGCGAATCAGTGCCGGTCAAAATTGGCATCATCATAATAATCAATGAGAGATATGGGCTCGCCGACATCGGCGTTTTAAATAAGATCGGTGCAAAATGCAAGGCAATCCCACCATCTAACATAACCGCCAGGTACACCAACACAAAATGTAGCCATGACGTGTGAACATATTTCAACATATTAATTCTCCATTTAGTGGTTACCATCATCGTAACTAATTCATAGTAGCGCCAACCGCATTTTACGTCAACGCCTTCCGCCGAACCTGAGCGAAAAATAAAGATTTAGTAGCCTATTTTCCGGACTGCTGATAAACTAAAAGTATTCTGAGGAGAGAGAAAAACTTCAGAAGGAGGCCAAGTGCCATGCAAAAGCTCAATTATGATGCGCAGGAATCTTGGTCAATGACATCAGGTCGCATGCAATCACCAATCGCTATTCGCACTGCGGAGACTGATCTGATTGACTATCCTGCGTCATTAAATTTGGCGTATGATTTTACCGGGCAATATGTCCACGATACCGGCCAAGGTGTCGAAATTGGGTTAACTGGGACGGCGGTAATCGCTAACCGTCCATTCCAGTTGCAACAGTTCCATATTCACGCCCCAAGCGAACACACGCTTGATGGCAAACAATTTGATGCAGAAGTTCATTTTGTTCATCAAGCACCTGATGGTCGTCAAGCGGTCATTGGGGTGTTCTTACAAATCGGCCAGGCATCCACAACTTTTGCCACTATTTTAAGTCGCATCAATGATGATCATTCATTCAAATGTGACGTCACTGACATTCTACCCACAAATCGATCGTACTACCATTATATCGGTTCATTAACGACACCACCGTTGTCAGAGAATGTCGAGTGGTATATTTTAGCCCAACCAATGACAATATCAGCTGATCAATTAGCGGCCTTCCATGTGCATTATGATTACAATAATCGCCACATCCAACCACTAAACGGTCGGCCAGTATTATATTACAATGAATAAAAATAAAAAGGGCCGCCACATTTGGCGGTCCTTTTTATTTTTATTGTTGTGGAATTGCCACGCTGACAACAGGCACGTTATTAAAGTCTGTCGCGGGCTTAATGTAAATCTTCTTTGATAAGCCGTAGTTATCCTTACCGACACTTGCAACCTTACCGACGTACAAACCAGCCGGTGTCACACCACCCAAACCACTTGTAGTAACCAAATCACCCTTCTTAACGTCAACGTCAGATGTAATTTGTCCCATCACAATTAGATTCTTTGATTGATTGAAACTGGTAACAATACCGTCAATTACTTCACTGTTGCTGTTCGTAACCCGAATAGCAAAACGATCCGCAACTTGACTATCATCAGACAACAATTCAACCTTGGCATTTGTTGTATTAACTTGGGTGATACGACCAATCAAACCACCTGATCCCATCACTGACAAGCCCTTTTTAAGACCGGCATTCGTTCCCTTGTTGATAATCAACTGAGATTGCCAATTACTTGGTGACCGTGAAATGACGACTGCATTCACAACCTTATAGTCAGTTAACGTGCCATCAATTTTTAATTGATCTTTTAAAGCACGATTTTCAGCTTGCAATGTCTGTAACTGCACCTTAGATTGTGCCAAATCATCAATTTTCGTTGTTAACTTTTCATTTTCGTTATACGTGTTCAGCAAATCTGTAATTGCCGCATAACTGCTACTCAATGCTTTGACGGGTGAACTTACCACACCTGACACCCATCCTGACACGTCTGACACAACACGAGTTGGCAATGCTGGCTCTTTTTGAGAACTACGTGCACGCGAACTAAGTGTAATCACACCAATCGTCACAATTGCGACAATCACTGTGACGACCAAACGGCGTGATGTAAAGATATTTTTCATCTTCCGATTGCCTTTCGTTTGATTAAAATAAACAACGCCACACCGAATGGTGCGGCGTTATCGTCTATCTTGCTTAGTTGTTCTTCAAAACATCAATTGACTTCAATGCTTCACCAGTACCAATCACAACTGCATCTAATGGCTCAGGCGCAACGAAAACAGGCACCTTCGTCGCTTCAGCAATCACTTCATCGAGGTGTTGCAACATGGCCCCACCACCCGTCAAAACGATACCGTGATCGATAACATCGGCCGCAATTTCTGGTGACGTCTCTTCCAACGTTTCCTTAATTGCAATAATGATTTCTGAAATGACATCCTTAATCGCGTCAGCAACGTCAACCGCTTCAATATCAATCGTCTTTGGCAAACCAGTTACCAAATCACGACCACGTGCAGATGTTCCTTCCGCACTCTTAGCAGCTTCAACATCAGCTGAACCGATTTCCATCTTCAAACGTTCTGCCGTTTGCTCACCAATCAGAACAGAGTACTTTTGGCGAATGTATGACATGATTGCTTCATCAATCTTGTCACCGGCCATACGAATTGAGCGTGATGACACAATGCCACCTAATGAAATCGTGGCAACATCAGTCGTTCCACCACCAAGGTCAACGACCATTGACCCTGTTGGCTCCATCACTGGCAAGCCAGCTCCGACAGCAGCCGCAAATGGTTCCTCGATGACATAGGCATCACGCGCACCAGCGACACGTGCCGCATCAATAACCGCACGGCGTTCAACAGCTGTAACGCCTGATGGCACACCAATCGTAACGTATGGCTTAGCACCGCGACCACCCAAGGCCTTACCCAAGTAATACTTCAACATAGCAACCGTCGTCTCGTAATCGGCGATAACACCATCACGCATTGGGCGGATTGCCTTAATTGAGCCTGGTGTACGACCAAGCATATCCTTCGCAGCCGATCCAACTGCGACAACTTCATTCGTCTTTGTGTTACGAGCCACAACTGATGGCTCACGAAGCACAATTCCCTTACCTTCAATGTATACCAACGTGTTGGCAGTTCCTAAGTCGATTCCGACATTACGAGTTCCAAATGAAAACACGGCTTCTATCCCTTTTCTTTACAATATTTTATAGTTAATTTTTCTATGGCCTAACATAAAGCAGTCTGGATACGTCAGCAGTTATCACCTACCACCGTAACCAAGTCACCCTTACCAGCTGCAAAAAACAATCTCACTGTCCGGATAAACTTCAAGGAGCAGATTACTAATTGCTACGCTAAAACGCCACACTAATTTCTTATTAAGTTTATCACACCTTATCGTTTTTCGTCCATAAGTCATACAACGTTTCAACGCTTATTTCTGTCAACCAATGTTGCGACCTTAAACTCGTATAGCCACGACTTGAAATTACCATAAAGTCGAGCAAATGAAATTGCATGACACCGCTACACATTGCCAGCTGGGTCATGAGTTTACGATCCGCTTGTGAGAGCCGTAAGCTACCACTCGGATGATTATGAACCACAATAAAGCCGTAAGCATTCAATGCCACTAGGCGTCGAAAAATATCGCGTGGATGCACCGTCACACTGTCTAAGGTACCAATCGCAACCCGATTAACTTCTAGCACCCGCATTTGCGTATTGACCGCAAGTATCCAACAGGCTTCTTGTGGTGACTGCCCAAACTGTTGCACCATAGCATCACCAACTTTTTGCACCGAATCCGCAATTTCTAGCATTTGTGCACCTCCATCTAGCAATACAGACGCCCAAATCAGGGAATTCTCCATTTTCCATCGTGTACCACTCATGAGAAAGGCGTATAATAGACACACATTAATAGTCAAATGAGGTTTATTATGCGAGTTCGTAAATTTGCTCCCCTGCGCATTCCAACCACGAATGTCGCACGAGCTGTCCGTTTTTACCGTGAAGTTTTTGATTTGCCAACTGAATTTGGTGAGAATGAATCCCGGCACTTGTACTTCGATCAGCAATCAATCGTGTTTGAAGAAGATCCGGAAGCCGATCCAATTGTTGTCCAGGTCACCGTTCGTGATCACAAGGAAACCGTTGAAAATCACTTTATCAATTACTATGTCACCCAGGCCAAGCCAGCTACCGAGAGTGACGATGGTCGGCATATCATTTTCCATTTAGATGATTTTGAAGGTAACCACATCGAAGTCATTGCTAACAAATAGTTAATAGCCCCAACACGACCAAGTACGGTCATGTTGGGGCTATTTTAATCATCATATATTTTCTGCTCGCTTGTACCAAGCATCAATCAAAGCACTTGATAATTCGGCCATTTCAGTCATGCCTAATTCAGTTGCCTGGTTCGCCAGTTTCCGAGCGTCATCCCAATTATGGTATTCCAATTGAGATACCAATCGCGCCCACCAAGCGAAGCTCATTGCGGTCTTTGGCTCATTAACGATCCAATCTGCCACCGTTTTAAAACTGGCTAAATCAAAATCATCACGTCCCAATAAAACCGTCATATAACGCACAGTCATTGCATTCAATCGTTCCATCGTACTATGTGGCCAGCTCTTGGTCCAGATTTCTGACAGATATTGTTGTGCCATCGCCTTATCAACTTCCGCAATCACAGGATAGAGCAACGCCACATCCATTGCACGCCAGATTTTAACCGCTTCAAATGAATCAATTAAAATTTGTTGGGCAATTTGGGCGTGTTCATCGGGAATCAATCGTGCGTGAAGCACATCCGCTAAACTCGCGACACGCAAAAAACCACGTGCCATTGTATTTCGGAATAGTTGATAACTACGTCGACTCACTTCTTTGATTGTTTCTGCATCTTGGGCTTGATTTGCTGCCAACAACTCGCCCATTAGCCCTTCAACTGTGTCATGCCCGTTAACCAATTCACTATTGATTTCCGCACCCGTCAACAGTAAGTGACTCATCAATGAGATGAACCCCTCGGCAGGCAAATCATTTTCTTCATTCAAGTACCGGTAATAGCGGTTACGGCTAATGCCAATATTCGCTAATTCACGAACCGGGATGTCATTTGCTTGTCGAATCTCATTGATTCGATCACGATTAATTAAACTCATGCGTTACACCTTCCAACATCTATTCTCTCTGGATTTTTGCGCGTGTTAGCGCACGTGCCTTTTTCTCTTAACTGAGTGTACCACCGGCGAAACAGTCATTCAACTATATTCCCTTACATTTTTTATACGATTTAAAAAACAAAACTCGTCCTCACAATTGTAGCTAACTTACTACAACCGTAAAGACGAGTTTTTGTGTCTAAATTTTAGAATGTCGTTACTAGAAAATTACACGGCCAACATAGTTTCCCGCGATACCATCAAAAATCTCTTCATCGTCAACCTTGACTTGGGCTTGTTCTGACAAGCCCATGAAGATAACCATCGTGGTTGCTAGCTTACCGGCAGCCTTGACCGCAGCAATGTCCATCGTTGCAAGCAAGTCACCGTGCTTAATTTTATCGCCCACGGCCACCTTGATATCAAATGGTTCACCATTCAGTTCAACTGTGTTGATTCCCATGTGCACCAAAATTTCTAGACCACTTTCTGTCCGTAAACCAATGGCGTGCTTCGTTGGCGAAACCATCGTGACCTCAGCATCAATTGGTGCCAAGATATCGTCATCGGTTGGTTCGATTGCAAAGCCATCGCCCATCATCTTTGAGGCAAATGTCTCATCCTGGACGTGTTCCAAGTGAAGCAAAGATCCGTTCGCAACCGCAAAGAAGTTTTCCTCCTTACCGGCTGGTGTTTCATCGACTGCCTTAACTTCATCAGCAGACAATGGATTTTCTAGCTTAGATGATAACTCACCATTATAAATCTTCTCAACGTTATCGGCCACGAATTGTACATCAGGTCCAATCACGATGTGAATTTGGTGATCATCCAAAACGTTAACCCCCATGACACCAGGCGTCTTCTTCAACGCATCTACATCTGCCAATGACGTATCTGTCATCTTATAACGCAAACGCGTCGTGCAGTTGTACAAGTACGTCAAATTGTCTTTGGCAGCGGCGTCACCACCTAGTGCTGACCATACCATTCGTGCTGTGCGGAGGTACTTATCTTCCCCACCAACTGTTGCCGCCTTACCAACTTGGACATCGTTGGCCGCGTCATCATCGTCCTTAGGATCACGACCCGGCGTCATCAAGTTAAACTTCTTAATCGCGAAAGTAAAGATACTGTAGTACAAGATCGCAAAAATGACACCTTGTACTAGCAACATGTATGGCTTATTCGCCAATGGCATTGAATAACTCAGAATATAATCGACCAAGCCACCAGAGAACGTAAATCCTGACGTCCAGTGGAAGAAGGCTGCAATGGCCAATGACAAGCCCATCAAAATAGCGTGAATTACATACAGTGGCCAAGCCACAAACATGAATGAAAACTCAAGTGGTTCAGTGACCCCAGTAAAGAAGGCCGCAATTCCAGCCGCCAACATCAATGACCCAACTCGCTTCTTTTGTGCGGGACGTGCTTGCCGATAAATGGCATAAGCACCCGCAGGTAACCCAAACATCATAATTGGGAAGAAGCCAGCTTGGTACATACCTGTTACACCCTTAACACCAGTTGAGTTCCAGTAGTTACCAATATCATTAATACCAGCAATATTAAACCAAAAGACTGAATTCAACGCGTGGTGCAAACCAGCTGGAATCAACATGCGGTTGAAGAAACCGTACAAACCGGCACCTACCCAGCCAAGGCCGGAAATCAACTTCGCAAACGTAACCAAGCCGGTATAAACTGGTGGCCAGACCAACAATAATACAACCGAAACCAACAACATCAGGACAGCCGTAATAATCGGTACCGAACGCTTACCGCTAAAGAAGGCCAAAGCAGCTGGCAAACGTACTTCGCTAAAGCGATTATACATTGCTGCCGCTAGCAAACCTGAAATAATACCAAGCAACACATTATTTGTTACCAAAGCATCAAATGCCGGGTTGACGGCGCTCAGTTTGATGTTCATCAGCGCTGCGATATTCTTTGGCGCCAATAAGTTAACAGGCAATTCATACGCCACAACAGCTGCTAGTGCAACTGCACCAGCTTCCTTTTTTTGCACCATACCCAAGGCCAACCCAACTGCGAACAGCAAGGCCAACTGGCCCAACAAGCCATTACCGGCAAAGGCCAAAAAGTTTCCAATCGATTGCGCGACACCACCTGGCAAACGCAAAATCCAATTACCAACCCCAACAAGTAAGGCTGCAGCTGGCAATACGGAAACCGGCAACATCAACGAACGACCCATTCGTTGTAGATAATCCTTCATTTTCACAATTCCCCTAAAAAATAATTAACAGTATGAATAATTTCCTATACCAATGTTTTTTATTTTGCACTTAAACCATTGATTTGACAATGATTCCTTATGAAAAAAGGTCTATACCAACATTTGTTTGGTATAGACCTTTAACTATTCTTTAACTTTACAATAACGACTTGTAGTCCTGACCCCAAATCATCCCCATGGCTTTTTCGCCCGTGTGGACACCGATGTAGGGACCGATAATGCTACGTTCGACAACCACATCTGGGAAGGCCGCTTGTAACTCAGCCGCCCAGCTATCGGCCAAATCTGGGTGGTTGCCATCAACAATGGCAACGCGTAATGGATAGGTAGCCGCGTCGTGAATTGCTGTGAAGTCAGCTATCATTTTCTTCCAAGCCCGCTTCATCGCGCGTTCCTTCCCGATTGCAATGATTTTGCCGTCTTCAAAAGTCAACATCGGTTTGATATTTAGCAATGATCCTAGCGTTGCCTGCCCACCTGAAATTCGACCCGTGCGTTGCAAATGACGAATATCATCTACTGCGAAATAAACATTAGTCGTCCCACGTAGCGTCGTCAAAGCCGCCAAAATTTCCGGTACATCATGGCCAGCTTGCACCATTTCGGCTGCCAACTTAGCCTGATTGCCGGCTCCAGCGGCCGCAATTTGTGAATCCCAGGCATGGATTTTAATGTTATCCATCGTTTGTGCCAATGATTGGACTGATGAATAGGTACCTGAAATGCCGCTCGACAAAACCACGGCAATCACGTCAGTATACCCTGCTGCGGCCAACTCGTTGAAAGCCGTCATGAAAACACCGATTTCTGGCTGTGAAGTCGTAAATGGTGTTACTGCCGTCCGGGCCATTTCATAGAATTCAGCTGGCGTCTGCCAATCTTCATTCTCATGAAATACTTGCGTGCCCATCATAATAGGATTGTTAATTTGCTTAATATTTAAAGCTTCTAAATCTTCGGGTGAAATGTAACTTGAACTATCCACCAAAACCGCAATCTTGCTCATCTTCTCTTATTTTTCTCCAAATAGTTTACGTCGTGTATTAAATTTACCACGTTTACGCTCAAAAGTGTGCCCCTAACCACGCGCCTAGTAGCAAGACAGGGACGCCCCCCACAAACGCTAGTAAGGTTTGGCCGATAATGTTAACCCGTTCACCGGGATTTTGCAGCCCGTTGGCCAAGGCAACAATTGGGGTTGAAAAGGTTGAATAACCACCCAAAATACCAGTTGCCCAGAACGTATTTTGCATAACCGGTAGTTGCATGCCATAGGCAAAACCGATTAATAACGCAGCTGAAAGATTGATGACCATCACCATCCAAGCGCTTGCCTTACCAAATACTTTTGGTGCCAACTCTAATAAGCTGAACCGGGCCATTGATCCGAAGATAGCGCCCAAGCCCGCAACAACAATTTGCATCATGCTGCCACCACCTTTTCAGCTAAATAACGGCCCAGATAGACGACTATGACACCACCAATAACACTCACAAGAATATACACACCACCAATTAGCCAACCATGTTTCACCATATCTAAGATGGCTGTTGAATATGTAGTGTAGGCGCCAAGGACGCCGACCATAATAAAGTCGGCGACCGGCTGAGCAAGTGTCACTTTTTTCGACCAAATGACGACGAGAAAAGCCGACAAGAAGGTACCCGTTAAATTAATAATTAGGGTTGATAGCGGAAAATTCGTCACATTAACCAATAGCGCAACTGCTTCACGTAGACTCCCGCCAAAGAAGCCACCCATGCCAACCGCCATTAACCGCTGCCAAAAAAGTTTTGTCATCTTTAACGATCCTCCCGATTTAAGGCTTGCATAATATCCCAAACCTTACCAAACTGTGCTTCATCAGTTAACAGGACCAACTCATCGCCCACCCGCAGGATAAAATCACCATTGGGTAACTGTTCTTCCGCGCCCCGCCGAATTCGTTGAATAAGGACGCCTTTGGGCAATTGTAACTGACGAACCTCCGCATCTTCCAGTGCACTCCCCGGTGCAACAACGATCGTCATTTCTTCGAGGCGTCCCCGTAATTCCGTCAGCTGATCGGATAAACGTAACCGGGCCAGCAAGGACTCATAGATGGGTTCACCACCCAAAAAGTCGACCACAAGATACGCAATCAACGCGACCATTGCCATGGCGACCAAATGACTCATCGAACCAACCATTTCAGCAATCAGAACGATGGCCGTAAATGGGGCCTTAGAGATGCTGGCAAAATAGCCAGCCATCCCCAAAATCATCATGTCTAATACATAAGTTGGCTGCAGCCAGCCAAAGTGCACCAATATTGCGCCATATAAGGCACCAGCAACAGCACCGAGTGTCAAAATAGGTAAGAAAATACCACCTGGGACCCCAGAACCAAAGGCTAAGGTTGAGTAAGCAAACCGAATCACTAAAATAAGAGCTAATAATCCAATTGAAGCGGTTGCTGTTGTTGGGTTCAAAATTAACCCGGCCCCACCACCAAGTAAGTGAGGCAACCAAATCCCGATTGGTAGCATTAATATAAAGACCACAATGAAGTGATAATGACGTGGTAGCCACGTTAACCCTGCAAATAACTTAGGCGCTGCCAACGTTGCCCGTTGGTAAACATAACCAAACAATCCGAGCAAAATCCCAAATAATGGCAACCACGCATAATCAAGCAAAGGTAGCGCATGCAAATTAGCCATGTGTAACACGGGTGTTAATCCAAACACGTTCACACTCACCATATCAGCCACAACGGCACTCGTTAAAGCACCCAACCAAACCAACATTGAAAAGGTCCGATAAACTTCCTCTAACACAAACAACGTACCAGCTACGGGTGCACCAAATGCTGCTGATAAACCAGCTGCTGCCCCCATTGCAATCATTAATTTCGTATCACGGGCGTCATACCCTCGCTTTTCACCATATAACTGCGCCACGGCAGATCCCAATTGAATGGATGGCCCTTCACGCCCCAACATCGCACCAGATCCAATTGTGATTAAGCCCGCTGTGAACTTGCGCCAGAGCACAGAAAATGGATTAACCGTCATCTGACCGGCCAATTGTCCTTCAACTTGTGGAATTCCCGATCCGTTGACATTTGGGTCGCCTTTGATAATTTGCCCCACCAAAACGGTCAAACCAATCATCCCAACGATTGTGCCAACTAACCAAATTGGCCAGTTTGTAGCATGGCCAATTTGATGATAGATAAGGCGCCACTGTTCTAAAATGGCTTCCACTAGCCAGCGGAAAGCACTCACAACAACACCAACTAATATTCCTACGATTACTGCACGACCGACAACAAGCAGTCTTGTGCGATCTATTTTCATACCATACCTCCAGCAAAAAACTCACCCTCTAATTTACCACTTATTTAGTCATTTAGGAAAACATCAGGTTAAGTCTCTAACCAGCAACAAAAGAGGCTGGGACAGAAGTCTCTGTCTCAGCCTCAAAAGCGTCTCTTGTCTCACTCTATTTGATTATTAATAACGATTAAAGTATTCCAGCAAATCTGGCACCGTCAATTTCGCCTTATCCGCACCAGCAACATCTAACGATACTTTTCCAGCAGACATAATAATTAGTCGGTTACCATACTGAATGGCATCTTCAAGATGGTGTGTAATCATCAGCGCTGTTAATGCGTCTTCCCGAATTCGTTGGTCCGTGACGCGCATCAGTTGCTCACTGGTCTTGGGATCAAGCGCCGCCGTGTGCTCATCAAGCAACAATAACTCAGGTCGTAGCCTTGTCGCCATGAGAAATGACAAGGCTTGCCGCTGTCCACCCGATAGGTCACCAGTCGCGACATGCAAACGTGCATCGAGTCCGTTTCCCATTGTTGCCGCAACCGTCGCAAACTCAGCCAATTTTTCTTTGGTCAGACCACGCCACTTTAGACGCCGTGACAGTCCTCGCCGTTCAGCAAACAATAAGTTCTCAGCAACCGTCATGCGGGGTGCCGTACCAAGCTTAGGATCTTGAAACACCCGGGCCAAGAACTTCGTCCGTTGTGTTTCAGTTAGGCGCGTCACGTCTTGATCACCAAGATAAACATGACCGGCGGTTAACATCAGGGACCCTGCAATCACATTGAACAAGGTTGATTTACCCGCCCCGTTTGAACCCAACACCGTGACGAAATCACCTTCGTTAAGCGTCAATGAGACGTTATCTAAAATCGTCTTTTCTTCAGGTGTTCCTTGATTCACAACCACCGTTGCATTTTCTAATCTTAAACTTGTCTTAGTCATGTGAGGCTACCCCCTTACGTAATACACTATCCAGTTTGAAGTACTTGCGTAGCTGTGGCAAAATCAATGCCAACCCAAGGACAACAGCACTAAAGAGATTCAAATCATTCGCGTTAAAGCCAAGATACAAAACGATGACCAAGACAAAACGATAAAGGACTGAACCAATCACAACCGTAATCAACCGGTCCGTCAGCGTCATTTGATCGGTAAAAATAACTTCACCAATGATAATAGAAGCCAACGCTACCACGATAACCCCAATTCCCATATTTACATCGGCAAATCCATTGTTTTGTGCGACTAAAGCACCGCCAAGACCGATTAAGGCATTCGAGACCATCAACCCCATGATAGTCATATTATCCGTATTGACCCCTAACGAACGTGCCATTGCACGATTATCACCAGTCACAATAAACGCCTGCCCCAATTCCGTTTGCAAAAATGCCGCCGTGGCACCTGTCACCACAATGATAATGAGCAACCCCACCATAACCGTTGGAAAATTTTTAGGCAAAAAGTCTAAGAAAGGCGCCGTAAACAACGTTTCTTTCCCAAGTAGCGACCGGTTCGCTTGACCCATGACACGCAAATTAATCGAATAAATGGCAGTCATTGTTAAAATACCGGCTAGCAAAATAGGGACCTTACCCTTGGTATAGATCAAACCGGTCACCAGACCAGCTAACGCACCGGCTAACGCTGCTATCAAACTAGCCAGCGCCGGGTTCATGCCATTTGCAATCAGCGTGACTGCCACTGCTGCCCCCAGTGGAAACGTTCCTTCAACCGTCATATCCGGAAAATCTAAAATTCGAAATGTTAAGAACAACCCAATGCCGAGTGTCGCCCACAATAACCCTTGCCCAATAGCTGAAACTAAAATGCTCATCTGTGTGCCCTCCCTACTTTACAAGCTTCGCGTCTGTATACCCACGAGGTAATGTCAGACCCAGTTTATCTAATTGCGCTTTGTTCACGACTAATTCGCCAGCCTTGGTAAAATCAACTGGCACTGACTTTGGGTCAGCCCCCTTCAAAATTTTGGCCACCATCTTGCCAGTCATGATACCTAATTTCGTTTGATTAATTGATTCAGCCGCAACACCACCATCTGCCACCATCGTGTCAACCGTTGGGAAGACTGGTACCTTGGCCGCGTCCGTATTCTTAACAAGTGTCGTCATAGCCCCGGCAATGGTGTTATCCGTTGGAACAAATACGGCATCCACTTGATGGCCCGCCACCATTTGCAACGACGTTTGATTTAAATCGTTTGAAGAGGCAATGGTGTAGGTTTTAACCTTTAAGCCTGCCTGCTTAGCTAACGTGATCATCTTGCGCGCTTCAGTCGTCGCCGAGTCATCAGAAGAGGTATAAATCACCCCCAATGTCTTAAGACCTGGGACAAATGCGCGCATCATCTTTAATTGTGCTGGCAAAGGGGCTTGATCAGACACTCCCGTCACATTACCACCTGGCTTTTGGTAACTCTTTACCAACTTAGCGCCAATCGGGTTTGTAGAAGCTGAAAACACCACCGGTTGCGTCTTGATTGAATTTGCCAATGCAACCGCGGCTGGAGTTGCAATCCCAACCGATACGGCATCGTTGGCATCCGCAAATTTCGTCGCCATCGTTTTCAGATTAGACTGGTCGCCTTGTGCATTTTGGAAATCAATTTTAACGTCCTTACCAACGTGATAACCACTCTCAGTCAGTCCAGTATGAATGCCTTTATTAATCGCATCCAAGGCCGGGTGAGACATAAATTGTAAAATCCCAACCGTTGGGACTTTCGCTGCCCGCTGCTCGCTAACAGACTCCTGCACACCGGCAGCCACTAAAACTGCCGCGAGTAGCCCTAACGCTACCATCACTTTCTTATTCATATCGCTATCCTCTTACTATCATGACAAAATAAAACCGCAAAAGGGTCTCCTAGCAAACCCCTCTTGCGGTAAAAAGAAAGGCCTGCGCGGTAACCCGTGCAGACCTTTCGTTAACGGAAATCAGTCGGCACAGACTCAATACGCTCTAAAAGAGCACGTACCGAATCTGTTAATCAACAATTCGGACGCGTTAGCTGCGCCACCAACCATTTAATTGTGCCATTGCAATTTGCATCACTGTTTCCACCTAACTTTTATCTTGCAATTATGATAGCATTTTAATTTTTTAAATGCAACCTAATCCAAACCAATGTTGTAATCGCCATCTTCCATGACTTCAACCTGTCCCAAACGATAACCATTTCCAACTTGTGAGAAGAAATCGTGATTAGATGTGGTCGTTGAAATACCATTCATCACAATTGGATTAACATCTTCAGCACCATCTGGGAACAGCGGATCTTGCCCAAGATTCATCAACGCTTTGTTTGCGTTATAGCGTAGGAACGTCAACACTGATTCCGTCCAACCAATACCATCATACAAGTGCTTAGTATATTGTTCTTCATTGTTATAGAGATCTAGCAACAAATCATACATCCACATCTTCATTTCGCTTTGTTGGTCTTCTGTTAACTCATTGAATCCTAGTTGGAACTTGTAACCAATGTACGTACCGTGCACTGATTCGTCGCGCAAAATTAGCTTGATAATTTCCGCCACATTATTCAACTTGTTGTGACCCAAGTACCACAACGGTGTATAAAATCCTGAGTAGAATAAGAATGTTTCCAAGAATACCGAAGCAACCTTCTTTTGCAAATCATCCCCAGTTTGGTAGATTTGATTAATTCGTTGCGCCTTGTATTGTAGGAAATCATTGGTATTTGTCCATGAAAAAATTTCATCGATTTCAGCGGGCGTATTCAACGTTTCAAAAATTGATGAATATGACTTTGCGTGCACCGATTCCATGAACTCAATATTATTTAAAACTGCCTCTTCATGTTGCGTACGCACTGAACGCTTCAATGATGCCATACCATCTTGTGACTGCAACGTATCCAACAACGTTAATCCGCCAAACACGTGGCCGACAAGATAATGTTCCTCTTCAGTCATCTTACGCCAGTCATCCAAGTCGTTTGATAACGGAATACGTGTATCTAGCCAAAATTGTTCAGTTAATTTTTCCCATGTTGCTTTATCAATCGCATCCTCAACTTCATTCCAGTTGATGGCAACGTATCCTTCAGTCATAACAATCCCCTATCACTTACACATTGAAACGGTCAGAGTTTTAAGACCCTGACCGTTTCTTAAATCATAGCTAGATTATACCAGCTTTTTGCTTATTATTTCACAATTCGCTAGATTGAGCAGCTTTCGCACTCATTCACCCCGAATTCTTCCATATCGTCTGTATACGTTCGTACATAATAAATTGACTTAACGCCCTTGTGGTACGCGTACATCCGTAAAATATTTAAGTCACGGGTGGTCATTTTATCCGTCCGGCCGTTTTTCCATTCATACAAACCAGCTGGGATTGTCGAACGCATAAACAGCGTCAAGGCCATCCCCTGATCAATGTGCTGTTGCGCCGTTGCATATACGTCAATGACTTTACGCATATCCAAATTGTAGGCTGATTCATAATATGGCAACGTGTCCGTGCCAAGATATGGCGCTGGGTAATAAATCTTACCAATCTTCTTTTCTTGACGCTCTTCAATCTTGTTAATGATTGGGTGCAAAGATGCCGTTGAGTCATTCACGTATGAAATTGATCCCGTTGGTGCAATTGCCAACCGGTAAGCATTATACAGACCGTGCTTTTGCACAGATTCTTTTAGCATTGCCCAGTCATGCTTAGTTGGGAAGTGATGTTGTTCAAAAATTTCCTGAACCTTTGCCGTCTTTGGTGACCAGTCAGCCATCAAATACTTGTTAAAGTATGAACCATCCGCATAGGCAGACTTTTCAAATTCATAAAATGACTCGCCACGTTCCTTAGCAATCTTATTTGACGCCAACAAAGTATAGTAGTTCAGCATCAAGAAATACGCGTTCGTAAAGTCCAATGCTTCTTCATCACCATAATACATGTGGTTTTTCGCAAAGAAAGCGTGCAAGCCCATGGCACCAAGTCCAACCGCGTGCAATTCACGATTACCATTTTGTACAGATGGCACAATATCCAAATCTGAATTATCAGATACGAACGTCAAGGCACGCATCATCGTTTCAACAGAACGGGCAAAGTCGGTTGTCGCCATCATATTCACGATGTTGGTTGATCCTAAGTTACAAGAAACATCTGATCCCATCGTGACGTATTGTTGCTCATTATCAATCTCAGAAGCTTTTTGAACCTGCAAAATTTCTGAACACAAATTCGACGAAATCACTTTGCCGTGGATTGGATTGGCAGCATTGACCGTGTCAATGTTAATCACATATGGATAGCCTGACTCTTGTTGCATCTTAGAAATTTCATTTTCCAAGTCTCGCGCTCGAATCTTGTACTTTTTAATCTTAGGGTTTGCAACCATGTTGTCGTATTCAGCCGTAATATCAATGTAGTTAAATGGCTCACCATATTCACGTTCAACATCATAAGGTGAGAACAAAAACATATCCGCATTTGAGCGAATCAAGTCATAGAACTTATCTGGAACCGTCACCCCAAGCGACAACGTCTTCACGCGAACTTTCTCATCAGCGTTTTCTTTTTTAGTTGCCAAGAAACTCATGATATCCGGGTGGAAGACAGATAGGTAAGTCACCCCTGCGCCGTTACGTTGTCCCATCTGGTTTGAGTAAGAGAAAGAATCTTCCAACAACTTCATGACTGGTACAACCCCTGAAGCAGCATTACTAATGCCCTTAATTGGTGCACCAGCTTCACGCAAATTTGAAAGGTTGATTCCGACCCCACCACCAATTTTTGACAGTTGCAGGGCTGAATTAATCACACGACCAATGGCATTCATATCATCCGTTGTTTGTAGGATAAAACATGATACCAATTCACCACGTCGTGAACGACCGGCATTCAAAAATGATGGTGTTGCCGGTTGGTATCGTTGATGAACCATCTCATCAGCCAAATTCATGGCCAATTCTTCATTACCGGCACCGTAGAACAACGCGTTCATCGCAATACGATCAATATAGTTTTCAACGTAATACTCACTATCGTTGGTCTTCACTGCATACTGTGCGTAAAACTTATACGCGGCCATGAATGACTTGAATTGGAAATCTTGTGCCTTTAAATAGTCATACAAGCGCGTTATGAAATTGAAACTGTACTGTTGCAACATTTTTTGATCAACAAAATCATGTGCAATTAAATAATCAAAGCGATCACGTAAACTGTCAAACTGTAACGTGTTTGGCACGACGTTTTCACGAATAAACGCGTCTAGTGCTTCCTTGTCTTTTCCAAGTTGGATACTGTTATCCTTTGGAATGTTTAATTCATTGTTCAGATCAAAGTATGATACTTTGTCTAAATCGAGCGTTCCTAGTGACATAAATTATTCCCCCTGTGCTACCGAACGTAAAGCGGAACCCGTTATGGCTGCACCGACGTTTGAGTAGCATGTGTGTACGACTAATGAAGCAGCTGTTTAAATTGCCTTGGCAACTTCCGCCAACAAATCAGGACGGAAGCCTTTGATTGGTTCAGCTGTATTTGAGAACACAACTGGCACGGCTTGGTAACCTTGATCCTTCAAGAAAGCCATGGCTGCTGGGTCTTCCTCAACATTCTTCTCAACATAACTGACTCCGTATTGAGATAGCGTCTTCTTCGTCATCATGCATTGAATACAGTTATTCTTCGTATATACAGTAACGTTTTGCATATCATTCACCTTTATCTTTCGCTTTTTGAATTCGTGACATTAGTTAATATCTGCTTTTGAGTATAGCGACGAACCTAACAGAATGCAAGGGACTGATATCGAACAAAAAAGGGCTTGACAACGGCATTTACCGCCGTATTAGGCTTCGCCGTGAATGTTACAAAAATATTATAAAATAACTTTCCGTTATGTGAAAAATTTGCAAAAACAGGTTGAATCAACTACTGTATAGGAATAGTATTAGAAAAAACATATATGAGGAATACATCATGAAAGTTCGTCTTTTATATACGTCAATTTCCGGCAATACCCGGTCTTTCGTCAATCATCTCGTGACATACGCCACGGAACACGATGATTTGACGTTTGAAGCCGTCGAGATTTCTGACGCCAGTTTCGATCAAGATGAAACGGCACCATTTTTTGCATTTGTACCAACTTACCTCGATGGTGGTAACGGCATCGATAACGGCGTAAAAGAAATTATGACCAATGCCTTGGCTGATCAAATTTCATATGGTGATAATCGCCAGCATTTATTAGGAATCGTCGGATCTGGTAATAAAAATTTCAACGCCCAGTACATCTTAACTGCCCGTCGGTACGCCGTAGCCTTTCAAGCACCCGTGATTGCAAGTTACGAACTGCGCGGGACGCCACGCGATGTTGAGACAGTCTATGCTGCTATTTCACAACGCCTACTTGAGGCGGGCTACCAATAACGCGTATAATAATTACCATGTATTTTGACTAGAAAGGTCGTGTCAAACATGGCAACGCACGCAAAGTCGTCAAAAGTCTCCCTGACCAAGGAACGACGACAAGAAACTTGGCATAATTTAACGTCAGAGCAGCAAGCAGTGTTGAAACAGCACATTCGTTATCAGCACACTTCGCTTTTTGTTGATCAAAATTTAATTGGGCACGGTAGCACCTGGCAGTTTGTCGCCTATAACTACAACGATAATTATGATGCGAATACTGGTCCACAACTCTATTGTGACTGCGGTCGACGCTTGAAGCACCAGTACGTCCTTCAAAATCAAGACGGTACACTTATTAAACTTGGCATCACACATTTTGCGGATCACATTGGCATTCCTGAAGCCGTCATGCGCCAGTTGCAAACCAAAATCCACCACTTGGATTTTGGTTTGGATGAGTTGCTCCAACGCATCCGGCGTCATGCTGGATTAAACAGTGAGATGCGCCAATGGTTCATTGATAACCACACTGCCTACCCAGATTTGCCGGTTGATGCCATTGATTTTGTGGCACATTCCCTGCCACTGGAAAAGGATGTCCAGGCTGAAATCGTCCGGCAGTATAAAAAAGCAACCTATACGCCCAAGCCACGACAGCCACGACGCAAAAAGCCGAAGCTCAACAAAGCCGCCTGGCAAGAATTATTCCGTGACATCTAACAAATTCGGAGAAATTTTATGACACGTTTAGTAAAACTTGCTGATGATGCCCTTGGCGAAGGCATCCTAATTGACGATGACCGACAGTTGGTCTCACAAATTTTAGTACCAAGCCGTTATCAAACTGATCACATCACGGACGTGACCATTATGGCCACTCCCACAGAGGTTTACAGTCTACAAATGCAATTGATCGCAAATCAAAAGTATTGGATGTGGCCCGTCACAGGAGCCGTGCTAACCTTTCCTGACGCCGCAAAAAGCCATCAAGTTAACTAAAAAAAGCGCTTAGCGAACAATGTGTTCGTTAAGCGCTTTTGTGTTATCGATTAATTATTATCTGGTTAAATCTTACCACCAACCGTTAGCTGCACGGAAGGCAATGGCGTTGTCAACTGAACCGTAACGTGACGTTGCGTAGTTCAACATACCTGAAGTTTGCTCAGAAACTGATCCGTAACCCCATGATTGGTTAGTTTGACCCAATCCGTGGTATTGACCGTTTGAGGCATCAACGTTACCACCTGATTCAGGCATAACAATAGCCGTCCACATAGCGTCAGTTCCACCAGCGGCAATAAATTGGTCATACGTTGAACCTGAAGCAGCAGCCGTAGTCGTTGTCGTGGCAACTGGTGTTGTGGCAACAGGCGCTGTGTAAGCTGTCGTATCTTCAGCTGACGTTGCTGCAACAACTGGTTCTGCTGAAGCAACAACCGTAGCTGGTACTGACGTTGCAACTGGCTCTGCTGAAGCAACAACTGCTTCCGTTGCAACTGGCGCTTGTGACGCAACAACTGGTGCGACGTAAGCTTGCGTTGCATCATATGAAGCATTAGAAGCAACTGCATCGATTTCCAATTGCTCACCAACATAAATCAAGTTAGCGTTAGCAATGGCATTGTTTGCAACCAACGTATCGATCGTTGTGCTGTGGTTTGCTGCAATTTGTGACAACGTGTCACCTGATTGTACTGTGTATGTGTCAGCTGATGCATCAGCAGTCAAAGCGAACGTAGCCATACCAGCAACAGCCAATGCAGTAATCATCTTCTTATTCATGGGGAATATTTCTCCTTCTTGGTTAAAACTCTATATCTATAAATGTACAAATGTGTTCGAACAGTCGCGGCCAAATTGCTCTGCGACTGTGACACGTGTACCTCTCAACAACAGATATTAGTTTACCAACCTGAGCGCGCGTACTGTTACAAATAAAAGTCGTTGCGTTACGTCTCTATCTCAAACGCCTGTTTTTAGGTCACTTTGATGCAACAGTGCACGAATTGTTAGTCGAAATCATTGTTCTAATCACTTTTCTACAAAAATGATTAACCAGTTAAAAAACTAGATAATTTATGTCCAAAGTGCGAATTTTACGTGATTTTACCTTAACATTCGGTTTAATTGAACCTTTTGTGACGTAAATGTTACAAAAGATAAGTTGCGTTTTATAGAATACCGTAACTTTTAGTTATCCCTTTTTCCTTGCAAATGCCCAAATATCAAGGTTTCTTTAAGTTCTGGATAAATAAAAACGCAATGGCGCCATCCTTAGCCATTGCGTTTTCTTGTTATTCAGCAAATAAAATTTCACGTTCAACCAGTTCATTCAAGTAGAAACGATAGAGTTCAATCATTTCAGCATTATCTTTGCGGTTGAAAATGTTCACCGTGGCTGCCCCGTTAGGATTAACCGTTTTAATTTTCACGCCTGATAAATCTTTATCAACGACAACCTTAAGCTTAATAGCCTTTGCTAATCCCTTAGCTGGTTCGAGTGAACGTTGCATCACGTACGCCCCTGCATTATTAGTGACAAATCCTGTATCACCAAGTGCGTATTTCTTTAATTGTGGGTTGAAGCGATATGTTACTGAATCGCCTACCACCTTAACTGTTGTTTCAAATGCCATTGTGACATCTCCCTTTACTAGTAACTTTCCCGACCAATTAAGCAGTCGCTTATGTGAATAATTTTACTAGTCTTCGGGCAACTTGGCTACCTCATCTTCATCTTCAGCCGGCTGGCCATCTGGGTAGTGCCAATCATGATCGTCCTCTTCGTGATGGTGATCATGATCGTGTTCATCGTGATGGTGGTGATCATGTTCATCCTCACCATACATCATTGAAGCTGGCCATTCTGGCTCATCATCCACATCAAGTAAGTCATTGGCATCAAGCCAAAGCTTCGCAGCTTGCATTTCAGGTTGTGACATCGTGTGTGACGTCTTAATCGCAAATGTCGACAATAGTGTGCCACCCTTGCGCAAATCTTCCGTCAGCATATCGAAATTGGTCTCTGAGATAATCGGATCAAACTCACCAAATGATGCAAAGACGCGCGTATCCGTCAAATCTTGAATCTCTTCCAATCGTTCAACAGACATCGCGTGGAAGAGCAACGCGGTCTTCCATGGGGTATCTTCACGGGCCATCATCGCGTGAGCGCCAATATTCGCCCCGTTTGAGAAGCCCATCATAATCATTGCTTCTTCATGAAGCTCATAACGCTTAGCCAGTTCATGAACCGCGTCAACTAACCAATCTGTTTCTGCGTGCAACGATTCAAGATTAAACTCTCCCTCTTCATAACGCTCAAAATAACGATTCATACCATTTTCACTAACGCGGCCACGAATTGAAATCTTAGGGTTTTCGGGTGCCAAGAATTCAGCAATTTCAAGCAAGTCAGTTTCATCACCACCAGTTCCATGTAGTAACAAAATTGGCGCTAAATCAGGATCTCCTGACACATAGGCATGCCGAATGGTGTTTTTATACTTTTTCTTAGCCATTATTTTTTCTCCGTTCGAGTAAGTGTCTCTATTATATCTACTTTAACTAACTTTTAACAAGTAAAAGGCGACCTATTTTCCGTACTTTTAGTGTACCTAATTTGCAAAAAAGAAGCAGGAACCAAGTTTTAGCTTGCTTCCTGCTTCAAAATAATCATTAGTTTTCTGCGTTATCAGAAACGTTCTTCTTGAATACCTCTGGTGAAGGTAAATCATCGTTTGATGAGTTGAATGGAATCAATCCAGCTTCAATTTCATCACGCATGTTTTCCAAGAATGGTGGCAACTCCAAGTGGTGACCAGCCTCTTCGTACGTCTCGTCTTGCAAGAATCCTGGTCCGTTCGTAGCGATTTCGAACAAGATTCCTGGCGTTGGACGGAAGTACTCTGACTTGAAGTAGAAACGATCCACGAATCCAGAGTCTTGGAAGCCCAATTGACGCAAACGGTTGATCCAGAAGTTCAAAGCCGTTTCATCATCAACTGCCAAGGCAAAGTGGTGCGCATTTCCATAACCTTGCAAACCACGTGGCAACAAACGTACCAAACGCGTGTGTACTTGACCACCGAATCCGGCATTGTCAAACTCGTACAAAACATCGTCGCCGTCGCGGGCAACTTCCTTAGCGCCCAAAACAGACGTCAAAACCATGTGCATAGCGTTTTCATTGTTAATCGTCAACAATTGTGCACCCAAACCAAGTACAGCGTGTTGTGGATCAACTGATGAATATTGCCATGGCGTACCTTCAGCCCAAGTACCCGTGTTCTTTTCGTTTGACTCCAAAGCGTACAATTGTCCGTCGAAGTCCTCAAAGTCCAAGTACTTTACACCAAACTCTTCGTGAGTTTCTGCGTCGTGCTTAACACCGAATTCATCAAAACGCTTAATCCAGTAATCAAATGAAGCGTCTGAAGGAATACGGAACGCCGTACGCGTAATTTCATCCGTACCGTGGATGGCCTTATTGATACCTGGGAAGTCGAAGAACGTCAAAACCGTTCCAGCTGATCCCATATCATCAGTAAAGTACAAGTGGTACGTACGTACGTCATCTTGGTTAACGGTCTTCTTAATCAAGTGAAGACCCAAAACCCCTGAAAAGAAATCAAAAATCTTTGGTGAATCTGACGTAATCGTCGTCAAGTGGTGAATTCCACGGATAGTCATATTCGGATGCTCCTTCGTTTCATGTAATTCTCTTAATGAATGATATTAGAATAACAGAACTATTTTTGAAATGGAAATAAAAAGGTGTACTTTTTGTAAGTTAATGTGCTTAACAACTATTATAACCCGTTATGACACAACCTGTATGGTCGCAGGATTGTCATCATCCGAAAAAAGCAACGTTGCATCATCCTGCAACGTTGCTCTTTAGCCATTATTATTGCTTGTTAAAGAAATCAATCAACACTTGTGCTGATTGCTTACCAGCATCGACGATAAATTCGTCAAACGTTGGGCCAGCTTCACCATTCGCATTATCTGAGATAGCACGAACAACTGCAAATGGCACATCGAAGTAATGTGCCACTTGGGCAATTGACGCACCTTCCATCTCAGCAGATTGTGCATCAGCAAAGTTTGCCAAAATTGTTTGCTTTTGCTCTTCGCCAGAGATAAATGAATCACTCGTCACAATCAAGCCACGAACCAAACGAGCATCTGTCACATCACCGTACACAGCTGCTAAGCCTGCTGATAAGGCTTCATCCGTCACGAAGCGTGCTGGTTGTTGTGGTACTTGTCCGTAGACATACCCAAATGCACGGGCATCTGCGTCGGCGTACGCCAATTCTGATGCGACCACAACATCCCCGATGCGTAAGTCAGCCCCCAATGCGCCAGCTGATCCAGAATTAATCACGGCATCAACCGCAAAGTTTGTGATTAACAAAGTTGTCGTCAATGCTGACGCGACCTTCCCAATTCCTGACTCAACCACAACAACATCAACGTTGCCAATCTTACCATGGTGAAAAAGTTTGCCGGCAATTGTCGTCTGCTTTTCGTCCGTCATTGCTGCTACCAAGGCTGCTTTTTCTTCAGCCATGGCATTAATAATTCCATAACGCATATTTGTTAAACTCTCACTTTCAAAATCACTCTACTACAACAAAAATAATATTAAATAGGTCACAATGATTAACACCACTAACACAATAATCGCGAGATTAAGTCGATGCTTTAACCGGGCAGATTTCCCAACCGGCGTCAATTCATGCGTTATCGGGTCGAGTTCATAACGGCCCTTACCCGATAACCGATACTCTCGCCGCGTTAAATGATCGTTTACTTGCTCAGGTTGCGACTGTAACGGTACGCTCCCTAGCCCATCGTCATTGCCATCGGTCGTATAATCAGCTGGACCTTGAGGGGTCTTTTCCTTCCGCCAAAACATATTACTTACCTGCCAAACGAAGCGTCTTCCAGTACAAATAAGCCATTGCGGTCTTACCGTCATCAAGTTCGCCTGCTTCAAACAAACGTGTTGCCTCAGCAAAGTCAACAGTCACTAAATCGATTTGCTCATCGTCATCTTGTGGCAGTTCGGTTCCGACTGGCACCAAATCAGTCGCTAAATACAGCGTCATGAATTCATCCGCGAACCCAATCGACGTATAAAAACCGGCGATTTTTTCGACGTGGCCCGCTTGTAACCGCGTTTCTTCATTTAACTCACGATTAACCGTATCTAACGGATCCGTATCACGGTCATCCATTTTACCGGCTGGTATCTCCAGTGTCGCTTTTTTGACAGGCGCGCGCCATTGACGTTCCAGAATCATTTCATCATCGGCGGTCAAAGCTAATACACCAATTGCGTCGGCATGATAAACAACATCACGCTTAGCTTGGCGACCGTCTGGCAAAACAACCGTCTGCTCGGTTACCCGAACGATATGACCGTCATATTGTTCCTCTTCAGAAATAACGCGCTCACGAAACTTATCGTCATATTGTGATGCCATGTTATGCCTCCCCAGTCACTTTAACCTCAACAGCCGCTGCTTGTGGACCACGAACGCCCTGTACGACAACTAGCTTGACCGGTTCACCAACTTCTAAATCACGAACACGAGGTGTCTCGATTGCTGAAAAGTGGACGAAGACATCCTCTTCACCCTTCAATTCAATAAAACCAAAGCCATTATCAGCATTCCAGGTCTTAACGTAACCTTCAATTTTTTCCATAATTATTATCTCTTTCTATTTCGTCACAACAAAAGCAAAGATTGCCATTGCAATCATTACTACAAAGCTGCCCAGACCAACAACGCGCCACCACATAATCCAGAATTTGCGCGTCTCAAACGTTTCGCGCACAAAACCTTGATACAGAGCGATGCCAATGCCCCAGAGGACAAACATCAATAAAATTGGCGCTAAAATTGATTGATGCCAAATTTGAAACGTCATCGATTCGATACTCCACCACGTTACAAATGTTGCTAAATCAATTGCCCGCAAATGTTTCGGCCAGCTATACAGGAAGACCGTGCGTTGACCAATCCACAGGAGACCCCAAATAACAAAAGCCAGGGCGACCGTAATGGGCCAGTTAAAAACTGTCAGCATGGTTGTCCTCCTACACTAATTTTAACAACTGTCTAACAGTCGTTCTACTTGTCTATTCTATCATATCGGCAAATGGTACAATAGAATTAATCAACAATCAAAAGGAAATCCATATGGCTAAGAAAAAAGAAAAGTCAACGATGCAAAAGATTATTCAAGGCTTCGTTATTTTTATGTTATTACTCTCATTGGCGGGTGTGTTCATCACGCTGTTCCAAGTTATGATGGGTTAAAAAAACTACCTTTACGACGTAAACGTAAAGGTAGTTTTTTTATTTGATAATGTTAATCGTCAAACTGCCAGACACCGGCCACGTGTAATTGATTAAACAGCAATGTCACTGAAGGTCCACAAGCTAAGACGTACCCTGCTTTTCCAGTTGTATCAGGAAAACGGTAAAAATAAATCTGCCAATTAGCTTGAATTTCCCAATGACGCATCAATGCCGGCACTTGTTCAGTTGTAAACGGCATATAGATTGCTGCCTGATTAATTAAAATGTCTGAAAGTGCTTGTCCCGTAATAGCCCGCACATGTTGCTCAGCAACGGAAACATTGGTCGTTGCTGTATAAACGGCAGCGGTTTCTTGCACACCTGCTGCAATATCACGAATATAAAGGTTACCCGTACTACTGTAGAAGAATGCCACGTTATAAGCACCAATGTACTGCAAAGCTTCACCGACTTGCTCTGTTACACCCAACATAACCGTCATCAAATCATCGGCGATGTCGCCAATAGTCCACGCGCGCCGCATGTGATCCGTCGCAACCGCAGTTTGACGTAGCGGGTAAATTTTAATGTCCCCTGTGACGCCACGGACTGCCGTCATGGCAAATTCTTGGACATCATCGAGCCACGTCTCAACAATCAACGTGCCACCATCAATCATCGGGGCAACCAGCCCTAAATCCCAATCGCCTCGCAGAATAACGGTATCGTCGTGATGCTTGTGTTTAAAAATAGGTTTGACCACCACTGGGTAACCAAGGTCTGCGGCTGCATGTGCAACCTCGTCCAATGAACTCACTGTTTCATACGGCAAAATATTCAATGACTGGCTTTCGGCAAAAGCCCGTCCCAGAGCATGATCATCAGTCAGTTGTAATAAATCCGTTCCCTGTGGCAACCGTGATTCAGCCAATGCATCGATAACTTTGGCTGGTAACCAGGATGACGTATAAGTCACCATTGATGATAGTGCCAAAAAATTTTGCAGTGCTGTTAAATCACCGGCTGTTTCAACGAAACGATAATCTGCTTCAGATAACACTGGCGCCTCAGGGTTCGTGCTATATGCCGCCACATTATAACCCATATTATGGGCCACTTGGGCGACATACTGGCTCATCATATCGTCACCTAAAATACCAATTGTTGATCCTGGTAAAAATTCAAGACTCATACTTTTTCTCACTTCGTTTCGTAACTCTAATTAACATCATATTGATTTAAATGATACGTTTCAATCATTTGCACGATTTTTGTCGCATAACCTGGATCGGTCGCATAACCGCCGCTGACTAATCCCTGCGCTGCTGCTTTATAATCGGCTGCATAAATCACAGCCGCATAACGCTGGGCATTATCCGTCGTCCCATGGGCCAAGAGGTACGCGTGGTCATCCATCGACGCACGCCAATCTTGATACGTTCTGAAACTCGCATTAATGGTCACCCATTCGTCATTGACATATTCTTTAGTAGCCAGCGTCACGCTTGGCATACCAGGTGAAGCCTTCACCCCGAAGAAATTATTATACTTTGCAGCAAGTTCCGATCGTCCCCAATCCGATTCTAAGGCAGCTTGCGCAATACTAATTGACGCACGCACGCCATACTCCGTCTGCAAATTTTGAGCTTCTGGGGCAATACGGGCAATGAATTGTTCCCGGGTTAATTGATTTAACGGTAAATCAGCCGTCGGCGTTTGCGCGGCAGCTTCATGATGTTGCATATCCGTTTGCCAAACAGCCACACCTAGAATAAGGACAACTAGTACAATCACACGTGGCCATTGCAGTCGCCCTTTTTTAACGAAAAAATGTGACAACTGAAAATTGCGTTTTGGCCGTCGTGGCTGACGCTTTTTTCTTTTTGCCATCACATTTTCCTCCTATTCTGACATTAAATCGCCATGATCCAGAGCTAGTAGACGCTGGAAACGATGCTCAGTTGCCATCAACTTAGCTGGCGTACCCGCCATCGCAATTTGCTGGTTCTCTATAAAAATAACCTTATCAACGAGCTCGATTCCGGTCAAGTGGTGGGTAACCCAAATCACAGTTTTGTCATGCAACGTTTTAAAAATCGTCTCCAATACCGCTAGTTCCGTAATTGGATCTAACGCAACTGTTGGTTCATCTAAAATGACAATCGGTGTATCTTGCAACAAGATACGGGCCAATGCGAATCGTTGTCGTTCACCACCGGAAAAACGACTTCCCATCTCACTCATTGGTGTTGCTAGGCCGTCAGGTAATTGTACCACGAGTTCTTTTAGATTAACCTGTTCTAACACGTCCCACAACTCTTCATCAGTCGCGTCAAGTTTTCCCAAACGCAAATTATTGGCGACCGTACTAGCGAATAGGTACGGTTGCTGATCTAAGACCGCAATTAACGTCGCACGTTGGCTACTTAAATCAGCCACGGCCGTACCACCAATGGTAACCGTACCAGCCAATGGCATTTCGTCACCAAGTAATAGTTTCAAAAGGGTTGTCTTTCCTGCGCCGGATTGACCAAGAATTGCAATTTTTTGACCATCTGGAATCGTCAGAGACAGGTCCTGCAGCACTGGCGTTTGATCATAACCAAACGTCACCTGATTGAGCACAATTGTCGGATTACTTGGCTGTGCAGCCTGCTGTGTCGTTTGCAACTGTGCTTCAGCTTGAGCCTGTTCGTCCATTTCATTTAACCGTGTAATCGAATTTTGATAACGTGGCCACTCACCTACCCCAGTGCTAATTGATGTCAATGCATCCTCAGCCGGGAAAATAGCTAGCACAAACGCTGCAATCCAATTAACACCAAAGCTGCTACCCCCAAAGTGACGAGTTGCAAAAACTAGCAAGACAATTGCCGTAAAGCCAATTATCATCGCACCACTAAAATCACGCCACCAATTAAAATGAGCCTGTTTAGACTTCAACTGATTAATGGCATTGAAGTCAGCTTGTTGTCGCTCAGCCAGTTCTGCTGTTCGGCCAGCTAAAATCCAATCTTGCAAGCCCATGACCGTATCAGTTAAGTCTGTATACAATTCAGCTTCTAGTTGTTGTTGTTTAAAATCACGTGCCCCGTTGACCGCTAGCGTAATCATTGGCGCTAAAATGGTTGTCATCCCCAAAATTAAGAAGATTGCCAAGGCAAATCCCCAATCAAATACGCCAACACCAATCGCAATTAGGACGTAGATAACTAATCCAATCACGGTTGGAAACAGCGTCCGCAAGTAAAAGTTTTCAATTTTAAACAGGTCATTTGCTAAAACATTCAAAACCTCACCCGTTTGCGTTTTCGCATAAACCGATTTTGTTCCCGTTTCAACTAACTCATATAACCGCCGACGAAAGGTCGACACAATTTTAAGTACCCAATTGTGCGACACGAGTCGCTCGGCGTAGCGGAATGATGGTCGTCCAATTCCGAATGCACGTGTCAACACGATTGGGACATAGACCATCAAAATATTTTCAGGAATCTGTGCCGAACGTGAAATCAGGAACCCTGAGGTAAACATCAAAGCTGCCCCAGAGAACGTTGTCATAAATCCTAAGAAAATAATCAAGGCTAATAATTTTTTATATGACCTGAGGTATGGAAATACCCAGGTGTCTCGTTTGATCAGTAATATCATTTTACGCATGTGTCGTTCCTCGCATCGCTGCTTGTAAGGTCACGAAGTAGCCGTTATTCGCAATTAAGTCAGCCAGCGTTCCTTGTTCAGCTATTTGACCATCTCGCATCACAATAATCCAATCCATTTGGCGCAACCAGTGTAATCGGTGCGTGGCAAAAATAACTAATCGATTGTCGAAAACCGGTAACATCGTCTCTTTCAATAGCGCTTCAGTTTCAATGTCCAAGTGCGCAGTCGGTTCATCTAGCAGAAGAACGCGACGCTCTTCATCGAGCATAATCCGGGCTAACCCAATTCGTTGTGCTTGACCACCGGACGTTTGCATTGCCCCTTCACCAATTAACGTATCCAGGCCATCAGGTAGACTAGCAAACCAATCGGCAAGTCCCACTTGTTGTAACACTGCAATCAGATCTTCATCACGCTGATCGGGTGCATAAAATGCCAGGTTAGCTCGTAGTGTGTCATGAAAAATATACGGATGTTGCGGCAACACCTGAATTTGCTCTTGCCATTGTCGCTGCTGCAGGTGTGGCAATGCTTGTTCATTAATCTTTACATCACCATCGCCAACTAGGAATCCACCTAACAGATTAAGCAAAGTCGATTTTCCTGAACCAGAAGTACCAACCAAGGCCACTTTGGCATGACCGGTCAAGGTTAAGTTAATCTGCTGAAGTGCTGGTCGATCAGCATTAGGATAGCTAAATGATACCTGTTCTAAAGTCAACGTATCCGTTGCTTGCCAACGTTGACTCCGTCGCACATATCGATTCGTTTCTGGCGCAACCGGTTGTTCTAACAAAGTCATGATATCTGCTAAAGCGTTCTTACCATTTAGCGTGGCGTGATAATCATTAGCAAAATTTCGGATTGGCAAGAAATATTCGGGCGCCAAAACTAAAATCGTTAAGGCCGGCAACAAGTGTGTTGCCCCATCCATTAAACCTAACCCCAAGAACAAGGCAACAACCGCAATTGATAATGTTGTAAAAAAGTCCAACGCAAACGTTGATAAGATAGCAATTTTAAGCGTACTCATCGTTGCTTTACGATGGTCTTCCGAAACATCGTAAATATTTTGCGCATATTGCTTGGCTAACCCCAATTGTTTCAACGTTGTTAGGCCACGGAGTGAATCAACGAAATGATTTGATAAACGATTAAATGTTTCATACTCTCGGTCAGCCTTAGCTTGGGCCGCCAATCCCAGCACAATCATGAAAATCACAATCACTGGATAAATGACAAATAAAAATACCGCCTGTTTGAAATTAATCGTCGCAATATACAGCAAAATGAGCCACGGGGTGATGCTCATATCAAATAATTTCACCAACACCAAGGTTAAATAATCATGGACTTGGTCGATACCTTCAACTGCTAACGTCACTGACTTACCAGTCCCTTGATTTGCCACCGTTCGTGGACCTAAAGCCGCATACTTCTGTGTTAACTGAGTCTGCAAACTAGCCGTCGTTTTATCGGCAAATGGGGCCAACGCGTATTGCTTAGCGACCCCCGTCACTTGTCGTAACAAATAAGCCAACATAAACCAAACAAGCACCATGCCAATTGATGTTAATTGATGGCCACCCCACAAATCAGTGATGGCGACACTTAGAAACCGCCCTTGACCAATAATGGCAATCGCCTGAATCAACGTTAGTAGTGATAACACGCCGAGCGCTTGCCGGGCACCCGGAAATTTAAACAATCGTTTATCTAACATGACAAACTCTCCATTTTCTCGATATGTACAAAGGGGACCAAGTTAACCTTGATCCCCTTCCATGTCCGTACGTGACGGGCATTATTACTTCTTAACAACAATGCGTTGACGGAAGATGTAGAAACTCCAAATTTGGTATGCCAAGACAATTGGCAAAGCCGTCAACGAAATAATTGTCATCCACTTCAGTGTGTACGCTGATGATGTTGCATTCTTCAACAGCAATGACATGCTTGGTACATCCCCAACAATCACACGTGGGAACAAACCGGTAAATAGTAGTAGCACGACTGCAATGATGGCCAATCCCAACGTGATAAATGACCAAACATTACGCCGCTTCAAACCAGTCAACCACGCAATGACTGTCAGCAAGACAATCACGGCTAGAAACGCCACCGTAATCAACGGCTTCTTAGCAAAGAAGTCAGTAAACAAGAACAAGCCTGCCGCAAAAGCAACTTCACCAACCAACAAAACTGGATACAACACCTTGATTTGTGTTTGAACCCGGTCATGTAGGACGCCCGTCTCTACCTTCAAACGTAGGTAATTCAAACCGTGGACATATGACAACAACGCCACTGCAACACCCCCAATAATTGAGAAGACGTTGAAGTAGTCAAAGAACGTTGCTGACATGTCACCGGCTTTGTCCAATGGCATGCCTTGCACAACATCTGCGAACAACACCCCAAATAGGAACGGTACAAAGAACGACGTGACCGCCGAGATGGTTGTCCACAAATTACGATACTTGGCTGTCTTCATTTGCTCACGAAACTCAAATGAAACACCACGATAGATTAACCCTAACAAAATCGCAAATAAAATTAAGTAGAAACCTGAAAATAGTGATGCATACCAAAATGGCATCGCTGCGAACATGGCACCACCAGCAGTAATCAACCATACTTCATTACCATCCCAGTGAGGACCGATCGATGCAATCAAAGCATCTTCTTCATGTTCTGTCTTCGCAACGCCTTTTAGTGCCATCCCAATTCCGAAATCAAATCCCTCTAGAAAGAAAAATCCAGCAAACAGAACGGCAATCAAAACAAACCATAAAATTTGAAAATCTGTCATGCTTAAGCCTCCTTGCCAGCTTCAAATGCTTTTGCAGAGAACGGATCAACCAATTCTTCGGCCACACGTTCTTCAGAATCAGGTCCGGCAATCATCACGCGTCGTGACAACATCACCATCAAGCCACCCAAAACAGCAAACGTTAGGAAGTACAAAATATTTGATGTTAGTAATGAAGCAAATGACACATTTGGTGATACGGCATCAGCAATTGTCAAAACGCCGTAAACAACCCACGGTGCACGTCCTAATTCTGTAACCAGCCAACCAGCCGTAATGGCAACGAATGGCAAGTACATTGCTAGTCCGAAAATCCACAATGCCCACTTGTATTTCGTAATATCAAGCTTAGACTTCTTACGAACAGCCCATAAAGCAACGACTGATAAGAGGCCGAAAGCCCCCGCCGACATGGCCATAATACGGAACGCATAATAAATCGTATTGTTTGGTAGGTAGTAGTTCATATCCTTACCAAACTTAAGATCATACTTTTCGTGTAATTCTTTATTAATTTCTGTCCAACCTTGGCTTCCACCAACAAGCGAGTGGTGCGCCAAAATTGACAACACGTATGGCACGTCCAATGACCATTCAACTTCGTGAGTCTTTGGATTCGTGTAAGCAACGACCGACCATGGTGCCGATTCGTTCTTACCACCAACGTTTTTATCAAGTCCCTCAGTTGCAGCGAACTTCATTGGTTGGTCATCTTGCAAGTACAATGAGTGACGATCACCCGTCAAACCAATTCCCGCTGTTCCAACCAATGCCACAATTGCTGCAATCTTAATTGACTTCTTAAAGAAATCTAGCTCATGTGTTGGCTTACGTAGCAGCGACCAAGCTGATACACCCATCACAACAAATGATCCTGCCAAGAACGTCCCAAAGATAACGTGTGGGAATTCTAGCCATAATTGGTGATTCTGTAGCAATGCTGGAAAATCAACCAAAACGGCACGGTCAAACTTATGATCCACCTTGAAACCAATTGGATTCTGCATAAATGAGTTAGCTGCCAAAATCCACAAAGAAGAAAAGGCTGACCCAATCGTGGTAATCCAGATAAAGGCCAGGTGAAGACCTTTATTGAAACGCTCCCAACCGAACATCCACAAACCCAAGAAAGTCGATTCCATAAAGAACGCTACCAAGGCTTCAACAGCCAAAGCTGGTCCAAAGATGTCCCCGACATAACGTGAATATCGTGACCAGTTCATCCCAAATTGGAATTCTTGAACGATACCTGTAACAACACCAACAGCGAAACTAAGTAAGAAAATCTTACCCCAGAACTTCGTCATGCGTTTGTATTGCTCATCTTTTTTGATGACATACATCGTCTCCATAATTGCAACAACCAAACCTAGTCCGATTGACAGCGGTACGAAGAAGAAGTGAAATACAGTTGTCATGGCAAATTGCACACGTGCCAAGTCTAAAATAGACAGGCCCATTGTCAAATCCATACTGTTTGCCTCCTATAAAATATTAAATTATCCCTAAACAATGAATAAATGCTTACATAGTTCTAATTGTACAGAGTATGTCCTATTTTTGCCACTTTATTTATGTCACTTTAGAATTTATTCATACAAATCACCCTTTCCGGACATTTGTCGCTAAAAAAATCCCAGCTTCACTAATGAAACTGGGATTTACACCGCAACCATTGGTCTAAGACCAAGTCGCCCTTATCTGAAAAATATGAATTATTCTGCTCGACGCAACACCGTCAAAACAGGTACGCCAATTAACGGCACCAAAATAGCTGACACAATAATTTCAAAAATACCATTGAAACCAGCAACTCCGACAATCAACCAACCAAGCAAGCCGGTTTGTGGGATGCCGGTAAAGGTCGTGTGCATCACGGTAAAGCCAATCCACGTGAAACCAAGTACAAAGAACGTGTTAATAAAGGCAGACAATGCACCAAGACCAACAAGCCAAATTGTTTGTTGCCCCAGTGAACGGTTCCTTACAAAACGCCAATAGAGATAACCAATAATCAACCCCACCAGAATACGTGGCACAAGCGCCGTAATTGGGTTGCGGAAGATCAGTCCACCAATTACAGGTGCGTGTGTCCAAGCATTCCATAGCGCGTACGCTCCCCAAACAAAACCAAGCAACGCACCACGCGCTGGTCCAAGGATAAGCGCACCGATAGCGACCGTCACACTAATAATTTGTACCGCCGCACCCACGGCAAAAGCACCAAGTGGCAAATAACCCAACCATGGAATAATCGATTGTACCAAAATAATTGCAATGAATAGCGCCGTCAATACCATTTGACGAGTCTTCAAACGTGTATTTGTCATTTCCAATAACCTCTAAATTTATTAATGCGGTTATTATATCAGGCTATCTGTGCTGACAGTGGAGAAAAGGGAATACACTATTAATAGACGAACTCCTATAAATGACATACACTTATCGTAAGCAACCCAAATCAAGGAGGAATTTATTATGTCACGCTTACTCTTAGAAGTTACAAAATTACAACCGCAAGACATCGTCGTCTTACATGACCTCGATATTACTGTTGTGACACCTGACACAGTCACTGCAGCTGATATCAGCGAAATTGAAATTAGTTACGGCTGGTCAACAGAAATCGGTAAAAAAATACTTGCTGATCCAACTAGCAAACTTCGGTGGGTTCAAACCATGTCGGCTGGTGTCGATTACATGCCTTTAGCAGAGCTTGCAGACCGACAGGTGATGTTAACGAACGCCAGTGGTTTGAAGTCTGTCCCAATTGCCCAATCTGTCATCAGTTATATCCTACATTTCGCCCGGGGGTTAAATGTTTATCAAACCCAAACCCACTGGCAAGAATTCACTGATCAATATACGATTAGCGAGTTACCTACCGTTATCTTTGGAACTGGCAACATTGGACGCCAAATCGCCCACTATCTGAAGGCGCTTGGTGGACGTGTGTATGGCGTCAACACCTCTGGTCACCCAGTTGACGGCTTTGATGACGTTGTCGCAATCGACAATCTCGGTGCACTACCTGATGATATTGCTGTCGTTGTTGACGTCTTGCCTGGTACCGACACAACGGTTAACTTTTTCAACGCTGAACGGTTTGCAACCCTTGGTGATTTGTATTTGTTCATTAATGTTGGTCGTGGCACGACAGTCAACCAAGCTGATTTAATCACGTCCTTGCAAGCAGGGACTATCCGTCAGGCAGCATTAGATGTTACGTTGCCTGAACCATTACCTGATGATTCACCATTGTGGCAACAACCCAACCTACTATTAACGCAACATACAACTTGGGCAGAACATTCTAGTGCGGGACGTGCTGGCAACCTGTTCCCCTTATTTATGAAGAACTTACCAAGTTACTTAGCAAACGAGCCACTATCAGTCAATGTCGTGGATTTAACACGCGGTTACTAATACTAAAACCCCCAGCAAAATTTTTGCCGGGGGTTTTTGGTATTCATTAATAGCTATACCTCTTCAGGCATAACTGGGGCCAAATATTGCTTCACATCATCTTGCAACTTGGCATCCTTAGAAAATTCAGCAGCTGCATATACTAGCATCTTAGCGTTCGTTGATTCTTCTTCTAACGATAAAGCATCCGCACAACGCGACCGCAACATTTGTAGCTCTACCATTTCATGATAGTCTGTCACTTCAGGTGCGGGTAGAATACCAATCGCTTCCGTAACCCGTTCCATCGCTCGTTGCGGATCTTCAACAGCCAAATACATCTCTGCTCGATGACGGTTCGTATGCGCAATGACACGTGCCATACTGAGTTGCACATCCCGTGGTAATCGATGGATAATACCGCGAGCCCGTTCGAAACATTCCGACGCGTTAATGTGTTCACCCTGCGCTAGCCAAGTCGCACCCATCTCCGTGAAAATTTCGACCGTCAACTCATACTGATGCTTTTCGACATCTCCTAAGGCTAACTGCAACAATTGCATAGCGTCCGCAATGCGATTTTCTGCTAATGCAACCCGGGCCGACAAGACATTGTATTCCGGATAGGCAAAGACTGGGATACGACTCATTAACCCCGGATTTTCCAGTGCTTCTGCTGCCTGCTCGATTTCGCGACGTTCAATCAATTGACGCACGACACTCAACGTCGTCAACATGCGATTATCCATGCGTGCGACGTCGGATACCGTTAGTTGTAGCCGATCACATAGCTTTTGTAAAACTGTGATATTCGATACCTCATCTAGTCGTTCAATCCGTGATAGTAACGACTGATGACAAATTCCTTCAGCAGCCTCTGCTTGAGAAATCCCCAATTGTTCACGTCGACGCTTTAGTGCACCACTTAATACCTTCATTACATAATCTCCCAATAATCCATAAGATATTCCTATCTTAACGGGGAGAATATCAACTTACAAGCGCACCCTGTTAACTGTTAACAGGCACGCTAATTAATTTCATAGGCAATTACGAAAGATATCATTGACCGCATATACTGTACATCAGCATTGCCACCCAACCTTGCCACTATGACAAGGTCGCGACATTTATTTTGAATATGCAAAAACTTCATCTCATAACACAATATGGCTAATATGGTTGACCTGGCATGTGATCCTATCTCGGTGCATACTCCTAATCGATTAAAATAAAAAACGTGACTCTGTAGAATACAGAATCACGTTTATCAATATCGTTTGCAAATAAAAATGGTAGACAATCGCCTACCATTATCAGAGCGGAGACAGAGGGATTCGAACCCTCGCGCCAGTTTCCCGACCTACACCCTTAGCAGGGGCGCCTCTTCAGCCTCTTGAGTATGTCCCCATGTCAAAAGTTAAACCTTTTAACCAATGGGACTGAGAGGACTCGAACCTCCGACCTCACCCTTATCAGGGGTGCGCTCTAACCAGCTGAGCTACAGTCCCATGAGATTCGACTCTCTTGTCTTGTTTGAGTGTAAATCACTCAAAACTGAATATCGTTTCAATGAATGTGTAGGTTTCCGATTTTCCTTAGAAAGGAGGTGATCCAGCCGCAGGTTCTCCTACGGCTACCTTGTTACGACTTCACCCTAATCATCTGTCCCACCTTAGACGGCTGGCTCCCGAAGGTTACCCCACCGGCTTTGGGTGTTACAAACTCTCATGGTGTGACGGGCGGTGTGTACAAGACCCGGGAACGTATTCACCGCGGCGTGCTGATCCGCGATTACTAGCGATTCCGACTTCATGTAGGCGAGTTGCAGCCTACAATCCGAACTGAGACGTACTTTAAGAGATTAGCTCACCCTCGCGGGTTGGCAACTCGTTGTATACGCCATTGTAGCACGTGTGTAGCCCAGGTCATAAGGGGCATGATGATTTGACGTCAT
>ERZ894226.139-NODE-139-length-58650-cov-12.626265_pt1 | contig 58650 bp, 45 predicted proteins | sample MGYA00380294_ERZ894226 | MGnify/ENA primary metagenome ERZ894226 (study PRJEB32331, sample SAMN06328434) | human gut metagenome | biome: human gut microbiome; feature: stool | host: Homo sapiens | collected 2014-10-29 ... | reverse complement strand
TGAATGGCGTCCGCGCCATTCGGTTGCCGAGTTTTTGAACAAAGGCGCAGGATACCAGCCACGCCTGTTGCTCGTGCGCTAGCACGACACACACTCTCCCCCAAAAAAATCGCACGAAAAAAGCACCAGGTCTCTCCACCTGGTGCTTTGTTCCAACCAATTCTCTTTATCCCTCTCAGCCGCTCTTACCCAGCTAAGGATCGTAGTAGTTGGCGTTTGCCACCGTCAACTACCTTTCAAAAGTTACTTACTAACTTTTCAACACTATTTATAGTAAGTGGAAATGGTGAATTAAAATGTGAATAATTGTGAAGAAATTGTGAACGACGCATTTTTAGCCATTTACGTGTTGCAAAATCGCAACACATCTACGACTTAGGTCGGTTCAACTCACTTCCCATGGGCTTTGGCAAGACGTTTTGCTGGATTAGCTGCACGATTTGATCATTCTGTGGCAAATCAGAATGCTGTGCGTCATCCCCCGTCACCGTGATTTGTGTATAATGGGCAACTTGCTTTTGGAAAATATACTTACCGGCTTCGACTGATTCTTCAGGAACAATTCCATCATCATCATATGTCTCCGTACCCAAAATCGAATACACCGTCAAATCAGTTGGGAGAGCTTTCCGATGCTTAATAAAGTCCGCCAACATTTGTGTCTTGTTGTTAATGCTCTTCTCGGCAAAATTATACGGTGACCCAATCGTCATTAAGACATTAACTTGTAGTTCTTCCGCTTGATAATACTGTTCTAAATATCGTGTCCAAATCAAGCCCCCATTCGAGTGACCAATGGCTTGAAACCGGCGGAAATGGTAACGCTTTTGCAGCATGAGAATCGCTTTATTGAACCACGCGGCTTGCTTTTTGATATTGGCATAACCATCATGATTGTTTTCAAAAGCAACCACCATATAGGGGGCCTGATCACGGGCCCGCAATTTGCCGCTAACCGTCATCGCCCCGGTCTCTTTCACGGTCACTTTCAGTAAGCTGTGCTTATTAACCCCTTTATTTAATTCCTTTACCAAACCATCAAAGCGGTTTTGTGATGCTGATGACCCTGGAATTAAAATCGTTGGCGTCATTTTAGAATTAAAAATTGCACGATTTGTTGAGGTTTTAGCCTCACTCCATCGTAAACCCAGTATAATCATCACCACGAGTAATATGAACATACCCGCGGTAACTACCCATTTAAGTCCATTGCGCATCTGTCACCTCTTCTAAAATCCGTTTTGCTGGTTGCCAATATAGCCAAATATCTAGCAGTAATATCGCAACCATGACAATTGCATAAGCCCCCAATTGGTGAGAGGCTAGCCCACCTAACAACAGGTTAGGCGTACCACTTGGCACCCAATAAACCGCAGGTGCTAAGTGGCGGAATAATAGCAGCGCCCCTAATAATAAGTTCACGATTGTGACAACGACCATCCGCCCCATCAGCCGTGGCCGCCACATAATCGGTATCATAAAGGCTAATGGCCACCACTGATCTAGTAATAATGGTATCAACACCAACAACCAAGTAATCGACACATGTTTCATGCGGCGCCGGATCATCATCGCCAAAAACAAGGCCAACAACATGCCAGCACTCCCAACTAACGCAAATGGTGCCAACGGATAAAGACTGTATAGATTGGGTAAGGTTTGGTGTTGCAACATTGCGACCAAATTGGCGTTGGCCGTTGTGGTACTGATATCTGGATTCACCACTGATGACAGACTATTTAAGCCAAGACCATTACCAAGCACCGCCATCACATACCAGGCAATGCTCGACCACAAATGTTGTGGGCCATCACCAAACCAGCCATTGACAACTTGTTGTAAGTAAGCCGTCAAACTAAATTCCCACCAACGCTGCACCACCAAAATATACAACGCATAGATAGCATTCACCGCAACGCCCATACTAAAGCGCCATTCAGGCCTGACACGTTGTACTGGCCAAACCAATGACATGACAAATACTGGCAAAATAAGCCAGTTAATCATTTGTGGGTTACCTAGCAAATGCCACACAATTAAGGCTGACAAAGCAATTAAAACCCCTAATTGTTCCGTTTTGAGATGTGACTTTAGCAAGGTCATCAACGTTCTGGCTACTACTAACACTCCGACTAATTGGAATCCCATGGTCAGTGCGTTTGTAATCAACCCATTTAACATCACAAACTTGCCCACGAATTTTGTGTAATGTAACACCGTCGGAAAAAAGCCATCCGGCAGTAACACAAGTCGTTGTCCTAACGCTAACCACGTTAAGGCCAATACAACCGGCAATAACGTTGCCATACTTTGTTGCGTCGCCGCCAAATATCTTTTCATAGCATTCCTCTCTATTCAGTCGCCGCCCGGAACATCAATTGTGCAAAGGCCACGTTCGCGTGTGTTTTTTGGGTCATCCGATTACTGAACCAAATCACCATTGTGTGTCCATCACGGGATGTTTTAATTGTTGGTTCATAACCCTGAATTAAACCATGCAAATAGAGTGATCCATCTGCTTGATGGTAAAGACCACTGGCATATTGCTCATTACCATTCGTTTTGGTCATGTTTTGCCAAGCTGTTTTAGACAGCAGTTTGCCATGTAGTTCGTCTTCTAAGAATTCATACATATTAACGACAGACGTCGCCTTTGCCCCGGTACCAATCTCACGGTTATAAATCATGGCCGGTCCAGCATAATGTTGGCCAGTTTCTTTTTGACTTTCAGTATAGTACGGTGACTTCGTAAATGCATCATAACCTTGGAAATTATATCCTTGGTGTTGGTTATACAGCGCATTAAATTGATCATCATACGACTTCCCCTGTAACTGACGGAGAATCATCGCAATCACATCATAATTCCCAGCTTCGTAACGCCACTTTGGCGTTTGCTTAATCTGGATATGTTGCATGTCAAAATTCAAATACGCCTCCTCATCCAAATCTTCCTTAGAAACCTTCGTCAAATGGTAATTAGATGTCATCGTCAATAACTGACGCATGGTAATTTTTTTAGCATTTGGTAGCGATGGTAAAAAGTGGCTAACCGTTGTGTCTAATGTCAGATGATGGTCTGCAAGCGCCCGCATCAACATGATGGCTGTTAGATTTTTCTGAATTGAAGCCATTTCGTATTCCGACTGGACATTCAACGCTTGATTGGGCGTCGTCAGAGTGTGTCCATACGCCTGATACAAAACTGGCTTATTATCACGAACAACTAATAGACTACCTGAAAGCTTATTTTTAACAACCGTGCGCTTTGCTAAATCGGCCATCGCTGGATCGTGACTAAATGGTTTTTTGGCCCAACTAACGTGGTGCGTCGCCGCCACAACCGGTCGCGCTGCGCCGCCAACCATTGTCATGACACTAGTTGCTAAGACAACCGCACTAATCATTAATTTTCGCTGATTCATTTCCTTACTCCTACTAAAAAAAGTGGTGACGCATCGCCACCACTTTTGGTTTAATTCACTGATGTCGCCGTCATCCAGTCATGACCATAATACTTATCCTGCATGTGATAAGTTGGCGTTGATTGTGGTGTTGTTAAGAAGTGGTTTACCCGCTTATCAAACGCTAGCCAACCGCGCCACCCCATGTGGATGGTATCTTGCATGAAATATTGCTTATCCCCTGATTGAGAAAAATCAGCAATATTCGTAAAGCCTTGTGTCGTTAACTGTGACTTAATCTTCGCAACCGTCTGGTCATACATCTTCATATCAAGTCCCGTGTATGCCGCCCACTTTTCATTAACTGGTTGGATAACAAAGAGCACATTGGTATGTGTCGCTGCAAACTGTTGCAATGCCAATTGCAAATCACCATATTCGGGTGATTGCAAATAATTAAACTGACGCTGTGAGCCTCGTAGCTTACCCAATTGCTTGGCAACACGTTGTTGATAAAACTTATCATCGATGCCAAACTGGTTCGACTTCGTGTGCTCTGCGGCATACTTGTCAGCTAAAGCGTTCAATTTTGTTTCATTGTACGTTTTTGGCAAGTTAGCTGTCTTAGGTAACACGCGCTTCGTATAATTATTTCCCAATTGCATATCAGCAAATAGTGAATCCTCATGGTTCAAGAAACGTAGCTTCATACTAATCCATCCTTGATCATTTGCGGTCAGCTTCTTGCCATCAGCAATACGTCGTAGATAACCAGTTAGTGATGAAGAGACATTCATTGCCAACAAACGCTTTGCCGCATAACGATCAGCCGTGGTCCCCTTAGCATGCTGTAACCACGTTAATGCTTGTGCTTGGTTAAAGTAATACTTAAACGCATTTGGATCTTCACCCTGCTTCACAAACCATTGTGGTGAAATCACGTACACGGCCTGCTTATTGGTCAATTGCTTGGTGATTTGTTGCATGCCAAAGTACTGTGTCAATGACTGTGCCCCACGTTGTCCCAATAAGAAAGGACGGTATGAGCGGTGATAACCTTCCGCCAAAACGGATGGGTGGAACGTATCCATACGGCTCCACTCACTAGAACCGAAGAACGGTACAAAGCGGTGTTGCTTATCGCTTAAGGCCCGTTGCTTAAGGGTTTGGTTCTTAAACACAATCGGTGTTAAGGCATTTGCAGCACGCTGCTCGGCTTGATAGTCGTGCTTATTGTTATCCTCCGGCATCAACATAATACCAGCTATAACCGCAACAACCGCAACGATGACTGGACCAAAAATCAGGCCCAAACGCTTAAGCATTTTGCAACTCCTTGATACCTTCAATAATCTTGTTTGCTGTGTTCCAGTCGTCACGACCCATTTCAGAAACTGGTACCTTAATGTTAAACTTGGCTTCGATTTCAAGCACAAGTTCAACCGTTCCCATTGAGTCCAAGACACCGGCATCAAACAAATCTTCATCCATCATGTCTGATACGTCTTCCAAGAACAAATCGTTAATCATTCCCAATACTTCAGTCTTTACATCCATTTTTATATACCTCATTCATTACTAGTGATTATGGAACCAAAGTTGGTCCAAGAATCCAGAGAACAGCAAGAAGCTAACCATCACAATGTTAAACGTTAGGAAAATTGCAAACCCTTCCGTGAACTTATTGTGCGGAATTTGCTTCTTATGGCGACGCTTGTAACGCAGCCACCAATCATTAATCACCAAGGCTAGTCCGTGGAAAATACCGTAGCTGATGTAATACCAAGTTACACCGTGCCAGAATCCCATGATCGTCATGTTAAGCACATAAACCACACCAGACGTGACATTCCGGTTCTTAAACACCTTGTGGCGCATGAACACCATCACTAGGCGCATAAAGATAAAATCACGGAACCAAAAACTTAGTGACATGTGCCAACGATTCCAAAAGTCCTTCAAGTTTTTCGCCATAAATGGCTTATCAAAGTTCATTGGTGTCTCAATACCCATTAAGTATGAAATGGCTACTGCGAACAATGAGTACCCGGCAAAGTCGAAGAACAAGTCGAAACCATACGCATACATGACACCAATCGTTGGCCAATTAATTAGCCCTCCAGCAACCAGTGCCTCATGCTCTAAGCCCGGCAAAAGTAATGTCCCAAAAATATAAGCCAAGATGAACTTGTAAAAGAAGCCTAAGAACAAATAGTGGACCGCTTTTTCAATCATCCCCAAGTACTTATCTCGATCGGGTACCGTTTCATAATCTTCCGTAAAGCGACGGAACCGATCAATTGGTCCGGAAGACAAGGTTGGCATGAAGAGCATAAAGCGTAAGAATTGGCCAAAGGTGAATTCCTTCAACACACCATCACGCATCTCCATCAACATGCCGACCGAACGGAACATCAAGTAGGAAATTCCTAAAAAGCCAAGTAATGAGTTTTGCCCCATCGTCACAGCTGGTGTGATCTTCACGATTGCTAGTGGCAATACATCTAAGAATACGGCACCATAGAATACCCACTTATTATCCGCCTTTTGCCGATATTTAGCATAGCCGAAGACCATCACAGCCTGCCAGATAATATACCCGATTAAGGCGATAAATTGTTGCCAGTGGGAACCAGCGAACATCAAAACAATAAACGCTAATGATACTAAACCTTCGTACCACTTAATGCGCTTACCAAAAAGTAACGCCACCACAACTGGAATTAACGCAACAAGCAAATAGATGAAATACTGAGGATCGCCGTATGGCTGCCAATTTGGTAGCTCTTGCAACCAGTTCATCATCGGTTATTAACCTCTGCAATCAACGCCTTAATATTAATCTTGCCATTTGGCGTAATTGGCAAGTCTTCACGATACATGAAGCGTGAAGGCATCATGTATGGCATCATATCATTTTGCAAATCTTCCTTAATTGCCTTAGTCAATTGCAAATCCTTTTCGAATTGCTCACGGACACCAGGCTTAACCACAACGTAGGCCAACAAGTTTTGCACCTTGTGTTGATCGTTATAACGTGGCACAGCAACCGCTGATTCAACATATTGTGACAAGTTCAAGATGTGTGATACTTCTTCCAACTCGATACGGTAACCATTGAACTTGATTTGGAAGTCCAAACGACCACCATAGTGCAACATGCCATCCTCATCAAAGTAACCCAAGTCACCCGTGTGGTAAGCTGGTTGACCATCTAATTCAAAGAAGGCTGCTGCCGTCTTCTCGGGATTGTTCAAGTAACCCTTTGAAACCGCTGGACCAGACACAATGATTTCACCTTGTTCGCCAGCTGGCAACTTGTTACCATCTTCGTCCATGACAAAAGTTGGTGAATCTGGCTTAGGGAAGCCAATTGGCAAACGCTCAGCCTTTTCAATCATCGCTGGTGTGATCGCAACTGCAGACAAAGCAACCGTCGCTTCAGTTGGACCATAGGCATTCACAATGCGGGCTTCTGGGAAGCGCTCGTGCAACTTGGCTGCCGTACTTACCGTCAATTCTTCACCATCAAAGTAGAAGTACTTAATGGTTGGCATCTTTTCAGCATTAAAGTCTTCTGACAACATAGCCATATCAGCGAATGATGGCGTTGACGTCCAAACTTGAATTGGCAATTCAGGCAAAGCCGCAAACAATTCCTTGAAGTTTTCAGTGACGTGCTTTGGCAAAGCGTACAACGTACCACCCATTGCCAACGTTGGCGCCCAATACATGACTGACAAATCGAATGAGTATGGTGGTTGTGCCAACATTTGTGGTTGTGTTGGGACATCAAAATCATCCGTATTCAACATCCAGTTTGTGTATGATAACAAGTTGTTGTGTGAAATTTGCACACCCTTAGGCAAACCGGTCGTTCCTGACGTAAAGATGATGTAGTAGTTGTCGTCACCAGCAACCGCGTGCGTCATCTCATAATCAGCCTTTGAAGCAAACGCTTCGTGCACTTGATCCAGCGTCACAACGGGTACTGATGTAATATCGATTGGCAATGGATCGATAGCGATAACCAACTTAGGTTCACCAATCGTCAAAATGTTTGTTAGACGCTCGTTAGCTGAGTTCACGTCAACTGGTGCATAGGCGTGACCTGACTTACTCAACCCAACAAAGGTTGCAAGCATCTCATATTCTTGGCCACCAAATACCATTACCAATGACTTCTCAGGCAAGCCCAATGAATCAACATAGGCAGCCAAGCCATCTGAATCACGCTTCAAATCAGCGTATGTGTGCGTGTCACCAAGGACGTTGTAGACAGCCATATCTGGTTGCGTCTTAGCATAGTCATCAATCGTTGCAAGCATGTTTGTAATTTGCATGATAATCTCAAAATCTTCTTTCTATAAATCAAACAATCTCAAATTAGAATTCGTTATAAATAAAGTGGCCCTGTCCCAAGCCTGAATAACCATAAAGGTAAATCAAAGCCAGGATAACCAATGCATAAAATACGGTCTGTCCAATAAACTTCATCACAGGCTTTGTCTTGCGAACATCCTGTTCTTCCTTCATGTCTATCTCCTTGTGTAACTTTTTTTAAATTTACTTATCGTCAATATGACAAATATTTCGTACCTTAAAATAAACCCGCAACCTTAAACACATATTAAAAATACGTATTATCGGTTAACAAATATTTTTATATTTTTTTAGCTGGCCGAAAATAATAAAAAACTATTTTATTTGACAGCAAAATTCAATAACAATATGAGAGAACAACTCACCGTTCTCATTGTAATGTTATTTTAAGGTGATGCGATGCAAAAAAATGCCATAAAACGAAAAAGCCATCGACAACTTTTTAAAGTCATCAATGGCTTTTCATTATTTATATGATTAGGCAAAGAAGCCCATATCTGATGCAATTGATGGGTATGAGTACAAGTTGTGCTTAATTGCCCACTTGTCTTGCTTTTGGTTGATGGCTACTGTGAAGTAGTTCAACAACTCATCCGCCTCAGCACTCAAAACAGTCGCACCGATAATGACACCCTTTTCGTTCAAGACAACCTTTGCTTTAGCAATTGGTTCCTTGTGACGCCAGTATGCTAGCCAAGGCGTCATGTCAATTGAGTTAACACGCATGCCCTTTGCTTCAGCCTCAACAGCTGACATACCAACTTGACCCAACTTTGGTGATCCGTAGACCATCGTTGGAATAGCAGGGTATGAAATTTCTTCTGGCTCTGTACCAGTCAACAAGCCAGCCACATAACGCGCCTCATAGGCACCAGTTGGCGTCAACTTTGGTACAGGTGATTCAGCAACGTCGCCTACCGCAAAAATGTTAGGGTTCGTTGTACGCAAATCAGCCATAACCTTGATACCATTACCTGCAACTTCAACACCAGCTGCTTCCAAGTTCAAGTCTTCTGTATTACCTGCACGACCAGCTGCAATAAATGGCATATCGCTTGTTACACGACGACCATCTGCTGCAACGATATCGAAGCGACCATCCGCCGTTTCTTCTACGGCAGCGGTATCAAAGTTCCAGTGGAACGTAATGCCCTTACTCTCCATTTGCGCAATCAAATCTTGCGTCAAATCTTGATCAAACTCACGTAGGATAACATCGTGCTTCGCAACAACGTGTACCTTAGCGCCCGCTGCCGCTGCAATACCAGCAAATTCGATGGCAATAAAGCCAGCACCGATGAAGGCCACTTCCTCTGGCATCTTAGGCAAGTTCAAGAAGTCTTCATTGTCGTGTAATAATTCATCACCAGGTACTGACAAACGCGCAGGACGCGCACCCGTTGCGATAATCCACTTATCAGCCGTGAACGTTTCCGTTCCCGTTGAGACAGTGTGCTCATCAACAAAGTAGGCATGTCCGTACTTGTGTGTAATACCCGCATCATCCAAGCCCGCAATCTTACGAGCAGGCACAGGATCCGTGTATGCCATCTTGTGTTCCATCAAGGCTGGCCAGTCAATCTCATTGTGACCGATCAAGCCTGTGTGTTGCATCCATTCTGCTTGTTCCTTAGCTTCAACAGCCGCCAACAAGACCTTCTTAGGATCGCAACCATAATTAGGGCAGGTACCACCCCAGAGATACTCTTCGACAATCACAACTGATTGACCAGCTGCTTGCAATGGAAAGGCCGCTGACAAACCAGCAGGGCCTGAACCAATAACACCCACATTAAAGTGTTCCATGAGCACCACTCCTCCTTTTATTTATTGCTATTATTTTAACAGTTATTCGCAACTATTCCGAAAAATAAGGGGCTAAACTAAGCCTAAACTAATGACCAACGCTTGATCTAATTTTGCCACCAGGTGACCTGGGACAAGGCCAATTTTATCTTGCAATCGGCGCTTATCAATCGTTCGAATCTGTTCCAGCAAAATTACCGAATCCCGAGCAATCCCCGTATCCTCTAATTCAGCCGGCAACCCCACGTGGGTCGGCATCTTAGGCTTTGCAATTTGCGCGGTAATCGGTGCAACAATCACGGTTGGTGCATGTTGATTACCCACATCATTCTGAATAATCACCACCGGCCGTTGACCGCCTTGTTCCGATCCCACCACAGGTGACAGATCCGCAAAGAAAATGTCACCTCGTTTGATATCATGTCGACTTGCCATACGCTCTCTCTACTTCACTAAATGACGTGGTAATCTTGGTGACAATCCGGTTGCGATTTCATAGGGAATCGTATCCATCTTATTTGCCAAATCAACTAACGTAATTTCTTCGTCACCGACCTGACCAATCAGCGTGACAACCGTTCCAACCGGCATCTCTTCTGGTAGTCGGATCATAAATTGATCCATTGCAATTCGGCCAACTAATTCTGCGCGACGGCCATCTGGTAGCAAAACATCCATGCCTTGGAGAGCACGTGGATAGCCATCCGCGTACCCGACTGGCACTGTCCCAATCCATTCTGGTTCCGTCGTTGTATAAGTTGCCCCGTACGAAATTGATGTCCCAGCTGGCACCTGCTTAACGTGAACCAACTCAGCCTTCAATGACAAAACTGGTTGTAACTCACGATTTGGCAAGGCCCCCTGTGAGGCATCGAATCCATACATGGCCGCCCCAACACGAACTGCGTCCGTACTTGGTTGCTCATGCCACAATGACGTACCCGAGTTGGCCAAATGGCGCCAAATATCGGCTGGCAAATCCAACTCGTCTGTCAACTCGTGCCACTTGGCTAATTGCTTTTCAAAATAGACTGTATCATTCCCATCAGCTGTCGCAAAGTGCATGCCAATGCCTTGGAATACAACGTTATCAGCTGCATTCAACTTTGCAACCACCCGCTCGAGTTCCGCGCGATCGCGAATACCAATTCGGCCCATGCCAGTATCCACTGCAACGGATACCGTTAAGGTTGCTTCGGAATTAAGTTGACTTAGCGCATCATCCAGCCATGTCTCGCTGGCTACCACGGGAATTAAATCATACTTTGCTAAGTCAGCCACATAAGTCGCTGGCGTCACACCCAAAATCAAAATGGGTAACTTCACACCAAATTGGCGCAACCAAACTCCTTCATCAATCGTTGCCACTGCAAAGCCATCCACGCCAGCACGCTTGGCTGCCGTCACAATTTGTGGCAATCCATGCCCATATGCGTTTGCTTTAACAACGGCAAAGAACCGGTTCGTTTCGGTCAGCTCGCGCACGTAGGCCACGTTATGTGCCAAAGCCTCGGCTGAAATTTCCAACCAAGATGGGCGACGCTCACTGACCGGTTGGTGTAAAGACGCCAACGATTCCAAAATTACTGAACTATGTACGGTATCACCTGTGTGTGAAATTGAAATATGTGCCACCGCCTCGTCTTGCTTGGGGTGCTTGACCATGACTGGTTGTCCAGCTTCATTTGGTAATACTTCCATGTCGTGCCAGTGGGCTTCAGATCCAATGCCCGTACCAATGGCTTTACTATACGCTTCTTTAATAGAAAAACGACCAGCCAAAAATTCCATTTGGTGCTTACCCTTACGTACGTCAAACACCTCACGCTCTGCTGGTGTCAACACGACATCAATAAACTCAGGGCGACGCTCTGCCAAACGCGTTACATCGCTAATTACTTGTGCATCGATGCCTTGTCCGATAATCATTATAATCGACCTCCCAGTCCATAAATCATTGTCTCATTATACCCCGATTACGGTGCATAAAAAAGAGAACTTGTGCTGAGAAGTCCGGTTTGCTATTCAAAATTTTTGCGCAAAAAAGGCCGGTTATACAACCAGCCTTCTTTATTAATCGTTATTCTTGATGACAAAGTCACGTGATTGACGACGTGGTGCGCCTGAGCGGCCACGTTGTGAACGATCACCTGAACCTGTACGGGCACCGCGGTCGAATGAACGACGTTCGCGTTGTCCGCGTTCGCCATCGCGACCACCTTCACGACGACCACGGTATCCACCGCCGTTACGTGAACCGCCGTCGCGACGACCACCACGGTATCCACCACCGTTGCGTGAACCACCGCCGAAGCCTGAACGCTTACGTGGCAATGGACGCTCACGTGACAACGTGAATTCAGCATCCATTTCTGAAACATTCGCAACAGCTCCCAACAAAGCCGTAGCCAAAGTCTTTGCATCGTACTTTTCAACCAAAGTATCGATAACTTCTGAATCAACTGATCCTGAAGTTGCTGCAATAACTGCTTCAACTGAATCAGCTGCAACTGACATACGACCAGCCAACGCCTCTTCACGAGTAGGTGGCTTCAATGGCAACATGCGCTTCTTCGTCAACTTTTCAATGTCCTTCAAGTAGTCCATTTCAGCATTTGAGATGAACGTTACAGAAGTTCCGTGAGCACCGGCACGACCAGTACGACCGATACGGTGAACGTATGATTCTGAATCTTGTGGAATGTCAAAGTTGTAAACGTAGTCAACACCTGAAACGTCCAAACCACGAGCAGCAACGTCAGTGGCAACCAAAATCTTGATTTCACCATTCTTAAATTGCTTCAAAACTTGTGAACGCTTTTGTTGCGTCAAGTCACCGTGGATACCAGCAGCGTTAAAGCCGCGCAATTCCAAACCACGTGTCAATTCGTCAACACGGCGCTTTGTACGACCAAACATAATGGCCAACTTAGGTTGTTGTACATCCAAGATGTGCGTCAACGTGTCAAACTTTTCAAAGTCACGCACGCGAACGTAGTATTGCTCAACCAAATCAGTTGTCAATTCCTTGGCAGCGATTTGAATGTGCTCTGGTTCCGTCATAAATTGCACACCAATACGCTTGATAGCAGGTGGCATCGTTGCTGAGAACAACAACGTTTGACGTTGATCAGGAACGGCCTTCAAGATAGACTCGATGTCTTCCAAGAATCCCATGTTCAACATTTCGTCAGCTTCGTCCAAGACCAAAGTCTTAACGTTTGACAAGTTGATCGTGCCACGGTTGATGTGGTCGATCAAACGACCAGGCGTTCCAACAACGATGTGAGCACCATGGCTCAAACCGTTGATTTGGCGGCGAATATCAGCACCACCAAAGACAGCTTGTACCTTAACACGCTTATCGCGTCCCAACTTGAATAGCTCATCTTGTGTTTGAATAGCCAATTCACGTGTTGGTGAGACAACAAGTGCTTGTACTTGGTTGCTGTCAGTGTCAATCATGTTCAAGATTGGCAATCCGAAAGCGGCCGTCTTACCGGTTCCCGTTTGGGCTTGACCGATAACGTCCTTACCAGCCAAAGTCAAAGGAATCGTTTGTTCCTGGATTGGCGTGGCCTCTACATAGCCATGCTTCTCAATGGCCGTCAATAGGTCTTGTGATAGACCCAACTCTGAAAACTTCAAAATATTTCCTCCAGTTGCGATTGCGGAGTCAATCGCGCTCTATATATCGCGAACTACGAACAAAATTCAAACTAGACACAATCCGGCATCCATACTGCGTTTGATTTTGGCAACAGTCCTTTTTGTAACTTATCTATCTTATCCTGTTAACAAGTAATTAGCAAGTAACACGGTAGCAGAAAATTCATAGAATCATAACAAAACGCCCTCACGACGCGTCACTCCGGTCGTGAAGACGGTTTAAATTTTTTAAATTAAATGCTGTGATTAACGTAAATTAATCTTCCGCAATTTGAATATCTGCATTCAACATCGTCAACTTGTGGATGATGTGATCGTAACCACGCAAAACGTGCTCAGCATTAGTTACTTCTGTAATGCCGTCTGCCATTAGGCCAGCAGTGACCAATGAAGCACCCGCACGAATTTCAGCTGCAGCCACACTAGCCCCATGGAAGTTATTACTCTTAGTAACCGTAATTTGACCATATTCAGGGTTTTCAATTGCCACGCCTAACTTTTGTAGTTCAGGAATGTGGCGTGTGCGCTCTGGGTAAATCGTTTCCGTAATCACACTTTCCCCATCAGCCAATGTTAGCAATGGCGTAATTGGCTGTTGCAAGTCAGTGGCAAAGCCAGGGAATGGCGCTGTCTTAATGTGAATTGGCGTCAAGTTTTCCGACTTTGGTACGTAAATACTATCTTCACGTACATCCAATTGCACACCCATCTCAATCATTTTAGCCGTAAATGATTCCAAGTGTTCTGGAATAACATTCTTAACCAAAACCCCATCACCTTGCGCCGCAGCCAATGCTAAATAAGTCCCTGCTTCAATACGGTCAGGAATAATCGTGTGCGTGTTCTTTGACTCTAGCTTAGGCACACCGGTAATGCGAATGACATCCGTACCAGCCCCACGAATTTGTGCGCCCATGTTGTTCAAGAAGGTTGCCAAATCGATAATTTCAGGCTCGCGGGCTGCATTTTCCAGAATCGTTGTTCCTTCAGCGTGTACAGCAGCCAAGATGATGTTCATGGTTGCACCAACTGACACCATATCCAAGAAAATACGAGCGCCCTTTAGTCCATCATCGGCTGTGATGTAGACCGTATCATTTTCTTCACGAACCTTCGCACCAAGCGCTTCAAACCCTTTAATGTGTTGGTCAATTGGTCGTGGCCCAATGTTATCACCACCAGGGAACGTTACCGTTGCGCGACCAAAACGGCCAAGCAAAGAACCCATAAAGTAATATGAGGCGCGCAAAGACTTAATTGCCGTCGAAGGCAACTCTGCTTCGATAATTTCAGTTGGGTCAATCATCAATTCGCCACCCTTAAATGTTGACGTGACGTTCATTGATTCCAAAATTACTTGCAAGTTGTATACATCTAAAATATCAGGCACACTATCAAACTTCACTGGCGTTTCTGCTAGAATCGCTGCCGGAATCAATGCCACTGTTGAATTCTTTGCGCCACCGATAGTCACTTCGCCACTCAGGCGACGACCACCATGGATAACCAATTTCTTCATTATTTTCACCCTTTTTATTAACAGGGGTTGCCCCCTACGCCCGTTCAGGCCCGTTCATTTCATTAACTATTGTCTGTTATCGCAGTTACTAATCGACTATCGCCGATCAGGACGTTTCCTCGTCACCTGGATAACATTCCTTGTCAATTTTACAGTACAGATACACCAATAACAAGGAAACTTGCCATTCCGGCGTAAGGCGTAAACATTACTTTAAAATTATCAATTTGGTTAGTTCTATGACGAAATATTGAGAAAGCCAGTCCCCGTAAAAAAGAGCTCGTTCCCCATCATTGGAAACGAGCTCTTACATTAACTAAATTAAGCTTCCTTCTTGTCCAAAGCAGCCTTAACAAAGGCACCGTACAAAGGTTCTGGACGGTATGGACGTGACAAGAATTCTGGGTGGTATTGGGCAGCCACGAAGAAGTCGTTTTCTGGCAATTCAATAATTTCCATCAAGCGATCATCAGGTGACGTTCCGGCAAAGACCATACCAGCATCTTCGAATTCCTTACGGTAATCAATGTTGAATTCGTAACGGTGACGGTGACGCTCTTGGATCTCATCTTGACCCTCATAGATTGCCTTCGTCAACGTACCATCCTTCAAGTCAGCTGGGTACAAACCAAGACGCAAAGTACCACCACGATCCGTAACTTCCTTTTGGTCGTTCATCAAAGCGATAACTGGCGCATCTGTGTCTGGGTTCAACTCAATTGAGTTGGCATCCGCGTAACCAAGGACGTGACGAGCAAATTCAACTGAAGCCAATTGCATTCCCAAGCATACGCCCAAGAATGGCACATTGTTCTCACGAGCAAATTGGATTGCTGAAATCTTACCTTCAGTACCACGAGCTCCGAACCCACCAGGCACGATCACACCATCAGCATCAGCCAACAATTCTGAAACGTTTTCATCGTTAACCTTTTCTGAGTTGATGGCGTTGATTTCTACATCAGCGTCAACCGCGTAACCACCGGCACGCAATGCTTCGTTAACTGAAATGTAGGCATCTTGCAAATCAGCATACTTTCCAACCAACGTAATCTTCAACTTCTTCTTCAAGTTGCGGATCTTTTCAATCATGGCTGTCCATTCAGTCATGTCAGCTGGTTCAGCCGTCAAGCCCAAACGCTTCAAGATAACATCGTCCATGCCTTGCTTTTGCATGTTCAAAGCAATTTCGTACAAGATGTCAACGTCCAAAGACTCAATAACTGCTTCTGGCGCAACGTCCGTGAACAATGCCAACTTCTCACGCATCTCTGGCGTAATTGGTTGCTCAGTACGAACAACCAACATGTCAGGTTGAATTCCCAATGAACGCAACTCAGCAACTGAGTGTTGCGTTGGCTTCGTCTTCATTTCTCCTGCAGCACGCAAGTATGGAATCAATGACGTGTGGATGTATGCGACGTTTTCAGCACCAACTTCGCGCTTCATTTGACGCAATGCTTCGATGAATGGCAATGATTCAATATCACCAACCGTTCCACCAACTTCAGTAATCACGATGTCAGCATCCGTTGTTTCAGCGGCGCGCATCATCTTTTCCTTCAATGCATTCGTGATGTGTGGAATAACTTGTACAGTTGCACCATCATAATCACCACGACGTTCCTTGGCCAAAACTTCAGAGTAAACACGACCTGACGTCACGTTTGAATACTTGTTCAAGTTAATGTCGATGAAACGCTCATAGTGTCCCAAGTCCAAGTCAGTTTCCAAACCATCATCAGTGACAAAAGTTTCACCGTGTTGATATGGTGACATCGTTCCTGGGTCGACGTTAATGTATGGATCAAACTTTTGTACGGCAATCTTGAAACCGCGGTTCTTCAACAAGCGGCCCAATGATGCTGCGACGATACCTTTACCCAATGATGAAACCACACCACCGGTAACAAAGACGTACTTAGCTGTCATAAAAATAATCCTCCGAGTTCTTTGTGCAGGAGCAATAAAAAATAAAAAAGCTCCCAATGCTAATTATAGCGTTGGGAGCGTTAATCAACTTTGATTACGTCTTGTATTAAACAAATACAAGAGCCCGGAACTTAATAATACACACCTTTTCAAAGTAAGTCAATATTAAGTGCCAATATTATTTATTTTAATCTTTGCCACAGCAGCTCTTGTTCTAAGATCCCTGGCTTTGGCCAGGAATCAAGAACAAGGACGCACCTGATAAGGGCGACTTGGTCACGTCGGAGGTTTTAAAAACCTCCGACATTCCTAGTCTTCTTTATCTGCCACACGCAAACTCTTCTTAAACCATGGTGAGGCAAAGAAGGCGATGACGTCGTTTCCCATGTACAACATGTACGTAAAGAACAAGACCAATGAGGCATCCCCTTGTGCGGCGGTCATCCCCCACAAGACAACTTGTGCGATTCCCTGTAGGAACCACATGTAGTAAGCCTCTGAAAAGCGGAGCGTCGTTAACACTGCCCCGGTAATTCCGATAGCAGCTGCACCCGCGTCAATCAACGGACGTGGTGAGTGTGTGATATAAATTTCGAAAAAGTACAGCGCCACAAATGACAAGACAAAGACTAAAACAAAGAACGTCCGTGTCTTAGCAAAGGTCATTTTTTCGCCACGATCTTTTACTTCACTAATCTTGCGCACATTCATGGCCACATTCTTTGACCATGATGGCATTAAAATAACCGGCAAATCCAACAAAATAATATAAACGAATTGCAAAATTGCATCTGCCGGGTTGTGCGCTTCAATTGCCAAACCGATGTATACAAGGGCCGAAATTAACCCTAAAATACCGTTCACAGGTCGTGCATTCGTAATTGCCAAGGTTGTCGTAAACCCTAGCAAGGCGGCAATCAACGTCCAAACAGCCATCCCCGTAACAGGGTTAGCAATCGTTTGACTAATCAGAAAACCAAACCCGAACATCAACAACATGTATGAGGCTGTTGCCCAGCCCTTCATCTGTTCGACATACCATGATGGCTTAAAAATTTTAGCGACGTGTTCCCAAGAAAACTTTGGGGACGTTTGTGGTGCATTCATAATGAATACCTCTCTTCCGGTTCTTGATTAACGTGCGGTTTACCGCGCACGCTTTACTTTATTACGCGAGGGCTTTCTCGCGGTTACCTCTAAAAAAGCAACTTTACCAGTTTACGGGAATTCTTAAGAAAATGCAAAAACGTTTTAACAATCACAAAAAAACGCATAGCCATCACAGCCATGCGTTTTTATTGTTAATTAAAAATTAACGTTCGATGTCACCTGAACCATAGTCGTCGTCGACTGGGGCGATGCCACCGATTTCTTCACCGATTCCGCCGGCAACTTCGTCATTACCGAAGTTGTCATCTGAATCGTCGTCATCGTCGTCATCCGCATCGTCATCATCATCTGATGCAGCTGCCGTCTCGTCTTCTTCTTCAACGTCACCGAAGTCATCGTCTTCAGGATCATCATCATTGTAGTCGATAACATCGTCATCATCTGCAACGTCTGCCAAGAAGGCATTGATCTTCTTACGCTTCTTCTTCTTTGGTTGACCTTCTTCTTCTTCAAGATCCAAGTGAACGGCTTCATCGATTGAGTCGATTGGGTACCATGAACGAAGCCCCCAAACGTTATCACCCAAAGAAATGAATGAACCGTCAATATTCAAATCAGTGTAAAATTGTGCCAAGCGCGCACGAATCTCTTCGTCCGTCTTACCAGTGAATGATTGTACTTCATTCAACAAATCACTAAACGCCATGGTGTCATGACGGTCAGACAAAATCGCACGAGCAACTTCAATCATTGAAAGCTCAGCCTTATTTTGGCCGTCAAATTGTGTTAATGCCAAATCACTGCACGTCCTTTCGCGGTCTTACTCAATGTCTTATCTTACAATATTTCAGGCATTTCGGCAAATATTATTCTCGGTTAATCCGCCAATTCCGGCACATCTCGACCAAGAACCCATTTTTCGACTGCCACACCAACGCCATCTTCATTTTGTGTCGTGGTTTCAACGTCCGCAATTGCCTTCACTTCAGGCACTGCATTTCCCATGGCGACACCCAAACCAGCCGCCTCAATCATCGTCAGATCATTTTGTTGGTCGCCCAACGCCATGGTCTCTGATCGGTCGATGCCCAGCAATTCTGCTAGTGCCAATAACCCGCTCCCCTTCGTAGCATCCTTGTGCATGAACTCCAAGTGTTGGGGCGTTGACTTGACAATATAGTACTTATCACGAATGGCTTGGGGCAATGCCTCACGCCAGCGATCCACGTCGGCTTCGTCACCAATAAACATGAACTTAACATAATGGTCATTTGGATCCATCTCAGCCATATCCGTCACATGCAACGGCATCTTAATCAAGAAGTTTTCACGACTTGCCCAATAGTTGATTGTGTCATCCGTTGTATAGGCAGCATCCAACGTTTCAACTTGCAGGTACGCACCCAAATCATTGGCCACTTCACGCAACGTCAAATAATCGTCGTACGACAACTCTTGACCGCCCAGCGCCTTACCTGAGGTAGTTTGCACAACGCCACCGTTATACGTCACTGCATACTGGTCGTCACGATTGTTCAATCCCAGTTCATCCAAGTATTCTTGCACGCCCGGCAATGGACGTCCTGTCGTCAGAACAACTTTAACGCCTTGCGCCGTTGCTTCGTTCAATGCAGCCTTCACACGTGGCGTAACTTGCTTGGCTGTATTCACCAATGTGTCATCAATATCAATTGTAATTAGCTTAATCGTCATGTTTATCCCCCATAAACGGTTTCGTCTGGCAGCACTCGGCCTACCTTATTTAGTTACTGGTGCAATTAGTGTTTCGTTATGCACATAACGCTGGAATTCATTGTAAAGCGGCGCCATGACATCACCCACAGCATGTTCACTCATCATCTCACGTGGGAAGAAGAAGCGGGCATTACCAAAGATGCGGCCTGTCATCGCTTCAACCAGCGCACTTTGCGTTGACAATTCAACCAACTCACCAGCTGGCTGAATTAATTCAATTTGGGTTCGTGGCTTTTTATCACGCGGATTATAAGCATCATACGGTAAGTCATAACTATCGTTTTCTGCGGTGTAACAACGCTCATCAAACCCAGCTGATGAAATCAGTTTCGTAATTGCTGGCAGCAAACTACGTGCATCATCTTCAATCAAAATCGACTTCAGTGGTTTACGATCCAAGAAACGTGTTGCCAAATCAGCTAAAATCGCATCATCAGCCAAACGCCATTCGCTAATATTAGCCAGCATGACCGAGTCATCCAACATCAAGTATTGTTGGAGTGTCACCTCACCGGCGAAGAGCGGTTGTAAGGCTGGCGAAATGAAATCCGCTGAAATACGTGGATCTGCCTGACTCTCATCGTACAAGAACTTCGCACGTTCTAGTAGATGTTGTAGCAACACCTCAAACGAACGTGAAACCGGGTGGAAGTACACCTGCACGTACATTTGGTAGCGTGAGACCACATAGTCTTCAATGGCATACATGCCCTTTTGATCGAAGGCGATCCCGCCCTCATAAGGACGCATCACGTGAATAATGCGTGACAAATCAAATTCACCGTAAGTGGCACCCGAATAATAAGCATCTCGTAACAGATAATCCATCCGGTCGGCATCGATTTGACTTGAAATCAATTGCACCACTTGCGGGTTCGGATAGGTCTTGGCAATCACACTCGCCACCTTGGCCGGGAAATCAGGTGCCACCTCAGCCAACACTTGGTGGATTTCTGTTTCTGGTGACAAAATAATTTGTTGCGTATAAGCTTCGTGATCAGTATTAAAAATATGTTCGAACGTATGTGAGTATGGGCCGTGGCCTAAATCATGTAGCAACGCCGCACTTAACAACACCAATCGTTCGTTTGCATCCCACAAGCCATCCCCAGGTTCCTTAGAAGGGAAAAACTTCTCAAGGTGATCAGCAAATTGCCGTGCAATTTCGTAGACCCCTAATGAATGTGAAAATCGTGAGTGTTCCGCACCGTGGAAGACGGCACTGGCAACGCCCAACTGCTTGATGCGTCGCAACCGTTGAAACTCAGTGGTGCCGATCAAGTCAAGAATAACCTGATCTTGGACACGAATAAAGTTATGCACTGGGTCGCGGAAAACTTTCTCTTTTACTGTTGTCATCATGATTGCCACAACGCCTTTCTGATTTATCAGATCAATTGTTTCTTACATTATAACGTACAAAAGCCTGTATAATAGGTTCAATAGGATTTTATAAGGAGATTTTATATGTCTGCCACTAACAACGAACGACCCGTATCAGTAAAATTACAAACAACTATCCACCAAGACGGTGATAAAGAGACCTTTACTTTTACAGAAACCGGCACCCTGGTCGAAATGAACGGCACGGCCTACTTACGCTATACCGAGCACCAAGCAGGATTTGAAACCCCAGTCACGTTCAAAGTACGTCCGGATGGTGAAGTGTCGCTAAAGCGTTCTGGCGAAAGCGCCACTCATTTGCGGTTTATGGCCGATCAAACCATCCCCACTCGTTACACCACAGCCCAAGGTTCAATGCTACTTGATGTTCAAACAACAACTTTATCAGCAAACGTGGCTGATACTTTCGACAGTGGTATTGTTGAAATCGCTTATTCTTTGTTAACTGGCGAAACAGTTCTTGGTGACTATACGTTACGTTTGGAATTTAGTGTTAATTAATACTAACGAAAAAGGTTCGACAGCTTATGCTATCGAACCTTATTTTTTGTACAAAAAAAGACCATCGTGCAAGAGGGGGAACGCAACGATGGTCCGCCGCCGGCTACTATCGCAACCAGCGAGGGGGGTGTCACGCAGTTTGGGGAACTGCGTGACGCTTCATGTACTTTGGGGAGTAATGAAATCCACTAGGAACAGTGGATGAATATATAATAGCCAATTCGTATGAATTTTATGTAAATAGAATGTTTCAATTGATTAACAAAACTAACTTTCAGTAAGAAATTAGTTGCAAAAACAGGACACATCGCAAAATGTGCCCTGTTTTTCACGTTTTTTAGTTTTGATTTGCTTCTGACTTCGTTGATAATGAGCTCGTCGTCTTCGTCAATTTCACGTCAGTCGTCTTTTGCTTACCATCGCGGTAGTAAGTTACCTTAATCGTGTCACCAACCTTGTGCTTATACAAAGCATCTCGCAAGTCACCAGAACCAGTAACCTCAGTATCGTCAATCTTGGTAATCACATCGTACTTCTTCAAGCCCGCAGTCGCTGCTGCTGAACCATCTTCAGTACTGATGACCACGACACCACCTGAAACGCTGGTTGGCAACTTCAAGATTGTTGATTGATCCGTCGTTGAGACGTTACTCAAATCAACCATTGAAACGCCCAAAGCTGGTCGTTCAACCTTTCCATTCTTCTCCAACTCGTTAATGATGTTGACTACCGTATTAGCCGGAATCGCAAATCCCATTCCTTCAACCGACGTACCGTCAGTTGACGATGCCAACTTCATTGAGTTGATACCAACGACTTGACCGGCCAAGTTTACCAATGGGCCACCTGAATTTCCGGGATTAATTGCCGCGTCCGTTTGGATAACCGTGGCCTTACCGAGTGAATCACCATTCTCATTTGTGGCATCGACTTCACGCTTCGTTGCTGAAATGATTCCTTCTGTCACTGACGTCGCATACTCTGATCCCAATGGTGACCCGATGGCCAAAACTGATTGTCCCGGCTCAATCTTACTTGAGTTAGCAAAGTCAGCTACCTCTGATACCTTGCTTGCATTAATCTTCAACACAGCCAAATCAGTTTGTTCATCAGTACCAACCAACGTTGCCGTCAACTTAGTCCCATCGCTCAACAAGACTTGCAACGCGTTTGACCCTGAAACCACGTGGTTGTTCGTGACGATATAAGCCGTGTTACCATCCTTCTTGTAAACCACTCCTGATCCCTCAGAAGCCGTTTGAAGGTCTGATGAATCCGTTGACTTGCTATCACTTGACGATGACTCATCACCACCAAACAACCCACCAAATAATGAGCCGCTGTCTGAAAGTGATTGTTGCTTTTGCAAGTTAATCACTGACACAACTGCGCCCGACACCTTGTTAAAGGCCTTCGTTGCATCAGATTCGCCCTTCACGTTCGAGTTACTTACCTTCACCGGTGTCGTCTTACCAGTCGTAACTGTTGAAAAAGTGCCGGCATTATTCAGGTAAGTTACGCCACCAGCAGCGGCACCACCGCCGACTAGCCCGGCAACAATCCCGATAATTGCTATTTTTGTGGTTGATGTCTTTTTCATACTTTTCTCTCGCTTATCTCCGTTGTCCATGGTTATTCCCCTCCATGTCTATTTTCCGATTATTGTACCGTAATTATAGAAATAAACCCTTTAAGACGGCTTAAGGTCGCTAATTTAGACCTCGAACAATTTCGTCGCAACCGCTGGATCCGTATCAAATAAATTAAAATCATGGTTAACACCAAAGTCATGTTCTTCCAATACTTGCTGGACCGTCAAATGTGCCAATGGCTTTTGGTTGTTTTCTTGACTCAAGTGCCCCAAATAAACATTTTTAGTCCGATCACCCAAAATTTCGGTCAATGCTAAGGCACCATCTTCATTTGATAAGTGTCCTTGATCGCTCAAAATACGTTGCTTCAATGACCAAGCGTAACCACCCATCCGTAACATTTCATAATCGTGATTCGCTTCCATCAAAATCGCATCGGCATTACGGATTGTCCCAGCAATGCGATCATTCACATAACCCGTATCAGTTAACATAGCGAACGTTTTATTATTGTGATGAAACGCATAGAACTGTGGATCAGCCGCATCGTGCGACACGCTGAAACTCTCGACGTCTAAATCACCAAATAACTTCGTATCCCCCGCTTCAAACAGGTTCATTTGTTCTGGCTTTACCTTACCAATTTTACCGGCCATCGCATCCCATGTTTTGGCATTAGCATAAATATCAAACCCGTATTTACGAGCTAAAACACCAACACCCGCAATATGATCGCTATGTTCGTGTGTCACAAACAATGCATCAACATCCTGTAACGATCGCCCAATTTGGGACATTAGGCCATCAATCTTTTTACCTGATAACCCTGCGTCCACCAACACCTTATGCGTGGGGGTTTCAATATAGGTCACATTTCCTTGGCTACCCGAAGCCAACATTGACACACTAAATTCACTTGCCACTTTGTGCATCCCCTATCTTAATCGTATTTATCACCTGTTAAAAAACGCCACACGACAAAAATGTCATGTGGCGTTTCGTCATTAACTATTCTAACACGTGATTATTTCATCAATGAGCCATTTAGCGCATTGACCCGTAAAATTGTCGTTTCATCAGAAGGATCTGTTACTGAAAAAATCCAAGCTGGTACAAAAATGATATCACCATGCACCGTCGTTAATGGCGAATACCCCAGCTCACTCCAGTTAACCGTGCCATTATTAGGAATCTCATTATACTGATATGCCCCAATCAACGCTTTCTCTTCTGAAATCAAACTCGTTGAGTCACGCAGCACCTGTGGATTTTCAACATAGCTTTGCGTATAGCTCTTTAATTCATGATTTGCAGTGAGCACAAATCTAATTTGCGCCCGTTGCGACATAAATGACCGTGAATCGGAGATCTTCTGGGCATAAACCACAACGTCCGACTCTGTCGAGGTTTTGTTAGCATACTCCGTTAACTTCGCATCATAGCGATACTGCGACCCGGCAATAACCTTGCGTGGATCGTTAACAATCTTATCAATTGCTTTGCGCACGTCTGCACGTGACTTCCCTAGATTAATCGTGCGACTAGGCGTAACGGTTAATTGATCATTCGTCAGCTTCGCATCCCACGTCTTGCTTAATGTCGATAACCGATCTCGCAAAAACGTCTCGCCACTCTTACCTGCAAGATAGACACCCGTCTTCTCAGTTTGACCAAGTTTACCAACCTTAATGCCATCATTTCGCATCTCAGTGAGAATACTTTCTGATGACGTTGGATTGGAAGCAGGCTGATGTAATTGAAACCATTGCACAGCTAAAAAAATATCAATCACCACAAACACAGCCAGAAAAGTCGCTAATATCTTTTTAAAATCCATTAGTCGTCGCCCTCCTGTTGCGCATCAGCAATCGCATCCTTCACCGCTTGCCATTTGTCGCCGACCTCAAAGTACCACTCAGGCTGCAAAGTCACCACATTTTCAGTCGTGTCAGACACCCAACGATAACCATATGCTAAATCAACAACTTGTTTCTTACTAATGCCAATATCCGCTAATTGTTTGTAAACTGCAGCGGAATCAGAAAGCGTGGCCCGCGAATCATTGTCCGCTGGTAGTGGCACCTGAAGCGAGTACTGTGAAAAATCAATTTCTTCGTGTCGCACATCATGTTGTTTAATTTGAACCGTTCCATACGTCGTTTGGTTATAAATCGGTAACCCGTTCACGTATAATCGGTACGTTAAATTACGGCCCATATCGTGGCTCTCAAAGAAATAAATGTTATCCGGAATCTGATGAATGCGGACTAACCAATCGTAGCCCATTCGCATTCGCTCATTGAAGTCATCGCCGACATTATCAACGTCATAGGCGTCAAAGTGTACCACACCGCTGTTCGTATTCAATGTCATTTGTCGTGATGACCCATCATTATACGTTAGGATATCTCCCTTACGCGTTGCACTCGGTGTGGTCGTGCCAGCAAATAGCGAAGACAAATAATTATTTGTCCCATTCGTCTCCATTAGATAACTATACGAACGTAGCGACACATCTGATAACGTATCCGTCAAAAGATGCTTGCCGTTTAACCGGTACGCCACTGGCACAGTTTCAGAGCTCATTTTAAAGGAAGCCATCGTCTTAGCAGCAGAGGTCACCTTGTAACGATAAACCACGCGTTTTTTATCATCAAAAAACGCTACCGTATTCGCATCACCCATCGGCACGCGAATACGACTAATCTCAGCATTCGTCGGCAAATCTAAATCACCGCTCAGCATGTCATCCACAATGTTACCCGCAACCGCATCTGGAAATGCCATTACCATTGTGTTTGATTGTGCCAAAGCTTTCAGATAACCCTTATTCGATAACCGCTCCTTCTTATCAAACGTCATCTGCCAATCCGCTAACCGTTTAATCATCTTAGTCGTTGTTGGTCGGTAGTCCACAACCATGTATTGTCCATCTTTTTGGTTATACACCAGTTGATCTAAATCATACAGTCCGGTCACTGACTTGGCCGCCACAACCTGCTTAGTGGCATCCGCATCCGACGCGTTTTTCAAATCGCGCCCTGGACTCCGCCACAAACCAACCGACAAAATTAAACTTACTAAAATTGCAAGTATCAACGCCGTGACAAGGCCGAAACGGCGCATCAACACCTTCAAACGAAAATGTAGACGATTAATCATCCCATTCTCCGTCATCCCACTCATCATCAGTAGGATCGTATGGTTCATATGGCAATGAAATCGAGAACGTCGAGCCCTGTCCCTCAGCCGATTCTACCCAAATCCGGCCGCCAAAACGTTCAATAATTTCCTTTGAAATTGCCAATCCCAGTCCCGTACCACCTTGGGCACGCGAACGCGCTTTATCCACACGGAAGAAACGATCAAAAATGTGACCCAAGTCTTTTTTAGGAATTCCCAAACCTTGGTCTGTGATACTCAACACAACTTCCTTCTGATTATCAATCATCCGGGCCGTTACCACACCACCATCTGGTGAATACTTAATAGCATTATTCATAATGTTATCAATTACCTGGGTGAACTTAGACGTATCTAACTCAACCCAGATTTGCACCTTTGGAATTTCACGTTTAATCGTGTAGTACTTTTCAGGTTTATCATCGTTCGCAATAATCATGTCGAAACGATTCAAAATATAATTAAACAACTCACCCACGTTAACATATTCTGTTTCAAGCTTCATTGTGCCTGAATCCATCCGTGATAACTCAAGCAAATCATTAATCATATGAATCATACGGGTCGTTTCATCTTGTGCAACCGCCAAGAAATTGCGCGCCACTTCAGGATCATCAATCGCACCCTCTTGCAACGCATCAACGTATGACTTCACAGACGTCAACGGCGTCCGTAACTCGTGTGACACGTTTGAAACGAATTGCCGACGTTCCAATTCAATTCGCTGCTGTTCTGTGACGTCATGCAGCACAATGACCAGCCCTGAAATAAAGCCTGACGCGCGTTGTATCAAACTAAAGTACGCTCGAATAATCAATTGACGCTCATCCGTACTGAAATCAAGCAATAATTCTTCTTGATTATCAAGCAATTCACGCAAATTATAACGATCTGATATTTGCAGAACTTCCAGAATCGATTGCCCCATCGCAACCGTGCTGTCATCAATTCCTGTCATCTGCAGTGCTGCCGTATTAATGATGTTGATGCTACCACGACGATCAGTTGCAATAACCCCATCCGTCATGTGTTCCAGCACCGAATCCAATCGACGACGTTCAAACTCTGTCGAATTCGTTGTTTCTTCAATTCGAACAGCCAAGGCGTTAACATTTTCAGCCAGTTGGCCAATCTCATCATTTGAGCGAACTAAAATACCACCCGAATAATCACCTTGCGCAATACGAGTTGTTCGATCATTAATTTCCGCAATTGGCTTCGTTAAGCTACGTGAGATAATAACCGCCATCACGACACCTAGCATCACGGCCAGCAACGACGCAGAGAAGTAAATCAGTGAAATATGATTCAGATTGTCATAAACCGTCTCTAAACTAGCCCGAACCTCAACAACCCCAACGATGTTACTTTCGCCTGCTGATGAACTAACCAGTGGCTTTACCATCACTTGGTACCGTGTGCCCGAACGCTGCTCAACCGGATTCTTGGTATATTTACCGCCAGCCAACGCTGCTTTCACATTGGCATCCGTCGTTTTTTGACCCACTTCGTCTTGATTATTAATATCACTTGTGCCACGTACAATCCCTGAGGAGTCAACAACTGTAATCTCAGAAATTGACGCATTATTCACCGATGTCAAAATCGTGTGAATATCCGCATTCACTTTTGTCTGATCACTACTTGTTAATTGTTGTGTTAATGAATCATTAACATATGCCGGTAAAGCAATTTGGGTTCGGAAACTCGCCAGGTTTTGTTGTTCCAAACGCTTTACGAAAAAGGCACCAACTAACTCAAGTGTCACCAACAACGTGAGCGTAAATACTAATGCAATCTTAAAATGGATCGACGAGAAAAAACGTCGCCACTTCTTCGGCTCTTGCATATCTTCAGCCATTAAAATCTCCCACTTTGACTAAAAAAGGCTAATGCCATGCCAATCGGCAGGGCATCAGCCTGTTACGTACGTTATTTATAGTAGCTAACAGCCACTCTATCGAATGTTTAGTTATTATTCTTCAGACGCCTTCAAATAGTAACCAACACCACGTCGCGTCATCAAAATTTGTGGGTGACTTGGTGTTTCTTCAATCTTTTCGCGAATTCGACGAACCGTAACGTCAACCGTGCGCACGTCCCCAAAGTAATCGTAGCCCCAAACCGTTTGCAACAAGTCATCACGCGTCATCACTTGACCAATGTGCTTAGCCAAGTGGTGCAACAATTCAAATTCGCGGTGTGTTAATTCGATATCTTGACCATTCTTAGATACCATGTAAGCATCCGGGTGAATCGTCAAAGCACCAATCTTAATATCACCACTGTCATCCATCACATTTTGACCGACAACTGGCGTCTGACGACGTAGGTTTGCTTTAATGCGCGCCAACAACTCACGATTTGAGAATGGCTTCGTCACGTAATCGTCCGCCCCCATCTCCAAACCAAGCACTTTGTCAATTTCTGAGTCCTTAGCAGTCACCATAATAACTGGTGTCTGTGACTTCGTACGAATTTGACGCAACACTTCGGTTCCTTCAAGTTCAGGCAACATCTGATCCAACAACACTAAATCAGGATCTTCACTTTCAAATAGATCTAACGCTTCACGACCATCCATGGCCACGACAACGTCATATCCTTCTTTTGTCAAATTAAACTTAATAATATCTGAAATTGGTTTTTCGTCATCAACGACTAAAATTTTACTCATTAGTTTTCATCCTCCCAGTGGCGGGTCTCTGGTAGTAATTATATCATGTTACAGCGTTTTCGTAACTTTTCAGACGATTTTCGTAACTTTCTAGTCATACAATTCATTTTTTGCGCAAAAAGGGGTTGCAAAACATTCATAGACTTGGTAAGATAGTTTCTGTTGTTGAGGCAACGGCATAGAAATATGGGCAGATAGCTCAGTTGGTAGAGCAACGGACTCTTAATCCGTGGGTCCAGGGTTCGAGCCCCTGTCTGCCCATCCCATAAACCACCAGGTCATTTGATCTGGTGGTTTTCTTTTGGCTCTATGCCAAATAGCGTTGGTCGACAATAAAATTGAAAATTAACGCGATTTGAAGAGTCGCAAAAAGTGGTGATGACAGAAATGTTGTCACCACTTTTTTTAGAATTTTCCATACTTCATTTGGATACGGATACGTCGCATGTAATTACCAAGGTTTTGATAACCGTATGCGGTACGAGCTATTTGCTTAAGGCGACGGTTGATGCCTTCGATTTTACCGTTTGACCATGGGCAACGAAGACTTTCGAGGATGCCTTTTAAATTGCGCTTAAAAGTACCGATGGTCACGTCCATAGCGGAACCTACCGGTTTGTATGTTCTGATCAATGCATGAATTAGCTCTGGACTACGCTTGTCCATCGCTTCTAAAGCTTCTTGGTAAACTAAATAAGCCGCCTCGAGAACTGGGAATGATTTGAACACTAGCGTGATAGCTTCTTCTTCCGTAATGTATTCGTTTAAACCTCGCATATATTTACGATGGGCAGTTTCTAAGTTGCTGTATTTTTTAAGGAAAAGGCGCCAGCCGTTTTTCATTATTTTGTATTCACGAGAATGTTTATCCAGTAGATGCTGAATGCCTGTACGAATAGTGTTGATGGCACGGGTCATCAGTTGAACGATATGGAATCGATCAATGACAATTTGGGCATTAGGAAATAGTTCCGGCACAAGGGTAGCGTAGCTAGCGTTCATGTCCATGACGACGTGCGTGACTGCCTGGCGTTGCTTCAAAGAAAAGCCGTAGAAATAACTCCGGATTGTGTTTAAATCACGACTTGGCAATATCTCCATAAAGCTATCAGGTGATGCATACACGAAAGCGTATGACCTGCTAATTCGAATTTCATCGAAGCTTAGAACAGCTGGTAAATGACTGTAGTCATAACGATAATCCTGGAGTTCTTCGTTGATAACACGGTGAACTGTTGAATGTGAGAGACGCAAAATAAAACCGATAACTTTCTCTGAAATATCCTCCATAGCCAGTCGAATAACTTGAAGTCGTAGAGGTTTAGAGATGTTTCGATCTTCTTCTAAATCGGGTGATGACACAACTACAGACGCGTTGCAGTTATGGCAGTAATAGCGCTGCTTACGCAGGCGTAGGCGGTTATCGAAACCGTTAGTTGCTGGTAGCTTTACTTCGGTGGGTTTGCTGAAACCATTTTTGGTTAATACGCTCTCTTGGCCACACAACGTGCATCGATCCATATCACCGTGTAGTGCAGCTTCATAAACGATAGTTTTATGATTATCTTTTCCACGATATGAGATGTGGTTGAATTCACCGTTATCATCCATTAAAAATTCGAAATTTGGGTCTGTTAATCCGACGCTACGTAGGATAGAATCATTTAAAGACATCAATAGCTCTCCTTGTATTTTGGTTTTAGACGACTTTAGGATACACCGAGCTATTGGTGTTTTTTATTGTTGTTTTGAGAATGATTGATAAATGCAAAAAAAGCGTTGGTGATTAATCACCAACGCCAAAAAGAATAGAACCTTTCTTTTTACATCATAAACCTTAAACAACTGACAAACTTTTTTTGCAGCCACCTTCTTTCAATCACTTTTATAACTCAAGATACGACACCAAATGCGTCTAAGATCCCCCACAGCAGACACGCCATTAATTAATTTAAATAAAATACTTGCGTAACCTGTTTTATTCTGGTAATATATATTTTGTTGTTGAGGCAACGGCATAGAAATATGGGCAGATAGCTCAGTTGGTAGAGCAACGGACTCTTAATCCGTGGGTCCAGGGTTCGAGCCCCTGTCTGCCCATTCTATAAACCACTAGGTCATTTGATCTAGTGGTTTTTTGTATCAAAAAAACGAGGCAGAAAACTCTCCCCCGTGTGCGAAAAATTTATTTAACCGCAGCAATTCGACCATCAAAATTCAAGGCGAGTAATCCACGATCAATCATACCTTCAACAATGTCTTCGTTTTGTTCCCCTGGGTGTTGCGCCTCTAACTCATCTTGGTACGTATCCACGTAGGTATCTTCAAACGCATCACGTATATCCTCTTTAGAACCAGTTTGAATGATACCATCCTTTTGATCCGCAATAAACTTGTCCAAATCCTCACTCAGACGCGTTTCTACCGCAGTTTGCGATGGCAAACTCGTGGCACTGCTCGTGGCCGTTGAATCACTCGTAGCGCTTGCAGACGACGAGCTTGTTGACTCGCTGGCTAACTTAGCTGATTCTGAGTAACTCTTAGCTAAACTCGCTTCATATCGACGCTCAAATTGCTCTTCCTTATGATCGTTGTAAGCTGCCATCCCCACCGCACCAACAATTAAAGCAACAGCCACACTCCCGACACTAATTATCCACTTCTTCATCAGCAGACACCCCCTTCTTCATTAGCACTAACGTTACCATGCAGATATGTACAAACAAACGCCCCATAATCGAAAACATTATGGCTTAAAATCGGTCAGTATCAGCATACTCAGCTAAACAGACATGTTCATCTGTCAAAAGGCAAAAGCACACTTGCTATGGATAAAAAAAGAGCGACTCAGCAAAAGCTGAGTCGCTCTTTTAAGGTTGTTACTAAAAGCGTTATGCTATTAGTCTTCTGCAACGAATGGCAAAAGACCCATAACACGTGCACGCTTGATAGCAGTCGTCACCTTGCGTTGGTTCTTAGCAGACGTACCCGTCACACGACGAGGCAAGATCTTACCGCGTTCTGAAATGAAACGCTCCAACAATTCAGTGTCCTTGTAATCCACGTATTCGATGTGGTTGGCTGCGATAAAGTCAACCTTACGACGACGGCGAGGGCCGCCACCACGACGTTGTTGTGCCATGATTAATTCCTCCTGATAGACTTATGTCGTTAGACAATTAGATATATCAACTTAGAATGGTAGATCATCGTCAGAGATATCAACCTCTTGACCACCACCGAAAGGATCATTAGATGATTGTGCAGGTGTTGACGCACCACCAAACACATTACCATTTGATGCAGGTGCACCGAATGGATTTTGTGCCGGCGCGGCATTAAAGCCGCCTTGGTTGCCACCCTGTTGACCACCGCCGAAGTTATTGTTTGCTGAACCGCTTTGTGCACGGCGTTGCTCACTTTCAGCGCGACTCTCCAACAACGAGAAGTTATCAACGACAACTTCTGTGACATATACACGTTGACCTTGTTGGTTCTCGTAGTTACGAGTTTGCAAACGGCCTTCAACTGCAACCAATGACCCCTTAGAGGTAAAGTTTGCAAAGTTTTCAGCCGACTTACGCCAGATAACGGCGTTAATAAAGTCGGTCTCACGCTCACCATTAGCGTTAGTAAACTGACGGTTAACAGCAAGTGAGAAAGTTCCGACAGCAGCACCTGAAGTCGTGTAACGTAATTCAACGTCACGCGTCAAGCGACCAACCAGAACAACACGATTAATCATATGGAAAGTCTCCTTTCAATGGTCCATCGACCAATAAAACTAAGTCAATAAAAATGTTAGACAATTAAGCTAACAATTACTCAGCTGATGCAAAGTCGCGCTTTACAACCATGTGACGCAAGATATCTTGTGAGATCTTTGCCAAACGATCAAATTCGTTGATGGCTGCGTCATCTTCTGCAGTAAAGTTAACGATGTGGTAAGTACCCTCACGGTAACCTGCAATTTCGTATGCAAAACGACGTGATGACCAGTCCTTAGACTCTGCCACCGTTGCACCGTTGTCCGCCAAGATCTTGTCGAAACGCTCAACCAATGCCTTCTTAGCATCGGCGTCCATGTCAGGGCGAATGATGTACGTCAATTCGTATGCCATAATAACTTCCTCCTTTTGGTCTATGGCCGACTTCCTGCCGGCAAGGAGAGCTGTTGAAACAAATTTCAACATAACTCACAAGAACTAAGTTTACACGCCCCACCAACGTTTTGCAAGTAGAATGGCTACGCCTTTTTGTACATGATTCATTTATGCAAATATCTATGATTCCTGAATTTAGCGGTTAATCATCCACGCATTTCTCATGACAGCGACGAGAATAGTCCCACATATGAGACACATTATGCACTCACCACATTTTCAAACTAAAACAATGGGAATTGCCCATTTTTATTAATACATTTAAAATACAAAAATATTCAATAAATCTATTTTTGTAATTTTTTGAAAATTTACAAAAAAATTCAAACGCCATTTTTGTTGTTTAGGTTCCCAAAACTGACGATAATATATACACGTAGTTGCTTATTATTAGTAATTACAAAAGAGAAAGAAAGAGTTAGTAACATATTATGGATACATATAAAGTTTCACGACGTTCGGCAACACGTCGTTTACTGTTTAGTGTCGCACTATTGGGTACCGTGACACTATCTGCACCAATTTCCGTTGTCGCTGCAACGGATGGTTTCTCCGTTACAACGCCCTCATCTACTTACGATGTGGCAAACGGATTCCTCACCTTTGATTCCCAAACCTCAAAAGATCAAAGCTGGCTAGTACCAAGTGGTAATTGGTACTTCTCAGTTAATACTGCTGACATTAACGCCGGGTTAGCCAACCCTGAAGTTCACGCAATTTACATCAGTGCCTACGGTCAACGCACCCAATTAACCTTCAATGGCGACGGTACGCAAACACTAACTGGCGACCGTGGCGTATCATATCGTGTGCAAGTTAAGAATGGTGAAGTTAGTTTGTATAACGGTGGTTCAAACGCTTCAATGGATATCCCTGTTCGCACAACACAAACAACGTACTTCAAGGACGTTAACGGCAAGGATATCGCACCTGCCGTGGCACAAAGTAACGCAATCGTTGGGCAAGACTACACCACAACGTCTAAAGTAATTCCTGGCTATACCTTAACCGAGACACCAGTTAATGCGACCGGTACCGTTTCAAATCAAAAGACGACTTATGTTGTTGGTACAACAACAACAGAGCCACTGTACGATGACAACGGTCGCCAATGGGCCATCGCAACTAAGACAATTACTGATCCAGCCGGTTCAATTACTGAAACATTGCAAGTCACAGATCGCAACGGTAACCCAATCAGCGGCGTCTTACGTCCGTCAGAGGGTGGCTCAATTGCGCCCGGTAGTTATGGTACTTTTGCTGGTTTGTCACGTTATGGGGCACCATACGGCACGCTGTACCTAACGAACCACAACATTGAGCCCGACACGGTTACCTACGTTTATAAGAAAAATCAAGAAACTGCCAACATCGTGTTAAAGACACCGGATGGCACAGTTCTTGGCAAGACAACTGTCACTGGCGACTACGGTGACACGCCTTCATATACGCCACCAACCATACCTGGTTACACGTTGACAAAGACACCAACAATCAATCCTTTGAATGATGATGACACGCCAACTTACGAGTACGAATACACACCAAAGACTGAGACTGCAACGGTTAAGGCCGAAGTTATCGATGCCAACGGTAATCCAACTGGTAAGTATCTGCAAATTGATTCATCCTACAAGTACCCAATCGAGCAGAGCGGTCCTTTTAACTCATCATATAAGTTTGGTATTCCTGTCTTGAGCGGTACCGATGCCGACGAGTATATGTACGCCGGTTCAGGTCAAGCTTCTGATTCTGAGAAGGATTACTACGATCCAGAATCAGGTATCGTAACCGGGGTCTACATGGATGACACAAATACAGTGACGTATTACTTCCGCGAGAAGCCAAAGCCAATTACACCAACCGTTCCTGTTACGCCATCAACGCCCGATGACGGCAAGAACGGCAACGATGGTGACAAGACCAACACTGGTAATGGCGGTGATACGACGACCCCTGCAACACCAACTACACCTGAGACGCCTGATGCGCCAACAAAGAACCCAACCATTACGCCCGACCCTAACTTCGTCATGGGTTCAGCAACGATTGAGTACGTTTACGCAGACGGGTCACAGGCTGCTGAGCCTGGCGCACAATCTGGTCGTGTCGGTGCAGATTATGGTTTCGACGCACCCGACAAGCCTGGTTACACCAAGACAGTGACTGGCGATGCTTTGTCAGGTATTCTAGGTGATCAACCTAAGCACATCATCGTTACCTACACGCCAATTGAACAAACGATTAAGGTGCACCACGTGGACGAGCAAGGTAACAAGCTTGCCGACGACACAACCATGACTGGTGTCACCGGTGATACCGCAACCGCTGAAGCTTATGACACAATTAAGGGTTACAAAGTTAAGGGGGCTAGCGAGCAATCCGTTACCTTTGGTAAAGACGGCGACGTCACGTTCGTTTATACAAAGAACACCAAGAAGGTCACCGTTGTACCATTCACCCGCGATAAGGACGGTAATCGTGTCCCAATCCCTGGTCAAACCCAAGTTGTTGAAGTTCCTTGGGAAGATAACCAAACAAAGGTACCGGTTTCTGACTTGCCAAACATCCCTTATTACACGCGTGGTGATGTTGCCGTTGACGGCGGTTATGCAACTGTCGATGGCGATTACATCAAGGTCGACACTTCAACTAACCCACCAACTTTGTGGGTTGAGTACACACCTGATACCAGTAATCCAGTCGTCGGTGAAGATGTCGGTACAAACACGGACTACCCTGGTAAGATTGTCCCAGTTGATCCAGACGGCAAAACTTTGAAGCCTGATGGTGACGCCTCATACAATGACAAGCCTGGAACAAAGGTTAAGACACCAACTGTGCCTGGCTATACAGCCGAAGTGCCAAATGTGGAAGTACCCGTTGGCGGTGGTGATATCAAGGTCACTTACCACAAGAAGCCTGTCAGTGACGTGGACACAAAGAGCAACACACCAATTGCCCAGGCAGTTAAAGACGTGCACGAAGCCACGCCAACGCCTACCACGGCTACTCCTGCTACGACACCATCAGATAACACACCTGTTAAATCTGATGACAACGCCACAGCTACTAAGTCTGATGACAAGCCAGCACTAGCACAACTATTGCCAGAAACTGGTCAAGACTTGCAAGTCGGCGTGTCAATTATCGGTCTTGTGATGCTTGCATTTGCTGCGATTTACGCCTTTGTAATTCGCCCAGTGCGTCGTCGCAATAAATAATTTACGTTTAAAAAAGCGATGGGAAATCGATATGATTTCCCATCGCTTTTTTATATATTAATTAACGGAACAATGCCGTCGTGTAATTCATGAAGCGTTCCAAGTAGAACGGTTCATCAACGGCCACAGCTGCAAAGTTATTCTTGTGTGGATCACGCAAACGGGTTGGATCACCAATTGTACGCCCATCTTCATGCGTCACCATCATATTCAATGGCAACAACGTTACCAAGTTAGGGTCAACGGCCACACCAACGGCCAATGGGTCGTGCAAAGCTGCCCCAGCTTTGTTGATATCCAAGTCGTAGTAGGCATCAATGTAGTAATCAAAGATATCTGCGAAGACACGACCCTTTTCAGTACCCAAATCACGCCAAACTTGTGTTTCTTTCTTTGTTAACAGTGTTTGCAAAGTAACATCAAGACCAACCATCACCAAGTGCTTAGCATGCTTGAACACATAATCAGCTGCTTCAGGGTCTTGATTAATGTTGGCTTCAGTATAAGGCGTCACATTTCCAGGCACGACCAAAGCACCACCCATTAGTGTCACGTTACCGATCAAGTTTTCGATTTCAGGATCCTTTTGATAAGCTTCAGCCAAGTTAGTCAATGGACCAGTTGGTACGATTACCAAGTCATCAGCATACTTGTGTGCCGATTCAATAATAAAATCGACCGCCGTTTGTGATGACAAAGCTGTCGTTGGTGCAGGTAGTGCCACATCCCCAATACCATTCTTACCGTGAATATCCATTGATACTTGCATCGTCTCAAAGTTATCCGTTGTCGATGAATGCGCTGCCCCGATAAAGACCGGAACATCCGTACGACCCAATAGTTCAAGTAGCTTCAGTGTATTTTCACCTGCCGTCGTCACTTGTGTATTTCCAAACGAAGACACAACACCAATCAAATCTGAATCTGGCGTGGCCAAAGCATATGCCAAAGCCAAGGCGTCATCTACACCAGTATCCAAATCCAAAATCATCTTTTTCTTTGCCATCATATAACCCCTTTATAAAATAAAAGCACTGCTCTAAATCATTATTAGAACAATGCTGTTACTGTCAAAATATATTAGTCGACCGTGCGGTGGAAACGGTTCTTGAACAATGGAGAAACCGCTTGGTTCTCATTGATTCGCTTAATCGCTTCACCAATCAATTCAGCAGTCGTAACTTGTACCAACTTAGGGAACTTCTTCTCTTCTGGCAAGTTAATTGAGTCAGTTACAATCACCTTCTCAAAGACTGAGTTTTGCAATGTATCAACGGCCTTACCAGAGAAGACAGCGTGCGTTGCCACAACATAGACTTCAGCAGCCCCTTCATCCTTCAACTTTTGGGCACCTTGTGAAATCGTACCACCAGTATCAATCATGTCATCAATCATGATGGCGCGCTTACCCTTAACATCACCAATGATGTTCATGATTTGCGCAACGTTCGCCTTTGGACGACGCTTATCAATAATGGCAATTGGTTCTTGTGAACCCAACAATTCAGCCAAAGCACGTGCACGCGTCACACCACCGTGGTCTGGTGACACAACGACGGTATTATCATCGGCAATCCCTGACGTAATCAAGTAATCAGCCAACAATGGTGCACCCATCATGTGATCAACAGGAATGTCGAAGAACCCTTGGATTTGCGCAGCGTGCAAATCCAAAACCAAGACACGCGTTGCACCAACCATCTCAAGCATGTTGGCAACCAACTTCGCTGAGATTGGCTCACGTGAACGAGCCTTACGATCTTGTCGTGCATAACCATAGTATGGCATAACAACGTTGATTGACTTTGCGCTTGCACGACGCAATGCATCAATCATAATCATTAATTCCATCAAGCTATCATTAACGGGCGCTGACGTTGGTTGGATAACGTATACGTTATCGCCACGTACTGACTCTTCAATGTTAATTTGAATTTCTCCGTCACTAAATCGTGCAATGTTGATTTGTGACAATTCCACGCCAATTGAAGCGGCAATCTTTTCCGCCAAAGGCTGATTGCTGCTCAATGAAAAAATCTTCAAATGCGGATCCGCATAGGTCGCCATGTTGCCCTCCATAGACACATCACTGTGTTCCTCAAGTGTTCAATAGTTACATTGTACAGTTTTTTTCAGTATTCTTCAACGAATATCCCATCACAGTTCCCGAAGGTTTTCACATATTCTTCTAATTTCGTTAGCAATGTGTACAAAAAAGCCGGATCAGAAAGACTCTGACCCGACCTATTGATTATCTCATTTACTTATCAGCTAAGAAAGCGTCAAACGCTGCTTTTGCTGCCCGCTTTGCTGATTCCGTATCATCAAACTTCTCATGCAATGGTGTGCGGTTCCAGAAATCAAACTTTGTAATTTGACGCGAACGCGCAATACCCATCGCGTGCGTTGGCACGTCGTCAGTAATCGTTGAGCCAGCCGCAATAAAGGCTTCTGCGCCGATATTAACCGGTCCAACAATCTTTGAATTTGAGCCGATAAAGGCGCGATCACCAACGTTTGAGTGCCACTTGTGCAAACCATCATAGTTAACGAAGATTGAACCGGCACCGATATTAACATCCTCGCCAACCGTCGCATCACCAAGATATGACAAGTGACCCATCTTTGAGCCCTTACCCAAATGCGCCTTCTTAACTTCCGTGAAGTTTCCAGCGTGGGCTTCAACATCCAAGAATGCTGCCGGACGCAAGTGTGCAAATGGCCCAACTGAAGCGCGTTCGCGAACTTCCGCTTCCTCAAAGTGTGAAGCATCAACTTGGGCGCCATCTGCCACAATTGAATCAACCAAGCGTGAACCTGATGTAATCAAGACATTAGAACCAATAACCGTCTTACCCTTCAAGTAGACATTTGGCTCAATAATCGTATCGTGGCCGATCGTCACATCAACATCAATGTACGTGTTGGCCGGGTCAATCAATGTGACCCCGTTACGCATGTGCATCTCATTAGTTCGATCACGTAATACCTTGTTTGCCCGGGCCAAAGCGACACGGTCGTTAACACCCATTGATTCATCAAAATCATCCATAACAAAGGCGCCTACTGTGTGACCAGCGTTACGCAAAATTTCCAACGTATCAGGCAAGTAATACTCACCTTGGGCGTTATCATTTGTCACTTGCTTCAGACTCGCAAACAACAATTGGTTATCAAACACATAGACCCCAGTGTTGATTTCATCAACAGCCGCCTCTTCAGGCGTGGCATCCTTTTGTTCAACAATGCGAACCACATTGCCGTTTTCATCACGAATAATGCGACCATAACCTGTTGGGTTAGGTGCCTTCGCTGTCAAAACAGTTACGGCATTACCTGATTGCTCATGGAAATCAAACAACTTGTTAAACGTGTCCACCGTAAACAAAGGTGCATCCCCTGAACCAATCAACGTCATTCCAGCTGCATCACCCAATTGTGGTTCCGCCATTTGAATGGCATGACCAGTCCCAAGCTGTTCTGCTTGTAGAGCAAATTCTGATCGTCCAGCCAACGTCGCTTCAACTTGTTCAGCCCCGTGACCAACAACCGTCACAATTTTTTCTACGCCAGCCTTTTGAGCAGTTTCCAAAACCAGCTCAACCATTGGCTTACCACCAACTTCGTGCAAAACCTTTGGCAAGTCTGACTTCATGCGAGTTCCCTTACCAGCGGCCAAAATAATAACAAAGCGTTGCATGTTTTTTACTTCCTACCTCATTAATCTGCAGATGAAATTTCAGCTGGTGAGCCTTCACCGTAAATTTCTTCAGCATAGTTTCCAGCTTTAACCTTGATGATGCCGTCATCCTTGTTGGTATCAACATGCACCAATGATGTGTACTTATCAATCACACGGTGCTCAACGCGACCTTCCGCAACAACAGCGACACCAACAACTTGGCCTTCAAATTCCTTAACCAAAGATGCCATACCACGAATTGTACCACCAGCCTTCATGAAATCATCAACAATAAGGACACGTGATCCCATTGGTAATGAACGTCGTGACAATTCCATCTTTTCAAGCCGTTGTGATTGTCCAGTCACATAGTTAACAGACATCGTGGGACCTTCCGTCACCTTAGTATCATTACGGACAATCACAAATGGTACATTCAATTGTTCCGCAACAGCCTGTGCAACCGGCACACCCTTTGTAGCAGCTGTCATCACCGCATCAATTGGTTCACGCAAATATTGTGTCGCAATCAAACGACCAATGCGTTGCAAGAACCAAGGTTGTCCTAGTAAGTCAGACAGATAAACATACCCACCAGGCAAGACACGGGTCTCATCGTCAATCGCGTTAACTAATGAGGCGACGAAATCAGCAGCTTCAGATTCAACCATGTATGGCGTAAAGCGTGCGCCACCAGCTGCCCCAGGAATTGTTTCCAGCAAACCAATGCCGCGCTCGTGAAATGTGCGCTTCAAAATCGTCAAGTCTTCTGAAATTGATGACTTGGCACTTTCATATAATTCTGCAAATTGCGTCAATGAGACCAAAGTGCGTGGTCGTTCTAACAAGTAACGGGTCATATCGACCAATCGATCACTACGACGTGTTTTCATATTTCTAAACCTCGAACGTTCGGTAATTTTTATAATTATAGCTTTAGTATAACACGTCCGTTCATATAAAAAATCAAAAACAGCTTTAAAACCGAAGACAAACAAAAAACGCCGCCTCTTTAGCCAGCGTTTTTCGGACGTTCGGCTTTTACAAGTTAAACGTTTTAACCTATTGCCATGAAATTGTGCGCTCTTCACCATCGACACGAGCGCCTAATGCGAGCTCATTAATAGCTGGATTATCAAATACCGGCAGCATCTCTGCGAATGTATTTGGCAGCACGTAAGTCCCGTCAAGCAGTTTTTCACGCGTCGTCCAAAAAATTTCACCTTCCCGGCCCGAATGAATGGCACCACTATACGACGTAGTTTTGTACAAGAAGACAATATAGCGCGCGCCATTTTCTAAGGGCCATTCCTTAATACCCATTAACTGAGGCGCTTCAATTTCTAACCCGGTTTCCTCACGCGCTTCACGAAAAACCGATTGGGTCACCGTTTCACCTACTTCAACGTGTCCGCCGGGAAAAGTCACCCCTGGCCACTTTGGATTTTGACGGTCTTCAACCAAGACTTCATGTGTCACCGGGTTTTCAATCATAATCATGTTCGTTAATTCAATCGGGGTATACCGTTCTGCCATTTAACTGTCTCCTTATCGCAAAAAGGCACACACCGTTAATAGTGTGTACCTTTTTTAACTCTATTTAGTCTAACGAATTAGCCCTTGAAGACCCATTCGTTGCCATCCTTGGCCAACAATTCATCTGACGCAACTGGTCCCATTGAACCTGAAACGTAATTAGGGAATTGTTCACGAGTTGCATCCCATGCTTCTTGAATAGCATCAACGAACTTCCAAGCAATTGCCACACCGTTCCAGTCGGCAAAGTTAGATCCGTTACCGTCCATTGCGTCGTGAATCATACGTTCGTATGGTTCTGGCGTCAACTTCTTGTCTTCGTCTGAAACTGTCCAGTTCAAGTTAACAACACGCGTCAAGAATTCTGAGGTCACGTCCTTGGCGTTAATCTTGAATTCGATACCACCCTTAGGATCAATCAAAATAGTCAAAACTGGGTTTGCCAATTCAACGTCACCACCGAAGATGTTCAAGCCCTTCTTGAAGACGACATCCACACGCGTTGACTTAGCAGCCAAACGCTTTCCTGAACGGATGTAGAATGGCACACCTTCCCAACGAGGCATCTCAAATTGCAACTTACCAGCCACAAATGTGTTGTTTTGTGAATCAGCTGGCACGTCCATTTCATCCAAGTACTTCTTTTGCGTACCATCAGCAGACTCGCCGTATTGACCACGCACAAAGTTTTCAGCAACTTCTTCACGGTTGTAAATCTTCAATGAGTTGAAGGCAGCATTCTTAGCGGCACGAATATCTGTGTCCTTAAATGATGCTGGCTTCTCCATTGCCAACCAACCAATGATTTGCATCGTGTGGTTTTGGATCATATCACGCAAAGCACCGGCTGTATCGTAGTAACCAGCACGCTCTTCAACACCCAAAACCTCTGACAACGTGACTTGCACGTTTTCGATGTAATCCTTGTTCCAAGCCGCATCAAACAATGGGTTTCCAAAACGGACAGCCGCAATGTTTTGAACCATTTCCTTACCAAGGTAGTGGTCGATACGGAAGATTTGGGCATCATCAAAAGCTTCTGACAATTCATTTTGCAAATCTTCAGCAGTCCCAAATGATGTTCCAAATGGCTTTTCAATCATCAAACGGTTATACTCACCGTTCTCAGTAATCAAACCTTCTGACTTCAAATACTTGGCAACCGTTCCAAAGAAACGTGGGGCAACTGACATGTAGAAAATGCGGTTACCCTTCAAGCCGTACTTAGCATCCAATTCGTTGTTCAACGTCAACATATCTGCATAAGCAGCTGAATCCGTAATATCTTGTTGGATGTAGTAGAAGTGTGAAATAAACTCTTCAGCATTCGCTTGGTCTTCGACGAAGTCAGCAATTGATTCGCGAACCATCTCGTGGAACTCTTCTGTCGTCAATTCTTGACGAGCCGTTCCAATAACGGCGAAGTGTTCTTGCAAGAAGCCCTTCTTGAACAAGTTGTATGTTGATGGGTACAACTTACGCTTAGCCAAATCTCCAGTTCCACCGAAGAATGTCAACAATGTTGTAATTTCTGCAGGCACGATGAATGCTCCTTTACTCTCAAAAAATCAGTTTCATTTCGTATTTCATAATACCAGCATCTCACTACCGGTACCTTTTACAAACATTATAAACTTTTTTACACAAATATGCTACAAAAATGTAAAACGCTTACATTGTGATTTTTCTGATTATTCGGACTCAGATGAGAAGAATTGCGTTGCCCTGACTGCATTTCGCCAGCCATTTAACAACGTTGCCCGTCGTTCCGCCGTCAAACTTGCTGTAAATTGACGTCCCTGTGGCACATACTGCTCTAAGTCTGACAAGTCTTGCCAATAACCAACTGTTAGACCGGCTAAGAACGCGGCCCCAAGTGGTGTCGTATCTTCATCAATTGAGCGCTCTACTTGAATATCAGCGACATCTGCCTGGAATTGCATCAAGTACGGATTACGTGAAACCGTTCCATCAGCCTTCATTTTAATGACATCATATTTCGACTCAGCTTTCATAATCGCTAAAATGTCCGCCGTCTGATACGCGATGGATTGCAATGTCGCTTTTATGAAATCATTTTTACCCGTACCTCGCGTCATACCGAAGACTGCCCCACGTACTTGAGGATCCCAATACGGTGCCCCTAACCCGTTAAAAGCCGGTACAACATACACTTCATCAGCGTTTTCTGATGCTTCTGCTGCTTGCCAGGCATCCAGCTGTGTTTCAATCAACCCCAACCGGTCATGGAGCCATTGAACAGCGGAACCGGCTGAGAAAATTGACCCTTCCAACGCATATGTGGGGCGGTCCCCCACTTGATAGGCAATGGTCGTGACCAATTGATTGTCGGACATCACTGGTTCATGTCCAGTATTCATCAATAAAAAGGCACCCGCGCCATAAGTATTCTTAATCGTGCCGGGTTCGAGCGCTAATTGACCAACTAATGAGGCATTTTGGTCGCCAATCACACTGGCAATCGGCACCCGACCACCGAAAAATTGCATCGGATTCGTGTGCGCAATCACATCGCTACTCGTGTGAACCTGTGGCAACATGGCTGCTGGAATATTAAACAACGCTAACAATTCAGCATCCCATGCTTGTGTATGAATGTTATATAGCATTGTTCGGGCTGCATTTGACGCATCAGTTGCATGAACTTCACCGTCCGTAAGCTGCCACACCAGCCACGTGTCGACCGTGCCAAATACCAGGTCGCCAGCTTCAGCTTGTGCCTGAGCACCTGGGACATGATCCAATATCCAACGAATTTTGGTCGCTGAGAAGTACGCACTAACCGGCAAGCCTGTCTTGGCACGGATTAACTCATCGTGACCAGCATTATGCCAGGCATCCGCAATACTCTGTGACTGTGTTGATGACCAACCAATGGCGTTATAAATCGGTTGGCCAGTGTGGCGGTTCCAAATTAATGTCGTCTCGCGCTGATTGGCAATACCAATTGCTTTAATCTCATCCCCACGAATACCCGCATTAATGAGTGCATCCGCAATCGCGGTCTGTGCCGTCCGCCAGATATCAAGCGGACGTTGTTCCAACCACCCCGTATGCGGGACGATTGATGTCATGGGAATTGCAGTCGACGTCACGCGTCGTGCATTATGATTAAAAATCACCGCACGCGTCCCCGTTGTTCCCTGATCAATTGCCAAAATATATTCTGGTCGTGTAATAGCCATAATGCGTTCCCCGATTTTATTTCGTTTAAAATTTTTTCACTCCCTATTAGTATATCAAGATGTGAGAATGTGCTACACTTTTCTGCATAGAATAAACGGACAGGCACGGTTACAGTACCGTGCGCGACGTTATATATAGTGGTTACCCACTATGGAATAACGTTAATTACAATTAGTTGTGTCAGCTGACACAATGGAGGATTTTATGGCAATCCAGTCATCACAACAAGATGGCGAAGCGCTCAAACCGCAACACGTTGAGATTAAAGCGCCAATACTCTATATCACCACATTATTCCAATCAACCGGCGCCTCACTCATTTGGCCCATCGCGACATTGTACATGCACAATGTCTTACATGAGACCATGACCATGGCTGGCATGGTCGTGATGGGACTCTCGATTATGATGATGATTGGTAGTTGGGTTGGTGGACACCTATTTGATCGTTGGAACCCTTACAAATCAATCTTAGGCGCTGTCGCCTTAGCAACGGCTATGTTGGCGGCCCTGACTTTTTGGCATTCCTGGCCAGTCTTTGCAATTTTCATGCTAATTCTTGGTTTTGCAGATGGGATTATCTATACCCTCTTAAATTCATACGCGGCTACGATTCAGTCGATTGATTCTCGAAAGGTTTTCAATCTACAATACCTGTTCATGAACGTCGGTGTCGTTGTCGGAACCGCCATTGTCGGCTTCCTATTCAACCACGGCGTGCAATTCGTTTTCGGTGGTGCGACAATCATGTATCTTATTTTCTCGGTCATGGTTTTCCGCTACTTCAACGTCAAGGGACTCGCCGCCCAAGCAACTAAAGACGCTGCTAAGGCCGCCAAGAGCAATTTCAGGACGCCCGTGCTGATTTATGCCTTGCTCGGTTTAGCCTTTTCCCTTTATATGGGATACATTCTGTGGGAAACCGTCGTTGCAACGCACATGACTGATTTGGGGATGACCACTCAAGATTACTCATTCCTATGGACGATTAACGGTATCGTGATTATCGTCGGGCAAGGTCTACTAGACCGCATCATCGAAAAGCTACCATTCCGACTAACCGTCTTAGGTGGAACCGCCTTGTTCGCGGTATCATTCCTATTCTTGATGAACGCGAAGACCTATCCGATGTTCATCTTCACCTTCATGATTTTGACGATTGGTGAAATGTTTGCCAGCCCACAAATGCCTGCTTGGATTGATCACATCAGTGACCCCAACGCCAAAGGACGGGCACAAGGCTTCATGACGATGGCCATCTCACTTGGTCGTGCGGTCGGCCCACTATATGGTGGCTTAATGATTGACGGTGGCTCATACAAAGCCTTGTTTGCCTCAATGTTTGGCATCATGATGCTCTTCGTAGTCGTCACCTTCATTCTCGACCGAGCTTCAAGACGTCGCAAACGACGCCTCGCTAATTAATAACACAAAAAACAACCCCTGCAGCGTATCCGCTGTCAGGGGTTGTTTTTTATCGTCATCGAAAGATTCGTTATTTTAGGAGTTGTTAATTGTGCGATGACCTTTTGAATGTTCCCTCTCACGTGGAACCTATTATTCAGATCACATCACGCAATTTAACTTTTTAGAGACTCTTGAAATCGAAGACCATGCGACCAGTAATCTTGTTGTTGTGCATCGCATCAATCACATCGTTAATATCGCGGATATCAGCCCGCGTCACGATTGGCTTAACCTTACCTTCTGCACCAAATTGGAAGGCTTCCTTCAAGTCTTCACGTGTTCCAACAAGTGAGCCCTTCACTTCAATACCATCCAAGACCGTCTTCACAACATTCAACTGCATGTCACCCTTTGGCAATGCCACGGCAACCAACTTACCCATTGGTCGCAATGACGCAATTGATTGATCAAACGCTTGTGTGTTAACAGCCGTTACCTGTGCGTTGTGTACCCCGCCAACCTTTTCTTGGATAATAGCAGGCACGTCTTCTGTCTTACGGTTGATGAGCAATTCGGCTCCCATTTGACGCGCTGCTTCCAACTTGTCTGGGTTACCATCGACCGCTACCACGTGGGCACCAAACACATTGTGAGCGTACTGGATGGCCAAGTTACCCAAACCACCAGCCCCAACAACTGAAACCCATTGACCTGGCTTTGTTTCGCCGACCTTAAGAGACTTGTACATCGTTACGCCGGCACACGTAATTGATGATGCTTCCATCGGATCAAGACCTTCCGGTACCTTAACCGCATACTTAGCGTTGACGACCACTTGTTGCGCCATTGCGCCATCGACTGAGAAACCAGCATTGCGCACCTTGCGGCAGAACGTTTCATTTCCCGTGTTGCAGTACTCACAGTTTCCACAAGCATCATAGAACCAAGCAATTGACACGCGATCGCCCAACTTCAAGTAATCTGATGCCCCTTCACCAAGCTTCGTCACGATTCCAACCCCTTCGTGCCCAATGACACGACGGAATTCGCGTGGGTTAATCTCATTTGGATTACCAAAATCACCATTGGCGACGTGCAAGTCGGTGTGGCAAAGACCACTGTATTCTACATCAACCAATGCCTCACCAAATCCTAAGGCACGGGGTTGCCAATCATCAATCAAATCTACAAATCCATCTGGCGTTTCACGAACAACTGCTGCTTTCATGTCTAATCTCCTCGTGTTAACAATGACCATTTGTTCTTTTCTTCACAAACATTATTATAACCGAGTCGCTCTCTTTTGCAAGCGCTTTCTTGAAATCTAATCAAGAACTTTTTGTGCGTTTTTATAAATCGGAACCCCAAAAAAGCGCCCTCCCAAATGGCGGACGCTTCACTTCTTTTAAGTTAGTCTAATGCAATAATTTTCTCTGCACTAAAGGCATAAATAAACCGACGTGGCATTGGCTTCCCCATCGCCACCAGTGCCTGTGCATAAACGTTCAATTGGCCTGAATAACGTTGCGTGAGTGTTTCAGCTGCCGTTTCAGGTGTTACCCGATCAGTCTTGTAATCGAACAACCACACCTCATCATCGACTTGGAAATAGCCATCAATAATACCGTGAATCAAAACTTTTTCTGATCCTTGGAAATCCTTGTATAGACGATCTGCATCGAGCAACAGCGAGAACTGCACTTCACGTTGCAAAGAGTCCGCATGGGCGACCATTTGCTTACCTAAGGGCGAATTCGTGAAGAAACGTTCAATCTTAGACAACGAAATCAGATGGGCCACCTTATCCTCGATTAACTCTTGGTCAACCAAATCGGCCACCAATGCGCGCAAGTCAGCCTGAGATGGCGCTCCTGCCGATAGATCAACACGTTGCATAACCAAGTGCGTTGCCGTTCCAATCGCAGCCGATGAAATACGCGTTTCCGCTTCTTGCATAAAGGTCGGCTCCGGTAACGTTTCATCCGTAAACCGCAATCCTGCAAATTCATCCGCTTGAATACGCCCATCCACTAAGCCACGGCCAGCTGCTAAATCTGGATCTTCAAATAAACGTTTAATTTCTGAAACTGACTGGTACGCTGTGGCACGTGTCGCCTCATCAAACTGATAATCAAATTGCAACACCGACCGCCAATCATTGACGATGCCATCCGGCGTGGCACCGGTCTTTTCTGACGTCGCTTCAGACAGCGGCATCGCTTGATAAGCATCAACCAATGCGCGTAAATCCGCCCCATTCACGATTTCTAGCCCAAAATTGAACGGTTGCTTCGGCGCTTTCGTCCGAATCTCACCGAAATCAATGACATCCTTATCATCGTAAGCTGTCAGCACGCTTGCCAATTCAGGCGCCTTGGGATGGCGCATCAAGGCCATCCCCATCAAGTCCATAAACGACTTTCCTTCAAGGCGGGCCCACTCTGGCAACATCCATTCCGTGCCGGCTTCAGCTAACGACCACTTATCCCATAGGGCTTTCACACTGTCATACGCCCCCACCATAAACAAGTGTTGTTCAGCACGCGTTAACGCAACATAGAGCACCCGCAATTGTTCGGCGAACGCACCACGAACGCGCGCTTGTTTAACAAATTCACGTTGTGGCGTTGGTAACTTAAGGTGGTGATCCAAATCAATGTAATCCATTCCGGCCCCAGCTTCAGCATCAAGCAGAATGTCACCCATCGTTTCTCGCTGACTAATCATGCGCCGGGTACTATTCAGGACAAATACAATCGGAAACTCCAACCCCTTCGAGTGGTGAATCGTCATCAATGAGACGCTATCACTCGCCACATTCGCATCCGCTTCACCGAGGTCTTTGTCCTGACTTTGTAGCTGCGTCACATAATTAATAAACTGATACAAACCGACGAAACTGCTCTTTTGGTAAGCAGCTGCTCGTTCATACAATGCATGCAGATTAGCTTGCCGTTGCGGACCAGATGGCAATCCACCGACGTAATCCAGCCACCCTGTTGTGTTATAAATCTGCCACAGCAAATCCACAATTTGGTTTTGAACAGCCAACGCCCGGAAACGCTCCAAATCCGCTAGGAAACGTTGCACCGCCGCGATTGTCTCATTGACCTTTGTCTCAGAAACGCCGGCAACGGCAATTGTTAACGCATTATTCGCTAAGGCTTGAACCGCCGTATAGAAATCTTCCGTCATGGCTTGCGTTCGAATTAACGCTAACCCATTTTCATCAACGTTATACAGTGGTGAACGCAATACTGCTGCCAACGGAATATCTTGGTGCGGGTTATCAATCACCTGCAACAAGCTCATCATGACTGAAATTTCAGTCGTTTGGAAATAACTCTCCGCCCCGTTAACAACGATCGGAATGTCCATTTCACGGAACACATCCAAGACATCCAAATTTTGATTCTTAGTTGGCACCAAAACCGTCATATCACTGTATGTCACCGGACGCTTTTCACCGGCTTTACGATCAAATATTTCAAACTTGGTGTCGATTAACTCCCTAATTTTCAACGCCATCATCCGAATTTGACCTGTTGCTTTCGTAAAGCCAAACTCATTCGCGACCTCCGGACCGTCATCAGCGTCATCCGTTGTTGTCCCATCATCTAGGTACACCATCAATTCTGCTTCTTTGGCCAAGTCAGCCGGATAATAATCGGCCCCAGCGACCAATTCTGCTTCGCCCGTATAGTCAACATCACCCAACCCGTCACTCATGATTTGCGCAAAAATAAAGTTGATGAAATTCGTGACGTTCGGTTGCGAGCGGAAGTTTTCTTGCAGTGTAATCACCTTATTGCCTGGCGTTTGTGGATACGTCGCAAGTTTATGGCCAAACAAGGTTGGATCCGCCTGACGGAACTTATAAATCGACTGTTTAATATCACCCACTTGGAACGTATTATCACCGCTCGCAATGAAACTTAAAATCGCTTCTTGTAGTTGATTCGTGTCTTGATACTCATCAACCATCACTTCGTTATAACGTGCGCGCAACTCAGTCTGCACTGCCGGCTGGCTGACAATTTGAAGCGCAAAGTGTTCCAAATCGTTAAAGTCCAGGACCTTACGACGCAACTTTTCGGCTAAAAAGGCCTCACGAAAGGCTTGCGTAAATGCGACTAATTCGGTAATCACCTCACCAGCCCCACGCACAGCTAGTTGCATGGCCGCTTCATCCAGGGCAAAAAAGCCCGTTTGTAATGCTTCCAACCGTTCCTTAATCCGTTCACGCTGGGTCTTCACCAGTTCCCAGGCGGCTTTTAGTTCAGGATCATGCTTTGCAGTAAAATTCTTGCGCTTGCCGTCTGCGCCGGTCCCCCAGCCCATCACATCGGCTGACAAAAAGGCCTGGCGCATATCGTCCCAACTGACGGTTGTATCCTGGACGACTTGCAATAGCCGTTGGTAGGTATCAGTATCCGTCTGTAAATTTAATAACCGGTTCAAAGCAGGTGCTTCATCCATCGTATCGGGCGCTTGGTTCAATAATTGCTCAGCTTGTGTCACTAATGTCTGCAATTCAGACGTCATAATCGGCAACATCTGAGCCTGATAAAACGGCGTCTCAGTCAACGACCCAGCAATTTCATATTGTGCAGCTAAGCCTTCTAACCACGCTGTCGTATCTGGTCGCGCCATGGCAAAGTTGAACAGCGTAAACACCGCCTCTTGCAACGTCCGGTCGTCTGTCGACCCTGAAGCGAATTGCGAAGCAAAACGAGCAAACACTTGGTCCTTGTCATTAGCATAACGTGCCTCTAATAGATCGCCATAGACTTCCATCATCAACAATGTCCGTTCGGCATCATCAGATAGACGGAACTGGGGATCCAAATCGATGGTGTAGTGATATTGTTCAATCAGTCGCAAAGCAAACGCGTGCAATGTTGAAATGTTGGCGACGTTTAACAATCGCAATTGCTTCAACAGGTGTTGTCGTTGGGTGCCCTCCGACTCAGCTAAGGCGCTACGAATTGCACCTTCGAGTCGCTCTTTCATTTCCGCAGCGGCCGCTTCTGTAAATGTCACAATCAAAAACTCATTCACATTTTCGCCGGCTAACAAACGACGGGTCACACGTTCAACCAACACGCGAGTCTTACCGGATCCCGCTGAGGCAGACACCAAAATATTTTCACCGCGTGCCGTAATGGCGGCTTCTTGTGATGCTGTAAAATTCATGGTCTAGTCGTCCTCCTCGTCTGTAATAACTGATTGCATCGCTGCCAAAGCATCCTTAGCATCTAGCTTTTTAATATTGCGATACTGATTCCCCATCATGGCATCAAACATCATGACTGGCTTAAACGGCGTATACATCATCCCAGTTTTGTTTGGGCCATCGCGGAATGGCAGCAGTGGGAATTGCCCAGCCAAAATTTGGCTCGCAATCTGGCGGATTTTGGCTTCGTTAAAGGCCAGCAAAATATCCAAATCGGCTTCATCAACGACGTCCGCTGCCTTCGCAAACGACCCGTTTTTATTACGTTTGATGGCAAACGGTGCCTTCACACCATCAACGCCTTCAAGTCGCTCAATATAGGCCTCATCATTGCGCAGAACCCCGCGATAGGTGCCTTGGTTTGCCGCTGCCACATCAGCTTGCGTCTGTAACTCCGCCAATGTATCACCTGCGATATCCTTGACCTTAATCCATGGATTTTGGAGTGACCAGAAGACAGCCCCACCCATCTCACTTGGCGGTAATACCGTCGCATTTGCCAGCATGGCCGTCCAATAAGTCATTAATTGCAACTCTAACCCGGCGAAGGCCTGGGTGTAATCAAACGTCCGCTTACCCGACTTATAATCAACAATCGTCAAAAAATTGCCCGTTGGGGTTTCGACCAAATCATACCGATCAACCTTACCGCGGACCGTCACCTTACCTAAGGGTAACTCGTACTGGACTGGCTTGAGCTTACTCTGTGGCAAGCCAAAGCCAGCCTCAACACCTAACGTGTGAACACCACCATCGACCAGTTGCCCACGTTTCATATTCAGTACCGTATCATGAACTTGAGCAGCCAAACGTTGCGTCAAAAACGTCATGCGCGCAGAACTGCTGAAGATATCAAACGTGGCATCCCCACTGCGTAGCAAGCCGTTCAAGATATTGCGTTCCAGGTTTTCTAGCTCGCTATCCGTTAACTCACTTAACGTTTTGTCTTGACGAATCAATTCAGCAAACAGCTGCTCTAGAATCGTGTGCATCAACGTCCCCTTTTCAGCCGGCGTTAGTTGCAAAACTTGGCGCTCCTTGAGACGTAAGCCGTACTGCAGGAAGAATTCAAAGGGGTTCTTGGCATAATTTTCTAAACGTGAAATCGACACCTTCAAATCATTACTAAATAACTGACTCATCAATGATGCCAAGATTTGTTGTGGCTCATTACGATACGTTAGACCGCCCATCACCCGCGCCGTCTTATCTGGCGCCATTTGGCTAACTTGTTGTTGCAAGGTTTGCCACGCACTACTCAATGTACCGGCAGGTTGCTGATTGGCCGCTTGGCGATTCACGCTAACCAAATGCGCCAATGTACTATCAACCGTGCCGACATAATCGCCAATGCGCATCGTATTCGGATCTGGCAACGCCGCGAAATGGCGTACCGGCACGTTAAATTGTTTCATCAATCGCGTGACATACGTTGATGGTTGTTGGCTCCCTTCACCATCACTAGTTGCATAGAGCCAAATCAGACGATCCGCAGCCGTCATCATCGCACTGTACATCAGCAATGATTCTTGTGCCATTTGCTGTTCCGATGTTTCACGCAGGAACGCGTGCTCGGGCAACCGATCTTGCAAGATTTCTCGGTCACCATCATGTAACAACGCTTTTGTACGTGTCGTGGCTGGTAAATTCACACTTGTGGCACCAAAAACAATCACCGTATGATAACCTTGGCGCTGCACAATCCCACTTTCCGACACACGGACTTGATCCATCGTAGCTGGAATACCCGTGTACTTGGCACTATCAAAGGCTGCCTTCAACAATTCTTGTAACTCTGCAATCGTCATCGGCGTATGATCAAAGACCGTGACAAAATCGTCCAGTACGCCAATAAAGGTCCGCCAAACTTGTTCGGGTTGCTGTGCCGTCCACAAGTCTCCCTGGGCAATCGCCTCATCACGCCATGCTAGCAAACGCTGTTGCATGCCAATTTCTGTTAGAAACAGGTAGAGGCGTCTTGCCATCTCGCGCGCATCTGGGGCCTGGGCCAAATCTGCCAAAAATGGTGCCACAACGGTGCTAATTTGATCGTGAATCAGTGCCAATTGCGCATCCTTTTCCGCAACGTGTTCCCGCAAGACTTCATCATCTGAGTCGGCGACATTACGATCGAATTGCCATGGCTGCTTATCTGTCCAGCGCCAGCCTGGCGTGTTTTTAGCCAAGACATAATTTTCGGTTTCCGCCAACGCTTCCCGGTACTCAGCAACGGTCACATCTTCTGGAATCAGTAATTCCGTTTTCAACAGGCCCATGACATCTGCGATGGTATACGCCGGTGCTAAACGGAAGAGTTTATCAAGAAAGGCTACTAGGGGATGCGCCGCCATCGGCCGGTCCAAATCCATGAAGACCGGAATTTGATAGCGCGCAAAAACCGCCGGCAACATGTTTTCATACTGACCTAAATCTCGGGTCATTAACATGAAGTCCCGGTAGCGTCGCTTGCCACTAGCCACTTCTTGACGAATCATGCGGGCCATCTGTTCAATTTCTTGATAGCGCGTCGTCGCCTGCCAAATCGCCAAATCCTTTGGGGTTGGCGTCTGACCGTTGGGTTTCACACCTTCTTGTTCATAAGCAATCCAAAATGACTCAACCGTCGTTATTGTCTCACTGACTGGCCGTTGCATAGTCACACTGCTTGCCGTCACCGCCACTTGATGGTCAGTCGCAAACTGACGCAATTGTTGGGCTAAACGCTTAGGGCGGTAAAATAAATCATTTTCTGACAAACTCTCTGCCGTCACGCTGGCCGAACCATCATCCGCTGGCAAGGCAATTGTGACGCCCCCGGCCCGTTCGATTAACGCTTCAACCACGCCACGTTCTGGGGTCGTCATTTGGGAATAACCGTTAATGAAATAGTAGTGGTGTGAGACATCCGTTTTCTCAGTTGCTAAATAAACCCGCAAGGCTGCCAATAATTGACTGCTCAAATACTGATTGCGCGTAGCTAATTCTTGGTCTAGGGCCTCACCAATTAAAGCTAAGTCATGGAGTTTCATTTGCAGTGTCCCTTGTTGCGTTAAGGCATCTGCCATGTCACGAACTTCTTGCCACGACAAGCCGGCCTGCTTAAGCTCCAAAATTTGACTCGCAAACTGGCTAATAAACCCTTGCTTCGTCAATAAGTTACCGTACAATTCAAGCTCCGTTTGATGCTCCCGCAACAGTGATTGCACCAACATTGTCATCCCCGTCGCTGACAAATTGGCTTGCCGATAGATAGGATCATTTTGCATGTAGTACCAAGCTAAACGACTCAGTGAGAAAACCTGCACATTTGGCACAGCAACTGCCGCGCCATGCCGATCCTGTAGGGTTGCTAGTCGGTTCAAAACCTGAATTTCCGTTTCAAACTTAATGTGGTTAGGAACCACATAAAAGATTTCCGCTTGATCATCAGCTGCTAACGTAGCTTGGACACGTTCGAGCAACGCTAATTCATGGTCTGAGCTTGCCCGACCAAACAATAATTCAAGTGCCATTTGCCCCTCCTTTAAAAAGCGCTTTGTTGCTACCATTTTACCAGTTATCTTAGGTTTCCCCTAATCTCTCTCATGCAACACCCAACCATCAAAAGTTCTGCTGGTTTCGTTGAAGGCACTTACTAAAAATGCTAAAATAATACAGCATGACTGGACACTTTTGAGAGAGATGTCCGATTTCAAGTGTGAATTAAGAGATATAAAAAAGAGATTATATAGTTGTTATAGAAATGGAGAATGCTGTCATGATGTCACCTCACTCAGTTGACACGACACATGTATCCGCCACGCCTGAAACCAAGGTGACACCTCGACGCAAAGCGAAGAAGTTTGATATTGTAAACTTCTTGTTGCCCGTCTTTATCGGCCTTTACGGTATATCGAGTGTGGCAGATACAATGATTCGACCGGTTCAAGTCGGTATCGTGGCCCTTTCACTAGGGTTGTTATCAATTGCCATTCTCTTAGGCGTTATTCGCGTCGTCCGTACAGCGGTTCGACGTAACTCTATAAAGCGAGCTATTTTAGGAAACCTACCTTTATTTGGTCTGATAGTTGCTTGGATTTTGAAAGCTATTTCCTTTAGTTACTACTTTACGCGTTAACATTTTCTAGTTTTACGGATAAATGATTTAACTCATACAAACCCATGTATAATATACGGGAATGTATGGTTTATAGAGAAAAGAGAGAAAAAATGAAAGAGACTACGAGTAAGTACCTGGTCCGCGGATTAGCGACCGGTCTACTTTTAACTGGTTTAGGTGCTGGTTACACCACAACCAACGTAGCCGCTGATGATGTGATTCCTGGTCAAGAGCAACTCGCTCCGGTTACACAGTCACAATCTTTCACGGTTACGTTTAAAAATATGTATATTGGCAGTTCACATCTCGGGGATGCAATTAGCATTAACGTTACCGCAGATGCTGCCGGCGACTACATCGCCATTATTCCTGACAATTTCCTACAGAATAGAATTGCAACGGATCAATTAGCAACATTGGTTGATCCAAATGCTTATACGTACATCAACGATCGATCAGTTAAACTAAACGCTGATTACCTTGCTGCTTCAGGCATGCAGAACCTTGATGTCCCTGTATACTACGCAGGTGATCCAACGTCGCAAGCAGTGGCTGCTGAAGCCGCTGCTGATGCCCAGCGTGCATCAGATATCGCTGCCTCACAAGCCGCCGAATCTTCAGCGGCTTCGTACAACGCCATGGTATCTTCGTTAGCAGCCCAAGAATCTTCTGCTGCAGCGGCTTCACTATCAGCATTGCAAGCAACGCAAAACGTCAGCTATTCAGATTCAACGCCATCAGATTCAATTAACGTGCCAAGCGAAGCACCTGAACCCGTGACACCTCACGGAAGTATGGCACCTAGCTCTGTCATACCAAGCGATAGCGTAGCGCCGAGCGAAAGTTCTGAATCAATCGCACCAAGTTACAGTAGTTCGCTAAGCGTCGTGCCAAGTTCAATTACTTTGCCTAAGAGTAGCAACTTGCCAGGTTCGGTTGCACCAAGTAATAGTGTGCCAATACCACCTGTGTCATCAATCGACTCAAGTGCATCAGCAACCCCAATTACATCTGCAAGCAGTGTTTCACAAACGTCAGTTGCCCCTTCGGAGTCAGCCGTCAGCGTTGCACCACGTAATGTTCGTCAGACGTCAAAGCCAGCTATCGACTTAGCGACAGTCACGGCGGCGTCTGTGATCACTTCAGTTAATGCAACAACGCAGGCTTTAGCACCAAAGCTGGTTGCTGGGCGCACACCTCAAAAAAGCGTAGCTGTTGCTAAGCAAACGACTGATACACCTGCAACAACCGACACGGTCACAACTCCCAATGCTTCACAGCCAACTCAAACGGCCGTGGCTAGTGTTGCCCACCAAGCGACCGTTGCCGAAGCAGCACAGAAAAATGCATTACCTAATATTTTCAAGAACAATACGACAACCCACTTAGATTTGACGAATAACACACCAGCTTACAAGCCGGAATCTACTTTCAACACGGGTAACGTTACCTCTGTTGCGTCAATTTTGGTTTCAGCCTTCTCTGGTTTCGCTTACTTCCTTGGTGGCGTGCCAAAGGGTGTTACGCGTTTCTTCGATTGGATGTTCAATCTATTCGGTAAGTAAACTTAATCAACAATAAAAAGCTACCTCAAATGAGGTAGCTTTTTTGATTTTATTTCGCTAGTTTTAGCAACGATTCGGCAAAAATGGCCATCGATCGCGTTAAGTTCGCAACGGGTGTTGATTCATTTGCTTGATGACTCGTAACTGGCACATCTGGGAACTGGCCACCAAAGGCTACCCCACGCTTCAACAAACGCGCATATGACCCACCATTTGACGTACGGGGGTTCATATACATGCCGGTTTGCTTCGCATAAACCAATGATAACGTCCCAACTAATTCATCTGTTTCGGGGACCAAATGCGGTTCCATTCCCCCTGGCCACACTTCAACAGTCGCCGCAAAGTCGCCCAAATGCCGTTGGACTTGGGTTGTCACTGCTTGGACATTCACACCTTGTGGGTAACGGAAATTCAACAAAATTGTCCCTTGACCATTTTGACTAAATCGCATGACACCAACATTAAGCGTTAAGTCCCCCATCACGTCATCATGATACCGCAGTCCGAGGTTTTCGGCGCCAATATCATCATGTACAACGCGACCAATGAAATCCAAAAATGTTTTGGCATCGGCATTAAATGCAAAACGGCGCAAGAAGTTGGCCAAATAGGTGCCCGCGTTTTCACCATCTTGCGGGTAAGCCCCGTGCGCTTGCACACCCTTCAACAAGAGGCGTACTTCTTGATCACGAACTTCACTTTGCCCACTTAAAAACGGATATTGTGCCAAATACGGCGCAAATTCATTTTGTACTTGAGCTGGATTTGGCACTGAAACACGCGCTCGTGCTTCGCCTGGAACAACATTTGGTCGTGAGCCAGCAATGAAACGTCGTAGCACGTAATCTCCGGTAGTCTGGTTAGCAAACCGCAGTTGCACCGTCTGAAAGGCTTTTTCACCATTCACAACTGGGAAGGCGCCGTCTGGTGAAAATCCCATTGTCGGCTCACCTTCTACCTCGAAGTAACGAGGTAAATCACGCCAACCATTTTCCTCATCCGTCCCAATAATTAAACGAATTTTGCGGGTCAGTGTGATTTCATGGTCTGCTAAATACTTCATCGCATAATACGCACTCATCAGGTCGGCCTTCATGTCGGCTGCACCACGCCCAAAATAGAGGCCATCCAAAATTTCTGGCTTAAATGGATCACGTAACCAGCCTTCACCAGCGGGCACGATATCAATATGCGTCAAAATAGCGACCGTTTCGGCTGCATCAGCCGGTCCGTACTCAATCCACGTGACCATGTTATCAACCCGACCATAACGGAAGCCATCACGCGCAGCCAATTCTTCCATCTTTGCTAAAGCACGCGCCATGTCAACGCCAAACGGGGTCCGATCCGACTGTGTATTTGGATCTAATATTGATGGTATTTTTACAATTTGATTTAAGTCGGCAATCAAATCCGCCTCATACGGCTTTGTTCGTTCGAACCATTCCATAGCGTTCTCTTTTCTCACGGTTTTTTAATACTTTAAATTTTAAACCAGTTTGCCAACCCCTGTAAAGCCAAAAAGCGAGGACAACCACGTGTCCTCGCTTTTTTATAACCTGTTTTATGCGCGCTTCTTCTTGTAGTAGTAGA
>ERZ894226.137-NODE-137-length-59186-cov-12.363464_pt1 | contig 59186 bp, 47 predicted proteins | sample MGYA00380294_ERZ894226 | MGnify/ENA primary metagenome ERZ894226 (study PRJEB32331, sample SAMN06328434) | human gut metagenome | biome: human gut microbiome; feature: stool | host: Homo sapiens | collected 2014-10-29 ... | reverse complement strand
TTTTGAGGTTGGGGCAGAAATTTCTGCCCCAACCTCTTTTGTTTAGAAGTTTTAATTGTAAAGTCGCCTTTTACAAAACGCATACTGAATCAAAAAGAAATCACAATTAAGCCTAAATATTGGACGAGTAGTCTAATACATGTAGAAGGGATTGGACAACTTCATAAAACGAACTAATAATCGTAATTTTTGTTTTTGTTAAAACGTTTAACGTCAAAAAATGAACAAATATGATATTGACGTAAATAATGTTCGTTGTTATCCTTAATACAACCTTTAAATGGGTTACCAATTTGGGTAATGATAATTAGGAACAGATAGCTAAGGAGTACTAGGGGACATGTTTAAAAAGCTTGTTGCGGGTGCTGCAGTTACGATTGCAGCCTCAACATTAGTTACAGCATTGCCAGCGGCATCAGTTAACGCTGCTGACAAAAAGGTTGATTTGAAGGAATTGAATGTACAATTCGTTCCATCATCACAAGCTGACACAATTCAAGCCAAGGCAAAGCCATTGGAGAAGTTGTTGAAGGCACAATTGGGTATTCCAGTTCACGTAACAATCTCAACTGACTACAACACAGTCGTTGAGGCAATGGGTTCAAAGAAGGTTGACATGGGCTTCTTGCCACCTGACCCATATGTACAAGCTCACAAGCAATACGGTGCAAAGGTTATCTTGCAATCACAACGCTACGGCATTAACGACAAGAAGGGGGACGGTTCAAACACCGACAAGCTTGTTGATTACTACCGTGCCGAAGTACTTGTTAAGAAGGACTCAAAGATTAAGTCTGTTAAGGATTTGAAGGGTAAGAAGATTGCCGTTCAAGACACGACGTCCGATGCTGGGTACATGTTCCCAGTTGTTGACTTGAAGAAGAAGGGTGTCAACGTCGTGAAGGACGCAAAGCTGGTGACAGTTAAGGGGCACGATCAAGGTGTGCTATCAGTAATGAACGGTGACACAGATGCAGCCTTCGTCTTTGATGACGCCCGTAACGTTGTTAAGAAGGATAACCCAGATGTCTTTAAGGATACGCGTGTTTTGACATACACAGCTAAGATTCCTAACGATACTATTGCCTTGCGTAAGGGTATTTCAAAGGCTGATACTAAGGCAATCCAAAACGCGATGATTAAGGTGTCAAAGACAACCGAAGGTAAGAAGGTTTTGAACGATGTATACAGCTGGGCTGGTGTTGCAAAGTCAAAGGATTCAAACTTTAACGTTGTCCGTAAGTACCAAAAGGCTGTTGAAGGTATCAACTAAGTCCAATTAAATAAAGCAGGTTGGTCACGCAAGATTTACGTTTAGCGATGACTACTAGCGATGAAAAATGAAGAACGAGTTTCCTGGTGGTGTGTTTTACCGGTGAAGCTCGTTCTTAGTACATATTTTTTAAAACGATTAAGCAAGTTGATTAGTTGTTAAGTAAAACGATCAGGGGAATGAATATGGCAAGCCAAACTGGCACAATCCAAGTAAAAGATGTTTCAAAAGTTTACCCAAATGGGACGGTGGGACTCGATCACATTAACTTAGATATTACTTCAGGTGAATTTGTGGTGATTGTCGGCCTGTCGGGGGCTGGTAAAAGTACCTTGTTGCGGGCAATCAATCGTTTGCACGATGTCACAGCGGGTGAAATTTTATTGGATGGTGCAGATATTACCAAAGCCAAGGGTAGCCAACTGCGAGTGTTGCGTCGTAATATTGCCATGATTTTCCAAAATTTTAATTTGGTGAAGCGCGCGTCGGTGGCCCGAAACGTTTTGGCAGGTCGCGTGGGATACTACTCGACGTTTAAGAGTACGTTCGGTTTGTTTTCAAAAGCTGATAAGGAGAAGGCTGCTGAAAACTTGAATAAAGTGAATATGCTTGATAAATACTATACACGAGCTGACGAATTGTCAGGTGGGCAACAACAACGTGTGGCAATTGCACGCGCGATGATGCAATCACCAACGGTTGTTTTGGCTGATGAACCGATTGCGTCGTTGGATCCGAAAACGACCAAGATGGTCATGGATGATTTGCAACATCTAAACCGAGATCTCGGGATGACGGTGGTGGTTAACTTGCACAGTGTGCCACTGGCGATGGCGTATGCGACCCGGATTGTGGGATTGCGTGCGGGTAAGTTGGTTTATGATAAGCCGATTGCTGAAGTTAATGAACACGACTTTGACGGTATTTATGCTGAAGCTGGAGATAAGGAGTAGTCATGGAATCATTATTACCAGAGCGTCAGTTTAGTCAAAAATGGCATATTAAAGGCTTACTGACAGTCGTGCTTGTCATCTTGATCCTATTTGGGTCAGGACAAATGACGGGTGTCTCGACAGATTTTAGTTGGGATCAATTTTGGCAAATCTTGATTAAGATGACGCAACCAGATTGGTCATACGTGTCAGCGATTGTGACACCAATCTTAGAAACGATTCAAATGGCCTTGGTTGGGACGTTGCTCGGTACCATTATTGCCGTACCATTTAGTTTGTTAGCAGCACGTAATATCATGAAAAACGCTGTGGCGCGTGGCATCATCCGGTTCTTTTTGAACTTGGTGCGTGCATTACCTGATTTGCTCTTAGCGGCGTTGTTCGTGGCGATTGTTGGTATTGGGCCAATGGCCGGAGTTGGGGCCTTGACGGTGTTCAGTTTTGGCATGATTTCAAAGTTGTTCTATGAAGCGATTGAAACGATTGACGACGGGCCGATTGAAGCCTTGACTGCAGCTGGCGCAAACAGCATTCAAACGATTGTCTTCGCAGTTGTCCCTCAGGTGTTTAACCAATTTTTGAGTTACTTCCTGTACACGTTGGAAATCAACGTCCGTGCATCGACAGTCTTGGGTTATCTAGGTGCTGGTGGTGTGGGATTGTACTTGAGTCAAACGTTGTCGCTTTTCCGCTACGATCGGACGGCGATTGTTATTTTGGCAATCTTGGTCGTGGTCATTATCGTGGATGGTATTTCTAATCGATTACGGGAGGCGTTGGCATAATGCAATTAGTAAAACAAAGCCCCTGGCAACGATTTCGGCCTTGGGTGATTACGGCAGTCGTGGTCTTGATCTTTGCCTGGGCCTTCTCGGGGATTCCATTGGCATCGGTTAAGCCACAAGCGTTGATTATTACGAAGGCCATTTTTCATGGCTTATTCCATCCGGATTGGTCATATGTTTATACAGGGGATGGCGAAGATTTGGTGACGGCGTTGGTTGAAACGCTAGCCATCGCCTTTCTAGGAACGTTTATTTCGGCCATTTTATCAGTGCCGTTTGCGTTTCTAGCTGCACGAACGAAGAAAGGTTTCTTCACACCACGGTCAACCTTGGGTAAGGTAATTTTGACAATTGTCCGTGTCTTCCCTGAAATTGTGTTGGCCATTATGTTCATCAAGGCGGTTGGTCCTGGTGCGTATGCAGGTGTCTTGGCAGTATCGATTCACTCGATTGGTATGCTGGGAAAGCTATTCTCAGAAGCGGTTGAAAACATTGATCGTGGACCAAATGAAGCGATTGTCGCAGCCGGTGGTTCGGCGCTCGATGGGTTAACGTTAGCAACTTTGCCAGCGGTTATGCCAGAGTTTATGAATTACACGTTATACCGTTTTGAAATTGCGGTCCGTTCAGCAGCTATCTTAGGTATGGTTGGTGCCGGTGGAATTGGAGCGCCTTTGATTTTTGCATTGCAAACACGTCAGTGGCCAAAGGTGGGGATCATTCTACTTGGGATTATTATCATGGTGACGGTGATTGATTTCTTGTCAGGTCAACTCCGTAAAAAGTTGGTTTAACAGCCAAAGTAGCTTAGAATATAACATAGTAAAAATGCGTGAAAACAGGCTGCTGAATTTAATTTGGCAGCCTGTTGTACATAAAATAGACTGGGGATATAAGAGATGCGAGTATCAATCATTTCAACGTCTGATGTGCATGGTTATGTGCGAGCGGATGATTTTCGTCGACCATTATTAAATGACGGACTGGGCTTAACACGTGCGGCAACGGTTATTGCAGCGCTACAAGAACGGGCGTCACATGGCGAAGCGGTTGTAACGATTGAAAATGGGGACTTTATTCAAGGTTCCCCACTAACGAATTACGTGGAAAAACAAGCGCCAGAGGCCGCGGGTATTTATCAACAATTGGCTGATGCAGTTGGGTATGATGTCCGCGTCTTCGGGAATCACGAGTTTAATTACGGTCGCGATTATTTAGAGCGGGTGATGGCGGATACGCCACAACTCTTGAATGCGAATGTCCTTGATGCAGAAACACACCAACCGTTTATTGGTAAGCCGTACGCTGTTTTTGAACGGGCGGGCGTTAAAATTGGTGTGATTGGGTTGTTAACCAAATATGTGGCCAAGTGGGAACAGGCTGATAATATTCGAGGATTATTATTTGCCGATCCGGTTGAAGTGGCCCAAAACTATATCGCTGAGTTACGCCCTCAAGTTGATGTGTTGGTGATTGCTTATCACGGTGGTTTTGCGGAAGATTTGCAAACTGGTGAGCCACTAGAACGCCTGACCTCTGAAAACCAAGGGTATCAATTGTTGCACTTGCCAGGTGTTGATGCACTTGTCACAGGTCACCAACACCGAATGATTGCCGAAGTTGCGGATGGTGTACCGACGACACAACCGGGTTACCGGGCGGATAACGTGGGGCTAATCACCCTTGATTTAGATGAGCAACAGACGGTTGTCGGTCGGGAAGCCAGCCTTATCAAGACGGCGGATGCCGCAGAACGGGCAGATATCGTGGCGCTAATCGAACCATTGCAAAGCCAAACGAATCAATGGCTTGATACGGCAGTTGGTACGGTTGGTGACAACATGCGCATTACCGACCATTTTGCGGCGCGTCTCCACAGTCACCCGTTTATTGAATTGGTTAACCGTGTCCAAATGGACGCAACGCAGACGACTATCGCCAATACGGCATTGTTTAATGATGAAGTACGCGGTTTGGCGAATGATGTCACGTTACGTGATATTATGACTAACTATATTTATCCGAATACATTAGTTGTAGAAGCACTGACAGGGCAAGATATTAAGGATGCACTGGAGGTAAACGGACGTTACTTTGCAGTGGCAGCCGATGGTACATTGACGGTTAATCCACTGTTTATTGAGCCGAAAGTCCAGCACTACAACTATGATATTTGGAGTGGTATTGATTATACGTTTGATTTTAGTCGACCAGCAGGCGATCGAGTTACGGCAGTATCGTACCAAGGGCAACCCTTGGATATGGCAGCAACGTATGAGGTGGCAATGAATAACTACCGTGCCGGTGGGGCGGGTAATTTTACGATGTTTAGTACGGATAAGATTGTGCGTGAAGTGCAGTTAGAGACAGCTGAATTGATTGGTGACTACATTATGGCCCACCCTGAAATTCATATTGCCCAACCAACGAATATCACGGCGGTTGGCTTTCAAAATTAAGTAAAAAGGAACTGTTGTGTGGCATGCGCAACAGTTTTTTTAGTTAATTTTGGTACGTTAAACGTTTTACCGGACGGATTATCGAGGTTAACCGTTTTACAAAGGCCTTACTTTTGATACACTTAGTTTGTTAAGTTATTTTACATAAGTAAGAACCCCTCAAGGAGAAGTAGCACATGCTATTGTTGATGAACATCCTCGGAATCTTTGTATTTCTAGGGGTGGCATATTTATTTTCACGTGATCGTAAGAACATCAAGTGGCGTTCAGTTGGTGTCATCTTGGTTATCCAATTAATTTTGGCTTGGTTCTTTACGAGTTTTTCAATTGGCCGAGATGCTGTGTTAGCCGCAGCGAATGGGTTTGAATGGTTAACCAGTGCGGCCTTTGACGGGATTGCCTTTGCGTTGCCTGATTGGGTCAAGCCTGCATCAGGAACGATGAATTTTGTGACGTCAGCCGTTTTGCCAATTTTGGTGATTATCCCAATGTTTGATATTTTGACATACATTGGTGTATTGCCATGGTTGGTTAAGTGGGTCGGCCGAGGTTTGTCATTTTTGACGGGACAACCTAAGTTTGAATCATTTTTCTCAGTTGAAATGATGTTCTTGGGCACGACTGAAGTGCTGGCCGTTTCTAAGTTGCAACTGCAACAAATGGACGCTAAGCGTAATTTGACGGTTGCCATGATGTCGATGAGTACGGTAACAGCCGCCATCGTTGGGTCATACGTTGGGATGATGCCTGGTCAATTCGTATTGACGGCGATTCCGTTGAACATCTTGAGCGCTATCATGATGACGACAATCTTAAATCCAACGCAAGTCGCCGAAGCTGATGATACAATCGCGGTATTGGATCACGATGAAACGACTGAGGATGGTAAGGTTAAGCGCCAACCATTCTTTGCGTTCTTGGGTGATTCAATCCAAGGTGCCGGTTTGGTGGCGGTTATTATCGTGGCGACGGTAATTGCCTTTGTTGGTTTGGCTTCTTTGATCGACAACTTGTTGTCATTGACGACGTTGTCATGGCTATCATTGGAGAATATCTTCGGTGTCATTATGTTCCCATTTGCTTGGTTGCTCGGCTTTAACGTCGATGATGCCTTCCGTATTGCCCAATACATGGGAACGAAGTTGGTGACGAACGAATTTGTGGTGATGGGAGAAGTCTCAAAGCAAGTTGCTCACCACTCAGGTATGTTTGCGTCAGCTCACGCGCGCGCTGTCTTGACAGTGTTCGTCACGAGTTTCGCCAACTTTGGAACATTGGGGATGATTATCGGTTCATACAAGAGCTTGGTTAATCGTGAAAAGGCCGAACTAATTGCAGCTAACGTGCCATTGATTTTGGTATCAGGTATCCTGGTATCATTGATGTCAGCGGCGATGGTTGGATTGTTCAGCTGGTAAACAAATTTAAAGTGTAAAAAATGAGCGTCACTGCATTTGCGGTGACGCTCATTTTTGTGTTGGTGTCGTGCTACCGCACGAGCAACAGGAGTGGGTTGTATCCTGCGCCTTTGTTCAAAAACTCGGCAACCGAATGGCGCGGACGCCATTCAGCGGGGCAAATAATTCCCCCTAAAGCCTCAAGGTCTGTATGGGCTTTTCTGAATAGCGCCGGCCATGCGGCATGTTGCCGATTTTTGAACGCTCCGGATACAACCCACTCCTGTTGCAGCACCTGAGATATTCTAGGGGAGTATTGACGGTCATCCATATTACCAATCAAAAAAACACCGCGCGATGCGGTGTTTTTTCGTTAAGCCTATTAAATATCGTCGTCGAAACGGTTTGGGGTGATGTCCTTGCGACTGTCATCCTTAAACTCGTATTCGTGGTGAGTTGGGGCATCGGGCATAACAACGGCCGCAATGATGTACAAAATACCCATTGGGAAAAAGCCGGTGAATACAACCAAGGCCGCAAAGATAATGCGCACAAGCGTTGCATCAAAGTTGAAATAGTCAGCGACACCACCAAGGACCCCGCTAAAGACTTTGTCGTTTGACTTCGTTAGTTTCTTACTTGCCATAATGAAAACCTTCTTTCTATATGAACCCAAAGTGAATTGTTAAAGGGGGTAGCAAAATGCTTTACACAACCCCCTGCGTTCCCTATACTTAGAGTATATTATATGAGTTATAGTATTGTAAAGGAAGATGAACCATGGCGATGCAATTATCTAGTGATCTGATGGATGGACTAGTCTTGTCGTTGCTGTCATCGGAAGATTTATATGGCTACGCGTTGACGAAACAAGTTCAGGAACGCTTTTCAGTTTCGGAGTCAACGATGTATCCAGTGTTACGACGCTTAAAAGCAAAAGGCTGGGTGACAACTTATGATGAACCTTTTGAAGGACGCAACCGACGCTACTACAAAATATCAGACGATGGCCGCGCTGAAATGACGCGTGTGCAAGAAGAATGGCGGGTATTTAGTCACAATGTGAACGACTTAATGATGCCGGCAGAAGGGGAAAAGGTTGATGGAAAATAACATTTACTTCACGCAACTGAAGGGCCACTTGGTTGGTTTGACTGATGAAGAACGCGAAGATGTGTTGGATTTTTATCGTGAATATGCGTCAGACGCAGGTTTGACCGGCGAAACGCTGATTCGAGAATTTGGCACGCCTAAGCAATTGGCACGCCGCGTATTAGTAGATTACTCAATTCGCTACGATGATGTGGCGGATCAAGATGCACCGGAAGAGAATGAAACACCAGTTCATCATTTCCGTGAACGAATCGGGCGACAATTCAACTTATTGTGGGTTGTGTTGGTTGGTTTGGTAACCTCCGTTGTGTGGATTCCAGCAATGATTCTGATTTTGTTGGGCTTGTTTATTGTCATTGTGATTGCCGTATTTTTGATTATGTTGCTATTGGTATTCCTAGCAACTGGTTTGTTCCAGGTTGTTGGGGCGGTTGCCATCATTGGGACAAGCTGGCAAACGGCTTTGTACCAAGGTGGTATTGGGCTGATTTTAATTGGTCTCCAATTTATTGCTTGGCCAATTGGCTTTGCCATTGTCCGCGTAATCTTTGGTGGCCTAATGAACTTTGTTAAGTATATTGGCCGTAAGTTCTCACGTAAGCAAGAAGGAGGCACGAAGCATGCCTAAGATGATGCGTTGGATACTGACGGGACTAGTGATTGCGGCTGTCGGTGTCGTTTTGATGTTTGTTGGCTTGTCAAACGATGGTCAAAATAGCTTGAACTGGCGTGATGGGCATTTTGTGGTGCCGCAAGTAAAAACTGTTAATCAACAAGTGAAGGCGTTTAAGTCGGTCAATATTAACACTGAGGATATTGACGTACGGTTAGTGACGAATAACGATGATACGTATGCGGTGAAGTCGAGTGTGCGTGATGCAGCCCGGTTACATATTTCGGTGCGGCATAACACACTATATGTTAAGTACAATACGGAAAATGATAATGGTGTGGGCGTTGGCTTTGGCGAAAAGAAGCCGGAACACATTACCATCAGCGTACCGCAAAATAAGCCGTTTGATAAATTTAAGCAAACGTCAGTCGGGTCAGACATTGTGTTAAAGGATTTGACGGCTAAGACAGTTAAAATTAGCGCCACTGCAGGTGATATTACGTTAAATAATTTGACTGCCCCAGATATGACGGTGGCTAACCGTGATGGTAGCGTGCACTTAACGGATGCCGTCCTTAAGCAATCAACGATTAGCATGAGCGATTCTGATTTGACGGTGCAAAATGGTGAATTGGGTAAGTTATTGTTATCTGGTACTGATAGTGATGTGCATTTGAATCATACGGCGCTTAATGCAAGTGTGATGCAAGTGAACGATGGTGATGTGACGACGACTGCGAGCCAGTATACGGGGGTGAATACATTTACCTTACGTGATGGTGACTTTAAGGCCGCACAAGCCCAATTCGGTGGGTTGCAATTGCAAACAACTGATGGTGATGTGATGGTTAAGGGAACCAAGTATGCTGGTCAATTTAGCGAAAATGAAACGGCACCAGATCGCTTGAGTATTATTGCGACAGATGGTGATATTCACGTCAATTAAGCCGGGGTAAAGAAGGCGTTGCGTGTATAGGCGCAACGCTTTTTTTCTGGTATTGTAATAGCGATAAGTTTAAAAATAAGGAGCAAGACATGCTTGATTTGTTGAAGTCCTTGGTGATTGGTATTGTGGAAGGATTAACTGAATTCTTGCCAGTATCATCAACCGGACACATTATTATTGCGGAGTCATTCATGAACATCCCAGGCGGGGCCGTATGGACTAAGAGTTTCACGGCGATGTTTGATTACGCGATTCAATTAGGGGCAATTTTTGCGGTTATTCAACTTTACTTCAAGAAGTTGAACCCTTTTTCACCATCAAAGTCATCTTTGGAAAAGCGTCAAACATGGACGCTTTGGTTTAAGGTGATTGTTGGTGTCTTGCCGGCCGTGATTGCAGGATTGGCCTTGAACGATTACATGGATGCCCACTGGCTAAATGCTTGGGTTGTGGCAGCAATGTTGATTGTTTATGGTGTGCTATTCATTGTCGTGGAGCGTTACTTGGCAAACAAGAATGCGATTTTGACGGATTTGAATGCCATGTCATACAAGATGGCTTTGTTCATTGGGTTGTTCCAAGTGCTATCAATCGTACCAGGAACGTCACGTTCAGGATCAACTATTTTGGGAGCGCTAATTTTGGGAGCGTCACGTTTTGTTGCTGCTGAATTCTCATTCTTCATGAGTATCCCAGTGATGTTTGGGGTAACCATTTTGAAGGTGGGTAAGTACTTGCTAGGTGGTGGTGGCTTTACAGGTGCCCAAACTGGCGTTATGGTTGTCGGCTTTATTGTTTCATGGATTGTGGCTTACTTTGCCATTAAGGTCATGATGAATTACATTAAAAATAATGACTTTAAGGTCTTTGGATACTACCGTATTGTTGTTGGTATCGTAGTCCTTGCCTTGGGCGCTGCCGGCATGTTGCACATGCACTAAAAGCGCTATAAACCGTTAACAGACTTGTTAGCGGTTTTATTTTAATTTACAATTAGGTTTAACTTAATGAATTGGAGGGGTATTATGGTGGTGCGATGTACTTGGGTAGCGAATTACGGTGAAGATGACTTGATGACGGCGTATCATGATCACGAATGGGGGCGTCCGACCCATGGTGACCAGCAGTTATTTGAATTGTTGAGTTTGGAAACCTATCAGGCGGGGCTTAGTTGGCAGACAGTTTTGCATAAGCGGGCGGCTTTTCGCATAGCGTTTGCCCAATATGATATTGACCAGGTCGCGCAAATGACGGCGACAGATATCGACAGGCTCTTGCAAAATACTGACATTATTCGACACCGACAAAAATTGACAGCGACTATTGCGAATGCGCAAGGTATCCAACGTATTCAGCATGATTATGGTTCTTTTGACGCCTGGCTATGGTCATTTGTGCAGCGAACACCGATTGATAATCGTGTGATTGATTATACGCAAATGCCTAGTTCAACCGACTTATCAAAAAGTGTGTCTAAAGCCATGAAGGCCTATGGGTTTAAATTCGTCGGTCCTGTCACGGTGTATGCGTTCATGCAGGCTGCTGGTTTGATTAATGATCACGAGTTGACGTGTGAGTGGCATGGTTAAGCATAAAAGGTCGCCAATCACCCAGTTGAATGGGATGATCGGCGACCTTTTAAATGTGTTTTTTGATTATCGGGCAAGTGAGTCTTGCTGACGACTTCTTAAGTGTTGCTTGATTTGTCGGACAATAACTTCGGCTAAAACAAACCCCACTGCTAGTGCAACTGCAATCGTGACCGTTGTGATGACGCCGGCTTGTGCATTGGCGTAATGGCCTAGCGAGAAATTTTTCATCGCGAGGTAGATAGTACCGCCGGGCACCAGGGATACTAAGCTGGGGATGTAAATCATATTAACGGGCACCCGCTTGCGAATCGCAAACCAGTTACCAAGGAGACCGATGATGATGGCGGCGGTCATGTTCGCGAGAAAGACATTTGCGTGTAAGTGTTGGACGAAGATGTAACAAGTCCAAGCGGTGCCGCCTGTTAAACCAGCTGTTGGTAAGGCGCGACGGGGGATGTTTGTGATGATGCCAAAGCCAACCGTCGATGCGAAACTAATGATGAATTGGATTAAATATGTCATGATGCGCCCCCCCTTAAATCATGCCACATAAGTGCAGAAGTGTGGTTGCTAAGACCACGCCCCCGCCGATAGCGGCCGCGATTAAGAGCGCATCAAGGGCCCGGACCGTTCCTGATATCATATGGCCGGCCATAATTTCGCGCATTGAATTCGTCAATGCGACGCCAGGCACTAAGGGCATAACGGCACTGACAATCATGTTTTCAGCATGGTGGCCAATCCCGCTAGCGACTAGGCTCCACGCCAATAAAGCAATCACAAAGCCTCCGGCGACTTCTTTTGCGTAGGGGGTGGCCGTGGCTTTGCGGCCGACGAGTTGCGCAGTTAAGTAACCGGCGATGCCAATGAAAAAGGCCAAGCCTAAATCTGACCAATCGGCAATAAATACCAGCATGGGCGCGACGGACACGAGCCCAGCACCCAAAATTTTAGTCGGCCAGTTGAAATCAATCACGTGCTGATCGATGGCGGCGACACGCGTTACAATATCATCAAATGACACCTGTCCCGCCGAAAATTCACGGGAGAGTTGATTGATGTCATCAACCTTTTGTAGGTTGAATGCGCCAAGTTTTGTTTTGGTTAATTGTGTTTCAGGTTGGTTCGTTAATGATACGAAAACAGCCGTTAATGTGACGTAGCATGAAATTGCAACGCCGGCTGTTCGTCCGATGATCTCCACGGTTTCTTCGATGCGTGGTGTTTCAGCGCCACTTTCTAGTAAGATGCGCCCGATACGGGCACACACGTCTAACACGGCGTGCTCATGCGATGTTGTCATAATGAAAATCCCCAATGCTTCCCCTTTGTATCCTTTGATTTTACCGGATAATTGGGCAAAACAAAACCGCCTACGTTGGTTAGACGTAGGCGGTTTCGGAGTCAGTCCGAGGACGACTCTTTTTCCCAAAACACGTTGGTTAGGCGTGTTATAACAATGGTTGGTTAGACCATCACACTGGGTAATTCTTAAGGAGTAGGTTGTAGGTTGGTTAGACCTACAATTGCTGAGTTGGTTAAGCTCAGCGATATGAGTAAGTTGCTGTCTCTAATGTTAACAAGTTATCCTTATCAACACTATTAATCATAACGTGACTAGCTTAATAAAACAATAAATATCACTCACTTTTTTCCGTTTTTTCGGATAATAGACTTACCAAATGTTTGAATAACGGCCAATTTATCGTTTTGCGAGGGGAATAACTCCTCCAAGGTTGCGGTGACGATGGTACCGATTAGTGCGGCTAGTGCAATAAAGTTAATCCAAAGCAACAGGATAATGGCCGAACTTAAAGCTTGGTAGAATGTATAAGCCTGTGAGGCTAAACTGACATACCAACCGAAAATTTTTGTTAACCAGATGACGATTGCCACTTGAACGATTGTCCCGACGAGGGCCCATTGCAAGCGGGGCTTTTTAACCGGCAAAACCCAGTTGAAAAGCGACGCACCAATGAACAAACCGCCGATGACCACTGGTGATTTGGCGGATTCGATTTGTTGCACAAGATTAGCGCTGATGGGTAAAGCTTCAAGAATGTTAGAGCCAACTGAAGCAATGATCAGTAGAATACCCATAATCCCTAACACAAGGATCATCCAAGCCATTGAAATGAAGCGATCGATAATGGCAATTGTTTTAGGTTGTACCCCGTAAATACCGTTTTGCGCTGTGCGGATTGATGCGACGACTCGCGATAACGACCACAGAGTGATGATAATTGAAGCTGATAGCACGCCGACCCCTTTTTGACCGAGAATCGATTCGATAATAGGTCGGGCAAAGTCGTATACTGATGTCGGAACGGCCATTTGGACGTAGCTGAGGGCCGTTGAAATGGTTAAGCCAAAGTAGGGCAGGAGCGTTGCGATAATGATGATTGCCGGAAAAATCGATAGGAGACCGAAGTAGGCAATTGATGAACTGGCCGTCACGATATCAACACGCATTGAAACGTCAATGATAGTTTTAATGACGCGATTATTAAAAATCCGTTTGATGACTTCCGACATGGCAGCTCCTCCTTTTTGACGCAATACACCTATTTTAGCAAATAAAAACCGAGTCGGTAACCAACCGACTCGGTTTAGGTGTTGCAATTAAAGGCTAGTGTGCGATTGGTGTGGTGCCAGCGACCACACTGTCGTCCTCAGCCACATTAGCGCGGTCACGCAAAGTAGCTTCGATTTCTTCAAGTGAGCGACCACGTGTTTCGAAGACGTAGCGCTTAACGAAGAATGATGCCAATGCACACATTACGGCGAAGACACCGAAGATAATTGGCATTGAAAAGTGCTGTAGCAACACTGGGAACATCAATGAAACAAGTAGGTTGGCGCCCCAGTTAACCAATGAAGAGAAACCAACCCCAACACCGCGAACGGCTAGTGGGAAGACTTCACCGATCATCGTCCACATGATTGGTCCCCAAGTAGCACAGAAGAAAATCAAGTAGAATGCCATCGCAACGATGGTGACGTATGACATGATGCCAGTTGCAGCGAAGTTTGTCAAAATGGCTAGGGCGACCAATGAAACGGCCATGCCGACACCACCGATTAACAACCATTCCTTACGACCACGGGTTTCCATGACGCGGACAGCCCAAGCGGTGATAATCACGTTAACAGTTCCAAGACCAACGGTTCCCATCAATGAGGCGCTATCGCCCATGCCAATGGCCTTAAAAATCGTTGGGGCGTAATACAACACGGTGTTGATTCCCATGAATTGTTGGAAGATAGCTAAACCAACCCCGATAACTAAAGCGGGACGGACGAACTTTGAGAAGAGTTCCTTGAAACCACCAAGTTCAACTTCATCAGCGTCCTTCATTTCTTGTAACTCAGCTTGTGCTTCAGCAGGCTCACGCAACATGTTCAAAACAGCCAAAGCCTCATCGAACTTCTTGATACGACCAAGGTAACGAGGTGATTCTGGTAGGAAGACACCACCGATAAACAAGATGGCTGAAGGAATGGCAGCAAAACCAAGCATCCAACGCCATGAAACGGTGTGGGCCATACCTGAGAAGGCGTAGTTGATGATGTAGGCCATTAAGATTCCTGACATGACCATTAATTGGTTCAGAGATGTTAGTGAGCCACGCATCTTAGCAGGGGCAACTTCAGCCAAGTACGTTGGTACCAGCGCTGATGCGCCACCAACTGCGATTCCAAGGACAACACGACTCAAAACCAAGGTGATAAATTCAGGTGAAAAGGCAGAGCCGAGTGATCCGATAAGGAAAATCAAGGCGGCGAACATGACCATCTTCTTACGACCAAATTTATCAGATAGAGGACCGATTGACATGGCCCCAATCATGGCACCAAGTAGAACAGAAGAAACAACCATTCCCTCTTCAAGAGCGGTTAAATCAAGGGTCCGCTTGACGTATAAGATTGCTCCTGAGATAACACCGGTATCATAACCGAAAAGAAGTCCACCAAGGGCTCCAAAGAAATAAATCAAACGAGGTGAGATTTTACGCATAATTGCATACTCGCTTTCTATAAAATATTTGCATCTGTATAGTTATCGAATTCACAATTACTGAAAACGTTAACAACTCAATTAACATAGTTAACTATACACTTTATATACGTACTTGTTAATAGTGTTTGATAACATTTTCACAATAAAAGTGTGCGAATTACGCGCATGTTAAGGCCGGTATTGTGGAGCGATGCCAGTAAATTGTCTGATGGTCTCAAAGTTATTCTGGTTACGCAAAAAAGGTAGCGACGCGTCTGCATCGCTACCTTTTAGTAGTTAGTCTTTAGATATTAGCCGAAGCGTGATTCTGAAGCTTCCCATGAGTATGATCCGTCTTCAAGTTGCTTGTCGCCAAGTTCCTTGTAGTCGAAGTAGTCGAATTCAGCAGTTGTGTCGTAACCTGAGTAGTCGACAGCTGCCAAACCAACGTAAGCACCCGTGAAGAAGCCACCGTATGATTGGACAACGTAGTCATCTGACAAGACTGCGGCATCCAAGACAACGGGTACTTCAGTCCAGTCAGTACCGTTGAATGAGTACTCGTACGTGTATGATTCCTTGCGAACCTTCGTCTTGAACCAAACGTATTCAGTACCTTCAGGGATGACGATAGCGTCGTCCTTCAAGTATGACGTGTACGTACCGTTACGTTGACCACCCTTGTTCTCAGCAACTTCGATGACACTTTGACCGTCATCGTTCTTCGTGATGAAGATCCATGACCAGTGTGAGTGGTTGTAGTAGTTCGTCAAACCAGCCATTGATTGGTATGAGAATGGGTCGAACTTAACCTTCGTTTCAGCGTCGAAGTAGAATGCTTGCCAACGACGAGCAATCAATGACAAGTCGTGGTAGTTTACCAATGAACCGCGACCGATCAACTTCAATGAACCGTCACCAGTTGAACCGAATTCATCTGAGAATGGCACACGCAACGTGTTCCAGTTCATGTCCAACTTAGCGTCAGTAAACTCATCGTGTTGTGAGTGGTCAGCAGGTGCCTCTGTCAAGATAGCATCCTTAGGTGCCTCAACGAACGTTTGACCACCGTGACCACCAACAACGCGTGGCCAACCAGCTTCATCCCATTCAACCTTTTGGATTGACGTCTCACGTCCCAAAGTTGACCAGCCACGTGGGTCAGTTGATGACTCAGTGTCGTGGTTCCATGGACGAGCAGTCAATGAAGCGTAGTACCATTCACCACCTGGTGTGTCAACCAAGGCACCGTGTCCTTGCTTTTGCAAGTATGAGTATGGTGTGTCGAAGTTCGTCAAGAATGGGCCATCAGGCTCAACCACGAATGACTTCTCATCCAAGCTCTTTGAACGAGCAACAACTTCTTGGTGAGTGAAGACAGTTCCACCTTCAGCAGCGAATAGGTAGTATTCACCGTTGATCTTGTACAAGTGAGGACCTTCAACCAACTTAACGTCAGTTCCTTCGAAGATCGTGCGAGCCGTTTCTGGCTTCAACTTCATCGTATCAGTATCAAATTCAGTCAACGTAATACCATCAAATGGGTGGTGGTATTCACGGTGATCCCAAGTTTGTTGTACCAAGTACTTGCGACCGTCTTCATCGTGGAACAATGAAGCGTCGAAACCAACTCCGTTAACACGGATAGGTGCTGACCAAGGACCTTCGATGTTCTCGGCAGTCGTCAAGTAGTTCGTCATATCCTTGAAGGCACCGTCAGTGATCTTAACGTCAGTGTAGATCAACCAGAACTTGCCGTCTGCGTATGACAAGTCTGGGGCCCAGATACCACCTGATGAAGGGTTACCCTTCATGTCCAACAATTCTAGACGATCAAGAACGTTAGTTACCAAGTTCCAGTGAACCATGTCCTTTGATGCGTGAATACGGACACCTGGGTACCATTCGAAAGTTGACGTTGCAATGTAGTACGTGTCTTCAACACGGATGATTGATGGATCTGAGTTGAATCCAGGCAATACAGGGTTTTGAATTTGCATTGTGAGATGCTCCTTATGTGAAATTAGTTTGTATGTGTCCCGATTAGTTGTGAGAGATCGGGTATAGTTAGTGGTGTTATTGTGGGGCATGTTCAAGATTAAACAGACCTTTGAAAACGTTACCATTAACTCTGTACGTTAAATATAACATGGTTAGTTGATTAGTGCAACTAACTATTTGAATTATAATTCACAAACTTTTGGTGCACAAAAAAAGACCGGCAGCAGGCTACCGATCTTTCTAATTATGATTACTTGTTGTTACGACGGTTTTCGATTTCGTGGTTCATCTCAGCGACCTTGTCATCCGTCAAAGGATACTTGGCGATGATGATACCAGCGACGATTGCCATGATAATTGGCAACCAAACCATTGACCATTGTACACCCATCAAAGCAGTGGCTGATTGGACCTTCTTAGTACCATCAAAACCAGTAGCGGCGTTGATGTAACCAGGAATGATACCACCCAAAGCTAAACCAAGCTTGAAGAACAAGCCCATGATAGCGTTGATAATACCAGCAACACGCTTCTTTGACGTGTACTCACCGTATGAGACAACTTCTGGAACCAATGACCACATGAATCCAGTGGCTGAAGTCAATCCCCATTGTTGTAGGAAACGACCAACGTAACCCAAAGCAATTGTGTCTGGCGTCTTAGTCCAGATCCACAAAACAAGTGAACCAGCTGAGAACATTGCCAAGAATAGGTAGAAGAAGCCCTTCTTACCAACCTTCGAACGAATCAAAGGCCACAAAGCAACCAAGAAGATACCAGGAATTGAACCAATCAATGAGATTGAACCGTTCCATTCTGAGTGACCAATGTTGTATTGCAAGAAGAATGGCCAAGCAGTTGAACCAAAGAAGTTAAATGTGAAACCAACCAGGAAGAACAATCCCAAGATTTGCAAAGGCTTGTTGCGCTTGAACTCGGCAAACAAATCTGAGTACTTAACTTGTTCTTGGTTCTTTTCTGGCAAGACACGTTCCTTCGTCTTTGAGTAAGTGATCATCAAAGCGATGAAACCAATCACCATGTAAACGGCGTAGACCTTAAACCAGGCACCGGCTGATTGAGGTGAAGCATAGTTACCCAAGTTCAAGTGAATACCGAACATTCCGATATCCTTAGATTCGCGACCAACTGACGTAGCCAATTGCACGAATAGTGGGAACAATGTGTAAACCATCAAGTTAGCGACGTTGGCCAAAGTCATACGAACCGTTGTCAACTTAGCGATTTCTTCGTTGTCACGCGTCAATGATGCGTTCAAGGCACCGTATGGAATGTTAACGAATGAGTAAATCATTGCCGTTGCCAAGTATGACAAGAAGGCGAATGGCAACTTAATTGCTGGGAACCATTGACCGAATGGCAAGAACAGCATTGCGGCCAAGATAACTAGCGGAATACCGAAGTTACGAATGTAAGGGAGGTACTTACCACCCTTTGGGTCGCGACGGTCAACCGTAGCACCAACCCATGGATCCCAAACCACGTTAACCAAGCGGACAATCAAGAAGATTGTGGCACCAGTTGCGGCTGAGATACCGTTAACTGTTGAGAGATAAAATAGCAAGAAACCACCAACGGTACCGAACACAAGGTTCTGGGCAAAGTCACCCAAACCATATGCGACACGGTCCATTAATGAAAGCTTCGCAAACTCGTCGTTCTTTACGTTTGCATCCATAATGAATAACTCCTTAAAAGATATATGTGAGAGATGTTTTTAGAAGTTAAAACGTTATCATGTGTATCAAATAACGATATATAGAAAACGTTTTCATTTCTTTTACTCACTTATAATAACATGGTTAGTTCCGCCTGACAACTAACTGTTTGATAATTTATTCACATAGTCTTTGTAATTTGTACCGCATTTGGGATACAATAGAAGTTATTGTGACTGGGTTGGTTGATAATCGTGAATTAACTTGGATGAGATGGGCATGCTATGGCAATCTCTTGTACAATAATTAAGGATTGAAAATTTTAGAGAAGCACATGAAGTGCACAGTGAGAAAATAATTTACCTATATAAAGGAGAAAAGTATGGTTAACAAAGTTGATCAAGATGCCATGCGGGATGTTAACCGTAAATTGATGTTGCAAGCCCTCTTTAATGCGGAACAAACATCGCGTAGTGAAATCGCTGATCAAATTGCGTTACACAAATCGACGGTTACAACTATCTATCGTGACGTAGAGGACTTGGGTTATATTGAAGAGCTTGGTGAGGGAGCCGTTTCGAAAGCGGGTGGTCGCAAGCCTAAGCTAATTCGATTTAACCGTCAGTTTGGTTACATTGTATCGTTTGATTTGGGACGGCACCATTTGCGCTATTTAGTTGCGCGGATGACGGGCGAAACAATTGCTCGGGGCCAAATGACTGTGACAGGGATGGCTTACCGCGATATCAAGCGGGCAATGCTATCATATGTTGCGCAGTTGGGTGATATGCACACGGAACGTGGTTTGATTGGCGTGGGTGTGGCCATTCACGGTGTTGTAGAAGATAATTGTGTACGGTACACCCCATTCCACACAGATTTACTAGAACATGACTTGGCTACCGAATTGACTGAAGAACTGGATGTACCGGTATTTTTGGAAAACGAAGCGAATTTGGCGGCAGTCTACTTACGTGATTTTCACGATTATGACTCAGAAGAGACTTACCGCAACTTTGCGGTCGTGAACATCCATAACGGAATTGGTGCCGGAATTATTCAAAATGAACGCTTGTTCCGTGGTTTGCATGGTGAGGCGGGTGAAATTGGTCGTCAGGTGATTATTAACAATGATTATCTAGCAGCTGGTAAATTTGATGCACCAATTCATATAGAAGATTTGTATGCCGAAGATGCGATGTTAAGTCGACTTGGCGTTCTAAAAGGACAGGATGAAATCACGCGTGATGATTTTCTTTCCTTATATATGGGTGGCGACTCGGATGCAATTGCACTGTTACAAGAGTGGGTGCATGCCATTAGCCGGACGGTTTATAATCTAGCCCAATATGCTGCACCAGAAGCGATCTTCGTTCATTCACGTTTTATTGCGGGGACACCACAGTTGTTGGATCTGTTGCTGCAAACGTATCATGAGATACTGCCAGAATCGGACACACCGCTATTTTTTGCTAAGAATTCAGTTAATAAAGCGACCTTGGCGGGTGGTGTCGCAATTGTCACGCGCCACTTGCTTGATATGATGGGTTATGAGTTGAAGTTTACGATGACCGAGGAAGATCAAGCGGATGCCAATTGGTTGTAAAAGCTTGTAAAAAGTGCACAATCAAACTTATGAAAGCGCATGCAAAAATTAGAAAAATTATCATAAAAGACGTCTAGAAGCTTATTTCTAGGCGTTTTTTGTTTCTGTGTGACGTAATTGAGAAGAAAATCACATGAAAAGGGTTGCATTCTTACTTTGGGTACCCTATAATAAATCTCGTAAGTTAGTTGGTTGCCTAAATCAACTAACCAAAACCGAAACAGGTTTTGATTGATAAGACAGATTTTAAAAGTATTTTGGAGGATGACATTATGTCAGAATTGTTCGACTTTCCTAAGGTAGAATTCCTTGGTGGTGCAAAGGGTGTTAACTTCTTGGACGCAAAGGGTTACAACTTCTACAACCCAGAAGAAGTATTCACGATTAACGGTGAAACTAAGTCAATGAAGGACTGGATGAAGTTCTCAGTTGCTTACTGGCACACGATGGACCAACGCATGGTTGACCCATTTGGTGAAGGTACTGCCGAGCGTCCTTGGGATGTTGATGGTGTTGATGATGTAACTAGCATGGAACAAGCCTTGAAGAAGGTTGACTACATGTTCGAGTTCATGGACAAGTTGGGTGTTGAGTACTTCGCATTCCACGATCGTGACTTGGCTCCTGAAGGTAAGACTTTGGCCGAGACGAACGCTAACTTGGACAAGGTTGTCGACAAGATCGAGCAAAAGATGCAAGAGACTGGCAAGAAGTTGTTGTGGAACACGTCATCATTGTTCACGAACAAGCGTTTCTTGGCCGGTGGTGCTACGACACCATTTGCTGACGTATTTGCTTACGCTGCTGCACAAATCAAGCACTCATTGGAAATTGCTAAGCGCTTGAACTCAGAATCATACGTATTCTGGGGTGGTCGTGAAGGTTACGAGTCATTGTTGAACACTGACACGAAGCGCGAATTGGACCACATCGCTAAGTTCTTCAAGTTGGCTAAGTTGTACGCTAACGAAATTGGTTACACTGGTCAATTCTTGTTGGAGCCAAAGCCAAAGGAGCCAACTGCTCACCAATACGATACTGACGTGCAAACGACTATCGCATTCTTGAAGACGTACGACTTGGAGAAGGACTTCAAGTTGAACTTGGAAGGTAACCACGCTTACTTGGCTGGTCACACTTACGAGCACGAAGCACGCTTTGCTCGTGAAGCTGGTTTGTTGGGTTCATTGGACGCCAACATGGGTGACAAGCAAACTGGTTGGGATATCGACGAATTCCCTAACGACATCTACGAAGCTACTTTGGTTATGTACGAGTTCATCAAGAACGGTGGATTGCCAACTGGTGGTTTGAACTTCGACTCAAAGGTTCGTCGTGCTTCATTCAAGGCTGAAGACTTGTTCTACGCACACATGGCTGGTATGGACGTTTACGCTGCCGGATTCCGTGTTGCTATGAAGATGATCGAAGACAACTTCTTGGAGAACATCTACAAGGAGCGTTACGCATCATTCGATACTGGTATCGGTGCTGACTTCGAAAACGACAAGGCTACGTTTGCTGACTTCGAAGCTTACATCTTGAACAAGACTAACGAAGAAATCTTCGCTACTGTTGAGTCAGGTCACTTGGAAGCTATCAAGGCTACGTTGAACAACTACATCTACTCAGTTTTGGGTTCAACTTTCAACAAGTAATCCAACTTAACTAAGTAAAACCATGTAAAAAAGGCTTGCAGCTGATGAAAATCAGTTTGTTGGTTAGGTGCCTTTTGCAATGAATCTAACTGACACTCTCAATCTCAAAAAATCTCAAAAATAATCTCAACTAAAAGCATTGTGAGTGCCAATCTCACGCTCACATAGCGAACATAACAGTAGGGCAATTCCCTACGGCAACGAGGGCTGGGCCATTAAATTAGCCCAGCCCTCGTTGTATACATAACAAAGAAAGAGGACATAAACATGAGCGAAGTCGTATTGGGTGTTGACCTAGGAACGTCATCAGTAAAGATCTCTGCTGTTGATCGTCAAGGTAACATCGTTGCACAACAATCATATGATTACCCACTATCACAACCAAAGCCAGGATACAGCGAGCAAAACCCAGAAGATTGGGTTAACGGTACGACCGTCGCAATCGTTCGTTTGATTTTGGATGATGGTATTAAGCCAGAAGACATTACGGGTATTTCATACTCAGGTCAAATGCACGGTTTGGTTTTGTTGGATGACAACAACCAAGTGTTGCGTCCAGCAATTTTGTGGAATGACACACGTACAACGCCACAAACTAAGGAAATCGCTGAGAAGATGGGTCAAGAATTCATCGATATCACGCGTAACAAGGCTTTGGAAGGATTTACATTGCCAAAGATTTTGTGGGTTAAGGAAAACGAGCCAGAAATCTTCTCACAAGCTTCTTCATTCGTAACGCCAAAGGATTACGTGCGTTACCGTATGACTGGTAAGTTGGCGATGGAAATTTCTGACGCTGCTGGTACAGTTGCGATGGACGTTGCAAACCGTACATGGTCAAAGGAAGTCCAAGAAGCCTTTGGTTTGAAGCCTGACTTCTTCCCAGAGATTATCGAAGGACCAGAGTTTGCTGGTAACATCTCACCAAAGTATGCTGCCTTCTCAGGTTTGACGACTGATACTAAGGTCTTTGGTGGTGCTGCCGACAACGCTGCCGGTGCTATCGGATCAGCTATCTTGCAACCAAACATGGTGATGTCATCAATTGGTACATCAGGTGTTGTATTGAAGTACGAAGACAATGCAGATGTTGATTACAAGGGTCAAGTGCACTTCTTCAACCACGCTATCCCAGGCAAGTTCTACTCAATGGGTGTGACGTTGGCTGCAGGTTACGCCTTGTCATGGTTCAAGAAGACATTTGCTGCTGATGAAGACTTTACTGCAATGGTTGAATCAGCTGGTAAGTCAACGGTTGGCGCTAACGGTTTGTTGTTCACGCCATACTTGGTTGGTGAGCGTACACCATACGCTGACGGTGATATCCGTGCATCATGGACTGGTATCGACGGTACGCACAAGAAGTCTGACTTCGTGCGCTCAGTTTTGGAAGGTATTATCTTCTCATTCAAGGACATCTTTGATATCTATGAAGAAGCTGGTACTGACTTCGATACAGTTGTTGCCATCGGTGGTGGTGCTAAGTCACCATTGTGGTTGCAAATTCAAGCTGACATCTTCAACAAGAAGGTTGTGTCATTGAAGAACGAGCAAGGTCCTGGAATGGGAGCAGCTATCTTGGCCGCTACTGGTTTGGGCTGGTTTGACACAGTGCAAGATGCGGCAACTGCCTGGAACTCATTTGACAAGGAATACTTGCCAGATCCAGAGCGTGCTGCCCGTTACGAAGAAGTTCACGCAATTTACAAGAAGGTTTACGGCGCTACTGCTGAAATCTCACACGAATTGTTGGACTTCCGTCGTTCAGCTAAGTAATAAAATGAAAAAGAGGTTGCAAGTCAGATGGCTTGCAACCTCTTTTGTATCAGGTGGACTACTTAAATGCGACGTCAATTTTTTGATAATCTTCGTCGCTCAAGGCAACATCGAGCGCTTTCAAATTATCATGCAATTGTGCTGCGATGCGGGCTCCTGGAATCAAGGCCGCGATGTTAGGGTTCTTGAGGTACCAAGCTAACGCAACCTGTGAGGGACTAGCGTTATAAGCTTGACCAATTTCGGCCAAGATATCAACCCCAGCTAAAATGGCTTGATAACGTTCACCTTGGAAGTTCGGATTGCGCGATTGCCAATCATCGCTCGTGAAGGTTTGTGTTTTTGTGTACTTACCAGTTAATAATCCAGAAGCAAGTGGATAATAAGGAACGAACTCGATATCATGTTCTTGCAAATATGCCCAAGTTGTCTGTTCAGCAGTACGGTCAACTAAGCTATAGGCGTCTTCCACGATGTCGACATAACCATCCTGATTGGCTTCTTTAATTTGGTCCAGGTTAAAGTTAGAAAGACCGATGGCCCGAATTTTGCCCGCCGCTTTCATTTCTTGCAAAGCTTGGACAGCCAGACGCTTATCAGTTGATGCGTCTGGGAAGTGGATGTAAAAAATGTCGATGTAGTCAACATCTAAGCGTTGCAACGCGCTATCAACTGACGCTTGTAAGAATTCAGGTGAATTGTTAAAGGCATAGTTTTGCGCCGGATCGTGGGCGGCTTTGGTAGCGATGATTAACTGTGAGCGGTCGTAATCTTTAATGACTTGGCCAATAAGTTCCTCTGAGCGACCGAAGCCATACGCAAATGCCGTATCTAACAAAGTGACGCCACTATCCAAAGCGGCTTTAACTAGGGCGATACCGTCCTCGTCAGCAAGGTTATCGAATAAATTGTGGCCACCAACCTTATTGGTACCCAAACCAAACTTGTTGAAAGTCGTGAAGTTTTTTAAATAGGCCATTGGTTTCTCCTTTGTATTGCAGAAATTCAAGTTATAACGTTGTATTCATGAACTAGTCTACACTAATTTTGAATACGCTTACAAAAAATAACGTTGGAAAGATGTAGCCGGTTGGTGTTTATGAATCAAAATTTCGGGAAGTACGAGCGAAAATTAAATGCAATGTGATAATGGATAAGAATATCTCGGCTGCTGGCGTGGTGAACGGGGAGCAACGGAGCAATCCGTCTGGGTGAACTCACAAGTTCGGCCGACCGCCGGTTAGATAAGGCGATCGGACCTAAACTCTTAACCCAATTATTTGGGTGCTAGCCGGTGCTCGTGCCGGCGGAGTTTACCCAGACGGATTTTTGTCGGAGTTACTCCCCGTTTGCCGCGCCTCGTCGCAACGCGACGATGACACCAAATAAAGTTATTCACAAAAACGCCATAGTGTTTAAAAAACAGTAGTTACGTGGGTATACTAGTTTTTAAAATGGTGTAATAATGATACGCTATTAGTAAGTAAAATGGATAAGGGTATAGAGATATGGAACCTAAACGACCTACACGTTTGCAATTCTGGTCTGTAATTGCGGTTGGATACGTTATTTTGTTTGCCGTTGGATTCTTTGCACCAGTTGCTGTTGATGCGGTAGGTGATGTATTTAAGAGTCCTGAGACGACAGAAACGACTTCGGCAAAGTCATCGTCAACAAAATCTGAGAGTAAGGCTGACCCAGAGACAGCCACAACTGAAAAGGCAGCCGATGTTGATACGGCGTCTGAAGCGATTGAGAGTGAAGTGAGTGCTGCGACTGGTGGCTCAACATCAGACTCTGATGATGCTACCGATGCCTCGGCTTCATCGACAGTGGTAGTCAAGGCGGGGACGACAGCTTTTGCGATTGCAAAGTCACATGGGTTGACGCTGGCGCAATTGCAGGCTTTGAATCCAGGGGTTGATATGAATGGTGTCCAAGCGGGACAAACGCTGGTAGTACGGCAATAATGAAAAACTGACGTATTGTTCACAGCGATAGTATTAGTCGGTATCGTGACGTTAAGTTTTCTATTGAAAATATTTATCGATAAACATAACCGCTAATTGAATGAAATCAAAGTATATCGTCTGAAAAAGGCCACCCGATACGTTTTGGAACGTGTTGAGTGGCCTTTTGTTGTGGTCCATTTATGGTTTCCACCAAATTGGTTAAACTAATTGCTTGATGACATTATCAACTTTATTGTCGAAAAAATCACTACTTGAGATGGCGACTAATTGTGAATTTGGGAAATCGTGGCTATCTACCCATTTGGAAGCATAATCCGTGACTAATATATATTGGTAATCTTGAAGTTCGCGTGGATTTCCATTTGAAATATCAAGATCAATTTGTATGGAACTATTTATGTTTGCTAAGGCCGCATTTAAAGCGGCTTTAAATTTTGAGGGATTTCCACCCAATACCCCGTTTGGCGTGAAAAAAATAGAATTAACCCCTAGTAATGGCATAGCGTTGTAAACTAATGCACCTTTTAGCATAAATTTGCCCTCCCTCTAAAAAATACTGAGTGTTTGTCTAGTTGTCTCTAATCATACGCCGATTTATAACCATCATAAATAAAGCGAAGACTGAGACTGATGTATCTAAGAATATCAGGACGGTGTTCGGAGCTGAGATATCGTGAAATGCTGGCAATGAAGAATGAATTTAATGAGCGGTAAGCGTTCGGAATGATGTGGTTTAAACAGTCTTTAAAAAAAGTACTTACGAAGAGGGTGCAAAGTATGCTTCAATAGCTAGTGACGCAATTATTCCAAGCGTTTCTATTATTGAAGGAGAGTATTTTTAAGTATGACAGAAAAAGTATCACCGCGTGTGATTTGGTCGATTGTTGCGACCGCTATTTTGGGATTTGTCGGGATTTTGACAGAAACGTCAATGAACGTGACTTTTCCTGATTTGATTAAGCAATTTGGCGTACCGATGGGGACTGTGCAATGGTTAACCACAGCTTATTTGCTTGTTGTGGCCTTGATGATGACAACCTCAGCCTTCTTAAAGGCAATTATGAGTCCACGTAAGATTTTTATGTGGGGGATGGCTTTGTTTGTGATTGGTGACGTGATTTCCATTGTCGCACCAGGCTTCTGGCCATTGCTAGCGGGCCGTTTGGTGATGGCAATCGGAACAGGTATTGCCTTGCCATTGGTATTCAACGTTATTTTGATGAGTGTGCCACCAATGCAAATTGGTAAGTACATGGGCTTTGGTGGGCTGATTTTGTCATTAGCGCCAGCCCTTGGCCCAGTGTATGGTGGTCTGGTCACATACGCTTGGGGATGGCGTGCTATCTTCATCATCGTCTTGCCAATCGTGTTGATTGGGATGATTTTGGGATTGCGAAATTTGTCTGATGAAAAGCCAAATCAAACGGCAAGCTTTGATTTTATGCAATTCATTGTATTAGGTATTTCATTGACCACGGCTTTGTTGGCATTAGGACAACTTGAAGCAGGTAAGCTAACAGTTTCAATTGTTGTCTTAGCGGTTATTGCGATTTTGGCTATGATTGTCTTTATTCGAATTGCCTTGCGTTCATCAAAGACGTTGTTAAACTTGTCTGTTTTCAAGAGCAAGGGAATGGTCTTTGCGTTGTTGATTTATGCGATGTCACAAGCGATTAATTTAGCCGTGAACTTTGCTATTCCACAATATGCGCAATTAACATTGGGCGCTTCAACAATGGTGGCTGGCTTTGTCTTGATGCCAGGATCATTGTTGGGATCAGCTTCATCACCAGTTTATGGGGCCTTTTATGACCGCGCTGGTGCAACGAAGCCATTGACGATTGGTTCAATCGCCTTCTTTATTGTGATGATTGTGTTTGCTGTGATGGCACCATCGATTACGACAATTGGGTTAACGGTTATGTACGCATTGTTCACGCTGGGCCGTAACTTGGCCTTTACCACGGCCATGACAGCTGGGGTGGCAGAGGTGCCACGTGAGGTGTCTGGTGATGTGAACGCCATCTTTAACACGATTCAACAATTTGCCGGAGCTGTTGGTACAGCAATTGCCGCGGTCTTGATTAAGACGGATGGATCATCAGCCAAGGTGATTGCGCAAGAAACTGCTACGGGCATGGGTCACATGTTCTGGGTAGGTGCTGTAATCGCTGGCTTGAGCTTGGTTTGGCTAGCTGGCTTCGTTAAAACTAAGACAGGTAAATAGGACGTTCTAAACAGCTCCTGATGCATAGGCATTGGGGCTGTTTTTTAGTAGGGGAAGTGATAAATAATGCCTTTTTTAGCAATAACGTTAAATTTTTAAATTATCTGACGCTTGGTCAAGGATATTTCACAAAGGGCGCATGCGGTCGTCCCGCTTTTTAGATACGATTTAGGCAACTAGACAAAGGGGGACGTCACAATGAAGAAAGTGACAGAGTTGCTGGAACGTTATTTGATGCCAATTGGTGCAAAGCTTGCTGCTAATAAGGCGTTGAATGCCGTTCGTGATGGGATTGCCTACGCGATGCCATTGGTTATTGTTGGTTCGTTAACGATGTTAATTGCCAACGGGTTTTCAATTGACGCGTTTAAGACGTGGTTAATTGATAATGGGTCATTCGATTGGCTTGTGAAGATTACTAACGGTACATTTGGCCTGATGGGTGTGGTTGCCGTGTTCGGAATCGCTTACCGATATGCACAAGAATTGAAGGTGGATGGCGTATCATCAGGAATCATTGCCTTGTCAGGGTATGTGATTTCAACGCCGACGATTATGGCAAAGGCAGGCGAAGGTTTCCCATTAACGTACATGGGCGCTTCAGGCTTGTTTGCAGCTATTTTGATCGCATTGGTTTCGACCAAGATTTTTGCTTGGTTCATGAAGAAAGACATCCGCATTAAGATGCCTGATGGTGTGCCACCAGCGGTTGCCAATTCATTTGCGGCATTGATTCCAGGTGCCGTAATCGTATTGCTGTGGGGGGCAATCTATGCCGGCTTGGCTGCAACGCCAATGGCATCAATTCATGGTATCTTGCAATTAGTTTTGGGTGGACCATTGTCAGCGTTCGGTGGCTCATTGGCCGGTGCGATTGTTGTGTCAATCATTACATCGCTGTTCTGGTTTATCGGGGTGCACGGTGGTAACGTTACTGGTGCGATTATGTCGCCAATTTGGCTGGGCTTGATGGCTGAAAATGCTAAGGTTTACTCACAAAATGCTGATGCGACGATGCCACACATCGTGACCCAACCATTTATGGATTTGTTTGTTTACCTTGGTGGTGGTGGCGCAACCATTGGTTTGGTTGCCGCGATGGTGCTGACAGCTAAGAGTAAGGAATTTAAGACGTTGGCAAAGTTGATTACGCCACCAGGACTGTTCAACATCAATGAGCCAACCATGTTTGGAACACCAGTTGTATTGAATGTTTACTTGTTAATTCCATTTATTTTTGTACCAGTTATCAATGCCATCATCGCATATGTTACGATGGCAACAGGGATTGTTCACGCAACGGTTGGTGTCGTGATTCCTTGGACGATGCCACCAATTATTTCTGGATTCTTGGCAACTGGTTCACACATCTCAGGTGCGGTCTTGCAAATTGGCTTGTTCGTACTTGATACGTTGCTTTACATCCCATTCTTCAAGTTAGTAGACCGTCAACGTCAAATGCTTGAAGGCGAAACGTTGGCAGATGAAACGTCAGAAGAAAAGGCGTTTGAAGGACATTCAGTGGAGGCCTAACCATGGGGGAACTAGGAATTTCGGTGTATCCATCACGTGCGAGTGTGACGGACAATATTGCCTATATTGAAAAGGCGGCTAGTTATGGGTATACGCGTATTTTTACGTCGTTGCTTGAATTGACGCCAGACATGAATGATTTGCTTGATCAGTACAAGCAGGTCATTACACGTGGTAATGAGTTGGGGATGAAAACCATTTTGGATATCAACCCAGAGTTGTTTGAACAATTAGGGACGAGTTATACGGATTTACGCTTGTTTGCGGAAATGGGTGCATGGGGCTTGCGCCTGGATCTCGGGTTTACTGGATCTGAAGAGGCACAAATGACGCATAATCCCTATGGCTTAAAGATTGAGTTGAATATGTCACGTGGTCAGCACTATCTTGATTTGATTATGGATTTTGGTGTGAATCGCGATAATCTAATTGGCTCACACAATTTCTATCCACAGCGCTGGACGGGCTTAGGCCGTGATTATTTCGCGGAAACGTCACAGCAGTACCGGCGCTATGGCTTGCGAACGGCAGCGTTTGTTAATGCGCCAAGTGGTACATTTGGTCCATGGCCAGTTAGCGATGGTTTGGTGTCATTGGAAGACCATCGTAACTTGCCGATTGCGACGCAAGTGCAGGAATTGCGCTTTAACGGGTTAGTTGATGATGTGTTGATTGCGGATGCGTTCGCTGATGATGACGACTTGAAAGCAGCGGCCGAAGCGTTCAACCGGACAATGGTTGGGTTGCGTGTTGTCGAAGAACCGCTTGTTTCTGACGTGTCGCAGGCAGTGATGTACCGGCAACCACAAATGTATCGTGGTGATCGTTCCGATTACGTTTTACGTTCAACGCAGACACGCGTTAAGTATAAGCAGGAAGATTTTCCAGCATTTAACACGGTTGACGTGACGCGTGGGGATGTTTTGATTGATAATAATGACTACGGTCAATATAAGGGTGAGTTGCAAATTGCGTTGCGTGATTTGCCGAATGATGGGCGCATTAACGTGGTCGGCCATATCCATCCAGAAGATCTAACGTTGTTGGCGTTGATTGAACCATGGCATGGGTTTACCTTGCAACCAGCTAAAAAGATGTAATATGAAAGCGGTGATGCCAAAGGCTGGTGTCACCGCTTTTTGCTGCGGGCTAACTTCTGGTTCAAAGTTAACTCTCATTTTTTTAGAAGAAAGGTTGACAGTTTTGATAAAAAGGTGCAGTGGGTAGGCATTCGTGGTATTATAAATGAATTAGAAACTAAGAAACGGGAGTCGGCAAAAATGCTAGCAACTTTAATTAAGCAACGTGATGTATTGACCACGGTCAGCGAAAATGCGACATTACAGGATGCCTTGGATATCTTTGATAACTCAAATTTTCGTGCTATTCCAATTTTGGATGAGAGTGGTCAATTGTTCCGCGGTGCCATTTATAAGATGCACATTTACCGACACCAGGTAGATGGCGGACGCATGGATTTGCCAGTTACGACTTACATGCGTAACATGACGAAATTTGTCGGCATCGAAGCAACGTTTTTTGAAATGTTCTTTACGCTCCGTGATTTGCCATTCATTTCAGTGCTCGACAAAGAAAATCATTTTGTGGGGATTGTGACGCACAGTCGGATGATGCGTTTAATGGCTGATTCTTGGCAAACAGATGAAGGACGTTACACGTTGACGCTTGTGACGGATGGTGAGCGTGGTAGCTTGGAAAAGGCTGCCAAGATTATCACACGTTATACGCAAATTGCGTCATCAATGACTTTGAATCCTGACAATAACCCCCGTACGATGCGAATTCTCTTTACGTTACCGGACACGGTTAATGAAGGAATGTTGTCAAAGATTATTAATGTGCTGTCGCGCAAGGGCTTCCACTTGGAGTCGCTTGAGGACTTATCAAAAACATCATATATGTAAACAAAAAACCGCCAATCTCCCGATTTAAAATCGGAGGATTGGCGGTTTTTAAATGTGTTTCGAAAGGATTTTTTGACTATTCAAAGGTAATGAGTTCGTGAGGCGCGATAAATCGGCTCCGCATTAAAATATCCGCTAATTCATCTGGTGTTTCTGGGTTATCCTTGTCTAACCAGTGACGCACGATATTGAGTAGACTGTTGAGGGCGATTTCTTTGGTGTAGTCAATCGGTAGCGCGTCTGAAAAACGACCGTGGTTCGCAGTTAACTGATCGGTAAACAAAACGTCAACCAAATTTTTGATACGGTTGAAGAATTGGGGATGACCATTTGGTGAGAAGAGTGCCCGCATGGTGATGCGCTCGCTGTCGACATAGTTGAGCGCCTTGTTAAAGACACGGTAGGTTGAACCTGAAATTTCTTCAGCGGTGTGCTTGGTAAGTGGCTCATCCAAATTTTCACTCAACGCGTGGGTGATGTTGGCGACCAATTCGTCTTCAATTTTAGTGAGGAGTTCGTACTTATCCGTGTAGTGAACATAGAACGTGCCACGACTGACGCCGGCTGCCCGGGTAATGTCAGACACAGTTAAATTGTTGAACCCTTTTTCATTAATTAAATCAATGAATGCTTCTTTGATAATTTGTTGCGTTTTTGCATTACGGTCAGCCTGTTTCATAGCGTCTCTCCAAAGTTATTGAACACCCTGTTCAAAATTGTATATTGTAGTTTCTACTGTACAGACTTAATATAATGCAAGTAGATAATTTATTCAACAAGTTGTTCAATAACTGGTTGGTTAAGTGTGAGAGATTATTAAGTAGGAGGGATATGACATGCTGAAAGCGGAATGGGCATGGCTAAAACAGCACAAATTCTATCTATTAGTTATTTTCGTGTTGTTTTTCGTGCCATCAATTTACGCAGTGACGTTTTTGAGTTCATTGTGGGATCCCTATGGGGCAGTCAAAAACCTGCCGGTAGCGGTAGTGAATCATGATAAGTCAGTTAAATACCAAGGTAAGAAACTGACGGTAGGATCAGATTTAAAGAAGCAATTAGAAAAGTCGAAGGCGATGGATTTCAGTTTTCCAACTGATGCCGCAGCGAAGAAGGGTTTGAAGGATGGTAAGTACTACACGGTTATTACGATTCCAGAAAACTTTTCTAAGAACGCCACGACGCTGCTCGATAAGCAGCCTAAGAAGATGGTGTTGCACTATGAAACGAGTTCTGGTCACAGCTTTATCGCAGGGAAGCTGTCAGAATCAGGTGCCAAGGCGATTACGGCTAAGGTTTCAGCCCAAGTAACGGAAACCTATGCAAAGACAATTTTTGGTCAGGTAAAGAAAATGGGTAAGGGGATTACTCAAGCTGCCGACGCCAATCAAAAGTTGGCCGATGGGACGACTAAGATTAAGTCTGGTAGCGATGAGGTGACCACGAACCTAGAAAAGTTGGCATCAAGTTCACTAACGTTTAAGGACGGTACGAACACGTTGACCAATGGCTTGTCGCAATACACAGCCGGGGTTGCGCAGGCTGATTCAGGTAGTCAACAATTGGCAGCCGGTTTGAATAAGTTGAACGGCCAAGTACCGACTTTGACACAAGGTGTGGCAAAGTTAAATGACGGTACGCACCAATATACAGCTGGTGTAAATCAGTTGGCAGGTGGTTTGAACCGTGCGAACGATGGTGCACGCCAATATACAGGTGGGGTTAGTCAAGTGACTAACGGTTTGAATACGCTAAATGGTCAAGCACCAACACTAACGCAAGGTATTACGCAGATTAATGATGGTACGCATCAATATACAGCTGGTGTTGAGAAGATCACTGGTGGTTTAAATCAAGCGAATGAGCAAACACCAACACTGACGCAAGGTATTGCGCAGATTAATGATGGTACATATCAATACACGGCTGGTGTTAAGCAATTAACACAAGGTTTAGACGAGTTGAACACTCAGTTGCAACAATCTGATATGACTAATAAGATTGCTAATGCACAACAGACACTTGGTGACATTCAACAAGCGGTTGCAAAATTACAAAATAGTTATCAGGGTAGAAGTGGACAAGATGTTTTAGCGGGTATTCAACAACACGTTAATGTGTTGCAAGATGATGTTACAAAAATTCAAGCAGCTCAAAAGGCTGATAGTGATGCAATGACTGCCAATTTACAGCAGGCATTTACGGATACCAAAATGAACCCAGAGCAACAAGCGGCGGTTGCTAAGGCTGTGCAAGCGACACAAGATAATTCGCAAGTTGCGACTTTGATGAAGGATATGATGGGCGAATATACTGCATTGTCTTCAGAAGTTGCGCCAATTCAACAGATGATTGATGACAATAAGCAACTGGTAGACTCGGTTGAGGTTAATGATAGTACTTTGACAGATGCTCAGAATCAGCTAAATCAATTAGCGACTTTGCCAGGCGCGGTACAGCAACTAGATGCGGGTGCTAATCAGATTGATAGTCAATCACAAGCATTAACGGATGGCACGTCTGAATTACAGGCTAAGTCAGGTGAGTTGGTCAACGGTATTGCACAACTTACGGATGGTGCGAATACATTAAATAGTAAGTCGGCATCGTTGAATGATGGTACGTCAGAGTTGTTATCAAAGTCAGGAGCCATGGTTAATGGTATCGGTCAATTGGCAAATGGTGCGAATGCAGTAAACAATAAGTCAGGTGAGTTGGTCAGCGGTATTGGCCAATTAGTTGCTGGTGCAAACACGCTAGACAGCAAGTCAGCTGAGTTGAACAATGGTACTGAGCAATTGCTAGCCGGTTCTGACGAACTAGCAGGCGGCGCTGGCCAATTGGCAAATGGTGCAAATACGTTGACGAGTGGTTTGGATACGTTGGCTGGCAAGAATAATGAATTGAACAGCGGTGCTGGTCAATTAGCAAGTGGCGCCGGTCAAATTAGTGATGGCTCACAAAAGTTGGCTGATGGTTCAAAGCAAATTGGCCCTGCATTGACCCAAGTTCAGAATGGTAACCAAACATTGGCTAACAAGATGGGTGACGCGTCAGATAAGGTCAAGAAGCTACACGCGACGAAGTCAACGTATCACCAAGTTGCGACGCCAGCAAAGGCTAGCCACAAGGAAAAGGATCACGTTGCTAATAATGGTACGGGTATGGTGCCATACATGTTCTCAGTGGCAATGTTCGTGGGGATGATGGCATTGAATTTGATGCTTGATATGATTTCACCACGCACAAAGATTTCATCATTGTGGGCATGGGCCGGTTCTAAGATGGCAATGCTGTTTGGTATTGCTATTGTTGCGGCAACGGTTTTGTATGGTTTGAGTTTGGCTGTACTAGGTATGGACCCAATCAACCCGGGTGCAACATATGGCTTCATGGTTCTGATTGCAGTGATGGACGCTGCGTTGGTTACGGCAATTTACATGTGGTTCGGTAAAGCTGGTGCGTTTGCAGCCATGGTATTGTTGGTCATCCAATTGAGTGGTTCGGCTGGAACTTACCCAATTCAATTGTCAAACAAGTTCTTTGAGTGGTTGCACCCATACTTGCCAATGACATACACGGTTGATGGTTTACGTGAAACGGTGATGATTGGTGGTTCGATCGCACCGCAAGTTGAGGTATTGGTTGGCATCTTTGTTGTATCAATTGCGGCAATGATGATTTACTATTTGAGTCACCGTCGCCAATATAATATGTTGGCTGACGCGACTGCTAAGTAAATAAAGAGAGAAGAAATAAGAGATTAAAAACGCCGACGGTCATGTGACTGTCGGCGTTTTTTGTTGAAAGGGCGTAGCGTGAATTTAAGGTTGCACTAACCGGGCGCTAAGTTTTCGTTAACCAAGGCGACTTATGATGTAGACATCAACTCAACAACGCAAGCACATAATGTCACGGAGGATGGAACAATGAACGATAGCGCAATTGATTATTCACAACTGGTCTATGATGTAAGAATTGGTGACTTTGTTTCGACAGAAAATAATGGTACGGATGCAGATATCCGGCAGTCGGCGTATGCAGATCAGCAAATAACGACGCACACGCCAGCGCCAGTGTATCACCAAGTGACAATGTCGTAAGATGAAACCATTCAAAAAATCTTATGAAACAAATACAAAACGAATCCCGTAACGAAATTAAGCGTTACGGGATTTTTTGTGGCCGGATGCCAACGTGTCGTCGAAAAATGCTCAAAGTTGAACAAAACATGAATTTTGCACCGTAGAAATAAAAAAATCACCACATATTTTCGGACATGGATTTCATATCTCTTCGGTATCATAACGTAACGCTTAGAAAAATTTAGATTTACATGGGGAAATGAAAGAGGGGCAATTATTATGCTGAAAGTACAAGTGCCAGAGGAAAATTTACAAGCGGCATACTTGTTCAATACTGGTCAGTCATATCGTGCGGATAAGTTTTTTGGGATTACGCGGGATAAGGCTGAACTAACATTTCGCGTTTGGGCACCACACGCTAAGGCTGTGCATCTTGCATCAGCGCAGTGTGATTGGATGCCTAGCGAGGCGTTTGCCATGCATCCGTTAGAGGAGACGGGCGTATGGGAAATTACCACAACGGCACTGAAGGAAGGCGATTTATACAAGTACGCCATCGAAACGCCGGCTGGGGACGTGGTCTTACGGACGGATCCGTTTGCCCACGAGTATGAGAAAAAGCCTGGTGTAGCAGCGGTGGTCAACACGTGCCCATACAAGTGGCATGACGGGTTGTATCGTGGTCGCCAAGGTCGCCGTCATAAGTTGAATCAGCCAATTAATATTTATGAAGTGCATATGACATCATGGCGTCGTCACACGGATGGCTCGTATTTATCATATCGCGAACTGGCTGATGAGTTGATTCCGTACGTGAAGCAAATGGGCTACACCCACATCGAAATGTTGCCGATTACGGAACACTTGCTTGATATGTCGTGGGGCTACCAATCATACGGGTTCTTCGCGGCAACTTCACGCATGGGTTATCTACAAGATTTGCAATATTTTGTCGACGAAGCACATAAGGCAAACCTTGGGGTGATTCTTGATTTTGTGCCGGGACACTTTATCAAGAACTATGATGCGCTTTATCGCTTTGATGGCACACCGACGTTTGAAGCGGGGGATGTCACGATTGCAGAAAACGTCCGCTGGGGGACATGGAACTTTGATTTGGGTAAGTCACAGGTGCAAAGTTTCCTGATTTCGGCCGCACTTTTCTGGTTGGAGGATGTCCACTTTGACGGTCTTCGAGTTGACGGGGTATCAAACATCATTTACTTGAACCAAGATGCCGGTAAGGAAGATTGGGTCAACGAGCACGGTACGGCGATTGATTATGCAGGTGTCGCATTTCTACAAAAGCTAAATGCCATTATTCATGAACGCGTACCATCGGCTTTGATGTTTGCTGAAGAAGCGACGGCATATCCTGGTGTGACAAAGCCAGAAGGATTGGGCTTTGATTTCAAGTGGAATATGGGGTGGATGCATGACACGCTCGATTTCTTTGAATTGGATTATCTCTATCGCACGGGTGCATTCAATAATTTGACGTTTAGCTTTATGTACACGTTTGACGAACAGTTCACGTTACCACTGTCACACGATGAAGTGGTGCACGGGAAAAAGAGTTTGATGCACAAGATGTTCGGTGATCGCTACAACCAGTTCGCCAATTTGCGGACGATGATGGTTTGGATGATGGCGCATCCGGGCAAGAAACTACGCTTCATGGGGAGCGAATGGGGCCAATTCTTGGAGTGGCGCGATGAAGAAGGGTTGGAATGGCGCGATTTACAGGATGGTATGAACCGGAGTATGCAACACTTCACGGCCGAACTGAACAAACTTTATCGTGATGAACATGCCTTTTGGGCGCAAGATTTTGTACCAGCCGGGGTGAACTTTTCACAAACTGACCAAGGTGCTCAGGGCACGATGGCATTGATGCGTCATGGTAAGAAACCAAGTGACACCATCATTATGGCGATGAATACGTTGCCAGTGCAAAAAGATGATTACCGCGTGATTGTGCCACGCGCCGGTCGCTATGATGTTTTGCTAAACACTGAAGATATTGCCTTTGGTGGGACTTGGCAACATATTCCAACAGACTACGAAGCCTTCTTGGTAGGTGATCACTATGAAATTTCAGTGATTTTGCCAGCGACGGGGGCACTGATTATTAAGCAAAAGAAGCAAGTACGGGGAAAAAATAATGGATGATAAAGTAACAGCTTTGATCCTTGCAGGAGGACAAGGAACACGTTTGGGTAAGTTGACGAAAAACTTGGCCAAGCCCGCGGTACCGTTCGGGGGACGTTACCGGATTATTGATTTTACGTTGAGTAACTTGGCCAACTCAAATATCACATCAGTTGGCGTGATTACGCAATATGAACCATACGAATTGAACCAACACATTGGGAACGGCTCGGATTGGGGCTTGAACGTGATGGGTGGCGGTGTTTCGATTTTGCAGCCATACGCCGATGGCAAGGGCAACAAGTTCTTTGAAGGAACGGCTCACGCGATTTACCAAAACATGGCCTACATCGATCGTCAGGATCCGGAGTACGTGATGATTTTGTCCGGCGACCATATTTACAAGATGGACTACACAAAGATGTTGGAAGCACACAAGGCAAACCACGCTGACTTAACAGTGTCAGTGATGCCAGTGCCAATGGACGAAGCATCGCGTTTCGGCATTATGAACACGGATAACGACCATAAGATTTTGGAATTTGAGGAAAAGCCAGCGCAACCAAAGTCGAACTTGGCATCGATGGGAATTTACGTCTTCAACTGGCGCAAGTTACGCGAATATTTGGTAGCCGGTTTTGAAGGTGGCAACGACATGGTTGATTTTGGTAAGAACGTCATTCCAGCGTACTTGGCGAACAACGAAAACGTGTACGCCTATGCCTTTAAAGATTACTGGCGCGACGTTGGTACGATTCAATCATTGTGGCAAGCCAACATGGAATTGCTTGATAAGCACAATGAATTGCAACTTGCTGACCGTCACTGGCGAATCTATTCACACACAACAAACCAAAATCCAATGTACGTGGCGCAAGAAGCGCAGATTCACGATAGTTTAATGGTTGATGCGGTCTATGTTGGTGGGCGTGTCTCGCACAGTTTGATTTCAACGGGGGTAACGGTGGAAGAGCATGCCATCGTCGATCACAGTGTCGTCATGCCAGGTGCGAAGGTTGGCGCAGGAGCAGCAGTGTCATACGCGATTGTGGGTGAAGATGCTGAAATTGCGCCAGGCGCGGTCATTGTTGGTACGCCGGATGATATCGCCGTGGTTGGTTGCGGTGAGTATTACAACCAAACGACTGTAAACGAGGGAGTATTGACGAATGCGTAATGAATTGAGTGTCATTTTAGATTTGAATGAGTCGCAAAGCCACACGTTGGGGCAATTAACGATTGACCGACCACTCGGCAGCATGCCATTTGGGGCCAAGTTCCGATTGATTGATTTTCCATTGTCAGCTGCCAGTAACGCTGGGGTGACCAAGACGATGATGGCGATGCCCGCACGTTGCCAATCAATTTTGGACCACGTACGCACTGGTCGGGAATGGCAAATGGATCGCTTGGGCGGTGGTTTGTTCATGACGTTCCAGGAGAACCGGGCGTTGTTAAAGGACATGCACCGGTTTGTGACCCATGCCAAGACACCATACACGGCAATTATGGGCACGTCAGAAGTTGCAAATTTGGACTTGTCGCAAATGGTGGCGAGTCACCGTGAACAGGAACAACCGGTCACGGTGATTGCGACGTGGATGGCGACGGAAAAGTTGTTGCCAGGAATGCTGGTGTTGGAATTGACCGACAATGGCTTAGCACGTGATTTAGTGCCAGCGGAGCGTATTCGCCACGTTAAGGGTGAACAAGTATTGGTGTACTTGCAAGCCAGTGTGGTTAATGCGGATATCTTGACCATCGCTTGCGACCGCGAGTTGGAGCATGCCACGGGTAAGAACGTGCAAGCCATTATTCGTCGTATGATGAATGACTTTGGCGCAAACGTGGTTGTTCACGAAGGCATTCACTTGCCAGTGCATGATGTCAAAAGCTATTTTGAAGCGAATCAAGCCTTGTTAGACTACGAAAACTACTACAGCTTGTTGATGGAACGACCAGTTCACACTAAGGCGAAGAATGAAGCGCCAGCCCGCTTTGAACACACGGCGGCCACGCATCGTTCATTGTTTGGAACGGGTGGTTCGTTTGCTGGTACGGTACAAGACTCGGTCGTTTTCCGGACAGTAACCGTTGCTGAGGATGCCAAGGTACGCCACTCGGTCATTTTGCAAGGTGGTCAAATCGGCGCTGGTGCCGACTTGGATTACGTCATCATGGACAAGGATGCCATTATCGAACCAGGTGTTGTGCTCCATGGGACACCAGAGATGCCAATTGTGGTTGGTAAGGATGCTGTGGTGCGCGCCAAGCGTGAAGAGGTACTGAACTAATGAAGACACTGTTTGCAGCAAGTGAAGTGGTGCCATTTTACAAGACGGGTGGCTTAGGCGATGTGGCCGGGGCGTTGCCGAATGCCTTAAATAAGCAAGGTGACGATGTGCGTGTTGTCGCGCCGTTCTACCACGATATCTTTCCGGATGAGTACCGTGACCAATTGATGGATTTGCGTTGGTTCACCGTGTGGATTAATCATCACGAAGAATACGCAGGTGTGAAGACAATGCGATTAAACGGTGTGATTTACTATTTCATCGATAATCGTTCATATTTCTCAGGTAAAAAGTTATATGACCACTGGAATGATGGGGAACGATTTGCGTTCTTCCAACTAGCGGTTATTGAGATGATGCAAGAGATTGACTTTATTCCGGATGTCTTGCATGTGAATGATTGGCATACGTCAATGATTCCAGCGTTGTTAAAGACACGTTATAACTGGCAACAACCGTTGGCCAACATTAAGACATTGCTGACGATTCACAACATGCAATTCCAAGGTGCTTATGCAGCAGACACGTTGCAAACGTTCTTTGATTTGGATTGGAACATGTACAGCAGTGGTGAAGCCCGGTTTGGTGACGGTAGTAATTGGTTGAAGACGGGGATGGTTTTTGCGGACCGCATTAACACGGTTAGTCCAACGTATGCTGAAGAAATTAAGACCGCCGAATTTGGTGAGCGTCTTGATCCAATCTTGCGGTTATACGAGGACAAACTATCAGGAATTGTTAATGGGGTAGACACAGATCGTTATAATCCAGAGACCGATCCGGATGTGCCAGTGAAGTTCTCACGCGATGATTTGAGTGGCAAAGAAGCTGATAAACAAGCGTTGCGCGAAGAGTTTTCACTACCAGATGCGGCGGGACCATTGATGGTTATGGTGTCACGCTTAACGCCACAAAAGGGTGTGCATTTGCTGGCTGAAGCATTGCCATACTTTATGGCGACCCACGATGCACAAATTATTATTTTGGGAACAGGCATTCCAGAATTGGAAGGACAATTGACCCATTTGGCAGCGCAGTACCCAACCCAATTGCGGGTCATCATTGATTTTGATGTGCATTTGGCCCAACGACTATATGCGGGGGCAGACATGTTCTTGATGCCAAGTGCGTTCGAGCCATGTGGTATTTCGCAAATGATGGCGCAATTGTACGGGACACTACCATTGGTGCACCAAGTTGGTGGGCTATGCGACACTGTCGAGCCGTATAACGAAGTCACGGGAGAAGGAAATGGGTTCGGCTTCAAGCAATTTGATGCCGGCACCCTTGGTTGGATGATGGATTACGCGCAACAAACGTTCTTGCACAAGCCAGCAGTTTGGCGCCAATTGCAAGAACAAGCGATGGGTGTGGATGTGTCGTGGACACGTTCAGCAGAAGCCTATCACGCACTCTACGAACAACTATAAAGATAATGAGGTGGCAGGATGCAACAAAACGATACGGTAACACAATTAAAGCAGGAATTTTTAGACTCGCTTGAAGCGCACTTTGCGGTTAGCTTGGCGGATGCAACTGACTTGCAGCGCTATCAAGCGTTGGCGGCTGTTGTAAAGCAAAAGATTGCTACGAAGTGGCGTCGGACTAAGGAAGATTACCGCGACACGGGCGCCAAGCAGGTTTATTATTTCTCAATTGAATTTTTGCCAGGTCGCTATTTGCGTGCGAACCTGCTTAACCTGGGGTTGCTAGCTGATACAGAGCAGATGATGGCGGAGTTAGATGTTGACTTCAATGCCGTGATGGAAGCGGAAGTTGATCAAGGACTTGGTAATGGTGGTTTGGGTCGATTGGCTTCTGACTTCATGGATGCGATGCCAAGTATTGCGCTGGCTGGTAATGGTAACGGTATTCGGTACCGTTATGGGTTGTTCCGCCAAGCCTTTATTAATGGCTATCAAGTCGAATACCCAGATGATTGGTTGAAGAACGATGATGTTTGGGAAGTTCGCCAAGATGATGAGGCACAAGTCGTCCATTATGGCGGTAATGTTTACTTGCAAGATACGCCAGATGGCTTGCGACCAGTCTATGATGGCGGGTTAGACGTATTAGCTGTGCCGTATGATACAGGGATGGTCGGTGCTGATAACGATGTCGTGAACACGCTCCGGCTGTGGTCAGCTGAAGTGCCGGAAGGGGTGAAAGCTTCCGTTTCTGAACGTAGCGTTATTGAAAGTATTTCGGGTGAATTGTATCCCGATGATTCCAATGAAGAAGGTCGTCGCTTGCGTTTACGTCAGGAGTACTTCTTTAGTTCAGCTGGTGTTCAAAATATTATTAAGCACCACTTAGCGGATGGTTATTCATTGCATGCGTTGCCATTCCAAGTGGCCATTCACATCAATGACACCCATCCAACGGTGGTCATTCCAGAAATGATGCGCATTTTGTTGGATGAACACGGTCTTGGCTGGGAAGAAGCCTGGGGTATCACCACCCGCACGGTTAGTTATACGAACCACACGTTGCTAGCGGAAGCTTTGGAACGTTGGTCACAAGATTTATTCGCGCAAGAATTGCCGCGCTTGTTCCAGTTGATTCAAGAAATTGATCGCCGCCACCGGGTGAGCGTAGCGAGTGAACATGGGGAAGATTTTGCCTGGCGCACATCACCGCTGCAAGACGGTCAAGTGCACATGGCGCGTTTGGCGGCCATTGGCTCACACGCCATCAATGGGGTGGCGCCGTTGCATAGTCAACTGTTGCAAGACAAGGTGTTACATGATTTCTACATTTTATGGCCAGCTAAGTTCTCAAATAAAACGAACGGGATTACGCACCGTCGTTACATGCATGCGGCCAATGAGTCGTTGTCGGCGCTGATTGATACGAAGATTGGACGCGATTGGCGCAAGTTGCTTAAGGACATTACGAAGTTACGTGATTTCAATATGGACGAAGCGTTCTTGCGTGAATTGGCAGTCGTGAAGCGGCAAAATAAGCAACGCTTAGCCGATTGGGTATCACATAACATGGGTATCGACATTAACGTTGATGCAATCTTCGATGTGCAAATCAAACGCCTGCACGCCTACAAGCGTCAGTTGCTACATTTGCTCGGTATTTTGACGGATTACTTGGCGTTGAAGCATGATGCCAATGCCTATGTGGCGCCACGTGTTCATATTTTTGCCGCGAAGGCTGCACCGTCGTACCACTATGCCAAGCAAATCATTAAGGTGATTAATGAAGTCGCGAATATGGTGAATAATGACCCAGCCGTGAATGATAAGATGCAAGTGGTTTTCATTCCAAATTATGGCGTGTCGCTAGCAGAATTGATTATTCCGGCCGCTGATGTGTCAGAACAAATTTCAACGGCTGGTAAGGAAGCATCCGGTACATCAAACATGAAGTTGATGGCGAACGGCGCTTTGCAATTGGCGACGATGGATGGGGCGAACATTGATATTATTCATGCTGCTGGCGCTGAAAATGCATATGCCTTTGGCATGGATACGGACACGGTGTACAAGCACTATGAGCAACATGATTATTCTGCTTGGGATATTTACCAAAACAATCCAAAGTTGCACCGCGTGCTGGATGCCTTGATTGATGGTACAGTGCCAAATGTGCAAGAAGAGGGGCAAGCCGTCTTTGATTCTTTGATTCGTGATAACGATGAGTACTTTGTCTTAGGCGATTATGAATCATACGTGGATACACAAGCTCGTCTTGGCCAAGATTATCAAAACCAACATGCTTGGACACGTAAGTCATTGGCGAATATTGCGGCCAGTGGGGAATTCTCAGCGGACTATACTGTGGCGGCGTATGCCGATGAAATTTGGCATGTGCCTCACAACCTATTAGCGCAACAAGAAAGCAAGTAAGGGGTGGCTTAAATGGAATTTAATTCATTTTTCATTTCCCACCGTGATCCATATGGTGCCGTTGTTGTTGGCGAGACGGTCACCCTGCAAACGGCAGGTAAAGCGGATGAAGTACGATTGCGGGTTTATGATGACGAGACTGGTAAGGTGACGTGGCATGATTTGGAACAAACGACTGATGATAATTGGTCGATTTCGATTTCAGCTGCGCATGCGGGATTGTTGTATTACCGCTTTGAAGTCATTTCAGGATATGACCAATACTGGTTAGCCGCCCAAGGTAATAATTTGGGTGGTGAAGCGCAACGTTATGAGATGACCTATTCATCAATTCCGGATTTTCAAATTACGGTCTTAGCCGAGATGGAGGAGTTGCCGGACTGGTATGCGACTGCGAAGTTTTATCACATCTTCGTCGATCGCTTTAATAACGGTAATGCGGACCATCATATTAACAGCCCAAAACCAAATACCTTTGTCTATGCTGATTTGCATGATCGGCCATTTTATGTGCGTGACAAGGCAGGTGAGATTGCTCGTTGGGAATTTTTCGGTGGTAATTTCCGTGGGATTGCGGACAAGTTGGATTACATCCAGGAACTGGGTTGTACAGCGATTTATCTAAGCCCAATTTTTGCGGCCAATTCAAATCATCGGTATGACACCTCGGATTACATGGCCCTAGATCCAATTTTGGGGACGGAAGACGACTTCAAATATTTATTGGATGAAATCCATAAACGCGATATGCACGTTATCTTAGACGGTGTCTTTAATCACGTTGGTCAATTTTCACGTTACTTCAACAAAGATGGCTACTTCGTTGAACCGGGGGCCTATCAAGGACCAACGTCGAAGTATTTTCACTGGTTTGATTTTGAAAAGTTCCCTGATGAATACAATTCGTGGTGGGGCGTGAAGGATTTGCCAGTTGTGAATAAAGGCGAGACAAGTTTCCGGAATTTCATTTATGCCGATGACGATTCAGTTATTAACCACTGGAATAAATTTGGTGTTGATGGCTGGCGCTTGGACGTCGCGGATGAATTGCCAGATGATTTTATCGCGGGAATTCGTGACCAACTGTCAACGAACCAAATCCTAATTGGTGAAGTCTGGGAAGATGCATCTAACAAAGTCGCCTACAATCAGCGCCGTAAGTATTTGCTCGGTGGTGGTCTGCAAGCAACGATGCATTATCCATTACGAAATTTAATTTTGGATTTTATGCTGGGTGAAATTGATGCCAAGGTTTTCACAACGATGATTATGACGTTAGAGGCAAATTATCCCAAGTCCGCCTTTTTCGGCGCATTTACGAACATGGGGACACACGATACCCGTCGTTTGTTTACTGAAATGAACGAAGATGAGGAATTGACGAAGCGGGCTATTGAGTTATGGCTGACGATGCCTGGTGTGCCGTGCGTTTATTATGGTGATGAAATGGGGATGGCCGGCGGCAAGGACCCGGATAACCGGGCGTACTTCCCGTGGGACCAACCGCGTGGGGAAATTTTCAATCATTTCCAACGGTTACTCCAGTCGCGGCAACCGTGGTGGCAACAATCGGATTGGTTTGAATGTCACGCCATTGATCCAGATACCTTGATTTACGCCTATCACAAGGATAGCGAACACGAAATGCTCCAATTTAACCGCAAAACGGGGCTATCAATTATTAAGCATTAGAAAAAATGAAACAGCTAGGTCGCACGATGAAGACACGTGTGGCCTAGCTGTTTTCTTATAAAAAATGCACGAAAAGTGACCAATAGTTGAAAGTGCGATAAAATAGATGAAGTAAATAAGAAATGTAACAGGGTAGGGTCATTGCGACTCTGCCCCTTTCGTGCGTTAATGCGCGGAATTGAAATAGGAGAATAGCCCCTCATGAAGATGATTGTTGGATTAGGAAACATTGGTAAAGAATACGACCGGACGCGTCACAATATCGGGTTTATGACGGTAGATGCTTTGGCAGATAAGCACAATGCAACCTTCAAGCAAGATGGTGCCCACAATGCGTTCGTTGCGGATGTTCGGATTGCCGGCGAAAAAGTGTTGTTGGTTAAGCCAACAACCTACATGAATGATTCAGGTCGCGCTGTCCGTCCATTAATGGACTACTATGATTTGGATATTCCAGATTTGTTGGTTGTGCAAGATGATATGGATATGGAACTTGGTCGTTTGCGCTTGCGCCAGAAGGGTTCAGCGGGTGGTCACAACGGGATTAAGAGTATTGCCCAACACCTTGATACCCAAACATTTAATCGCTTGAAGTTTGGGGTGGGTCACCCAGCCCATACACAAAAGGCGGTGGTTGATTTTGTGTTGGGAAAGTTTGGCAAGGATGAAGAACCAGAGATGCTTGGCGGTATCGATAAGGCGTTGGATATTTTTGAAGCCTTTGCGTCAGGTAGCGATATGCCAACTTTAATGAACAAGTTTAACTAAAGGAGCAACGATGGAATTAGCAGGGTTACTCCAGCAAGATAATGATTTTCAAACATTAGCAGCTGGACTGAAAAAAGGTGGTCGTCATTTGATGACCGGTATTTCGGGAACTGCGCGTACCGTTTATTTGGCAGCACTGCATGAAAATATCCAGCGCCCCATGGTGGTTGTTGGTGACAGTCAGTTCCACGCCGATCAGTTGGCCGAAGATTTAGCAGCGATGGTTGGCGACGAACACGTGGCGGTTTTCCCAACGGAAGAGACGTTATCTGCGGAAATTGCTGTGACGTCTTTGGATACCCGTTTAGCACGTGTGCAAGCATTGCATTTGTTGTTGACGGATCCACAGGCGGTTGTGGTCACCGGTGTTGCCGGGGTGCAACGCTACTTACCACCAGTGGCAACCTTCGCCGCTGCAGCACTTGAAATTGATTTTGATCATGAATATGAATTAGCGGAGTTGCAAGCAACGTTATACCAAATGGGTTATCAACGGAATGGCAGCGTTGAACAGCCAGGTGAATTCGCGGTCCGTGGGTCAATTGTTGATATCTACCCATTGGATGCGGATTATCCGGTGCGCTTGGATTTCTTTGATACGGCGTTGGATTCATTACGTAGCTTTGATGCAGAGACGCAACGCAGTTTGGAAAATCTTGAACACGTGACGATTTTACCCGCAACGGATTTGGTCATTGATGCCGCTGATTTGCAAGCTGCTACGACGCGCTTAGAAGTTGCGATGACGGAAACACGCGATAAGTTAGACGGCGCTGCCAAGCGTCATTTAACGGAAGCACTCGATCCGTTGTTAACGGTGATGGCGCAAGGGGATTTATTGCCCGAGGTACGCCAATATTTGCATTTACTCTACCCTGATGCGGTAAGTCTGTTAGATTACTTGCCGGCAGACGGTATTGCAGTGTTTGATGACTATCCCCGTGCGCTTGAAAACGCGGGTCAAATGGCATTAGATAACAATAATTGGTGGACCGATCGCTTGGCGGATAATTTGGTTTTGCCAACGGCTGATTTTGGTTGGGAATTGAGCGATTTGGCCCGAGACGTACGCCAAACCAGTTTGGTGTTTTCACCTCTGCAACGTGGTATCGGTCAATTACGGCAAACGAGTTTGACGAATTTGACCGTGCGCCCAGCGCAACAATTTTTTGGTCAAATGCCATTGCTAAAGAATGAAATTGCGCGTTGGCAGAAGCAAAACCAAACAATTTTGTTCCTAACCAATACGCCTGATCGACGGGAAAAGTTGGTTCAAACCCTTAATGATTTTGGGGTGAAGGTGAATGATGTTGCACCAGATGCCTTGGCGCCTGGCCGGACACAGGTCACGACCTTGCCATTGAGTGCGGGCTTTGAATTACCAGCTCAAAATTTGGTCGTATTGACTGAACGTGAGCTTTTTCAACAAGTTCGTAAGCGTGCGCCTAAGCGCCAAACGTTGTCGAACGCGGAACGCATTAAGAGTTATAACGAACTGAAGCCAGGGGATTATGTGGTTCACATTAATCACGGTGTCGGTGTCTATGAAGGGATGCAGACGATTGAAAATCGTGGGGTGAAGCAAGATTACATCACGATTGCATACCAACAAGATGCGAAAATTTTCATACCGGTCACGCAATTAGACTTGGTGCAAAAGTATGTCGGTGCGGCTGAAAAGGCCCCCAAGATTAATAAACTTGGGGGAACTGAATGGCAAAAGGCGAAAGCTAAGGTTGCTAAGAAGGTTGAAGATATTGCGGACGAGCTGCTTCAGCTATATGCCGAGCGTGAATTGAAGCAAGGCTTCGCTTTTCCTCAAGATGATGATGTGATTCGGGACTTTGAAGATGCCTTTCCATATCCCGAAACACCTGATCAAATTCGCTCAACCCAAGAAATTAAAGCGGATATGGAAAAGACCCGGCCGATGGATCGCCTGTTGGTTGGGGACGTTGGTTTTGGAAAGACAGAAGTTGCGTTGCGTGCAGCCTTTAAGGCAGCCCACGCTGGTAAACAGGTTGCCATGTTGGTGCCAACAACAATTTTGGCGCAACAGCACTACGAATCAATGTTGAATCGCTTTGACGGATTCGGTGTGAATGTGGCGATAATGTCGCGTTTCCAAACCAAGAAACAAATGGATGCAACCAAGGCGGGCTTGAAAGACCACACAATTGACATCGTCGTTGGTACTCACCGGATTTTGTCGAAGGATATGGCTTTTGCTGACTTGGGCTTGCTAATCATTGATGAGGAACAACGATTTGGTGTGAAGCACAAAGAACGACTGAAGGCGTTGCAGACCAACGTCGACGTGTTGACGTTAACGGCCACACCAATCCCACGTACTTTGAATATGGCAATGGTCGGTGTGCGTGACTTGTCTGTCATTGAGACGCCACCGGCCAATCGTTACCCAATTCAAACGTATGTGATGGAGCAAAATGGTCGCGTAACGGCAAGTGCAATCGAACGTGAGATGTCTCGTGGTGGGCAAACGTACTATTTGCATAATCGTGTTGAAGACATTGCGCAGGTGGCGGGGATGATTGAATCGCTGGTGCCAGAAGCGCGCGTGGGTTATATCCACGGTCAAATGACAGAAGCGCAAATGGAAGGTATTCTGGTTGATTTTATTAATCGTGAGTACGACGTGTTGGTAACGACAACCATCATCGAAACTGGGGTCGATATTCCAAATGCGAATACGTTGTTCGTTGAAAACGCTGATCACATGGGCTTGGCACAACTGTACCAGCTCCGTGGCCGTGTCGGCCGTTCGAACAACATTGCGTATGCCTACTTTACGTACCCTGGTACACGCTCGTTGAATGAAGAGTCAGAGAAACGTTTGACCGCCATCCGTGATTTCACAGAGTTGGGCTCAGGTTTTAAGATTGCGATGCGTGATTTATCAATTCGTGGGGCTGGTGATTTGCTTGGACAGTCACAACACGGCTTTATTAATGCGGTTGGGTATGATCTGTACACGCAAATGTTGAACGAAGCAGTCGCTGAGAAACAGGGTAAGCGCAAAAAGAGTTTTGATGCTGAGTTGGATGTACAGGTTGAAGCCTACTTGCCAACTGATTATGTCGCTGATGGACCACAAAAGATTGATCTCTATCAGCGTATTCGCAAGGCCAAGACGACCGCGGCGTTCGAAGAAATTGAAGACGATTTGTTGGATCGCTTCGGTGAATTGCCGGAAGCGGCCCAACGCTTGTTGCTAGTTGGTCGTGTTAAGGCAGCTGCTGATCGCGCCGGTTTGGCAACGTTGCGTCGAGACTTCAAACGACAAAACGTGTTGTTAGTGAACTTCGATCCACGTGCGTCAGTGACGGCAGATACTTTCCAAAAGGCGTTGACGTTGGCAAAGGTGCGTGGGCAAGTCAAGCAGGATGCGCCAGTTCAAGCCGAGATTCCAATTCAACCAAACCAAACGGCTGAAGATTGGCTATTTGGTTTGCTAACGTTATTCAATTTGTTAGCGCCAGAAGAGACGGTGACAAATGAGCAAAAGTAGTCAAAATTTAATGGCGGGCGCCGGTGTCTTGGCAGCCGCTGGATTAGTTGCTAAGGTGTTGAGCGCGATTTACCGGGTGCCGTTCCAAAATTTGGTGGGTAATACTGGTTTTTATGTGTATCAACAAGTTTATCCAATCTATGGTATCGGCATGGTGTTAGCGCTGAGTGGCTGGCCATTGTTTATATCAAAAATTATTACGGAACAGCCAGACGATGCGCATCAACAACTGGTAGCGCGGCGTTTATTTTGGTCGTTAGTCGGGATTAGTGCGGTCCTCTTTACAATTGTCTTTGGCGGTGCGCCAGCGCTGGCTTTGGCGATGGGGGGCAATATTCGCCTAACACCAGTAATCCGCGCGGTTGCATGGATGTTTTGGTTTATGCCATTTTTGGCAGTTGGTCGCGGTTTTGCGCAAGGCCAACGCAATATGATTCCAACAGCCACATCGCAGGTAGTTGAGCAGATTGTCCGTGTGGCAATTATCATCGGGGTTGCCTGGTGGGGTGTTCACACGGGATGGTCAGATTACCGAATTGGTGAATGGGCCACGTTTGGCGCGACCATTGCTGGATTGGCGGCGACCTTGTTTTTGGTACGAACACTACGGGGTGTGTGGCAACAGCCGATTACGTTGACTGTTAAGCAGGATAAAACGATTACCTGGCGCCACCTATTCAAGCGCTTATGGTTTGAAGGCGGGCTGTTGGCATTGTTAGCAGCACTGTTAGTGTTACTGCAATTGGTTGATTCGTTTTCGACCAAGGCCTTGTTAGAAACGTTTGGTTTATCGGCGACCAAAGCCGAATATACAAAAGGGGTCTACGATCGTGGCCAACCATTAGTACAATTGGGGATGGTCCTAGCGACGGGATTGAGTACGTCGCTGTTGCCAGCACTCCGCCAGCATTTTGTGCGCCAAGATAACGTAGCGTTACGTCATGATTTTCAGTTAACGATGCGTTTGGCGATTATCTTGTCCGGAGTCTCAGCGATTGGCTTAGTTGCGGTGATGCCCGCGGTCAATCAGCTGTTGTTTGGTTCCCGCGAAGGTAGCGCTGCTTTGTCATGGTTTGTGTTGGCAATTGTGCCGGCAACGTTGATGACCATTGCAACCAGCGCTTTGCAAAGTTTTGATCGCACCCGGGGTCTCATTTGGCTTGTCTGGGTGACGATGACGGTTAAGGCTGGCCTGAACGTATGGTTAATTCCACACTGGGGCATAACTGGCGCATCAATCGCCACAACAGTCGCGCTTTTGCCGATTTTGGGGTATGCTTTACTACGATTACCACGGACTTTGTGGCAAGGGTGGTTACCGCAAAATTGGTGGCTAAAATTATTTGGGACGTTAGTGGTTACTGGCGCCTTCGCCAAAATGGCAACCCTGGTCAGTGATAACCTGTTCGGTGTATCGCGTGGGGCAAGCGTTCTAACGGCTGTGGTGGCCGTTATTGTTGGGGCCGTTGCTTTCGTAGTGATGGTGGCAACGACAGATTTGTTAACCACGGAAGAGTGGGAGGCGTTGCCAAAGGGTGACCGCCTATATGCAATATTGAAACGAGGAAAAGAATAATGCGTTTAGATAAGTATTTGAAGGTATCACGTCTAATTAAGCGTCGTACGGTTGCGAAGGAAATCTCAGACCAAGGTCGTATTGATATCAACGGCAAGACGGCCAAGTCATCAAGTGATGTTAAGGCTGGGGATGAATTGACGATTCGTTTTGGTAACAAGACATCAATCATGAAGGTTGAGAGTACCAAGGAGACGGTTCGTAAGGAAGAAGCTGAACACATGTACAGTATTGTGTCAGAGTCATACGAGCAAAACTTCAACGAAGAAGCATAATTGACAGTTGTGAGAAAAAAGCACCGCATTTGCGGTGCTTTTTGTGTTTAAACTATGTGTGGATTAAGGTGGGATAACTCTGTGGATAACTATCCGTTAGGTTTTGATACGAAAATGTTAAGGAAAGGTAATTACGCTTAAGAAAAGCCTACTTGTACTGTACAGTGTAAAACGTAAAGGTATCGAGAAAAAGAATTGTCTATCAATAACGTTGCCAATCAGACAGTAGGGGGTCAGCGGCATGATGTCTATGAACACAAAAACAAACATCCGGCCGCTGAACGCCGGTGGGGCACGAACACTTGAATTCAATAATCGACAAGAAGCTTACCAACGTAAGGTACACTTACGGCGTCGCTTCGTCTTGGCAGCGTTTATGATTGCCACGGTGATTTATGCCATGGTTTGCTTTCACCAACAATATAATAAATATACAACCGCTTCGGCGAGTTTAGAAAAAACACAAACGCAGTTAGCGAGTGCGAAAACTACGCATCAAAATTTGAAGCAAGAAGTCAAAGATTTGGGTGATGAATCGTATCTCGAAAAGTTAGTGCGTGAAAAGTACATGTATACCAAAGATGGCGAGATTGTTTTCAATTTGCCAGGTGAGTAATGAAGTGAATGGCAGAAAGGTAATCAGGACACTGATTGCCTTTTTTTCGTACAAAGCAAGCTATAATAATAACCAAGAGTGATTGAGGAAGAAGGTTAACGATGCAACCAAAAGTTTTACGTGCGAACTTAACCCGACAGATACGGGAACAGGGATTATTTGACCAACATGATCACGTGTTGGTGGCTGTTTCGGGTGGGCAAGATTCCTTACACTTGTTGCGCTGGTTAACAGAAGGAACGCTGCCGGCTGATGTGCAACCGACGGTGAGTGCCGGCTATGTGAATCACCAGTTACGGGATGATGCCGCTGCAGAGGAAGCGCTGGTTCGCCGAACATTTGCGGCCACACCGCATTTAGCCTACGGTTTGATAGAAACACTTACTTGGGAGGCCGTTCCAACTGTCGCAGTTGAAGAACAAGCCCGGGAAAAGCGATACGAAGCACTGATTAAAATGGCCCGTGAAGTGGGCGCTAACATTATCGTGACCGCCCATCATCAAGGGGATCAAGTTGAAACCATTTTGTATAAGCTGACTCGTGGCAGTCGTTTGACCCAGTTGGTGGGGATGGCACCACGGCAGCAATTACGTGGTGATATTGATTTGGCCCGGCCATTGCTGAATTTAACGAAAGCTGACCTAGCAGATTTGGTCATTCAACCGCTGACTGAATGGGTAGAAGACTATACCAATGCGGACGAAACATTTGCCCGTAATCGCATGCGCCAAACAGTGCTGCCGGCTTTGACTAGCATTAATGAACAGGCCGCTGAACACGTGGTGACGTTTGCAACCCAGTTGGCGGCGCTGCAAAAGCTTGCGAATGGTGCGATTAACGTTCACGTTAAGGCTTTAGAGGCCGGACGCCTGGATTGGACAGTTGATGAGAGTGTCTTGACGATTATCATACAAACGTGGCTGACTAAGAAACACGTCTTAAACGTCAAAGATAGTCAAATTGCCCAGGCAATTCAACTGATGCGCAATCCAAGTGTGTCGACGGGGCTAATTGATTTAGGTGGACAATTACAGCTAGAACGCTTTGATAACTATTTATTGTTATCACAAAAACATTAAAGCGTTCACATTTCTTTTATTTGTAGCACTAAACATTTACCGTCAAACATGGTATTCTTAATGCTATGTAACGGTAGGGGAATTAAGATTTAGGAGATTGAACAGACATGAACCAATGGGACATGAATAACGATATCGAACGCGTGCTTTATAGCGAGCAAGATATCGCCGAAGCAGCAGAACGTGTTGGTAAGCAATTGGCTGCCGATTATGAAGGACGTACACCAATCATTTTGTCAGTTTTGAAGGGTGCCGTACTTTGGACGGTCGATGTAATGCGCCACATGCAATATGCTGAAGTCGAATTTATTGACGTTTCTAGCTACAACGGTGGGATTGCTTCTTCAGGTGAAGTTGACCTTGTAACGGATTTGCAAACGGATATCGCAGGACGCGACGTCATCATCATGGAGGACATCGTTGATACGGGTCGTTCATTGAAGTTTATGATCGACTTGTTGATGGAACGTGGTGCAAAGTCTGTTAAGACGGCCAGCTTGCTCGACAAGAAGGAAGGCCGTGTTGTAGAAGCAACTGTTGATTACATCGGCTTTGATGTGCCAAAGGCATTTGTGGTGGGTTATGGCTTGGATTACAAGCAACTTTACCGCAACTTGCCATATGTTGGTGTCTTGAAGCGCGAAGTTTATGACCCAGCCCACGCTGATGTCGTAGACACGGTGGATATCACACCTGAGCACTAATTTCCAACTCGGATAACATATATTAAACAACGCAGATAGCGGTTGCTGTCGGTAGGAGGAATGGATGAAGAATCAACGAAACGGCAATTTCGTCCGGAATAGTTTGTTCTACGTAATCGTAGTCCTCGGAATTATGGGGTTGATTTACTGGGTAGCCGGTCCATCGCAAACTTCTAATACGAAGACTATTTCTACGTCGAAATTTATGACGGAATTGCGTGATAAGAAAATCAAGAATGTCACGATTCAACCAGGTGCCGGCGTTTACGACGTAAAGGGTGAGTACCGCAAAGCACAAACTGATAAGGACGCAAAGTCTGATTCACTTGTGTCATTAGTTGGTGGTTCATCAGCTAAGGTAACTGGTTTTGAGACACAATTGATTAGTAATGACCCAATTGTTGAGGAAATGCAGAAGGCTGCTGACAAGACGAAGACAGAAGTAACAACGAAGCCACAACCTTCAAACTTCTGGGGAAGCATGGCAACGATGTTGTTGCCAATCTTGTTGATGGTTGGTTTGTTCTACTTGATGATGGGCGGCATGAGCCAAGGTGGCCAAGGCGGTCGTGGTAACATGATGGGCTTCGGTAAGTCTAAGGCAAAGCCAGCTGATCCTTCAGAAAACAAGGTTCGCTTTGCGGATGTTGCTGGAGCTGAAGAAGAAAAGCAAGAACTAGTCGAAGTTGTTGAGTTCTTGAAGGATCCAAAGAAGTTCTTAAAGCTGGGTGCTCGTATTCCATCGGGTGTTTTGCTTGAGGGCCCTCCCGGAACTGGTAAGACTTTGTTGGCCCGTGCAGTTGCCGGTGAAGCTGGCGTACCGTTCTTCTCGATTTCAGGTTCTGACTTCGTGGAGATGTTCGTCGGTGTCGGTGCTAGTCGTGTCCGTGATTTGTTTGACAACGCGAAGAAGGCTGCGCCATCAATCATCTTTATCGATGAAATTGATGCGGTCGGTCGTCAACGTGGTGCCGGCATGGGTGGTGGTCACGATGAACGTGAGCAAACATTGAACCAAATGTTGGTTGAGATGGACGGATTCTCTGGTAGTGAGGGTGTCATTGTGATGGCCGCTACCAACCGTTCAGATGTCTTGGACCCAGCGTTGTTGCGTCCAGGTCGTTTCGATCGTAAGATTTTGGTTGGTCGTCCTGACGTTAAGGGTCGTGAGGCTATCTTGAACGTCCACGCTAAGAATAAGCCATTGGCTGATGATGTGGACTTGAAGGAAATTGCTAAGCAAACACCTGGTTTCGTTGGAGCTGACTTGGAAAACTTGTTGAACGAAGCAGCATTGTTGGCTGCTCGTCAAAACCACGATACGATTTACGCCAAGGATGTGGATGAAGCTGAAGACCGTGTTATTGCGGGACCAGCTAAGAAGGATCGTGTGGTTTCTGCTAAGGAACGTCAAACGGTTGCTTACCACGAAGCGGGTCACGCGATTGTTGGTTTGGTATTGAACGAAGCACGTGTTGTCCACAAGGTAACGATTGTGCCACGTGGACGTGCCGGCGGATACGCCATTATGTTGCCTCGTGAAGATCAAATGTTGATGAATAAGACGGATGCCATGGACCAAATTGCTGGTTTGATGGGTGGACGTGCGGCCGAAGAAATTATCTTTGACCAACAGTCATCAGGTGCTTCAAACGACTTTGAGCAAGCAACAAACATTGCGCGTTCAATGGTGACGGAGTACGGTATGTCTGACAAGCTTGGTATGGTCCAACTTGAGAATGGTGGTCAACCATTCTTGGGCCGTTCATACGGTGAGTCAGCGGCTTATTCAGATGAAACAGCACGCTTGATTGACGAAGAAGTTCGTCGTATCACGACTGAGGGTTACAATAAGGCCCACGAAATCATCGAAGAGTACAAGGACAAGCATGATGCAATCGCAAAGGCTTTGTTGGAGTACGAGACGTTGGACGAAAAGCAAATTTTGAGTTTGTTTGAGACTGGTAAGATGCCAGAATCAACGAAGGTTCAAAATGATACGGTTACGCCAATGTCATACGAGGAAGCCAAGCAAGCGGCTAATAACAAGTTGGTTGATGACGAAGAAGCGTCAGAGGCAACAGTTAAGCCAGAAGTTTTGGAACCACGTCATACTGATGAAGATTAATGATTGAAAGAAAGCCCGTTCAGGTTCTACCTGGGCGGGTTTTTCTGTTAAACTGATACTAAAATAAACAAATAATAAGAGGCACATATAATATGACAGATACACTTGTACGCGCAGTGACAACTGACGGAAACTTCCGTGCAATTGCCATTGACGCGACTGAAATGATGGCAGAAGTCTCAAAGTTCCACGAGGCCTCACAACTTGGTACGACCGTTTTGGGTCGCGCGTTACTTGGCTCTTTGATGGTGTCAAATGCCATTTTGAAGGGTGATGAGCGTTTAGCAGTGGTCATTAATGGTGATGGCCCTGCTGGCAAAATTGTCGTGGAAGCATCAGCTCAAGGTGAGGTACGCGGTTACGTGACGAACCCAACGGTTGAGTTGCCCTTAACGGCTAAGGGCATGCAGGATGTGGCTGGTGCCGTGGGATCTAATGGATTCTTGCAAGTTACTAAGGAAATTGGTGAAGGTGATCCCTTTACGGGTCAAGTTGAATTGATGACGGGGGAAATTGGCGATGACTTGACGTACTACATGGCCAAGTCAGAACAAATTCCTTCAGCCGTAGCGGTGTCAGTTTTGGTTGACCCAGATGGTACCGTGGCTGCCGCGGGTGGTTTTATGATTTCAGCATTGCCTGATGCGTCAGATGAAGATATTACGGCACTGGAAGACAAGCTTGCTAACTTGCCATCAATTTCATCACAATTGGTTGAGGGACACACACCAATGGATTTGTTGTTCAACCTATTTGGTAAGGATGATGTGAAGTTGTTGGCAACGACAGAAGTGGCATTGTATCCTGAAATCTCGAAGCGCGATTATGAGCGTATGTTGGCAACCTTACCAATGAATGATTTGCAAGAAATGCTTGCCGAAGATCACGGTGTTGAGATTGTCGATCGATTTACTGGTAAGAAGATTCAGTTTGATGAAGCAGAATTATCAGGAATTATTGCAGCGAAGGATGCTGAGGGACTATAAAGTTGGGTTAAGCACTTGCAAAAAGTGCTTAAGATTGGCAAACTTATAGTTATCTGTGACAACACTGTCATAACAAATTAGTGAAAGAAAAAGAGGCAACATTATGGCTGACCAACAAGTGTCATTGAATGACCAAATGATCGCACGTCGTGACAAGATGGCTGAGTTGCGCGATGCGGGCATTGATCCATTCGGACACCGTTTTGAGCGTACACACACTGCAGCACAATTGCACGAGTTGTACGATGATACAACAGCAGAAGATTTGGAAGCACAAGCAATTGAAGTAACGATCGCAGGTCGTATGATGACCAAGCGTCGCTCAGGTAAGATCAGCTTTGCAGACATCAAGGATCGTTCAGGTCGTATCCAAGTCTTTGTGCAAAAGCCAGTTGTTGGTGAAGAAGCGTACGAATTGCTTAAGAAGTCAGACTTAGGTGATATTCTTGGTTTCACTGGAACGGTTATGAAGACCCGCGCTGGTGAATTGTCAATTAACGTAACGGCTTTGACACACTTGACGAAGGCATTGCGTCCTTTGCCAGACAAGTTCCACGGTTTGACTGACGTGGAAACTAAATACCGTCAACGTTATTTGGATTTGATTTCAAACGAAGATTCATTTGAACGTTTTGTAAAGCGTTCAAAGATTATCACGGCTATCCGTCATTATTTGGACGGTGAAGGCTTTATTGAAGTTGAAACACCAATGCTACAAAACGAAGCGGGTGGTGCTTCTGCACGTCCATTTATCACGCACCACAATGCGTTGGATATTGATTTGTACATGCGTATCGCGCTTGAATTGCACTTGAAGCGTTTGATTGTTGGTGGCATGGAACGTGTTTATGAAATTGGTCGTGTCTTCCGTAATGAAGGAATGGACCCTAAGCACAACCCAGAGTTCACAGTAATTGAGACGTATGCAGCTTACTGGAACTTTGAAGATGTCATGGTTGAAACTGAAAACATCATTAAGGCAGCAGCTGCTGCGGTTACTGATGACTTGAAGGTAACCTACCAAGGCCACGATATTGATTTGGCACAACCATTCGCTCGTAAGCACATGGTTGATTTGATCAAGGAAACGACGGGTGTTGATTTCTGGCAACCAATGACGATCGAAGAAGCTCGTGCAATTGCTGACGAAAAGGGCGTTAAGTATGAACAATACTGGGGTGTTGGTCACATCATCAACGAATTCTTTGAGGAGTTTGTTGAGGATACGTTGATCCAACCAACATTTGTGTACGGTCACCCGGTTGAAGTGTCACCTTTGGCTAAGAAGAACGAAACAGACGATCGCTTTACGGATCGCTTTGAGTTGTTCATTGTTGGTGCAGAGTACGGTAACGCCTTTACAGAATTGAATGATCCAATTGATCAACGTGAGCGTTTTGAGGCCCAAGTGGCTGAGCGTGATGCTGGTAATGATGAGGCGGAAGGTATTGACGAAGACTTTATTGAGGCTTTGGAATACGGTATGCCACCTACAGGCGGATTGGGAATTGGAATCGATCGTTTGGTCATGCTATTGACTGACACGGACACGATTCGTGACGTATTGTTGTTCCCAACAATGCGTTAATAACGACTGAAAACGCGGATGAGTAATCATCCGCGTTTTTTGTTTACAAAAAGTATTGCAAAGTTTGGACGATAGTCGTATTATATTCAAGTTGAGTTTTTCAGTGAGCGACTTTCGCTCGAAAAATGAAACAAAAGAAGTTGAAATTAGTTGTTGACAATTGATGTTCGCTTCTGTAATATAGATTAAGTTGTTACGGGGTATTCATCTCGTTGCAATCGAATCGAAATCAGTTTGAAACAAGTTGTTGACAACGAGTTGATGAACTGATAAGATGAATAAGTTGTCAAATGAGACAACGACGTAGGTCATTGAAAACTGAATATCGTTTCGATGAAACAAATGT
>ERZ894226.126-NODE-126-length-60704-cov-15.745321_pt1 | contig 60704 bp, 51 predicted proteins | sample MGYA00380294_ERZ894226 | MGnify/ENA primary metagenome ERZ894226 (study PRJEB32331, sample SAMN06328434) | human gut metagenome | biome: human gut microbiome; feature: stool | host: Homo sapiens | collected 2014-10-29 ... | reverse complement strand
ACAGAATAGTTTCTGGGTATTTAGATTATCAATTTGTAAAAAATCTGAAGAGTTGCAAGTGTGGAAATTGAAATTGTTTCCAGCAAAGAATATAATACAAATGAATACACTTCAGGTATAATACAGAGGAGAGTGCATATGTGGATTTTATATGCAATAGGATCGTCTTTTTTTGCGGGAATTACAGCAATTCTTGCAAAATGTGGGATTCAAAAAACAGATTCAGATGTGGCAACGGCACTAAGAACTATTGTGGTACTTTTGTTCTCTTGGATAATGGTACTTTTAACTGGGACATTGCCCGAATTGAAAAATATAAGCGGACAAACATTATTATTTCTTGTGCTGTCAGGATTGGCAACAGGAGCCTCTTGGCTGTGTTATTTTCATGCACTTCAGAAAGGAGATATTAACAAAGTTGTGCCGATTGATAAATCCAGTACAATTTTGACGATTCTTCTCGCACTTATTTTTCTTCATGAAGGATTGACGTTGGAAAAAGCAGGCTGTGTATGTCTGATTGGAATTGGAACTGCATTGATGATTACCAGAAAAGAAGTAACAGAGGATAGAGAACAACACATTGGAAGTTGGTTTATTTATGCTGTATTATCTGCGATATTTGCCAGCTTAACTGCGATATTGGGGAAAATTGGTATTTCTGGTATTGACTCAAATCTCGGAACAGCAATTCGTACATCAGTCGTGCTGGCTATGGCATGGCTTATGGTGCTTTTGAAAAGAAAAACAGATGAAGTCTGTAAAATTGAAAAAAAGGAATTACTGTTCATTACGCTGTCCGGATTTGCAACAGGAGCTTCTTGGCTATGTTATTACAGAGCATTGCAGGAGGGACCAGCGAGCATAGTTGTGCCAATTGATAAATTAAGCATTTTGATAACAATTGCATTTTCGCGGATCATTTTTCAAGAAAAACTGACACCGAAATCTGTTGCAGGAATTGTGCTGTTTACATTGGGAACATTTCTGATGACAATGATATAGGACGATGTGTACCGCCCTCTTTGTTCTGCATGAAGTTGAAATCCTGTACTTTTTCAAAGTATTCATCTTTGATATGGTAAACGTATCTTTCTTGATATATCATGTTCATCCCCCATAAAATAAGCCCTGCCATGCGCTCTTCCTTTCCATAAAATGAGCATAAGGAAAGCACCTGCCATTTCTGGTAGATGCTCTAATCTCTTTTTATATCTTTATCTGTATGCTTTTATAAAATCATCTGGTGTAATTATTGCTGTGCTACAGTTCCAAGTCTTTTGCGAACCATCGGTCCGATAATCATTGCAATGACCATTTTGCACAGATCCGCAGGAATGAAAGGAATGACACAGACTGCAAGTGCTGCGCCTACCGTATATCCGGCCTGGAGGCAGAACCATGCTGTTCCAAATGCGTAGCAGATTGCAGTTCCAACGATCATTCCAAGGATCTGGATTCCACGGTTGGTGAATTTGTCGATGACAATACCTGCGATGATTGCCATTGGAATAAATCCGATGATGTATCCGCCGGTCGGACCTGCCAGTTTTGCCAGTCCACCTGTGAATCCGGAGAATACCGGAAGCCCTACCAATCCGAGCAACAGGTAGATCAGGTAACTTAAAGTTCCTTTTTTCCAGTCTAACAGATAGAGAGACAGGTAGATCGCAAAGTTAGTAAGTGAAATTGGCACCGGACCAATTGGAACAGATAATGGTGCGAGAATGCAGGTCACAGCTGCCATAAGTGCGGTTACGACCATAGCGTAAGTACTTGTTTTTCGAAATGTCTGTGTATTTGTATTGTCATGTGTCATAGTAAAACTCTCCTTATTATTTAATGATGTGCAAAGACGTTAAACTTATTAAGCGGACTCAATCTCATAAGTGAATCCGGCGTCTTCAATTGCCTGGATTGTATCTTTGATTCCCTGTCCGTCAGCGGTAAGATATCCTGAAGCAAATATGGAATCAACGACGCGGAGCAGATTTTTTTCTTCTCCTTTAAAATAAATCTCACGTCCTGCGGCACAGCGGATATCGGACTGTGGAACTAAAAGTCTTGCAAGACAGAGGACTTTCATGCAGTAAGCTGTTGTGAGAGCGGACATATCGGCGTGCTCTAAAGGTGTTCCCGGAATTGGAAGAAGGAAGTTGATTGGAAGTGCCTCCGGTCGGATCTCGCGAAGCTCCAGTAACATATCTACCACGTCTTCTTTGCTTTCGCCCATACCAATAATGCCGCCGCTGCAGATTTCAAAACCAAGCCCTTGAAGCATTTTTATATTAGCAACGCGTTGTTCAAATGTGTGAGTGGAACAGATGTTGTGATAATAAGCACGGCTGCTGTTCAAGTTATGGTTGATGCGGTCAAGTCCGGCTTCCTTTAACATCAATGCCTGCTTTTCTGTCAGAAAACCGATAGAACAACACAGGTGTGTTCCCTGTTCTTTCATTTTTCGAATTTTTTCAGCCAATTCTTCAATCTCTGCATCGGTAAATTTCATCCCACTAAGTCCGATACAGTGGCGTGACAAATGATGCTCGTTGACAAAGTCATTGTCTGCATATAATTTCTCATCTGCGACCCATTTGTACTTATCAATGTCAGCTTTTGAACGGCAGGACTGAGCACAGTAAGCGCAATCCTGAGAACAGTTTCCACTTCTGGCATTAGTAAGAATGTGGATACTTACATGATTTCCTTTGTATTTTCGACGCAGTTTTTCAGCCCGGGCAATCAGCTCATCCAGATTTTCATCCGGCGTGTTGAGTATTTCAATTGCTTCTTCGCGTGAAAGCTGTGGATCCGTAGATGTATTTTGATTTGAAATCATTAGAAGTCCTCTCTTTCCTTGAGTAATTCATTTTTCTGAAATTTTATTTTTTTCAAAAAAATTAACGGAGAAGGAGGGATTTGAACCCTCGCGCCGCGTTAGCGACCTATACCCTTAGCAGGGGCACCTCTTCGGCCTCTTGAGTACTTCTCCAGACTCCGAACTTATAATTTCTTATTAAATTGGAGCGCATTTCTTCTGTGTTTTCATCCGAAATGCATGTTTAATTATAGCTGAAAGTGCTATAATTTGTCAACACCTTTTTTTATTTTTTTACATTAATTTTATTCTACTATGATAGATATGGAATCGAAGAAGGGATATACTGTAGTACTAATGGCTTTACAGCCTTTAGATCCATCAGAAAAGAAGCCGCACATCTATGCGGCCTCTCAGTATTATTGATATATTTTTTTATCAGATCATCCAGAAATTATCTGTGCAGACAATCTTTCTGTAGGTCTCAAACTTGAACCACTTATTATGGAACTCTGACTTATTATCAGTTGATTTAAACTCATCCAGGAACTGCTGGTAATCGGCATTGCTGCGGATTTCGAGGGCAAAGCCTCTCTCATCCACAACAGGAAGTCCCATAAAGGCATACTTGTCTAACGGAATAATATCCAGTACCTTCTTATCACGGATCAGAACAGCTGCATTATCCTCCAGAGAAACAATATCAAAATAGCCCGGATACTCAAAGCTGTCACCCTCAACAGGCACAGTATCCCCTACATGATAAGTCTTAACCTCTTTATCCGCTTTGGAAAGCAGTGCATTCTCAAGGTTAAAATAGAACTCTTCGAAAATATAACCGCCAACCTTCACGTCATCCTTCTGGAAATAAGGCTTCTCCCCCTCTGTATCAACCGACTCCACAACACCACATGCAGAAGTCATATGACTCACACGGTCGATCAGGATCAGCTCACCGAGAGTCTTATTCTTTTTAAACTCATCCAGCACAACCTTATCAGAAAGACCGATCCTGCACAAAGCGATCTCATTCTTCTCGATTGTATCTGCATGCAGATGCTCACCGGTATTTACATCCGTCTTAAACTCAATACTCTTAACCACACCTGCGATTTTCTTTGTGCCAAGCTTCACAAGATACTCCTTGCCCACTTCAAGTCTGGAATCATCCATCCAGAGAAGCGTAGCCTCAAAGCCCTTTGCCACTGGGATTTCATTACTATTGGTAAGAACACAGCCACGGCTTACATCCACCTCTTTATCCAGCTGGATCGTAACAGCCTGGCCCGCAACAGCCTCCTCACGATTGTCACTGCCCACCAGAATCGTCTTAACAGCCGCTGTCTCGTTGCTTGGAAGCGTTGTAATGATATCACCTACACGAACCCGGCCACTCTCGATCTGGCCCTGGAAACCGCGAAATTCATGGTTTGGACGAGAAACTCGCTGAACAGGCAGATAAAACTCACTGACATTCTCAGCCTCTGAAACATCCACAGTCTCAAGATGCTCCAGAAGAGCTTTACCCGTATACCAGGGCATATTCGGAGACTTCTTCGTTACATTATCACCCTCTGTAGCACTGACAGGAATGATCACAACATCCTGAAGCCCCAGAGTTTCAGAAAGCTCATTAATATCCTTTACGATCTCATTAAAACGGCTCTCACTGTAATCAACAAGATCCATCTTGTTAACAGCAAAGACGAAATGATGAATACCCATCAGAGCGCAGATACGTGCATGACGCCTTGTCTGCACCAGAACCCCCTGCTTCGCATCCACAAGAATAATGGAAAGCTGAGCAAAGGAAGCTCCAACCGCCATGTTTCTTGTATACTCCTCATGCCCTGGAGTATCCGCAACGATAAAACTTCTCTTATCTGTTGTAAAATAACGATACGCAACATCTATAGTGATTCCCTGCTCACGTTCTGCCATCAGACCATCCAGAAGAAGAGAATAATCAATGGCGCCTCCTCTGGAACCTACCTTGCTGTCCAGAAGAAGGGCTTTTTCCTGATCCGCATATAAAAGCTTGGAATCATAAAGAATATGACCGATCAGTGTAGATTTTCCATCATCTACACTTCCGCAAGTGATAAATTTCAGTAATCCGCTCATCCTAGAAGTACCCCTCTCTCTTTCTTTTTTCCATGCTGGCAGCTCCGCCGTCGGAATCAATAACACGTGTAGTTCTCTCAGATTCCACAGAGCTTAAAGTCTCGTCAATGATCTCATCCAGCGTCTCCGCTTCAGATTCGATACCACCTGTCAGAGGATAGCATCCGAGAGTACGGAAACGCACCTTTTTCATCTGCGGCTCCTCACCCGGATTCAGGCGCATCCTGTCGTCATCCACCATGATAATATTTCCGTCTCTGTATACAATCGGACGCTCTTTTGCAAAATAAAGAGGAACGATCGGGATATTTTCTCTCTTAATGTACTGCCAGATATCAGTCTCAGTCCAGTTGGAGATCGGGAAAACACGGATACTTTCGCCTTTATTGATCTCAGTATTATAAAGCTTCCACATCTCCGGACGCTGATTCTTCGGGTCCCAGGCCTGCTCTGCATTACGGAAGGAGAAGATACGCTCTTTTGCACGGCTTTTCTCCTCGTCACGACGACCACCGCCAAACGCAGCTGTGAAACCATATTTCTTAAGGGCCTGCTTCAGAGCCTGTGTTTTCATAATATCTGTGTATGCGGAACCACTGTCAAAAGGATTGATTCCCTGCTTCACGCCATCCTGATTAATGTACTCAAGCATTTCGATTCCCAGATCCTTCGCGGTTTTGTCACGGAACTCTATCATCTCTTTAAATTTCCATGTTGTGTTTACGTGAAGAAACGGGAATGGCGGTTTCTCCGGGTAAAAAGCTTTCATTGCAAGATGAAGCATTACAGAACTGTCTTTTCCTATAGAATAAAGCATTACCGGCTTCTCGCACTCTGCTGCAACTTCACGGATGATATAAATTGCCTCTGCTTCCAGCTCATCCAAATGTGATAATCCACTCATATCTGATCTCATCCTCCTGTTCCGGCCGCCAAAACCGGCAGCACTTATCTTCTGGTCTAATATTTATTCGAATTCCGTCGATCCACATCGATCACGGAGGTAGAACCGTCCGTTTTTGTAATGATCCAGTGAAGGATATCACCTTCGCTTTTTACATTCATGATACTTCCGTTACCGCCGATATCTGCACCAAGGAAAAAGTCGATGGCACCGGCTTTACATTCCTTTACACAGGAAACGCAGCCCCAGCAGTTTTTCGGATATTTCATCACGGCTTTTTTGTCTTCCATGACGATCAGAGTTCCCGGACATACTTCACTGCATTTTCTGCAGCCAACACATTTTTTCTGATCAATTCGTATGCTCATATGTGTCCTCCTTTACAATGTCACGGAAAATCATCCTGATCTCGCCGTTTTCCAGTTTCGAATTTACATATTTATAAAATTTCTCATCTATTTCCGGATGATCCAGATTTTCGTTGAAAGAATGCCATCTGGTCTCTTTGCGGTTTTTCAGATGAGCGATCAGTGAACGGCACACAATGAGACGCTCACGAAGTTCGTATGCAAACATCAGCTCATGCATATCTGCTGCCGCTGTTTTTTCGGCAAGAGCCTGAAGCTGAAGGATTTTTTCATCTGCAAGAGCAAGCTGTTTCTCATTAAACTGATAATTGGAAGCAATTCCTCCTGCATACTCATCCATGACTTTCTGCATGGCCTCTTCCAGTTCTTCCACGGAAAATGCCGGTGCATCTTCATTGCGGAACTTTTCGTACTGAGAAAGAATCTCCTCTTCCTGAACCTTGATTTCTGTCTCAGTCTGAACATCTGCTTCCCTCAGAGTTCCGTCCTTAAACTGTTTCACCATATCCAGTGCTGCAAGCTTTCCTTCTGCAAGAGCTCCTGTCACATATTTCTGTGGACATCCTCCTGCAACATCACCTGCTGCATACAGCCCCTTTACCGTGGTTTCACGGCCTGTATTTACCCAGTAGCCGCTGGCTGTATGACCGCCTACGATATATGGCTCTGTTCCCTGGATCTCAACATCCTGCTCGCTGGGTTTCTTTCCGCTTTCGATCCATTTCAGAGTCTGGCTCGGTGCCATGTTGAGATAAGCCTTCAGAAGATCTTCGTCCTGTTCCTTCGTAATCCCTGTAGTCTTCAGGTAACACGGTCCGTGACCAAGCTGATTTTCCCGGACTGTTCCATAAACTCTCTCGCTTGTGGTCAGTCCGTATTTTGTCTCATAGATCTCGCCTGCTGCATTGATCTGTTTTGCGCCTACACCCTGTGCGATAGTTCCCGTAGGAGCAATGGTATCCTTGCAGCGAAGTGCGATAAAACGCATCTCAAAGGACGTCATCTCCGCACCTGCCAGAATTCCCATTGCATATCCGGCGCCTGTGTTAAACGGCGGATACCACATCTTATGTCTGGAAAATCCCGGATTGTTCGGTTTATAAAGTCCGGCCGCTCCGCCTGTTGCAACAAGAACTGCTTTTGCCCGGATAATGTATGCAGTTTCTTCCATAATAGAGAAACCAACTGCTCCGTAAACCTGTCCGTCTTTTACAAGAAGATCTGTGATATTTACATAATTCAGAACGTTTACGTTCTCAGCTTTATGAACTGCATCAGCAAGAAGTGGTTTAAAATTTTCGCCGTTGATCTTGATGTTTCGGTTTCCTCTGGCAACATAATCGCCATTTTCATCCTTCAGGATCACAAGCCCAAGCTTTTCCATCTTTGCGGTAACTTCGTTGAAATTCTCCGCTGCTGTAAGAAGAAGGTCCTGCCTTACGATCCCGGCGGCATCCTTTGTGGCATAATCTACATAGTCCTGAGGCTTGCGGCCTTTTACAATGTAGGCATTGATGGCATTAACACCGGCTGCCAGACAGCCGCTTCGTTTAATATTTGCTTTTTCTGCGATCAGTACCCTGCCGGCTTTCTGTTCTGAGAGAACCAGCGCCGCATAGCAGCCTGCGGTACCTCCGCCTATGATCAGCACATCTGTTGTAATTTCCTTTATGTTTAATCTGTTTTTCATACTCATCACTCTGTTATCTGAATCTCATGTACAGTTACATTTTTTTCTTTATCTACGCCAAAGGCCTTCAACACCGGATTTTCTGCATCCATAAGGGAGAGGATCAGATATTCGATGTTCGGGTCAAATGCAAGTCGTTTATCTTCTTCGGAAGGCCTTGATGGAGACTCCGGATGAGAATGAAAGTTTCCGATCATCTGATATCCGTTCTGACGGATATCTCTGATCGCGCTCAGCTGTTCCTTCGGGTCCATGGAAAAGTGTTCGTTGCTTTCATCGATATTTGTCAGCAGATACACCTTCTCGATGGTTTTTACATCGTCCTCAATGGTCCCGCCCAGAAGGCCGCAGGACTCATTGGGAAGTCCTTTTCTGCAGTAGTCTAATATTTTCTCGTAATCTTCTTTTTTTAATTTCAGCATTTCTTCGCAGCCTCCAATGGGTTTCTATACTTAATTTTTAGTGTTTTAATTCACACACAACCTGCTCATAATCGATCAGCTCTGTGATCGTCGGATCATCGCCGCATACCGGACAGTGATGGTTCTTCGGAAGCTTCACAGTACGGAAGGTCATCTTCAGTGCATCGTAGGTGAGAAGTCTTCCTGTAAGGAGATCGCCCTGTCCGATGATATACTTGATCGCTTCCATTGCCTGAAGGCTTCCGATCACTCCGCCCATAGCTCCGATCACGCCAGCCTGCTTACAGGTCGGTACGGCATCCTTTGGCGGCGGGCTCTGAAATGCACATCTGTAGCATGGACCCTGTCCCGGAACGTAAGTCATCAGCTGTCCCTGGAAACGGATGATCCCTGCATGTGAAAACGGTTTCTCAGCCATTACACAGGCATCGTTGATCAGGAATTTTGCAGGAAAATTGTCTGTTCCGTCAAGAATGAAATCGTAATCTTTGATCAGATCCATGATGTTGCTGGAATCTACAAAGGTATGATATGTATTTACGGTAACATCCGGGTTGATGGCCTTCATTGTCTCAGCCGCGGACTCTACTTTCAGCTTGCCGACATCTGCAGTTGTGTGGATGACCTGTCTCTGAAGATTGGAAAGATCTACCTCATCTGCATCTACGATTCCGATAGTTCCCACACCTGCTGCTGCAAGATAAAGGGCTGCCGGTGCTCCAAGTCCACCGGCTCCGATGATCAGAACCTTTGCATTCAGAAGCTTTTTCTGGCCTTTTACTCCGACCTCTTTCAGGATGATATGGCGAGAGTAACGCTCAAGCTGCTCATTTGTAAAAGCCATTATCTTGCGCCTCCTCCCATGTAGTACAGGAACTCAACAACATCTCCGTCCTTTACCTCTGTCTCCGGAACGTCTGCCTTGCTGATGAATTCATCGTTGATAGTTACGGTTACATACTCAGGACTTTCAATATCCTCTTTCTCAATAAGCTCTGTAAGCTTCAGCCCATCTTCGTACTCTTTTTTATTTCCTGCAACTGTGATTGTCATTTTTCTGTTCTCCTATTCTTCAACTTTTCTTACGATCAGTGTATACGTTCCGTCTTCGTTGTCCTCGAGCTTCAGGATCTGATGTCCTTCTTCCTTCACACTTCTCGGCACATTCTGTACCGGCTCGCCATCGTTCATTTTGATTGCCAGGATCTGTCCGTCATCCAGCTCTTCAAGTGCTACCTTTGCTTTTACAAAGGTTACCGGGCAGACCACATCGGTAATATCTACTGTATCATCAATCTTAATATCAGCCATTGTATGCTCCTTTCAAAACTTCCTGAAGCTTCTCAGCCCCTACCCGGTCGATAGTAAATTTAAAACGTTCTCCCGGATTTGCATGATCATCAAAGAACTGGATCGCTGCGTCTGTCACTCTGAAAAGCTGCTCCTCAGACGTGATCAGTGGAAGGAATTCCTGTCCCTTGCTAATGTGATTTCCAAACGTTCCGCCAAAGGAAACGATGTATGCTTCGTTTACATCCCATGCATCTACAGGACAGGATTTCGCACATCTGCCGCAGTAGTTACATTTCTCTGTGTCGATCACCAGCTTGTCATCCTCAAAGGAGATAGCATTTTCTCTGCAGGCCTTTTCGCAGACACCACAGTGGATACATGCGTCCTCTTTCCAGCTGACCTGGGCTGCTCCCTTGATTCCTACATCATTCTCCTCTGCCTTCAGACAGTTGTTCTGACATCCGGTAACACCAAATTTAAATTTATGAGGAAGCTCTCTTCCGAAATATCTCTCATTTAATTTCACTGCAATGTCATAGCTGTTGATATTTCCGCTCGGACAGACAGCATTACCCTGACAGGCTGTAACTGTACGAACTCTCGGGCCACAGACACCAGGCTTGCATCCGCCTTTCGCAAGATCATCCTTTACATCATCAATATCATCTAATTTAATGAACGGAATCTCAACTCCCTGTCTGGAAGTAAGATGTACATATCCGTCACCGTATTTCTCAGCTACTTCTGCGATCTTCTTAAGATTCTCTGCTGTAAGCGTACCGCCTACACAGGCAAGACGAAGAGAAAAATTATTCTTCTGCTTCTGTCTCATGAAACCACCTTTTTTTAATGTAGCGTAATCTACTTTTGCCATAACGAACTCTCCATTTCTCTGCTGGTGCAGCTCTTAGATTTTATTGGTTATTTTCTATCGCTTGTTTAAAATCTTCTTTTAAATCTTCAATATCTTCAATTCCCACACTGATACGGATCAGGTCTTCGAATACTCCTGACTGCAGCTTCTCTTCATCGGAAATGTGTGCCGCGATAGTGGATTCAGGATGAATGACCAGTGTCTTCGTGTCTCCGATGTTGGAGATGATCAGCGGAATCTTCAATGAATTAATAATGGAAAAAGCCTTCTCCTTACTTCCGGTTCTTACGGTTACGATAGCTCCGTAGCCATTCTTAAACTGCTTTTTTGCAATTTCGTGATAAGGGCTTTCTTCCAGTCCCGGATAATTTACTTCAATGTCACCACCCAGGCTCTGTAAAAATCTCGCAAGCTCCAGTGCATTGTCACACTGTCTCTGCATTCGAAGTCCCAGGGTTTCCAGTCCCAGATTATTAAGGAAAGCATTCTGCGGAGCAAGACACGCGCCAGTATTCCGGAAAAGTCCGTTTCTAAGCTTGGCGATGTATGCAAATGGTCCGAATTTCCGGTATGGAGCAAGTCCCGGATATCGGTCAGGGTCCCATTTCAGACCCTTACCACAGACAAGAATGCCGCTGATCGCATCACTGCTTCCATTAATATATTTGGAAGAGGAATGAACCACGATGTCAGCTCCAAACTTCAACGGCTGGATCAGATACGGTGTTGCCACGGTGTTGTCTACGATCAGCGGTACGTCATGCTTATGTGCCACTTCTGCAACCGCCTGGATATCGGTAACGTCCAGCTTGGGGTTTCCGATAGTCTCCGCGAAAACAAATCTCGTCTTCTCTGTGATCTCTGCCTCAAAAGCTTCCGGATTATTCTCTTTCACATATTTTACGGAAATCCCGAAAGGCTTCAGATCATCGAACAGCTCCACAGTTCCGCCGTACAGTCCGCAGGCTGCTACGATCTCATCTCCGGCCTGAAGAATGTTCAGAAACGCATTGGTCAGTGCTGCCATTCCGGATGCACAAGCCACACTGCCGATTCCATCCTCCAGCATAGTCACTCTCTTCTCAAAGGACTCCACCGTAGGATTGTTGATCCTTGTATAGGAGAAGCCCATTTTTTTATTGTCAAAAATTTTCTCCAGGTCTTCCGCGCTGTCATGCCGGAATGCGCTGCTCTGATAGATTGGAACCTGTGTGGCTCCCTGTGGATATTTCTCATCGGTGCCATGGAGCAGCCCTGTATTAAAGCCGTATTCGTTCATAGCCTCTTCCCTTTCTTTTATTGTCACTTATATTAACCTACTATTCATAGTATGTCAATAGGAAAATGGGATTAAATGTATTTTTTTGTGTACACAACTATACAGCAGCATGGTACAATTATAGCAGTTACGGAAATTACAGCCCCAAAAGAAAGATGCTCGCAGACATACAAACCAACATTAAGAGCAGGAGGTGATCCCTATCAATATAAATCCGAAGCTCCGAACTCTTTTTCACTCTTTATTCAGCCCCACCCTTGATTTCCGCGTCCGGCTGTTCAACATCCTCGCCTTGGGAGGCACTGTGATCAGCCTGATCATGGCCTTTCTCAGTCTCGGGACCGGTTCCTGGGGAAATGTACTGATCAACATTGCACTGGTTGCAGTCTCCGGAGGACTTTTTCTTTATTCCTATTACAGTGGGAAATATCAGCGCTGCTACCTGATCACCATTGTCGTGATCTTTCTGATCGTTTTTCCGGTGATGTTTTTTACCAGCGGCGGATATCATGGCGGTATGCCGGCTTTCTTCGTGTTTGCTATTATTTTTACTGTGCTGATGCTGGAAAAAAGACGGGCTCTGATCGTTTCTCTGCTGGAGATTGTCCTGTATATAGGACTATGTCTGGTTGCATACCATTTTCCGGACACAGTAACTCCCTTTTCCACGGAAGCTGACCGGCTGGCAGACATTCTTCTGGCATTTGTCTCTGTAAGTATTGTCTGCGGCAGTGTTCTCTATTTTCATCTGAAGGAATACAATCAGCAGCAGCTCCTTCTGGAGGAACAGAATCTGCGGCTGCGCTCCCTTGATAATGCCAAGTCCACCTTCCTGACCACCGTTGCCCACGAGATCAAAAATCCACTGAGTTCCATCTCTCTCCACGCCCGTGACACTTCCGAGCTCCTTGAGGAAGATCCTCTGGATTTCTCTCTTATGCAGGAAAATCTCCGCACCATTGAACAGTCGGTAATGCGGATCGACCGAATTGTGCTGGATCTTATGGATACCGTTTCCATTGAGCAGGGACGGCTGGCCCTTTCCCTTGTACCATCAGATCTGGGAGCACTTTTACATTCTGTGGAAAAAGATTTCAGCAGTCATCCAAGTCCTGGGAATAACCAGCTGGTCCTTACGATACAGCCCGACCTCCTGGAAATCTCTGCAGACCCGGAACGGCTGATCCAGGTTATCACCAATCTGATCTCCAATGCAGAGCGTCATACCAGGAACGGAACCATCACTATTTCTCTTTCCGGCGAACCAGGCTGGCAGACCATTTGCGTCTCCGACACCGGAACCGGCATGTCAGAAGAAATGCGAAAAAACGCACTCAAGGGTTATGTTTCTGCAGATAAAGATTACTGGCGGCACGGCATAGGTCTCTATGTATGTCATCAGATCATCACTGCCCACGGCGGCAAAATATGGCTGAAAAGTAAAGAAGGCGAGGGAACTCAGGTGTTCTTCTCACTTCCGGAGGAGGAATCATAAATGAATGAAAAGAAATCGCTTATCCTTATGGTCGAGGATGAAGAACAGGTGCTGAATACCAACTGCCGGATGCTGCGGCGCCGTGGCTACGATGTCCGCACTGCACAGACAGCCGCCGAAGCCTGTCATCAGCTTGAAGAACATCTGCCGGATCTTCTCATCCTGGACATTATGCTTCCGGACGGAAACGGCCTGGATATCTGCCGCTGCTTCCGCGAAAAAACCATGAACCCGGTTCTTTTCCTCACAGGAAAAAGTGATATCCGCGATAAGGTAGAAGGACTTCAGCAGGGAGGCGACTATTATCTCACCAAGCCTTATAATTTCGACGAATTTCTGGCCGTGATCCAGATGCTTCTGGAACGCCAGAAACGAATGGAAGAAAAAATAAAAGAAAAATTTCAGTCCTCCCGCCAGATCACCATCGGAAGCCTGCGGCTGGATCTTTCAGACGGCCATGCATATCTCAATAATACTGACATAGGCCTTACCCGGACCGAATTCTCCCTGCTGCGTCTCCTTGCCGAAAACCAGGAGAAGATTTTTTCTGCAAAGGAGCTCTATGAAGCAGTATGGGGCAGCTGTGCGGGAACGGATACGAGCACGGTACGGCGGCATATCTTTAACCTGCGGACCAAGATCGGTGCTGAGGATACCGATGAATATGACATTGTCTCGGTTTATGGGAAGGGATATCTTTTTACCTGCCGGTAAATGTCTCTTTTTCTTCACATTTCCGAATATCAGGATCTGTCTGTTACAATATACTTAACAAACAGATCCTTTTTATTTTGTAAAAATTTATGATACGTGGACAGTAACTGAATAACTGCTGCGCAATTTATCAGGAGGTGCCTATGCATAAAAAAATCTTAGTTCTTTTAACAGGCGCGATCGCTCTTTCCATATCTGCAGTCCCAGTCCTCGCTTCTGACCCTCCAACCGATGACGGTCAGTACATCTGGCAGGATGAAAACGGAGATTACTGGTACCGCAATGGTTCCGAGGATGAATATATCGGGGAAGGTAATTATGCCCCTGACCCGGATTCCGGAGAACTGATGGAGGGCAACGATGCCGGCTGGACCGAGCAGGACGGTTTTTTTGAACCTCATTATTATTATGAGGACGGCAGTGTGTGGCTGGAGGATGCCACCGGAACCACATATATTGGCTCCAGAGATAAATATTATATTGATGACTATGGTAATCTTCAGGAATATTCCGATTCAGAAGCTGATTCCTCCTCCGGAAATCCTTCAGAAGAGTCCTCCGATACCAGTGGAAACTCCTCCTCGCAGAATTCCGATTCTTCATCCTCCAGTTCCTCTTCCGATACAGACACAGAAGAATCCTCTGAATCGGAAAAGCGTGGCGAGCTTCATATGCGGGTTGGATTTCCTGCCGATGATACGATCAGAGAATCCATGCCCGAAAAAGAAGGTTATTTTGAACAACGTTCCGTAAATGGCGGAAAAAGTAATGCTTTTGTTTTAAAAGTGCCAAACTCTTCTCTGGAGGATTCTTCCCTGAAGGGTTTTCTGGCAGAATACTATCCGGTAAAGGGCGAGATCATCACCAAAAAGGACCTTACCTTTGAATCTTATCCTGCTACAAAATATCAATACTTAACCGCAGTCAACGAAGAAGAAAAAAATGTAGATGCTCTTGTATGCCAGACTGACGATTATACATTTGGTCTCTTTATCCTGACTCCGTCAGACACCTATGATAAAGCAGCCGAAAAGGAAGCCACCGAGCTGATCAAATCCATAGATTTCATTTACGCAGAGCGTGTAGATATGGCCATGACGGATTACTTCCAGGTTCTTACTCCGGAGCGCTGGAAATATCTCTGCCGTTATGAAACGACCGAAACCGAAAATGGTGGATATAAACTGACTTATTACAATGAGGATGTTCCTGTACTGACCCTGGAAGCCAGATATTACGATGGTGAAGACCAGCCTCTGGACAGTGTATGGCAGGGCTATCTCGGCCGCATCGAAACTGTCGATGGCAAAAAATACGATCTTCTGTCCACCATCAGCCAGTACTCCGAGGATGCCTCTGACGAATGGAAGGAAATGTATGACACCTATCTGGATACCATAAACGGAATCCGTATGATGGATGGCTGTTCCCTGACCGAAGGAAGCCATACCTGATCCCCCTGTCCCCTCTGCCGTTATTTTGCATACCGGAAGATCCATAGCTGTATCTCCGGTCGCAAAAGGCACATCATATTTGCACAAAAGAAGCTGCAGAACTTGAGTCTTCATTGTTCTGCAGCTCCTTTGTGTCGTTCTATCTGATCATATCTTCTGCCGATTATCCTTCATAAATCTGATCAAAAATCCCTCCATCTGAAAAATGTGTTTCCTGTGCCTTTTTCCATCCGCCGAAATCATCAATAGTGACAAGATTGATGTCCAGGTCAAACACATCGGAGTATTCTTTCAGAATATCCTGGTTTGACGGACGGTAATAATTATCACCGGCGATCCGCTGTGCTTCACCGGAATAAAGATAATTCAGATATTCCTCTGCCACATCTCTGGTGCCTCTTTTGTCTACGACTTTATCGACTACCGCTACTGATGGCTGTGCAAGAATACTGATGCTTGGTGTTACGATCTCGTAGTCGTCCGGATAATCTTTTACGGAAAGATAGGCTTCATTTTCCCAGGCGATCAGTACATCTCCCTGTCCGTTTTCTACAAATGAAGTTGTTGCACCTCTGGCTCCGGTATCAAGGACAAGTACGTTTTTATAAAGATCTCCGATGAATTCTTTGATCTTATCTTCGTCTCCGTTATATTTATCTTTTGCATAGGCCCAGGCTGCCAGATAATTCCATCTTGCTCCGCCGGAGGTTTTCGGATTTGGTGTGATCACACCTACATCTTTCTTTACCAGATCATCCCAGTCTTTGATGTTCTTGGGATTTCCTTTTCTTACAAGAAATACAATAGTCGAAGTGTATGGAGAACTGTCCTCCGGAAATTCATCCACCCATCCGTCATCGATAAGTCCTGCATCCTGGATCGCATCCACATCATACTCAAGTGCCAGTGTTACCACATCTGCTTCCAGTCCGTTGGCAACCTCAAGTGCCTGCTTGCCGGAACCACCATGTGACTGCGTGATCTCCACATCCTGACCTGTTTTTTCTTTCCAGTGTTCCTGGAAAATCTTATTGTACTGTTCGTAAAGCTCTCTGGTCGGATCATAAGATACATTGGTGATGCTGACGTTGTCCGCCGCATAGGTTGTCACCCCTGTAAGGCTTCCAATTGTTGCTACTGCTGCAAGAGCTGCTACTGCTGATTTCCATCTTCTTTTCATAATACTTACCTCCTGTTTTTTGCCTCGTGTTTTGTTGTTGGGGCTATTATAAACATGAGTAAGTCCATATGAAAACTGTCAGATTGGAAACCGTTTTCATGAGATTTCCAGTAGCAGCACCGTTAATGCTGATTTTGTAGATTTTTATTCTGATTTTCTTCTGTTATCGGTGTATTTTCCACGATTTTTGCATACGATTCAGTGCCGTTGAATACTTTTGTGAAAACGCAATCAGCCTTGTGAATTCAGCTCTTCCAAGAGTTTTTGCGATAAGCTTCATCTTTAACAGCTCGTTTCAGGTCTTCTGTGCGGTTTCTGTCCAGTAAATATTGTGTCAGCTCCATGCCCCTCATCCAGTAACATCTGACCAATTCTCGTCATCGCAATGACCTCCTTTATTTCATCCAAGTCTGCATTATCCAGAAATTTATCCTATTTGGCAAAAATCTTTCCAGAAAAACTCTTGCGAAACAGTTATCCACACCCGTCCTAAAAAATCGCTTTTTCGAGCGGATGGTTTTCCACATATTCCACAGAAGTTATCCCCTGCTGTTTGTACGATCATCTATACGCGTGTATGACATTATCCCTTTTCACAGATATTGTTGATAATAATTATTAACCATCACATTTATTTTACAGATAGATATAATCATTCATCACCGGCTGCAGACCATGATCTTTCAGTGCATTAAAAACTTCATCCACAGATCTTCCGTCTGAAATCTCAAACTGGTCATCACCTTTATCCTCAATATCATCTACATGGCTTCCGATTCCTGTGCTGACACCTGCTGAAATCTTGGTTGCTGCGATATTTACCAGATTATCGCGGACACGCTCGCACTCTCTGGTGGATACGGTAATGCTTGCAAATGGCATAAACAGACGATATGCACAAACTACCTGAAGAAGCTGCGGTTCGTGGACATCTTTCGGATTGATTCGGTCATTGTTGATGATCGGGCGAAGTCTCGGGCAGGAAAAAGCAATCTCTGCGTGTGGATATTTCCTCTGCAAAAGATATGCGTGATATCCTGTTGCAAAAGCATCTTTGCGGAAATCATCCAGTCCCAGAAGAGCTGCAAAACCGACTCCTCGCATGCCGCCTTTTAACGCACGTTCCTGTGTATTTAATCTATATGGAAAAATCCTCTTGTGACCTGCCAGATGCAGTGTCTCATACTTATCAGAATTATATGTTTCCTGGAAAACAGTTACATAATCTGCGCCGCATTTGTGAAGATATGCGTACTCATCAGAATTCATCGGATACACTTCAAGGCCGACTACCTTGAAATATTTCCGGGCGATCTCACAGGCCTTTCCGATATATTCCACATTAGACTTGGTTTTGCTCTCTCCGGTAAGGATCAGTATCTCCTGAAGGCCGGTTTCTGCAATAGCTGCCATTTCCTTCTCAATCTCTTCCTCATTCAGCTGTGCACGGCGGATCTTGTTGTGGCAGTTAAATCCACAGTAAATACAGTAATTTTCGCAGTAGTTTGCAATGTAGATCGGTGTAAACATACAGACACTGTTTCCAAAATGTTTCCTTGTTTCGATCCGTGCAGCCTGTGCGATTTCTTCCAGAAGTGGAAGTGCTGCTGGCGAAAGCAGGGCTTTAAAATCCTCCGGCGTACGGTTGTCATGAGCAAGTGCCCTCCGTACATCTGCTTCTGTATATTTATCATAATCATATGCATTCATTGCAGAAATAACCTGATCCATTACATCAGATTCTTCCAGCTGCTCCATATCCGGAAGGTATTTCATATGATCGATACGGTTCTTTTTCATATCTTCCAGAATTTCTTCATTTACGATACTTTCATTAAAATGGCCGTCCTGCTGACTGGCCTGTACTGTTTCTGCCATTACTCTTATGTCGCTCCTCTCATATATTGCAGCAATGTTCTGTTTCTCACTGATGAATATCCATAAACTCAATTTCAATTGAAACCAGACAATACCTGCGATTCACTGCACAGGCAGCGGCTGTCCCCCGCTTAGTGTTCTGCGTTCAATCATTCATTTATCAATTTTACTCATGAAGAAATCCGGTCAATGGTGAGGATGCACTTGCACCTCTCTCCAGAGTTCTTCCCATACCTGAAAGATATGCACTTCTTCCTGCCTCAATAGCTTTCTTAAAGGCTTCCGCCATAACACGGACGTCTCCTGCAGTTGCAATAGCTGTATTTGCCATAACCGCTGCTGCGCCCATTTCCATTGCTTCACATGCCTGTGACGGACGGCCGATTCCAGCGTCTACGATGATCGGAAGGTCGATCTCATCGATGAGGATCTGGATAAATTCTTTTGTGCAGATTCCTTTGTTGGAACCGATCGGAGAGCCAAGTGGCATTACGCAGGCAGCTCCTGCATTTACCAGATCTCTGGCTGCATTCAGATCCGGATACATGTACGGCATGACTACGAAGCCCTCTTTTGCAAGGATTTCGGTTGCTTTGATAGTTTCATAATTATCCGGAAGAAGATATTTGGAATCGTGGATAACTTCAATCTTTACAAAATCTCCGCAGCCAAGCTCGCGGGAAAGTCTTGCAATGCGGACTGCTTCCTGTGCATTTCTGGCCCCTGATGTATTCGGAAGAAGTGTAACATCCTTCGGCACATAGTCAAGAATGTTCGCAAGTCCACCCTCATTTGCACGTCGCAGGGCAAGTGTTACGATCTGAGTTCCTGCTTTTTCAATACATGCTTTTACAAGCTCCAGGGAAAATTTTCCTGAACCAAGGATAAAACGGGAAGTAAACTCATGGCCTCCCAGAACCAGTTTGTCTTCATTTGTGTTTGCTGTTGTCATTTTTTATGTCCACCTTTCTGTTATTTATCTGCATTGTATTTCAGCTGCAATACTTTCTTCAGCAGCTTCCGCCGCCCATAAACTGCAGGATTTCCACAACGTCTCCGTCCTTCAGCACCGTTGTGTCGTAAGTTTCTCTCTTAATAATCTCTTCGTTCAGCTCTACCACCACCTGCACCGGAACATACTTACATGCCTTCAGATATTCTGTTACTGTCACCGGAGCTTCCAGTGTTCTGCTCTCACCATTTACTGTGATCATGCTCTCTCCTTTCCGGAAATTTCAAAAGCTATTCGTTAATAAAAAAAGAGTCCACAAAGAAATACACCCGCGGTGGTGCACCCCTTCATGAACTCAGTTCACTCTCAAATTTTCCAATATTCAATTGTCGATACCGGGGTTAAAAGCGTTCGCTCTTGAACCCTTCCCTGTAAATCCTGATCTTACGTATTCAATCGGATAAAAACATCCGCATCCAATAAAAAAGGAGATACACCAAGGTATCTCCCGTAAATTCATCTTATACGTTCCTACGTTGGCATTATCCAAATCAGGTATAAGGGTCGAAGTTGAAGACTTCCTCTCAGCCTGCCATCACAAGCTCCCCTGTTATTTACATGAGTTAGTATAAAACGATTTCTAATCAATGTCAAGTCGGAAAGATTTAAGCTACCTTTCACTGTCTGATTTGCAAGACAGAATTCTTATAATTCAGGAATTACTGTCGTCCATAGATGATTTCCTATTTTCTGGAAATCCCCCTCCAGAGACATTACAGTTACTACTGCATCCTTGTCAGGAAACGCCAGACAGAACTGACCATAATTTCCATCGGATCGATAGGAACCGGCTTCCGGATTCATTACAAACTGATATCCATATCCAAAACCGGAATATAGATTTCCCGGGCTTCCTGCCGCTGAATTGTCTACAAGATTGGAAGTCGCAACTTTCATATATTCTTCCGGCACCAACTGTTTTCCATTGTATTTTCCTTTATGAAGGATCAGCTGTCCATATCTGGTGAACTCGTCAATATTTACATAAAGACCATTCGCAGCATGTACATGACCTTTCGGACACAAAGTCCAGTCCGGATTTCCAATTCCCAATGGTTCAAAAAATCGATTTCTCAGATATTCCAGAAGATTGACACCCGCACGTTTTTCAATAGCACAGCTGATCATATAGGTATTGAAATTACTGTACAGCCACTGAGTTCCTGGTTTATTTACAACCTTCGCATTTTCAAAGAAATATCTGATCCAGTCCAGCGTTGTATAACGTTCCGGCCAGTCACAGAAAAACAGCGAGCTTTCCAGACCGGTAGTCATTGTCAGCATATTTTCCAGAGTCACATCACCAAGATATCCTTCTGTTTTTTCTGGAACATACTCCGGAAAAATATCAACGATCTTCTCATCCAGCTGAATCAATCCCTCATCCAGTGCAATTCCCACTGCACAGGATACCACGCCTTTGCATGCAGACCAGGTATTCAGGCGGGTTTTCACCGGCATTCTTTTATATTCTGCCGTTAACTGTCCTTCACGCCATATCTGCGCATACATAACATTGAGATTTTCTTTTAAAGTTTTGATAGCAAATTCATTGATCAGGTTCTGGTCTTTATTCATAAACATTAATCCTCCCACACACTTGTTTCCATCTTTACATCAGGACTTACACTTCTAAACCATCCGTAAGCCATGCATACTACAATGGCTATCAGACTGATGATTACTACCGGAAGTTTCAGGCTTCTGCAAGAATTGATAAAAATGCAGATATATGCAAACAGGCTCAAACAGCAGAGGAAATAATATTTTCCGTTAGAAATATGCATTGGTGATTTTTCCCATGCTTCTGCATGTTTTTTCGGAAGCTGGAAATAAGCATAAATCTGCAGAAATGCCAGTGCTGATGCCAGAAGCATAATATTATTTACAACATCACTGATAGAAAAGTCCAGTAACACAGGTAATATTCCCATAAGATAAGTAAATGTCATCAGTTTCCAGTAAGCCCCTCTTCTGTTCTGAGCTGCCCATGATTTCGGAAGCCATCCATCTTTACAGGACTGTGCAACCGGAATACAGTTATTGGAAATTGTTGAATTAATGGATGAAGACAATGCAAGTACCGGACCACCAATCATAAATACTGTGAAAAGTGCCGGATTTAAAATATTTTTTGCAACCAGGGTAAGCGGCTGTCCGGCTACCTGATCCAGAGGAAGCACACCACTTGCTACAATTGCAACACCGCCATATACAACCATCAGTGTCGGAATACAGTACAGAAGTGCCTTTGGAATATCTTTATGTGCCTCTTTTGCCTGTTTACCATAATTCATAATGCAGGAATATCCGTTTGTTGAATATACATACAGCATGATTGCGGAAAAGAATCCGGATGGACCATTGGAGAAAAAGTCTGGTGCTGTAAACTCAAACACCGGATTTTTCAGCTGGAGGCATCCCAGAACAATAAACAGACCAAGTGCAACAAACAGCAGGATAACCAGAATTTTCTGTACCTTCGCCATTACATCCACACCACACAGATTGATGGCAAAGAACACACTCAGGGCTGCAATTCCAAACCATTTCGCATTAATCTGCGGCCACAGGGAATTTGCATACATACCAATTGCCACACCATAAGTCGCCAGATTGATCGTCTGTGGCAAAAATCCTACTGCATACATACCGGCAACTCGTTTGCCGGCCATATCTCCTACCAGAGAATAAAATCCTCCTCCAAGTTTCAGTGTAGATGTAATCCATGGAATTGGTGCAATCATCATAAATCCCCAGATACATGCAGCTACATATGCCAGCCATGCTGACTGACCAGTCAAAAGAATTGCCGGTCCGATCAGTGTCAGAACACCCGATCCAATCGCCTGTCCTACACCGATTGTATAAAGATCACTTCGTTTCAGGTAACCTGTTTTTTCTTTTATTTCCTTTACTGTTGACGACATAAAAGCCCCCCTTTTTTATTGACTCTAATATTAATAGTGCAATTAATTCTTTTTCTGACGTCATGTGAATTATTTAATGCTATATTAACATCTAGGTTTCAAGATTTCTATTGACAATATTATTAAAAATACACACTTTAATTTGTGCATTATTTACATCTTTTTTATATTAAGAAGAATTTTTTACTCTATTATATTGTAATCAAACTTTACACCTGTTATAATTTATTATACTAATCGTACAATACAGGAGGTTTTCATGAAAGTAGAACAGTTGATCCGTGAAAAAATATCTTCTCTTTCTGCTGGCCAGAAGAAAGTTGCCGAATATATATTACAACACCTTGATTCTTTCAGTTATTCCACCCTTGCGAAACTCAGCAAGGAAATTTCCGTAAGCGAAACCACTATCATACGCCTCGCTTATTCTCTAGGATTTGAAAGTTTTTCCGAGATGCAGAGAACTGTACAGAATGACATTCTTTCCATTCCCACAGCTACAGCAGATGACACACTGGACAATGGGAATTTCTATCAGAACATCATTGCAAAAGAACTCCATTCCATGGAAAACTGGGCTTCACACCTGAATCAGGATGATATGGATCAGATCGTTACCTATCTGACCAATGCGAAGAAACGTCTGATTGTAGGCGCCCGTTCCTCTTACAGTGCAGCACTTTGGATGGGAACTCTGTTGAATCAGCTTCTTGGAAATACCAAGGTGGTTCACGAATTTTACGATTCCAATTTCGAATATCTCACAGAAGCATCCGAGAATACAGTTGTTCTTCTGATCTCTTTTGCCCGCTATACCAAATGGTCTCTGAAATATGCACAGATTGCCAAAAATCATGGTGCAAAGATACTCGCCATCACAGACAGCATTTCATCACCGGCATGGGCGCTGGCAGACCACGCTATCATTACAGAGATCAATCTCAATGAAATGGGATTTAACTCCTTCTCATGCCTCTATTGTCTGTTTGACAGTATTGTTGCAAAAATCCGCAAAACCAGGTGCAAATCCATCAGTACACGACTTCATGACCTGGAAGAACTTTATTCAGACTTTGATCTTTTTTACGAATAATAATTTCAGGGGGGGATTATCATGCAGGAAATTTTAGATATTTTTCTTGAGAAATCAAAGCAACATCATTCCAATATCATCTACGCACAGATATATAAAAATGATCTTCTAAAAGAAGAATTCAGACTTTTTCCGGTCAAAACCCGATTAAATATATGGTCTATCAGCAAGCCTTTTGTTGCCATGGCTGCTGGTATCGCAGAACGCGAAGGACTGATCACTCTTGATGAATATATTTATCCCTGGTTTGAAAAATATTTCCCATCTGATCCTTCCGAAAATCTTTACAAAATAAAGATCCGTGATCTGCTTACGATGTCATCCGGTCAGAAAGATCCTCTCTTTTTCTGCGACGGTCCGGAACGATACAGAGAAAAAGACTGGGTAAGATATTTTTTCCAGAATGATTCTTTTCCCTATACACCCGGTACCCATTTCGTGTACAGCAATTTCTGTTCCTATATTTTGTCTGTTCTTCTGGAAGAGAAATCCGGAACGGGTCTGCTGAATTATCTGCGATATCGTTTCTTTGAACCGGTTGGCATTCCGAATCCTGACTGGACCCTCTGCCCTCAGGGACATTGTATGGCAGCTAACGGACTGTATCTGACGATTGATGAATTGGCTCGTTTTGGACATCTGCTTCTGCATGAGGGTTCCCTGAACGGAAAACAGATCGTCCCAAAAAAATTCGTGATTGATGCCTGTCAGAAACATATCGATTCTTACAATCCACTGACGGAGCATCCAGATTACCAGAGCTATGGTTATGGATATTTCATATATATGGGACCTATGGAAGATACACTGATCCTGTCCGGCAATTACGGCCAATACTGCGTCGTTGATAAAAAACGTCAGATGGTATCCTGTGTCATGTCCCTGGATGGCAATGACCACAAAAAAATCCGTGATGACCTGGTGGATTCCCTTGCAGAATATTACGGTGTGAAAATTTCACATATATAAAAAAATGCCGCTCCCGCGGCATCATCATATGATATTCGCAATCCGCTAACCTACTTGCTCATAAAAAAATGCCGCTCCCGCGGCCTCATCATATGATATTCGCAATCCGCTAACGCTACTTGCTCATAAAAAAATGCCGCTCCCGCGGCATTTTTTTATATAACCAGCCAATCCTCAACCATAGCTGTATTATGCAGCAGCACTGCCTCATTTCCCTTCGTTACAAAAATCCTCTGCACAAACACATCCACAACTTCGCCTTCCCGGACGGGTTCTTCGTCCAGACTTCTTCTGGCACTTAACACAGTGTCACCTACCCGGACTTTCAGTTCCAGACTGCTTCCACGGAAAGCAACTCGTTCTACGACGCCTTCTGTTGCAGAACTCTTATATTTCTGCTCCTCATTTTTCTTCGTCACCTTCACAAATTCCGGCCGCACAATGGCTTTTTCACCACCCGGAACTTCCTCGAAGTGATTGAATACCTGGTAATCATCGATCACAGAAGTCTGCCCGAAAAATCCCGCAGTAAACGCAGTATCCGGATTCTGGTAAACCTCCAGAGGTGTTCCCTTCTGCTCGATACGTCCACGGTTGGTAATAATGATCTCATCTGCCACCTCAATAGCCTCATCCTGGTCATGAGTAACAAAAATACTGGTGATTGCCAGCTTCTCGATCATATCCTTCAGCCAGCTTCGAAGCTCTGTACGAATCTTCGCGTCAATAGCGGCAAAAGGCTCATCCAGAAGAAGCAGCTGCGGATTGGGAGCCAGTGCCCGTGCAAAAGCAACTCGCTGTCTCTGACCACCGGACAGCTGACTTGGATATCTTTTTTCCAGTCCTTTCAGCCCGATCAGCTCTACCAGTTCCATAACCCTCTGCTTAATATATTTCTTATCTGCCTTCTGTACCTTCAGGCCAAACGCAATATTATCATACACCGTCATATACCGGAAAAGAGCATAATTCTGGAACACAAATCCAATGCCTCGCTCGCTGGCAGGCACATCATTGACCACTCTTCCGTCAATGATGATCTCACCGCTGTCCGGCTGCTCCAGACCGGCGATCATACGGAGGATCGTAGTTTTTCCGCTTCCACTGGGACCTAAGAGACCGATCAGCTTCCCCTTTTCAATGCCAAAACTTACGTTGTCAGATGCCTTGTAATCCCCATATGTTTTATTGATATTTTTTAACTCAACGTACATCGCCTTTTTCCCCCTTTCCTTTATGCTCCAGAACATTTCTCGCAATCAGAAGGATCACCGCCAGGATCACCAGGATTGAAGAAACCGCAAAAGCCGGAACATACTGGAATTCATTATAAAGAATCTCCACATGCAACGGAAGCGTATTTGTTTTTCCACGGAGATGTCCGGACAATACAGACACTGCACCAAACTCTCCCATTGCTCTCGCCGTACACAATACAACACCGTAAAGGAACGCCCATTTAATATGCGGAAAAGTTACTTTAGTAAAAATCGTCCAGCCCTTTGCTCCCATCAGAGCTGCTGCCTCTTCCTCATCTGATCCGATAGATTCCAGCACCGGAATGATCTCTCTGGACACAAATGGAAACGTAACAAAAATCGTTGCCAGGATAATTCCCGGAACAGCAAATACAATCTGAATTCCCACTTTTTCAAGTACAGAATAAAGCGGACTCTGCTTTCCAAAAACCAGAATATAGATAAGACCTGCGATAACCGGTGATACCGTAACCGGAATATCGATCAAAGTAGTCAGGAGCTTTTTTCCCCGGAAATGAAATCTGGTCATAGCCCATGCTGCACATAATCCGAAGATCGTATTACATACAACTGCAGCAGCCGTTGCTTCAATGGTCAGCACCAGTGCTTTCAGTGTGTACTCATCTGTTACTGCCTGCACATAGCACTCCCATCCCTTGCTCAGTGCCTGGGTCACAACAACAACCAGCGGAAGCACCAGCATTACAAAAAGAAAGAGTACGGAGATCCCGATGAGGATCCATTTCACCGGTCCGGAAGCCCGCTTCTTTTTTTCATCCATTATGCGTCCCTCCCTCTGATACGTTTCGTATTTCTTGCCTGCACCAGATTCACGCCAAACAGGATCAGAAATGAAACTGCCAGTGTGACAAGTGCAATAGATGTTGCGCTTTCGTAATCAAACTCCTGAAGTTTTGACATAATGATCAGCGGTGTGATCTCTGTATAATATGGTTTATTTCCTGCGATAAAAACAACGCTTCCATATTCTCCCAGGCAGCGTCCGAAAGCAAGTCCCGCCCCGGAAAGCATCGCCGGCAGAAGCTCCGGAAAAATTACTCTTCGGAAAATGGTGAATGGTTTTGCACCCATAACACGTGCCGCCTCCTCATAGGATCCGTCCAGTTTTTCCAGTACCGGCTGAATAGCACGGACTACAAACGGAATTCCCACGAATATCAGAGCTACCGTGATACCGATCCTGGTATACGCGATCTTAACACCGAACCTTGCAAAAAAACTTCCCACAATTCCTTTATCGGATGTCAGTGATGTCAGTGAAATACCGGCAACTGCTGTTGGCAGTGCAAAAGGCAGTTCGATCATTCCATCCATGATCCTTTTTCCCGGAAAATCATACCTCACCAGCACCCACGCAAGGATCAGTCCCATAATGGCATTCACCACTGTCGCCGCAAATGCAGTAATAAAGCTTATATAAAATCCGGACAAAACTCTAGGTCTCGTGATCACCTGGATAAATTCTCCAAATCCCAGCCGCGCTGAATAAACTGCCAGAGATGCAAGGGGAATCAGAACCACGATACTCAGCATCGCCAAAGTCACTCCCATTGTCAGTCCAAAGCCTGGTATCACCCGTTTACTCTGTTGTTTCTTCATTTCTGTCTCCCCTCTTTTCTCTTTCTGCTATGTCTGTATCATCATTTTTTATATGCATTTCCATGTCATTAACTGCCTCGCCAAAAAGCAATTCTTATCTGTCCGTTTCCGGCAGCTATAACATCTTATTCCTCATAAATCTCATCAAACACTCCGCCATCTGCGAAATGCTTTTTCTGCACTTCATCCCAGCCGCCGAAATCTTTGATAGTTGTCAGCTTCACTTTCAGATTAAAAGTATCTGCATGTTTTTTCAGGATCTTCTGCTTTACCGGTCTGTAATAATTCTCAGCGATCAGCTCCTGTGCTTCATCGGAATACAGATATTTCAGATAGGCCTGCGCCGCAGCTTCGTTATCATGCTTTTTCACATTCTCATCCACAACTGCAACGGACGGCTGCGCCAGAATACTGATGCTCGGTGTTACGATCTCGTAATCATCCGGATTATCCCTCACAGAAAGAAATGCTTCGTTTTCCCAGGCGATCAACACATCACCCTGACCGTTTTCCACAAAAGAAGTTGTTGCGCCTCTTGCTCCTGAATCCAGAACAAGGACATTCTGATAAAGCTTCTTTATAAAAGCTTTCATCTCTGTTTCATTTCCATTGTATTTTGCATTGGCATAAGCCCAGGCTGCCATGTAGTTCCAGCGGGCGCCACCTGAAGTTTTCGGATTTGGTGTAATCACTCCCACACCATTCTTTGTCAGATCATCCCAGTCATGGATGTTCTTTGGATTGCCTTTTCGCACCAGAAATACAATGGTTGAAGTGTACGGAGCACTGTCATCCGGATATTCATTGATCCATCCACTGTCAATCATGCCGGCATTTTGGATCGCATCAATATCATATTCCAGGGCAAGTGTTGCCACGTCTGCCGGAAGTCCGTTGGCGATCTCAAGTGCCTGCTTGCCGGAACCGCCATGAGACTGGATCACATCAACTGTCTGGCCTGTTTTTTCCTTCCAGTATTCTGAAAAGATCCTATTATATGACTCATAAAATTCTCTTGTCGGGTCATATGACACATTAATGATCTCCACGTGATTTTTATCTTTTGTATTATTACCTGATACTGCAATAGTTCCTGCAAACACAACTGCTGCCAGTGCGATACAGACTCCTGCGATCCGTCTTCTTTTCATGATCTATGTACTCCTTTATTTGAATTGAATACATTAAACCATATTATTCCTATTATTTAAATATGAATATCTGAAAACGTTTTCACCTTATTTATCAGATGCAATAATCGCTCCACATACTGTCTTCCACACTACTGCAGCTGTTTCGGATTACCAGTCTGCCTTCCAGCTCCATCCGGACCACGCCGGAATGTTCGCCTTTCAGTCTGTCCAGCAGCAGATACAAAGCAAATTTTCCCATATCTTCCTTTGGCAAACTTACTGTTGTGAGCATTGGCTTTGTAAACTGCGCTTCCTGGATATCATCACTGGATATAATAGAAGGCATATAATACCGGTTCCGGAATTTATTTAAACACTTCAGCATTCCAATAGCCGAAATATCATTGGCACAGTAGATTCCCGTAGGCATATCATCTGACTGGAGAAATTTTTCCATAGCTTCATAACCCTCGGCCTCAGTCTGTTTCGTCTCGATCACATACTCCGGGATCACATCCAGATCATGCCGTTTCAAAGTCTCCATATATCCATTGTAGCGGTCTTCGCTGTGGCACTGACCGACATACCCGATATTCTTATGTCCAAGAGATATAAGATATTCAACTGCTGCTGATGCAATCTTTTTTCCATCACATAGAACTTCATCCACCTCATAATTCGTAGAATTGCGGTTCACAGAAACTACACTTTTATATTTTTTATTCAGCTTCTTCAAAGCTTCCTTATTACATCTTCCGATAATAATCAGACCGTCCCTCTTCCCCTCCACTTCACCATACATTTCGTCAATCAGGCGATCCAGATTTTCTCTGCGGCACTTACGGTCATCGGAGAACACCGACATATACCACACTTTTGAAAGAATACAGTTCTTATCATGGATTTCACTCTCAATTACCCGCAGCAGCTCCGAAAAAAAAGGATCTGTCTGTGAGGAATCGGTTCTTGTCATCAGAATATTGATATACCATGTTTTCTCCTGCTTTGCAGAAACGCCCCGTTTCAGATTTCTGGCGGCCTCATTTGGCACGTAATTCATCTCAATAGCTGTTTTCCATATCTTATCCCGAAGCCCTGAAACGGAACACTTATAATTGGGATTATTCAGAACCCTGGAAACTGTAGCCGGCGAAACCCCTGCTTTTTCTGCTATTTTCTTGATCGACATGTTCCATTCCCCTCTCTGAAAAAATTCTCCTGACCTGCCAAAAGTGATTCTTCTGTTGCAGATTTCTTTCATATATCACTGTACATAATTTCACAGCAACTTTAAGTGTCGCTTGATATTTCCTTATTCCATAGTAATTAAATATGATTTATATGATAATAAGTATCGTATAAAATGTCAATGATATTTTGTGAAAACGTTTCACTGCTCAGTTCTTCTTTTCACGTTTCTTTCTCCATCATAAATTATTTGTAAGCAAATTAATGCCGAACCATTACCCAAAAGATTTTCCTATTATACTCTACTCTTTTATTTATAAAAACTATTTATTCCACGAAAAAAGCTCTTATTATCCCTGGTTCAAAAATACCAGTTTTAATAAGAGCTTTTTATTAAGCGGATATTTGCAATCCGCATTCGGTTAAATATTCTCTTCGATAGTCTTCTCGATCCGTCTCTTCACTTCCTCAGCAATCTCTGTCGTATGCATATCTTTGTATTCCTCATAATACATAGGAGGAAGGATATGCACCTGCACAGTGATATGTTCAGTGGAGCCGGTATCAAAAGCTTTAAAGGAATCGATCAACGCAACAGGAACAATCGGGCATTTGGTCTTGGTAGCTGTCTTAAAGCTGCCGCCTTTAAATGTTCCGGGATGGTTTCCATTCTTGCTTCGTGTTCCCTCCGGGAAAATCAGATAATTCCGTCCTGCCTTCACCTCACGGATCACATTGACGATCACCTGCATGGACTGCTTCAGGTCTTCTCTGTCAATGATAAAAGCCTTCATGCAGGCAAAAACCTGCTTCAAAAACGGAATATCCGCTACTTCTTTCTTAGCTACCACTGAGAAAGGAACCGGGCAGGCCTTGATGATCGCAAGTACATCAAACAACCCCTGATGATTCGGAAAAAACATAAATCCGTTTTCCCTGGGGATGTTCTCCGCACCATGCACATCAATGTGAATGTTGCCGCCCTTAATCGCATAATCATCTACATGTTTCAGAAACGCATATTTTTTCTTTTCCGGATAATCATCTGTATGCGCTGCATACCAGCAAAGCCTGATCCACCAGTAGGGAACAAAAATAAGATTTCTGAATACCATCAGCAAAATTCTATTCATAACTTATGTCCTCCTGCCATTTTATCCATTGAGTTTCGATGCGATCTTATCCTCATAACCCGGATTCTTTTTCAGAAAGACTTCATAAGCCTTGGTATAATCTGTATAAGTCTTCGTTGTCATAAATTTCTGATAATCAGCCGCTGCCTGCTTGCTGATCTTATCGGAAATATCGGACGGTGAATACAGATAATATTTCTTATCCTGTACTTTTACAAGATAAGTACTGATACACGGATATTCCTGATCATTCTGCAAAACAAGATTATAGCGAATATATACATAAGAATAATTCTTACTCTCAGAGATTGTCTCACAACTTTCAATATTTACATCTTTCGCTCCGTGAGCCTGGAAATATTTGATCGTGGATGAAATCTCTGTTTTTGCCTCATCTGACACTTTATCCGCACTGTAGCATTCCTGCATCTTTTTGTCCTTACCTGCAACAGCCGCTTTAATGTAACCCTTCACAACTCCCTCAGGGCTTCTGTGGCTGATGCCACCGCAGCTCCGCGCTGCAAGGATGATCACCAGCAGGATCAAAATGATTCCTGCCAGCGTTACGATATGGACAAAATTCAGATTCTTATTAGAATATCTCAGTTTTTTCACAGATTTTTTTCTGCGTTTTTTCTTTGTTGTTGTCGCCATGACTCATCCTCGACCTTATTCTTCCTTGCTGCCTGATACAGCTTCATCTGCGGACTCTTCATTATCTGCTGCTTCGATATTATCCTTCGTATCTGCTTCCGGATCTTTATCTCTTACTTTTGCAATGCTTGCAACTGTCACGCCATCTGTAAGATTGATCATCTTCACACCGGATGTAATTCTGCCGAGAATGGAGATATCTGCACACTGCAGACGGATAATGATACCTTCTGTTGTGATCATCATGATCTCATTCTCTTCATTAACAGCCTTGGCACCGACTACATTTCCTGTCTTCTCTGTGATCTTGTAGCACTTCACACCTTTTCCGCCACGGTTCTGGACAACAAATTCGTTCATTGCTGTACGTTTGCCCATTCCGTTCTCAGATGCTACCAGCAGATAATCACCCTGTGTATTCAGCTGCATTGCAACAATTTCATCACCATCACCAAGGTTCATACCTCTTACACCCATAGATGCACGTCCTGTACTTCGGACATCGGTCTCCTTAAAGCGGATACACTGTCCGTCCTTGGTAACAAGAATGATATCTTTATTATTATCTGTTGACTTAACCTCGATCAGTTCATCATCATCACGAAGAACAATAGCTGTAAGACCTGTCTTACGGACATTCTCGTAATCCTTGATCGGAGTTTTCTTTACAAGGCCCTTCTTGGTTGCCATCATCAGATAATGGCCTTCTTCATACTTACGAAGAGGGATCACTGCAGTGATCTTCTCACCCGGGGCAAGCTGCAGAAGATTGATGATCGCTGTTCCTCTCGCTGTACGACCGGCTTCCGGAATCTCATATGCCTTCAATCTGTAAACACGGCCTGTATTGGTAAAGAACATCAGATAATGATGAGTTGTTGTCATCAGAAGCTCTTCGATGTAGTCATCATCAATCGTCTGCATTCCCTTGATTCCTCTGCCGCCGCGGTTCTGGCTGCGGAAATTATCTACAGTCATACGCTTGATATAACCAAGTTTGGTCATTGTAATAACTGTATTCTCTCTCGGGATCAGATCCTCTGTGGAAATATCATATACATCGTATCCAATAGAAGTCTTTCTGTCATCGCCATATTTCTCAGCAATAGCCAGGATTTCCTCACGGATAACGCGGAGAAGAAGCTTACGGTCAGCAAGGATTGCCTGGAACTTACGGATTTTCTCCATAAGCTCTGCATACTCAGCTTCCAGCTTCTCTCTTTCCAGACCTGTCAGTGCACGGAGACGCATATCCACGATAGCCTGAGCCTGAACATCTGTCAGCTCAAAACGATCGATCAGTTCCTGTTTCGCGATCTGTACGTTGCGGGAACCACGGATAATCCGGATTACCTCATCGATATTATCCAATGCTTTCAGCAAACCTTCCAAAATATGAGCTCTCTCCTGAGCTTTATTCAGATCATACTGTGTCCTTCTGCGAACTACGTTCTCCTGATGCTCAAGATAATACTCCAGCATCTCTTTCAGATTCAGAACCTTTGGTTCCATGCTTCCATGATTCGGAACAAGCGAAAGCATGATCACACCAAAAGTATCCTGCAGCTGTGTATGTTTATAAAGCAGATTCAGGACCACGTTGGCATTGGCATCCTTACGGAGATCAATACAGATGCGCATCCCCTCACGGCTGGAATGATCATTCAGGTCTGTTATTCCATCGATTTTTTTGTCCCGGACAAGATCTGCAATCTTCTCGATCAGACGTGCCTTATTTACAAGATACGGAAGCTCTGTAACTACGATACGTGATTTACCATTCGGTAAAGTCTCGATATTGGTCACTGCACGGACACGGATCTTGCCACGTCCTGTACGGTATGCTTCCTCGATTCCTCTTGTTCCAAGGATAGTTGCTCCGGTTGGAAAGTCCGGTCCCTTGACGATATCAAGAAGTTCCTCAATAGCTGTCTCTCTGTCCTCTTCCACAATATTGTCGATGATTTTTACAACGGCATTAACTGTCTCACGAAGATTATGCGGTGGAATATTGGTTGCCATACCTACGGCAATACCTGTTGTACCGTTTACAAGCAGATTCGGAAAACGTGCCGGAAGTACAACCGGTTCACGTTCCGTCTCATCAAAGTTCGGCTGAAAATCAACAGTGTCTTTATTAATGTCTGCAAGCATCTCCATGGAAATCTTGCTGAGACGTGCCTCTGTGTATCGCATGGCAGCTGCACCGTCACCATCTACAGAACCGAAGTTTCCATGTCCGTCAACAAGCGGATATCTTGTTGACCATTCCTGCGCCATATTTACAAGTGCACCATAGATGGAGCTGTCACCATGCGGATGATATTTACCCATTGTATCACCGACAATACGCGCACATTTTCTGTGGGGCTTGTCAGGACCATTATTCAGCTCGATCATGGAATACAGCACTCGGCGCTGTACCGGCTTTAAGCCGTCTCTTACATCAGGCAGAGCTCGTGAAGCGATAACACTCATGGCATAGTCGATGTAAGATTCTTTCATAGTTTTTTCCAAATCCACTTCGTGGACTTTGTCAAAAATATTATCTTCCATTCTTCTTTATTCTCCTAGATATCAAGGTTCTTAACGAATCTTGCATTTTCTTCAATAAATTCACGTCTTGGCTCTACCTTGTCTCCCATAAGAGTGGTAAATGTCAGATCGATCTCGGATGTGGCAGCTTCATCCATGGTCACACGGAGAAGGATTCTCTTCTCAGGATCCATAGTAGTCTCCCAAAGCTGATCTGCATCCATCTCACCCAGACCTTTATAACGCTGGATCTTATTGTTTCCGTCACGTCCGATCTCGGTAAGTATATTGTTCAGTTCATCATCATCGTACGCATACCATACTTTCTTGTTCTTCTCCACTTTATAGAGTGGCGGCTGAGCAAGATATACATATCCCTGTTTGATCAGTTCCGGCATGAAACGATACAGGAATGTAAGAAGCAATGTCGCAATATGCGCACCGTCAACATCGGCATCAGTCATGATGATGATCTTATGATAACGAAGTTTGGAGATATCAAAATCTTCGTGAATTCCGGTTCCGAAAGCAGTGATCATGGCTTTGATCTCTTTGTTTCCGTAAATCTTATCCAGACGTGCTTTCTCAACATTCAGGATCTTACCTCGAAGGGGAAGGATCGCCTGTGTGGCACGGTTTCTCGCTGTCTTGGCGGAACCGCCCGCGGAATCTCCCTCTACGATATAGATCTCGCAATTCTCCGGATTCTTGTCAGAACAGTCTGCAAGTTTTCCCGGAAGAGACATGCTGTCCAGTGCAGATTTTCTTCTTGTAAGGTCACGTGCTTTTCTGGCTGCTTCTCTGGCTCTCTGTGCAAGAACAGATTTCTCAACGGTAGCTTTGGCAACTGTCGGGTTCTGCTCCAGGAAAATCTCCAGCTGTTTGCTCACAACGCTGTCTACTGCACCTCTGGCCTCGCTGTTTCCGAGCTTCTGCTTGGTCTGGCCCTCGAACTGCGGATTTCCGATCTTGACACTTATGATTGCTGTCAGACCCTCTCGGATATCATCACCGCTGAGGTTCGGCTCACTGTCCTTAAGAAGCTTGTTTTTACGTGCATAGTCATTAAATGTGTTGGTGATCGCATTACGGAAACCGGTGATATGTGTACCGCCCTCCGGTGTATTGATATTATTTACAAAACCGTAAGTGTTCTCTGTGTATGAGTCATTGTGCTGCATGGCAACTTCTACAGCTACGCCATCCTTCTCTCCCTCACAGTAAATGATCTCAGGATAGAGAGCTTCTTTACTTCTGTTCAGATAGCTTACGAATTCGCGGATACCGCCTTCATAGTGGAATACCTTTTCCCGCTCCTGTCCTTCTCGCTTATCCTCAAGCACAATACGAAGTCCCTTGGTAAGGAAAGCCATCTCACGAAGCCTCTGTTTCAGGATATCGTAATCGTAAATGGTGTCTTCAAAGATTTCCTTATCCGGAAGAAAATCTACCTTTGTTCCGGAAGCATTCGGATCACAATCCCCTGTAACTTTCAGCGGATACATGGTCTTGCCACGCTCATATCTCTGTTTATATTCTTTTCCATCACGATGGATCGTAACCTCAAGCCACTCAGAAAGTGCATTTACTACAGATGCACCTACACCGTGAAGTCCGCCGGATACCTTATATCCTCCACCGCCGAACTTGCCACCTGCGTGAAGAATAGTAAATACAACCTCAACTGCCGGAATACCTGCCTTGTGATTGATACCTACCGGAATTCCACGACCATTATCTGTAACTGTAATGGAGTTATCCGGATTGATATCTACATGGATCTCCGTACAAAAACCAGCCAGTGCTTCATCGACTGCATTGTCCACGATCTCATATACGAGATGATGAAGTCCACGGCTGGAGGTACTTCCGATATACATTCCAGGCCTCTTACGTACGGCTTCCAGTCCCTCCAGAATCTGGATCTGATCCGCGCCATATTCTGTATTCTCTGCGCCCATGTCATTCCTCCTGTTCTTATCTGTCCAGGCGTGTTTGAAAATTCGTTTCTGCAGAACCTCTCTCTGCAGAATCATTTTGCAGAAAGCAATTCTCAAACTCGCTCCGGAACTGTCATTTATACCTGTAAAATAAATATTTTTTTACATACGAATACTAAGTAATTATAGCACAAAAAAGCCCGTATTTCCACGCAAAATCACTGGAAATACAGGCAAAAAAGTATCTTATTAAATGCAATTCCGAAGTGCAGGCACAATATGTTCTTTACTCAGCAGGATCTTCCTCCAGCAACGCCTTATAAATATCACGTTTGGAAACACCTCTGTCTTTCGCTGCAAGCTTCATGGCGTCTTTTCTGGAATTCCCCTGCTGCTCATACATGGCCACATGCTCCGGAATAGAAATCTCTTCCCAGGAAGCACGTTTCTCCGCTTCCATTTCACTGCGGCTTCTGCCCTCGATCACAAGAACACACTCTCCCAGCGGCTTCTCATCTTTATAAAAATCAATTAGATCATCAATGGTTGTACGAAACGCTGTTTCGTGTTTTTTTGTCAGTTCCCTGCAAAGAGTCATACGGCGGTTGCCAAGTGCCTCCCTGAGCTCGCCAAGCGTCCGTACAAGCCTGTGAGGAGCTTCATAGAGGATTATAGTTCTCGTTTCATTGGAAAGCTCCTCCAGGATGATTTTTCTCTCTTTCTTATCTGCCGGAAGAAAAGCTTCGAAAGCGAACCGTCTGGTGTGCAGACCTGATAATGTCAGAGCTGTGATACAGGCTGCCGGACCCGGAAGAGATGTCACTTCGATTCCAGCTTCATAACACATAGCTGCCAGCTCTTCACCCGGATCTGAAATGCCAGGAGTACCGGCATCTGTAATCAAAGCGATATCAGTACCCGCGAGCATTTTTTCCACAAGGACGTGACCCTTATCGATCTTGTTGTATTCGTGGTAACTTGTCATTGGAGTTTTTATGTCAAAATGGTTCAGAAGTTTGATACTGTTGCGGGTGTCCTCCGCAGCGATCAAGTCCACTTCCTTAAGTGTTCTTAAAACTCTTAAAGTGATATCTTCCAGATTGCCTATCGGAGTTGCACATAAGTAGAGTTTTCCTGTTTTATTCATAATCTTCCTCTTTTTTCTATTTCATCATCTGCCTGACTGGCGGATTATTCCACCATGCACTCACACCATCTGATACAGTTCCAGAATATCCTTCGTATAAACCCCTGGCTTCTCATAAACCACCAGTGGGCGTTCGATCTGGATCCTGGAATTTCCACCTTTGCAGGCTTCAATCAGCACCATATTCGGTTCTTTGTCAATATAAGGATACACCAACTGCATCCTCTTAGGCTCCAGCTTATACTTAGTCAGTGCAGCCATTAATTCCACCAGCCGAAACGGCCTGTGCACCAGGTAAAATCTTCCTCTGTCTTTCAGAACCCGGGCAGCCTGACTGGCTACATCATCAAAAGTACAAAGGATCTCATGTCTCGCGATCGCTTTTGGCAGATGCGGATTCGTCAGTCCATGCTGGCCGATCATATACGGCGGATTGCATGTCACCACATCAAAAGAAGCTGCCCCAAAAATCCCGGCAGCCTCTTTAATATCACCTTCAACGATCTGTATTCTGTCCTCAAGACAGTTATATTTCACACTGCGGTCAGCCATCTCGGCACACTCTGCCTGGATCTCCAGACCGGTAAAATGCTTCCCTTCAGTCCTCTGGGAAAGCAGGATCGGAATGATTCCCGTGCCGGTTCCCATATCCAGCGCAGTCTCTCCCTTTTTTACCCGGGCAAAACCGGAAAGCAGCACAGCGTCCATACCAAAGCAGAATTTCTTCGGATCCTGGATCACAAAATAACCATTCTGAAGATCATCTACCCGCTCACCGCACTTAACCAGATCATTTTTCATTTGGTTTTGTATCTCCCTTTTTCTCTTCGTGGTCGCCGCCTTTACCCTTTTTCTTCTTAGGACGGAACTTCAGGTCTCGAACCGGATACTCCTGAATCTCCTTTTCATCGTTGACATCAACCACGATCTTCACCATCTGACGAAGAACATTCACACTCTGAACAGTACCCTGAACACCCTGCGGTGTTATCACTGTATCCCCGATACCCGGAAGATTCCGGTTCAGTTCCTCGTAAGTCTCCTGCTCATTCTTCAGACAGCACATCAGCCTTCCGCAGACACCGGAGATCTTTGTCTGGTTCAGGGAAAGATTCTGCTCCTTAGCCATCTTAATAGAAACCGGTGCAAACTCGGAAAGATAAGTATGACAGCAAAGCGTTCTTCCGCAGATACCAATACCTCCAAGGATCTTCGTCTCATCACGTACACCGATCTGGCGAAGCTCGATCCTGGTCTTAAATACGGACGCTAGATCCTTTACAAGCTGGCGGAAGTCAATACGTCCGTCAGCTGTAAAATAAAACAGCACCTTGTTATTATCAAAAGTATACTCTGCATCAATAAGCTTCATCTCAAGGCCATGCTCACGGATCTTCTTCTTGCAGATCTTAAAAGCATCTTTTTCCTTAAGACGGTTCTCAGCCTCATGCTCCTCATCTTCCTTAGTAGCAACACGAAGAACCTCTTTCAGCGGATGAACCACCTCGTCTTCTTTCACAGCACGCGGTTCCAGAACAACACGTCCGTACTCCACGCCTCTGGCAGTCTCCACGATAACGTGATCGCCTACCTTAACCTTGTAGTCCTTAGGATTAAAATAATATATTTTTCCTACATTTCGAAATCTTACTCCAACTACCATTTCCATTCTATTTCTCCCTAATTGTCAGGAACAGGAGCTCCAGGGCAAGTTCGAGATTAACATTGGCACGAAGACGAACCTTCGTTTTCTCCAGTGCCTCAAGAATTTTTTCGATATTCTCATAAGAACGCTCGCTGGCCTGCTCTCTGATAAAATTAATTTCCTGTTTAAATACCAGGTTGTCAATTTCCCTTGTTGCCTTAAACATCAGAACATCGCGGAACCAGAACTGGAAAATATCCAGATAATCATTAATATTATTCTTATCTGCGGTCAGAGTCTTGATCGCCTCCGTAAGCTCATAAACCTCCATGGTATTGGCATACTTCAGAATCTTCAGGGCATTGGCTGTCATATCCGCAAACTCCTGGGAAGTCGCCGCCTCTTTCGCCTTGCCGATACTTCCCTGGGCATAAGACGCATCGATCTCAGCCTGATAATCCGGCACATGAAGATGCTCCATGAGATATTCCTTCACAAGACCATCATCCACCACTTTCAGATCCAGACGCACACACCTGGAACGGATCGTAGGAAGAAGACTGTCGATATTACTTGTCAGCAATATGATCACCGCATATTCCGGTGGCTCCTCGATAGTTTTCAAAATGGCATTCTGTGCCTGTACTGTCATCATCTCCGCATCCGGAATAATGTAGATCTTATACGGACTGCAGTACGGCTTGATATCCACATCATGGACAACCTGTTCACGCACCTCATCAATACTGATGCTGCCAGGCTTCTCATGAGTCACTGTGATGATATCCGGATGATTCTTGCCGATCACCTTCTTACAGGAATCACAGGTCATACACGGTTCCGCTTCCCCTGATTCACACTGCAGTGCTGCCGCAAAAGTCCCTGCAAGAAGCTTCTTGCCAGAACCTGGTTCTCCTGTAAAAATATAAGAGTGGGATACCTTTCCTGTCTCTATCGCATTCTTCAAATGCCTGATTATATCGTCATGGCCGATGATGTCATGAAATCCTGCCATAAGAATCACCTCTTTCTGCCTTTTGTGCCCTCCGTCTTACCCGGTGGACATCTTTCATCTAATTATAACATAATCTTCTATATAAAAAAAACTATTTTTCCCTATTGTATCGATTTTATATATTTTCCAATTTCCTTCACACATTCATCCAGATTATGATTCCAGAAACGCTTGTCTATACCTGCTTTCAGAATATTTTCTTCGGAAAAATCCTTCTGGTCTGCCAGAAAACGCCTGCACATCTCCTCGTATTTCGGATTCTCCTGGGTCTTTTCCCTGGCAAGGGCACGTTCCAGACGCTCTCCGTCTTCCACCTGAATGTATACCGGACACATCACATCATCACCATAATATTCCCGAAGCTTCACATAAGATTCCAGTGTACCGATTCCCAGATAATTATCATTTCCGCCACTTACCTGACCATCATCTGCTGTAAAATATATCCATGGTCCATAAACCGTTTCATAAGTTCTGGCCTCGATCAGCTTTCCGGTTCTTCTGAACTCTTCCAGTTTATTCTCATCTGTAAAATAATATTCTCTTCCTTCTTTTTCTCCATCACGGATCGGACGCGTAGTATAAATTACAAGTCTCTTCAAACCAAACTCCTCCGTTGATTCCAGTTTTCTGTAAATACTGTCCTTTCCTGAAGAACTTTTTCCCATAATATAAAAAATCTTTCCCACTTTACTTCCTCTGCCTCCCTGCTTTACTGCTCACTCTGCGACCAAGATCATACGTATCATTACCATTGCCTAACAACTGACTTATCTTACATATCATTTGTCACCACACATATCGTCTCACTCGTCTGATCACTCAGACCCTGAACCTCAAAACCCTGTTCCAGATATCTTCTCACATTTTTTACGAAATGTCCAGAAATCTGCTCCCCGGGAACAAGCAGAGGAATCCCTGGCGGATAAAGATACGCAAATTCCGCAGAAATCCGTCCGATACACTCATCCAGACAATACCTCTCACACTCTGCATCCATGGCCTGTGAAATACGCATCACCTGCTTCATCCTGCTGTTTTTTACAGGCTCCTTTTCCTCGGTCTCTTCTCTGTATTTCAACGATTCCCGCCGTTCAATTTCCTCAACAGCTTCGCAAAGTCTTCTGAATCCTTCCTCCGTATCGCCGACTGCCGCCAGTGCCAGCACATAATTCTCAGCCTCCATCTCCATTTCCAGATGAAACTCTTCCCTCAAGATCCGATGGAGCTGTCTCCCATTCAGCGAACTGTTCACTGTGGAAAGCAGAATCTTGGATCTGTCAAAATCAAAAACTCTCTGGCATTCACACACTTCCGGCGTAACCAGACGGATATACTTACACTTTCCAAGACGAACTCGCGCTTTTTCCAGATTCTCTGTAAACACACGGAACATCTCGTCACCTTCACGTTCCAGCTTATCCATGCACGCATCAATGCTGCTCATCAGAATATAGGACGGACTGCTGCTCTGGTAAATTCCAAGAAAACGCTTCAGTTTTTCCCTGCTTACCCGGTTGCTGCACAGATGGATCACTCCCGTCTGGGTCAGACAAGGCAGTGTTTTATGCACACTGTTGATCACTACATCCGCACCAAGCTGCGCCGCAGATACCGGAAAATAATCCGAAAAGCAAAAATGTGCACCATGAGCTTCATCCACGATCAGCGGCACTCCGTGATTATGTGCAATATCCGCAATCCGCGCGATATCTGATACGATCCCGTCATAAGTTGGAGATGTGATCAGCACAGCCTCTATATCCTTTTTTTCTTCCAGGTACATTTCCACACGGCTTGGTGAAATCCCGCCATTTATCCCCAGTTTCGGGTCTTCATGTGGATAAATATAAGTGGCTTCCAAATCCCTCAGGTAAATTCCATGGTACACCGCCTTGTGACAGTTCCTGGCCACCAGAATATGTCCGCCTTTTTTCACAGCCGCAGATACCGCTGCCAGAATCGCCCCGGAGCTTCCATTAATGCTGTAAAAACTCTCCTGCACACCGTAGATCCGTGCAACATCCTCCTGGGCCCTTTTCAGAATATCTTCCGCATGATGCAGGTTATCGAATCCGTTAATTTCCGTAATATCCCTCTCCACCGGAAAATCACTGTCTACGGTCAGCGGATTTCTCTTATGTCCGGGCATATGAAACGGGTAAAAATCACTCTTACCGTACGCTTCCAGTTTCTTGTATAATCTGTCTTCCATAGTTCTCCTTTCCCCATTCCAGTTTCCCTTTTCTCATACCTATATCACAGTTTGTCTCATTATACCCGAAACTTACCGGTCTGTCACTGTCAATTGTGATTGGTCATAAATCCTCATTCATGTTCTGCACAGCTAAATCTGATGCAGGAATTTCCGGGAGTTCCATAAAAGGGAGAATATCCTTATTGCGATATTCTCCCTCCCACGTATCATATGACATATGCAAAGCAGCAATTCACATTCCGCTTTGCGTCCAAATATTTATTTTACAAACCCAGACTGCCCGGCATCACACCTTAAACCGATACCCAACGCCCCATATCGTCTCAATATACTGAGGCTTGGCCGTATTAAACTCGATCTTCTCACGGATTTTCTTGATATGCACCGTAACTGTGGCAATATCACCCACTGACTCCATATCCCAGATCTCCCGAAAAAGTTCCTCTTTGGTAAACACTCTGTTCGGATTCTCTGCCAGAAAAGTCAGAAGGTCAAACTCCTTGGTTGTAAAAGTCGTCTCCTCACCATTTACCCACACACGGCGGGCTGTTTTATCGATCTTGATTCCACGGATCTCGATCACATCATTCTTATGCACGTTGGAGCCAACCAGACGATTATAACGCTCCATGTGTGCCTTTACACGGGCTACAAGCTCACTTGGGCTAAATGGCTTGGTCATATAATCATCTGCACCAAGTCCGAGTCCCCTGATCTTATCAATGTCATCCTTCTTCGCGGAAACCATGATGATCGGAGTATTTTTTTCCTCACGGACCTGTCTGCATATATCGAAGCCATCCACCTCCGGAAGCATCAGATCCAGAATGATCAGATCAAACTCCTCTTTCATCGCACGTACAAGACCTGTATCTCCACGATTCTCAATCTCTACCTCAAAACCGGAAAGCTCCAGATAATCTTTCTCAAGATCTGCAATTGCTTCCTCATCTTCTATGATCAAAATTCTGCTCATTCACGGGTACCTCCTGATATTTTCTAAGTACAAAATACATGATTGTTCCAATTCCCAGACGGCTTGTCGCCCAGACTTTTCCTCCATGGTCTTCCATGATCTTCTTCACAATGGAAAGCCCGATTCCGCTTCCTCCTTTGGAAGAATTCCTGGAAACATCAGTCCTGTAAAAACGGTCAAAAATATATGGCAGATCTTTGGCTGCGATTCCTTTACCGTTATCCTCAATCTCTACCTGTATAAAATCTCCAACATCCTTTACCCGGAGCTGGATGATTCCTTTCGGCTTCTCCATATATTTGATTGCGTTGCTCACAATATTATGGATCACACGGCGAATCTGCTCACCATCTGCGATGACCTGAACGCCCTTCTCCACATAATTGGCATACACAAGTTCAATTCCCCGGGTCTCCATCTCAAGTCCCAGTTCCTCCGCACAGTCAGAAAAATAGTCCTCAACATTCAGTTTACTGAATGTATAAGGAATACGGTTGGTATCGATTTTGGAGTAAAAAGTCAGCTCATTGATCAGATGATCCATCTCATTGGTCTTGTTATAAATAGTGCGTACATACCTGTCCATCTTCTCCGGTGTGTCCGCAACACCATCCATGATACCTTCCACATAACCCTTAACTGCTGTGATCGGAGTCTTCAGATCATGGGAAATATTGCTGATCAGTTCCTTGTTCTCCTTGTCCATCAGGATCTTCTCTTCTGTGGATTCCTTAAGACGTTTCCTCATCTCCTCAAAATCCTGGCAAAGCTGGGAAAATTCATCGTTTCCTTCTACCTCCAGTACAAAATCCAGATTGCCTTCTTTAATATTCCGGGTTGCCTTACGAAGCTTCACCAATGGTACCTCAATGCTTCTGTAGATCCATAGCCCTACAGACAAAGCTGTAAAAACAAGAATGATCGTTGCTGTCAGAATCATATCCTTGGCCATCAGCCGTACCTGACTGCTGGATGACTGAGCCAAAGAGATATCATAGACCATTTCATCGGAATCCGATGCCTGGCTGCTGCTCTCCTGCATATGCCTGGCCTGTGTCTGGCTGAAGCCATAAAGACTTGCAGAAAAAAGGATCAGCGGAACCAGAATAACCGCAACAAAGCCCACTATAATACGCGTCTTTAACTTCATGTTATATCTCCGTCCTTTGTCACAAAAACCGGACAACCGGTTTCATATTTACTCATATAACGATATTATAACATAAAGTATTTTTCCCATCTCTAAATTTTCTATAAAAAAGGGCAGCAAGAAGCCCCCGGTATGGCACTGCCGGGGGCTTCTCTCTTTGTTCTCCTGGAACTATTATTATCTTTTTTGCCTGTTTATTTTTTATTCATAGCTGTTGCAAAGATATTTTTTCAGTGCATCAACCTTATCCAGATGCTCCCATGGAAGATCTACATCTGTACGGCCAAAGTGACCATAAGCTGCCGTCTGTTTGTAGATCGGACGGCGAAGGTCAAGCATCTTGATGATACCAGCCGGACGAAGATCAAAGTTCTCACGAACAATCTCAACAAGCTTAGCCTCAGAAAGCTTACCTGTTCCGAAAGTATTAACACTGACAGAAGTAGGATGAGCAACACCGATTGCATAGGAAAGCTGGATCTCGCACTTGTCAGCAAGACCTGCTGCAACGATGTTCTTGGCAACATAACGAGCTGCATAAGCTGCAGAACGGTCAACTTTTGTGCAGTCCTTACCGGAGAAAGCACCGCCGCCATGACGGCCAGTTCCACCATAAGTATCAACGATGATCTTACGTCCTGTCAGACCACTGTCACCGTGAGGTCCGCCGATTACGAAACGACCTGTCGGGTTAATGAAATATTTAGTATCAGCGTCAACCATATCAGCCGGGATGATCGCATCAAAAACATATTTTCTGATATCCTCATGGATCTGCTCCTGAGTAACATCCGGATCATGCTGTGTAGAGCATACAACAGCATCGATTCTCTTCGGTTTTCCAGTCTCATCATACTCAACTGTAACCTGAGTTTTTCCATCCGGTCTTAAATATTTCAGGGTACCGTCTTTACGAACTTTTGTCAGCTGCTGTGCAAGTTTGTGAGCCATGTTGATCGCATATGGCATATACTCCTCAGTCTCATTGGTAGCATAACCGAACTGAAGACCCTGGTCACCGGCACCGATGGAATCCAGCTCGTCCTCGTTCATATCATCTTCTTTCTGCTCAAGAGCCTTGTCAACACCCATAGCGATATCTGCGGACTGTTTGTCAAGAGCTGTGATCACTGCACAGGTATCTGCATCAAAACCATACTCTGCATTGTCATATCCGATCTCGCGGATAGTATCACGAACGATCTTCTGGATATCAACGTTAGCCTTTGTTGTGATCTCACCCATAACAAGTACAAGACCCGTAGTAGTAGCAGTCTCGCATGCAACACGGCTCATCGGATCCTGCTCCATCATAGCGTCAAGGATGGCATCGGAAATAGAGTCGCAGACTTTGTCAGGATGTCCTTCAGTTACAGATTCAGATGTAAATAAAATTTTCTCCATGTTTTTCTCCTTTTGTATTGAAACAACGGTTATATCAATTCACATAAAAAACAGCCCGTACAATCCGGACTGTTTAAGTTCTGTAAACAATCCTCTTATTGTTCGATTGCTCGCTCAGGTTGGCACCTTCCTGGTTACTCCGGGGTTGCCGTGGCTTCACAGATCCTTTGTATCTCCACCACTCTGAATAAAAGGCTATCTTTTATGAAATTACTGCAACACATACAATATACTTCTCATCCCTAAATGTCAAGAAATTTTTTCTGCAAAATTCTCTTTTGATAAAAAAAAGACAATATCATGAAAACCTGTTGTTTATCCCACAAAGAAAGACCAGACATCTCTGCCTGATCCTTCCTTATGATCATTTTTTACAATGATCCCTTATTTTTTCTTTTTTCTCTTTACCGCAATTCCCGCTGCGCCACCGATTACCACTGCTGCTGCAAGAATTCCAGCCCATACGCCAATCGGTGTATTATCTCCTGTTTTTACAGAAGTACGTCCTGTCGTTCCTCCGTTATCAGATGTTCCGCCTCCTGGTGTATTGTTATCCTGAGAAGGAGTTACAGACGGCTGTCTTCCCGGTGTTGGAGTCGCTGTTGGCTCAGGTTCTGTCTCCTGGCTGTTTGTAATCTCAATACTGTTGATATAGCTTTCGCTCTTATTCAGAACTACATCGCCTTCACCACTTACGTCAAACAGGAATGTGTCCTTATCAATCGGATTTCCTTCTTCATCTGTCTCCATTACTGTATAAGTAACAGAATCCGGTTCCTCATTTGCCTCGAAAGAAACCTCGGCCCTTACTGAACCATTCTGTTCAAGTTCTACATTATTGATCAGTGTAAGTGTTCCATCAGACTCTTCTCTGAAAATACCGGCATAGAAAGTATCCGCTACTGTATCTTCGTTTCCGTCGACAAGGACTTTCTTGGTAATATCAATATATCCTCTTAAGGAGAATCCATCCGGAATAAAGTAATAGTAGTTATTTACATAGGATACAGATTCCGCTGTTCCGCTCCGGCTGACAGAAGCTTCATTGGATTCATTTTCATCAGCATCTGTAACATTGTAATAGAATGACTGTCCATCCTCAACTTTGATCATGTCATTGATCGCCATCGGATCTCCGTTTTCATCCAGCTCAAACACATAATAGGTTCCATCCGGCACATTGGACCAGGTCGCTGTCCCGCTGTGTGCATTGACAAGATGAATATCCTTCATATAGTCACTTCGAAGTGGAATGGTTCCCTCTTTATCCAGAAACAGGCCAACCTTATAAACCGCATCATCTGCTTCCATGTCAAGAATATCAAAATTTTTGTCAATATAAAACAGCTGCTTTGTAACCTGGATCTTTGTTTCTTTTCCACCATCATTTGTCACAGCTTTTGGATATGCCTGCACATCATAGGTCCATCCGGTTCCCTCTTCTGCAAAAGGAACAGAAAGAAGCATCGGTGAAACAGACACCTTGCCTTCCGGATTATCCTGTACGATCAGATACATACCTTCCTGCTGATTGCTGTACACGATTTTTCCCTGTGCGTCTGACTGCTTTTCAACTCCGGTAAGTCCGATCTTTTTTACCGCAACAGAAAGAGTCTCTGCCGCAGAATACCAGTCTTCCGCTGTTTTCAGATTTTCAAAATCAATTCCTGTAAACTGAAGCACACTGTCTGTCACAAAATGTACATTTCCATCAAATGTCACACTTCCCACTTTGTAAAGTGTCAACTTCACATTGGGGATTGGCACCACTGTCCCATCGTCTCCGGTTTCCTGGATCTTCAGACTGATATTTCCGGTTTTTCCCGCCTCATAATCTCCGGCAAAAACAGCAGTTGTTATACTTCCGATCAGCAGCGCAGCCGTTATCAATAATGTCAGAAAGCTGCTTAAAATATTTTTACGCTTAGTTCTCTTTTCCACTTTTTCCCGCCTCCTCTTTATTTCCTGATCTTCTCCGTTTTCCGCCATTTCGAATAATCAGGTAGACCAGCAGTATCAGGATTACAAGCACCGCACTTCCCGCAGTCATAATTTTCTTAGGATCTGTCTGTGCAATCTTCTGCGGAATTGTATTATCAGCTTCTTCTTTTTTCACATATTCCGTTCGGATTCCCCTCACAAGAAGTCTGTGCGTATTTACTCCATACGGAGTACAGGTCACAAGTGTTACATGATCTTCCCCTTCAACAATGTCCAGCTCTTCAGTTTCAGACGGAAGTACTATTTTGATCTGATCCACTTTATATGCCAGATTTTTTCCCAGAATATGCAGGATAAAAATATCTCCTTTTTCTATCTGATCCAGATCTGTAAACAGTTTTGCACTGGGAAGTCCTCTGTGCGCCGCCAGAACAGCATGTGTGCCCGGCCCACCAATGGGAAGACTTGTCCCTTCCACATGACCTGCACCTTTTTCCAGAACATTTTTGCTCAGGCCATGATAAATTGCCAGCTTTGCCTGAATCCTGGGGATCTCTATACTTCCCATCAGCCCATCACCATTAGGATCCAGAACCTCGTCATAGGGATGTGTCGGTTCGTAGTCTTCCTCCTCATCAAACGCATCTACTATAGAATTCACCGGATGTTCTGCATTATATTCTTCAGCCTCTTTCCAGAGCTTTTCATAGTTATCTGCGGAGAGGTCTGAAACTGCCTGATCGTAATTACTGATCAGCAAGGCATTTCTGTACTGATTCCACATATCGCTGAATGTTGGATAGAAAAAAATTCCTGCGCCTGCCAAAAACGCTGCTGCAATAAAAATATTAAGAATAACATTTTTCTTTTTTCTCTTTTTCCCCATGTATTATTTCCTATGTTGTTTTCTGTTCTGAATATAATTTACTGCTGCCACAAGAATTACTGCGATCACAATTCCCACAGCAACACAAAGTGCAAGCATCGGACCTGTCGGATTTGTTATTCCTGTTGCTTTCTGCTCTGTCTTCTGGATCTCCTTTGCATTCTCAACAGAAATCCTGTGGCCTCTTACCAGTATCCTGTGGGTATTCACTGCATATGGTGTACACGTTATAAGCGTCACATAATCTGCGCCGTCTTTAATAGCCAGAGATTCTGTCTCCTCCGGAAGAACTGTCAGTATCTGATCCACTTCATATGCCAGTGTTCTGTCAAGAACATGCAGGTAAAAAACATCTCCTTTTTCCACAAGATTCAAATCTGTAAAAAGTTTTGCGCTTGGGAGGCCCCTGTGTGCGGAAAGAATACAATGCGTGTTCTCGCCGCCAACAGGAAGACTGCTTCCAAATAGATGTCCGGCACCTTTTTGCAGCGATTCCTCTGTGGTGTAATGATAGATCGGAACTTTTACATCAATCACAGGAATCTCCACATAGCCCATCATTCCATCGCCATTCAGGTTCAGAAGGGACTCATATGTACTGTCCGTCTTTCCATCTCTTATTGAAAAAGCATCCGGCACGCTTTCCTGTTTGATCTGCTCGTTATATTCCTCTGCTGCCTTCCACATGCTTTCAATTTTTTCTGATTTCTCATTTGAAGAAACACTGCTGCTATACTTACTAATCAGCTTACTGTCCCTGTACTTGTTCCAGGTATTACTGATTATCGGATACAGCAGTATGGACAACCCTACCAGAAACAGCAGCCCAAATCCTATATGATTTTTTCTTTTATTCTTTCTCATAGGTTTCTCCATACTGTTGTATTACCACTCCCGGCCTCCGAAGAGGCCGGGCGGTAACTGATTTACTTAATTATTGCTTTGGTTAAACTGATCGTTCTGATAATTACTCCTCAGATCCTTTTCTGCGGCTGATGAAGAAAGCACCAGCAGCACCGGCCATAACTACAACACCGATGATAGTGAAGAGGTATGTTCCCATTCCACCTGTGGATGGAAGCTGAGCAATCTTAGTATTAATAACATCTGTTACTGTTGTAGTTTCTGTGATTGTTTTAATTGTTCCGGTTGTTTCATATGTTGCTTTGTAAGTAGAAGTATTTTCTCCATCAATTTTAATTGTTAATGTATCAAGTTTTCCCTCTGTAGTATATGTTGCAGAAATTACAACTGGAATCTGTCTGGTATTAAGAGTAAATCCTGAAGGAGCTTTTGTCTCAACAAGTGTATATTCGCCTGCATCAAGTCCCTCAAATGTAAGTCCACCATCTACACCTGTTGTAGCTGTATAAACCTTACCTGTTTTCTTATTGGTTAATGTAAATTCTGCACCTTCTTTAACCTCAATTACCTTATCCGCTTCAAGTCCACTCTCTGTTTTACTTGTACTGATTACCTTACCATCAGCATCAACCTTGATGATCTGGTTAATCTTCTTATTATAATCCTGGATACTTGCAGATAATGCTGCACCAATAGAGAATGTATAAGTATATGTGGTGCTTTCTGTCTCTTTTGTGTCATCTTCATCTGCAGGGTTGTTGGAATAAACAAGTTTAGCTGTATTTGTATTCGGATCAAAGTTTTTCTCTGCCTGATTATTTACAGTTGCAGAATATGTTACTTTGATTTCTTCATTTCCGTGAGCTAATGCATAATTACTATCAATCTCAAACTCAAATCCATCCGCATTAGTTGTTAATTTTCCCATTTTTGAATCTACTGCAGCTCCATTAATTTTAATGCTATCTGGAGCTAATGTAAGACCTTTGCTTAATGTATCTTTAATTTTCAAGATTACCTTTGTGTACTGTTTGCTGTAAGATGGGATGTGAGTTGTAATCTCATAATTAACGATATCACCAATAGCAACATCATTTCCATTTTCTACATAAGGTTCATCTTTAGTATCTGTTCCATCTGCTGTAGTAGAACCTGTGATTTTTTTCTCGATAGATGGCTGAGTAGATTTTGCATATGCTTCTCCACCTAATGCCCAATTTCCATCAGCATTTACAGGACCAGCAGTCATTGTATTATCACTACCACTTGCACTGTAAGCTACACCGAGAAGCATTGGATTATAAACTTCATTAACAGTTCCTGTTACGAGTACAATCCAATAACCAGGAGCTAATTGAGCTTTATAATCAACTAATCCCTCTGTTCCTGCTGCAGTCATAGATGTTGATGGCAGAGTTGCAAGCAGAGTACCATTTTTTACGATATTAGCAACTTCTATCTGAGTCGGTGCAAGCACATTTCCTAATGCTACATCCTTATTTACTGTTTCATATCCAATAAAACCGTTTCCTGATTTATCATACTGTGCTTTTGTAATCTGATATGCGGTAACTGTCGCTCCCGCTTCTACATTATGCACTACTGCTTCTGTCGTGTCGCTTTCACTAGGAATTGCCGCAAATACAGATGCAGCCATACCAAGCACCATAATCGCTGCCATCAGTATTGCACTGACTTTCTTAAATAAATTCTTCATATCTTTGCTCCTTTCTTTATTGCTCTTTTTCTTTTTCAATCTCCCCGTGTTTCATTTACAATTAATGTGTTACGATCTTTCTGCTTCTTCCTCCTTTCGTTTATTCGTTATAAACAACAGGAGTGCAGTTGCAAGAATCGCCACACCACTGATTGTAAACCCGTAGATTCCCGGTCCGCCGGAACTTGGCAAAGAATAAAGTTTTGTATTTGAAATTATTTTTACTGCGTCGAATTCCAGATTTTCTCCGTCTCTCACAGTTACCTCAATTCCATCACTCAGAAGTGAATATCCCTGAGGAGCCTTTGTTTCAATAATTGTATATGTTCCCGGCTCCAGCTCACTGAATTTTGCCTTACCTTCTGAATTTGTTGTTACTGTAATGACATTTCCATTTTTATCTGTTACATCCTCCCCATCCTTCTGAAGCTTAAATTCCGCTCCGGCAAGAAGAAGTTCAGAATTTTCACTGTCAACCTTAATGATCGTTATTGAACAGAATCTCTGATTTGTAACTGTAATATTTTTCTGCATTTTATTCTGTTCATCAACTGTCAGATTACTGTAGTCTACTTTATATTCAGCATCTCCGATCATTATTGTTGTATCAGTTCTTACATAGCCTGTATCTGTTTCATTTACCTTAATAGTAAAATCTGCATTCTCGTTGCCTGCTGCCGGTCGAAGCTCCTTCACCACATATTCAATTCTGGAATCAAGCTTATCAAACACTGCCTCATAATTATTATCAGTATTAAGTTCCAGATATTTACCTTCCACCGGTGTTAATGTCTCTACGCCATCATTGACTGTCTTCTGATATAGGCCTGCATAAACAGGAACCGTTCCGGCGATTTCAGAAGATCCTGCCTTCCATACCTTATTCACCTTGATCTTGCTGTATGGAGTATTTGTAACAGTTACTGCTGCATCATAATACAGTTTGACAGTTCCTGCATTTCCAACTACAGCCTCTTCATCCTGATGACCAGTCTCTCCTGCCCTTACTATATTCCTGGTCTCATATACAGGATTTTCATACTTTTCCTGATCCTCTGCACTAAGAACCTCTGTCACCCTGTAATAAGTGCCGGAAAGAATTCCTGTTATAACAACTGTAAAATCTTTTCTAATTCCGGAAACAACTCCATTCTCAATGGTTCCGCATACAATTGCAGTTGTTCCATTATTCGTAAGCTGGTTCTGGTCATTATAGTAATAATAATTTCCACTGCTATCTTTTAAATAATAATCTCCGGAATAATTCTGAAGCTCCTGTTCGCTGGCTCCCAGTTTAATATTAAATGTAAAAGTATCTGAAGTTTCCATATCTTGATTCATCTTCTTGGTAATCTGAAGCTCTCGACTGTTTGCTGCTGAACAGTTATTGGTATAAACCACAACCGGTCTCATACTTACTTCTTTTTTATCAGTCTCAACGCTCTTGATTACTCCCTTTCCAGCCTCCTGATTATTTTCATCATACTCTGTATAACCTGTATCATTAATCGTGATCTGGCTGTATTCATCAGACTTTACTCCAATTTCTTTTACATAATATTTCCTGTTCGCCTGCAGATCTGTAAAAATTGCAGATTCATCTGGTTTCAGATAAAATACATTTTGATACTTCTTTCCATTGATGATCTCACCAGTACCATCTTCACCATTATAAAAAGTAATCGCTTTATCTTTTACCGGCTTGCCGGCATTTCCATAATATGCAGAACTGTTTAAAAGCTCATATTCTGTATCTGAATATGTTTCATTTTTCTGTGCGCCTGTACTTAATGCTTTCTGTGCATATAACTGGAATGCAAATTTTACATTACTGTATTTTTCCTTGTCAGTATTGCTGAGCTCTTTTCTTACTTCAACCTGACCGCTTGGAATAACCTGAATATTGAACTTCACATGAAGATTGGAAGCACCTGCGCCTCGTTCCATGTAAAACATCTTAAATGTATGGGTCGTATAATCCTTAAATGTATTTCCTGTGAAATAATTTCCAACCTTGCTATCATCCCAACCTGTTCCATCCGGAAATACTCCTGCTGTCTGGAATATTGCTTTCAGTGTAGTGCTGGATTCCACCGGGTCATTACCTGTCTGGCAATCCTTCCAGCTTACAACGCCTGTATTGAAGTTGATCTTACCGGAATGTGCATCATGTACACCTCCAATATCAAGAACCAGCACACCATCAATATAGATCCACATGTCATCGTCGCCGTTGAATTCATAGATCATATCCTGCTTGGTTGAACCATCGGGAAGTGTTGCTTTTCCATTCTTTGGCTGCAGGAAATTAGCTCCCATATACATGCTGAAATAATAATCGTTTGTTCCCTGAGTCAGATAAAGTTCTCTGCCTTTTTCCGGATCAGTATCAGCTAACTTCTTTCCATCTTCGTCATATAGATTCGCATTTGTTGAAAATTTTCCATTTGCGATTTCATTATATGGCATGAAATTTCCACGTTTATAAAAATATCTGTCTTCGTTTTTCGGCGTTCCGATCACATCATAAACTGTAAAATTTGAATTATCAGATCCCAGATAAGCATAATTCTTAAAACTGCTGTACTCGTAATATCCTGTTGAATCATAAACTGATTTTAAAAATAAATGATTCACTTCTTTTCCATTGAACAACGACTCCAGATTTGTCCCTGAATTTGATGCAATTGGATATCCATTATTTCCCAAAAGAGTCCTTAACAGATTCTTTTTGATACTTCCATTACCATAAGAACCTCCAATATCAATTCTGGAATTACTATCTGGACCAATGGCAACATTATTTCCATCCAGGTTTTTCATTGTCATTGTGATTCCATCACTGGTATGATTCACAGTTCCAACAGTTTCCGGATTCTTTGCATAAACAAAATATACGGTACCACTGACATTGTTCCAACTGTTACCTGAGTCAGCACTGCTATACTGATTTTTTTGCTTTGAATAACGTAGCCTTTTAATTTCAGTTCCTGTATCTTTCGCTGTTGAACTTACTTTTGCTTTATAAAAAGAATAATTTCCAACATTTTGAATCTTTCCTGCAATATTGCTTACGCTATACTCAGTTCCACTGTTCAAAGATACTGAACTGTTTTGTCCAATTTCGTTTCCGGCAGTATCTACTACCCGTATACTTAATTTACTATTAGTATTGGTCCACGTGATCGTAAATACTGAAAAGCTTTCCGTCTCAAACTCTGCCTTCTGGATTTCACCTTTCGCACTGGTTTCCACACTGGCTGTTCCGTCCTGGGTCATATCTACAACAGACTGCACATTGCCATCCTCATCTTCAACCAGATGCATTACTGAAATATCAAATGTCTGCTGCGCTGCATTCTCATTTTCACCACTCTGGAAAAGCTGATCATTCTCTGCATTGTCTGCACCATCAAGACTGAATGTTTCCGCGCCTGCTGTTTCCCTGATTTCTTCCGGAGCTTCTGATTTCTGATACTCCATGGAAATCTTAACTTTTCCAGCTTCAGGATTAATCTTTTCACCATCGCTGCCTGCAAAATAAATATCGTAAGCCAGAAAACCTTCAATGGAATAATTTTCGTTCTTCGCCTTATTCTCAAGCTGTGATGCTACTTCTGAATATTGAGCAGTTTCTTTTTCCACCGGAGTTACAATGAATTCCGCATCTTTCGGGATAACTCCGCTCTCAGCAGTTGCTGTTACAATTACATTATCTATGGTTTTGGTATAAGTAACCGGCTCTTCCAGTTCCATGTCTGTGACTTTTTCCTCCGCTGGTTCTTCCTCCTTTTCAATCAACTGAGCCATATCGCTTCTTATGTAGAGTTCTGCTTCATTCCAGGACACCTTGTACCATGTTATTCCGTCTTCTGCTGATACTGTTTCCAGAAGCGGAAGTCTTGTCCCTGAATTTACGGTATCAATTACTTCCGCTTCTTCAGATGGACTTACATGAAGATTTACATCATCTGCAATAACTTCGATATAACTTGTCTCTGTTTCTGCATCCTGATCTTCCTCCGCCTCAGAATCATCTTTCTCTGCATTCTCAGAATCCTGTGGATTTTCTCCATCTGCTTCATCAGCATTCTTCTCCGGATCCGCTTCCGGGTTACCGTCGGGATTCTCTGGCTGATTCTCATCTCCCTGTCCGTCCGAATTTTCTGCTGGCTGCTCTTCCTCCTGTCCATCCTGATTCTCTGCTGCCTTTTCCTCTGCCTGTCCATCTGGATTCTCTGCTGCCTTTTCCTCTGCCTGCACATCCGAATTCTCCACTGGCTGTTCTGGCACCGGTACTTCTGTCTCACTGTCTGTAAAATCCGCTTCCTCACTGTTTCCTTCAGTCTGTCCAACATCTCCTGCCTCTTCATTGACTTCCGGCTCAGCACTGACTTCTGCAGAGTCCCACATCACCGCAAACACTGCATTATTACCAGTTTCCACCTGCACGGTCTCAAGCTGTCTGTAATCATTTACATTCAGGACTTTCAGTTCTCCACCCGCCTGCAGTTCATACACATCCGTATCACCAGTACTGCCGTTATAACGAAGTTTCTGAACCGTTACATTGGTGTTAGCCATATCATTAAGTTCCGGTGCTGTCAGTGTCTTACTTTCAATTGTTATCTTTACTCTGCCGTTTGGATCAACTCTGTTTCCTCCGGCATCCACAAAATACACATCATATGCCAAAAAACCTCTCAGGCTGCTGCCTTTGTTTTCAGCTATCCATGTAAGCTTCTGAGATACTGTATCATAAGATACGGATGAATTGCCGCTTACAGTATCTACTCTAAAAGATGCGTTCTGTGGAATCGCTCCTTCGTCCTGCGCTTCTGCAGTCACCCTGATTGCATCGTTTTCATATGTAAGCATTGATTGCTGTACCTGCTGTTCCTGGTCTGCACTGTCTGAATCTGATATGACTTCTTCGGCGGTCCAAACGGAATCCTCTGTGCCATCCGTAAACAACTCTTCCGTCCCATCTCCAAATATTTCATCCGCGGAGATCGTGTATGCACTTGGCATACAGGACATCGTCAACGCCAAAGCCACCGTGAATGCCAGGATTTTTTTGATCTTAACATTTTTCAATTTCTTCATACCTTTCCCGCTTTCCTGTGTATGCATTAACGTGTACTATATTTTTTATTACCTTCCTTTCGTTTTTATTCCTTTCTTTTTTAAGAACTTCAGGTTTTTTGTTCCGCACTGAAAATTTTTCTCGAACAGCCTTTTTGACCCTAACATCATTATTTCTGAGTATCAAAATAGCTGTCAATACTGACAGCTATTTTTAACTCGTCCGATATATAACCAAAACACTTCTCTTTAAGCTCTTTATATGTTTTCAGTGCTTTTTGAAGTATTCTCATTAAATATCCGACTCTTTATGAAATTTATTATATAACGCAGAATATAATTGCGTAAGGCTCATTTTTCCGCAAAAAAGTGCCCCTTTACTTCAACATATAATCTTTCAGTTCACTCCTTTTATTCACATTAAGCTTGGAAAAAATACCAGTAAGATAATGCTTCACAGTATTTACAGTGATTCCCAGATATGCAGAAATCTCCTTATTCGACCAGCCCTCACCTGCCAGCATTGCAATGGAAAACTCCATTGTTGACAGTTCATTTGTTACTTTCCCCTTTGTCTGAGGATTATGTATGGACACCCAACTCCTGCTAAAAGATAAAACCCCCTCCGTGATACGCCTGTACATATCCGGATTGCTCTTGCGTATGCAGGCTTCCAGGAGCCCACGCAGAAGTCCGTGATGTTCTATAAAAGGCTCGATAAAATTATCCTTTTCAGCCAGATTCCATCCTTTCATCAACTCTTCCCGTGCATCCTCGATACATTTTCTGTTGATACTGCACATTGCCAGCATACACTGAATATAGATCATACTGGTCCTATGCCAAGATTTAGTACAAGTTAAAATGAGAAATTTCTCCCCATTTTAACCTGCCAGAAGCTCAGCCTCAGTGTGCGTTCTTTCATACACTCGTTCGAATTCGTTTGGCGACATATAGTTGCAATGGCTATGAATTCGTTTCGTATTGTAGAAAGCTTCCAGATATTCAAAAATCAACGGGTATGCCTGCTTATAGTCGCGAATTTTAAAGCGATTGAGCCATTCACGTTTGATAATAGAATGAAAGGATTCAATGCATGCATTATCCCACGGAAAAGCTTTCTTCGAATAACTGCGCTGCATATTTTCGGTTGCTTTTTTATATTCCTTTGCAACATATTGGCTGCCACGATCCGAATTATGCCGAATTCGGGATAATTCGGACTATGCCGAAGAAAAAACTATGCCGAAGTTTTTGATTAATGCTTATAAAATGCCGATATCTTCTATTTTTTCGGCATAGTATTTTTGTATAATCGAAGTGCCAATTATTTATTCTCATTCAAAGGAGGTGCTTCGATTATGACTATTGAAACTATCTGTAACCTATTGTTGGATGCACTGACTGAGGCGGGCTTCAATGAGAGCACGCTCTTTAACTACAAAGGTGTCATCCGTAGATTCGAAACATTTTGCAATGAAAAGGGGGTGACGGATTATACACCTGAAATCGGACAGGCTTATGCTGATGATGTAATTAGCAAAAAAACCGGGAAATACAGTGCCCAGCGACATTACTCACAAGGAAGATTTTCAAGGTTGCTCACTTCTTATTACAATACCGGCATATTTGATCTCGCCGTCATGAAGCGTGGAAGACAGGAGCCGTCCAACGATGCTCTGAAAGTGCTGTATCGAGAGTATGAAGAGCATTTACGCGAACAGTACTCTAACGAAAACACCGTGTTGTTTTATGCCTACGAGGTGTTCTGCCTTTTTAAGTATCTCGAATCAATCCGACTCTACGAGATTAGGGACATAACCGCAGGTACTATTGTTGACTACATCAAGACAACCAAGCAAAACCGACAGCGTGCAATCCTTTGTGGGTTAAGACTGTATTTCACATTTATTAACCGGCAGGATCTGTTTGCTATAGTTGACGGCATGCATGCCTACAGGGCGAAACGGATCATTCCCTTGTTAAACGACGGCGAAATACAGAAGATTACCGATGCAATTCAGTCAGGCGCAATCTCAAACAGGGATGCCGCCATCGTGCTTTTTGGTCTCACGACAGGCATCAGGGCAATCGATTTGATCAACCTTAGGCTTTCGGATATTGACTGGGACAATGAAACAATATCATTTAAGCAGTCAAAAACAGGAAACTACGTTTTTCTTCCTCTGACAGTGTCTTTAGGTAATGCCATTGCCAGGTATCTATCCGAAGAGAGGCCGGATGCAGGGAATGATTACCTGTTTGTAAGAACTATTGCCCCATTTGATCCATTAGCAGGTCATACATCCTGTTATGCCATAGTAAAGTCGGTTTTTAAGACTGCCGGAATAAGAAAGGATGCACGTATTTTTGGAATGCATATGCTTCGCCACAATGCAGCATCGACGATGGTTAAAAACGAAGTTCCAATATCTACTATCGCTGCAATTTTAGGTCACGCCGACATAAATTCCACTGACATTTACATAACCACAGATGAGAAGAAACTCCGTGAATGCGTGCTCCCCATGACGGGCATTTCAAAGGAGGTGTTCTCATGAGAGATTTTGTAAGCAATCTTGCCGGCAAGCTTAATGATTTTCTTGACTACAAACACGCCCTTGGCATTAAGTATGATACATGTCGCGTTTATCTGCTTGAACTGGATGATTATAATCTCGAACATGGCAACCGTAACACGCTGACAAAGGAGATGACCGAGGGCTGGGCAATCTGGCACGCAGGAAAATCTGAGTCACAGGACAGGAGCTGGATACCGCCAATAAGGGAGTTTGGGCGATATTTGCAGAGCATCGGCGAAAAGGATGCGTATGTTCTGGATGACAGGTTTTCTATCCAGCACTACCACGCCGAAGTTTATCTCATGTCAACAGATGAAATCCAGGCGTTCTTCAGAGAATGTGATTCTTACGTGCTCCGCACCAAGGTTCCCGGGAGACCCTATGTATTGCCGGCACTATACAGGTTTTTGTATTGCTGTGGAGTGCGTTGCGTCGAGGCCAGAAAACTTAAATGCATAAATGTTCACCTTAAGGACGGCTATGTTGATATCCTGGACACTAAATCGCACAAAGATCGGCGTTTGTATCTCTCCGAGGAACTCATCAGCTATCTTGCCCAGTATGATAAAGCTGTGTCGGCATGCTTTCCGGAAAGAGAATATTTCTTCCCGGGTGCAAAGGGAGGTATCTGTTCAACAACTGCAGTATCAGCCAATTTCAGAAAAATATGGGTTTCTGCCGGATTAAAACGGGACGGTAAAGTCAAACCCAGGGCATATGATTTCAGGCACCATTTTGCCTGTGCTAATATCATGCGGTGGTCACAGGAAGGCAAGGATGTCCATGCCATGCTTCCATATCTAATGCGATACATGGGACATTCCTCGCTGGAGAGCACCTATTATTACATCCATCTTATACCTGATTACTTTTCTCAGTATACCAAGCTCACATCTTCCTCGGAAGACCTGATACCGGAGGTGGAAGCGTATGAAGTATAAGAGAAAAAAGGACAAGGATTTCTGGGTGCTTGCCCGTGCGTATCTCCATGATTATATGCCCGCCGTCAAGAATCTCTCGGATAAGTCGGTTGATGCGTATAAACAATCTCTAAAAACGTACCTTTCTTTTTTGAAAGAGGTCAAATCCCTTACAGAGGAAAAAGTAACATTGGATGCCTTTTCACGGGATAACATCAAGGAATATGTAACATGGCTAAAGGATAAAGAGTTCTCTCCTAAAACCATAAACTTAAGGCTCACGGCTATCCGGTCATTCCTCAAGTACTGCTCGGAGGAAGATTTCGAGCTGCGTGGCATTTATACAGATGTATGCTCTGTCAAAAAAGTTAAAGAAGAGAAAAAAGCCATACAGTACTTGAAACCGCAAGCAACATCAGCTATCCTGTCCGCATATGGCGCTGATACGTCAAAACACCGGAGAAACAGGATGATGTTAATCCTCTTGTATGATAGCGGTGCCAGAGTGCAGGAACTTGCTGACCTTAACATATCCTCCCTTCATATAGGAGAGGCGAATCCTTACATAACACTTGTAGGGAAAGGTCGCAAGAGCCGTAATGTCCCACTTATGGCAAAAACAGTAAAGCATCTGAATGTTTATATACAGGAGTTCCATCCGGGCAATGAGGAGGCCCCGCTGTTTTATAGTATCCTTGGCGGAAAACCTCATAAATTGTCCACCGACAGCATCAGCCTTGTTCTGAAAAATGCAGCTGACATGGCAAGAAAAAACTGCGATGAAATCCCTGACAATGTACATTGTCACCTCATCAGAAAAACAAAAGCTATGGACCTTTACCGTAATGGCGTGCCGTTGCCGTTTATAATGCAGCTTTTGGGGCACGAGAGCATGTCCACAACATCAGGATTCTATGCTTTTGCAACCTTAGAAATGATGAGCGAAGCCATCAACAAGTCTGCTCCCAAAGTTGACGATGACGAAAAGCTGTGGAAGAACGCTGATATAAGGAAAGCAATCTTCTCGCTTGACTGACCCGAAATACTATGCCGAAGAATTGGATACGAATAATAAGAATACATGAGGTAATAAGATTTTTCGGCATAGTTTTTTCTTCGGCATAGTCCGAATGGATAATTAATGGTTGATCGATATTTCGGCGAGCTTTGGCTTTGTTTATAGTATCAATCACGC